>JAABUK010008584.1_pt1 | contig 14265 bp, 15 predicted proteins | sample 5559141 | NCBI WGS metagenome assembly JAABUK01 (sample SAMN10711869, study PRJNA513367) | rock metagenome | isolation source: Antarctica rocks | place: Antarctica: Victoria Land, Pudding Butte nord | collected 2016-01-03
GACCTGCAGTGCCGCAAAGACTCATATCGCTCATCTTCTGACAGCACTGTTTTGCCTTTATACTGATGTGTCAGAGCATCATTGCAGCATCCAACAATCAGATGAGTGTTGGGAAACCTGCAAGCAACAGAGAGTCCAGCTTGTTGCGGGCTGACAGCTGTCACACTCACAAGGCAGTTTTGGCAAACTTACAATCGCTTGGCCTGCTCTAATGCCTTGGCGTGTCCAAAATGAAATAGATCGAAGATCCCTGAAGATCAGAGATGTATTAGCACGTCGACCGAACCGTGAGCTAGCGTTAAAGCCCTATTCATCAGCCTTACCATCTGCATAGACGCGGACCGGTCGTGACACATCCGCCTCGTCTGAAGTAGAGGGCGCGCATGATTCCATTGCTGGCGCCTTTTCCGGCACTGTCTCCTCGGATAAAGCGCTAACTACGGGAACAACGGCGGGGTGTGAAGCAGCAAGTGCAGTTACGACTGGCTGATTTTTTCGGGTCTTGACCATGCTGGCAAGATAGGGCGACGCCTTGGAAGTTACGAGTGTGAGCTGCGGTCCGAGAGTATGCACGGTCGTCAACAGCAGCTTTGCTGCCTGTGCAAAGTTCGCGACAAATTAACCTTCGATTTGGCCGCTTTTGAGCATGGTTTAGAATTCCAGAAACTTGCAAGCTGCAAACCTGGCTGCAAACACGCATACTGTTCTTGGTTTGGGGAGCGGCATTCTCAGTGTCTTCATCTGAGGCGCTATGGTGCTAGTTGCATATACACCCATTGCTCATGTCACGTGTCATTCCCAACACCCGACGCATAGCTATGTGAGATCCCTCGTGCACGGTCGTGATCATAGCGTCCGCTCGTGCTCGCGCACCAGACAGATGCCATCCCGGTCAAATCAAATGCCGTGCAGCACGCAGCCACACTTGTGTGGAGCATTGCTGCTGGCCTTCGTTGTGTCAGGTTTGCGCGCAAGCGACGTTCCTCCTTGTTGACCTAACGACCACACGTATTTGCAGCAATGTTTTTGCCCCACTAGGAAGGCTTGTGCTATTTGGACCTGGTTCACTCGAGCCCTTGATGCAGGCAGTCAGAATGCTGCCTTTGCTGCTGAGTCTCAAGGCTATGTACCCAGTCCTGTGACTGTCGGGTGGGAGATATATGCTGGGGCTATTGCTGGCGTGATACCATTTGCAATTGGATCGTATCAGTTCATTGCGCGCATAGTAAGTTTTCCTTGTCCTGTGTATGCTTTCTGCAGCTCTGACTACATGGGATGCAATTGTGCACTCCTTGCCAAATTGTGGCAGAGGCCACTGATGTCTTTCATGCTGTTTTGCCTGGTATGCCTATAGCCAAACAAACAGCAAACGTTGAGCATCTCATACCAAGCACAAGTAACCAGTCCAAAATCCATCAGGCTTTAGCACACCTGATACTCAAGGCAACCCTTGGTGGGCAATAATAGTCTCACAGCCTTTAAACACTTGCAGCTCATCCAGAGGAGATGTGAAAAGTGTGATGGCAGTGGGCTAGTAGAGCGTGGCCCATTCCTACGTAAATGCCCAGAGTGCGGGGGGTTTTTCCCTTGGCAGGGCTGGAAGCAGTTCCTCACCTCCACTGCAGCCCCTGGCAATGGCGGTGTGCTGCGGCAGCCTCGCAACCAGGAGGGTGTCATATATAGGTACCATGCCTCACTGCTGCAATAGTGCACTTGCTAACATGACAACAGGGGCTTTACAGTTGGCCGCTGTCAACTGTCATAAACTCATCTAGTTTGTGTGTTGTCATTGTGCATCTGCTTGAACATGGCATGGGCCGCTCACTTAGTGCCTGGTCAGGAGGAGCTGTGCTTTGTTGAGGCTCATGCCAAGATTCTGCAGGCTGCAGCATGAATCTCACACATGCAGGATACCACCCAAAGCCAAGGATGACAAGACTGAGTAGCCTCTCATGACAATTCTGGTGAGATGTGCTCAGCAACTCTCCAAAACACAAAGGTCAGACTGGCAGCAGCAGCAGCAGCAGCAGCAGCAGCAGCAGACTGCAAAGGGGCTATTGGTTTGTAAAGTTGCAACTATATAATGTAAGTGAGAGTGTAATGACCTGGCATGCGACAGGGTGTACAAGCGCAGCTCAAGATATTACACGCGCTGCGTGTCTGGGATGGTTGAGGCCTTTGCAGAATTTGGTGGCACAAATTGTACAAAATCTGATGAGAGCAACGCTCAATCAAGTAAAGCTGTTTTATGTAAGCTCAATGCCATCTCAGTCTCAAGCTGAGGCACACGATGACTTGACAGCAGTCAACACCAGTGGTTCACAAGTGATTTTGGACATTTGAGGCAGGACCAGTCAGGCTACCAAGATAATGACAGGCAGAACATCTCAGCATGTGTCTAAGCTAGCAGTTGCTGCTGGAGTCAACCCTCTTGGAGGTTGCAGTAGAGTCTGTTATTGTGCATATGTATCAGCAACAGCCTTGTCTCCAAGTCACAGCAACATGGTTGTCATGCAGCATACCCATTGGCATTTAAACTGCATATGCTGCTTTCGCCCAACTAAGTTCAACCGTCAGCCCCTGCAACAACCTTACCATTTATGCTATGGCCTGGTACTGTGGTGTTGTGCATGCTCACTCCACACACACAAGGTCTTTGGGTCGAAGCTGTTACATCGCGTCTGATAACAGTGTGCCAGAATTGTTGTGTTTTGACATTTCGACTCTCAAGCATGTTTTTAGATTCTGAAAACCAGCGCTGGCAAAGAAGACCATATGCATGCATTGCAGATGCTGCTCTGCAAAGCGCACTTGCTGTCATCGCGTAGAGCGAGCAGCGACAGCAATTGTGCTAGTAAGAAGACAGTACCGGCGGGTCTTGCAAAGCGTCAGGGCAGCAAACATATCAGCCGGTGTCAACTCCAATCCTTCGGCTTCGAAACCGCGTGGAATGAAGCTGAAAGGGTCATGCCATTGTGGTGCCGTCAGCTTTGAAGTCGAAAGCAAAACTCCCCAGCCCTTCATGCATTGCTACTGCACTATTTGCCGCAAGACTCAAGGAGGAGGTGGATACACCATCAATATTATGGTGTGTGTGTATGCGCAGAGTCTGGTGAAGGGCACCTTTTGTATGAGTGCATTTATCTGGTCGCTTGTATGCCCCGACACCGGCATTGCAAGCGCATCGAGCAGAGCCCCAGCTTTCTATTCGATACACTGACAGGTGCCGATAGTCAGAGCTGCGTGGTGCTGCAGGGAATATCAGAAACATTTTCTGCAACAGGAACAGAAAATGTGAGCATCTATCGAGCACCTATGAGACAACATGACCCTAAGGCAGAGTTAGCAGGCAACATGCGCCATTTCTGCAAGGTCAGTGCATGGGCATTTGCATGTGATAATGCATCCAAAATGCAGTCTGGTCGGCAGTCTGCAGAGCAGCAACTGCGTTGCTTGACAAAACTCTGAATCTTTGTTTGTCTGCAGATATGTGGGAGCCATCTATGGGCATGGTAAGTAATTTGACCAAAGCAGGCTTTGCAAAGAGCTGTTCTGGATCACATGCATGAAGCTGTATGCTTGTTTGGTTTGGATGACGTTACATGATGATGGTGTCAGTTGCAACCTCACAACAGACTTGGTGCGATGGGTTGTCAAAGCCTATGCATATGGCGTGTCATGCCTGATCAGCACACAGCTTGAGCAGCATTGTTTGGCCATATTTTGCTTGAATACCAACATTGACGTATCACAGGTGCCCTAAGTACCCTGCATACATCTACCCAGTGGCATCAGCAATAGATACTCCATTGCCAGTGCCTGCTGAGAGGAACCACATCATGCTGGATAGTAAGGAGCCATGGGTGATTGTTCCTCCGGACGCAGCAAAGCATGAGCACCACTTCAAACAGTATCCAGACGAAGGCATTGAAGAGTGGCACAAGAAGCGCAAGCTAGAGGCGTAGAACAGGAAAAACGGGTTCCATTGCAGGCTCATGCAAGCGCAAAGAGAGAGTGACGGGGAAGCCGTCGTGATCCTCATGACTCATTTTTCATGCAACAGCAGACACTTACATGTTGACATGTGTTGTCAGCCTTCTGGCGAGAGGGCTGTCCAAATACATTCACAGGCATGGACAATGAGCACAACTAGATGTAACGAACTCTGCCAACTCAAAATGACGAATAACCATTTATTTTCTTTCCCTCGAGAAGATGATTTGAGCTCACACTTATGGGTGAATTGCTACTTGTAATCTTGAGCCAGGAGGTCTCCCACTATCTCACATTGATATCAGTTACAATTCCTCAGTAATACAGACAGCTTTATTAGCTGGTACATACAATGCTCACTTCTAACCCATATTATGCGACCATGCAAATAGCCATGTTAGCTTGCTCATCGGATTCACACCAAAATAAGTAGCCATGGAAGCTTGCTCGTCAGTGCAGATTTGCAAATATTTCATTAATGGGCAGTTGATGAGTATTCTCACATTCGAACATTCACAACTGTTACAGAACAAACAGATGGCCTGCAGGCTTGCAGTCTGTAAGCATGTGCATGACGCCTTGGTGCGTGCATGTTAAGCTTGCTCATGCCCGACAGAAGTCTACCACAGGTACACTTTCTTGACTGACAGCATGTGTCTGTACGTACGTACATGCTGTGAAGAAGAAACGACACTTGGCGGGAAGCTGATTGTCTGTCTGTATTGCATAGGAAGGCCGCAGTTGCTCCCTGTCCAGTTGTTGTGTTCCATCTTGATCCATGAAGACAGTGCTGTTTTGCAGTCACAAAGGAGGACCCGGGAAAACAAGCCTGCTGAGCCATACTCTGTCACAATACGCACAAAGTCACCCTGATCGCAAAGTTGTACTCATAGACTGCTCTATCCCGGCTGACGTTACAAGGCTAGTGCTTGGTGGCGACCACGACTTTAGAGGGGAAGAGAACTTCGACAAGGTAGGGTCATCCAAGTGATGTCTTTTGCTGCTTGCACTGTTGCAGTCTCAATTCTGCAGTAGTGAGAGCGCTATGACGCTGCAGGTATTGGAGCTGCAACCAAAGAGGACAGCAACAGCATTGTTTGAAAGGTGTGTTGCAGCTGGTTCTCAGGCTCCTGCTGCTGCAAGTCGCAGCTGGCTTAGCCGTAAGCCAGATCCTGCTCCTAGCTCAACTGGAGTCATTGTGGACATTGAGTCATATATTGTCAGAGTAGCAGACTACAATCCAGCAGTTCCAAGCAATGTCTACCTGGCTGCTGGTGGCCCAGGAAAGGCAGATGTGGTCAGCTTCACCACTGAGCAGCAGAAGACTGCTGCACAGAATCTGCAGCAAAGCCTTGCTAGCCTTGCAGTGTATGATGTCTTCTTTGACACAGATGGCGACCTGAGCTTCTCTGACTACACGCGCATTGCCTTGCTTGGCAGCTCTGGTCTGATTGTTGTCCCTTCAGAGGCATCCTTCACGGACTATAACAGATTGCTCACATTCTGTGAGGTGAGCAATGATGCTGCATAGGATCTTTGTCTGTTGCACATTGTCGATTGCAAGCTGGTTTTGGCAACACTGACTGTTGCTTCTACACAGAGACAATTGCTCATGCCATGCAGGAGCTCAAAATCTTGCACATTCAATCAAGTCAAGGAGCTAAGCTGCTTGCAGTCTTGTGGAACAAAGTGAATGTGCAGAAACATGTGCCTTGCCTACCAGTCAGCTCTACATTAACACCTACTAAGGCTGTTCAAGAGCTGGTCGGCACTTTGAATCAGCATTTGGCACAAAAGGTCACACTGAAGTATGCAGACCTGTTCGTACACCCACCGCCTGAGGACCGCGACTTTTCCAAGTTCATAGAGGCAGTGACCATGGTAGTGCAAGATTTTGCATTAGCTGGTATTGCTGCACAGGATCTTGGCACGCCATTTGCCACCATGCAGCCAGGTATGCTGCAAGGAGGGCAGATGCCGTATGACATCAAGGCAGACAAACTGCAGAGGCTTCAAGAAAACATCCTTGAGCTAGTTCACAAGATAGATGCTGCACCCACAGCATGAAGTACGAGTGTTGAACAATTCACAAGACTTGTTGCATCATGTACATGAGACTTCTTGACTTTATGTTCTGGACATCTTAATTTGCATGCGATGATGATGACATTTCAAATGCTGTTCAACATGATCAGTCTCAGACTCGTTGTTTCCAGCGTGGTAAAGGGACTATAGTGGTTGCTTGTTTTTGCTTGGTGCACAGCTTATGTTGTAAGCAGGAGTGCAGTACAAACAGCTGCATAATGTATTCAGGAGTAGCTACACCAAACTGCTGCCTTCTGCTGAGCTTGCCCTAAATGGTAGGCATGTATGCATCACTGCACAGTCACCGTCTAGTCTAGCTAGTCACTATCATTTGGTGCAACTATTTCGGCAGTGTTGGGCTGGACAGGCAGCATGGCAAGAGTCTCATCCTCTCCAAGCTTCAGGTCCATCAGCAGCTCGCTGCCTTGCACTCGCAAACCGTTCTGCCTCAGAAATCTGACATGCATCAGTTCCAGTCCCATGCTCTCACCGTAGCTCTCGAAAATTCGACAGCAAGGTGCCATAGGATGTGCCCGGAACCATGTCTGCACTCATCACATTGTCCTTGATCTTGTGATCTTGTCTGCAAATTCTTGTGAGCGGTAATTGCGATCCCATCAATCGAACAAGGGGCACGTGAGGTTACCGTGTTCATAGTCTGATAATGGGAAATCCCAATAGGAAGAAAGTCTGTGGGACAGGATGTGTTCCCATCCACAGTCAGATAGACACGCATGGCTTGCACCATAGCTGCAAAGTCCCCCCTTTTCTGTGCCTACATTCAATCAGGAGTTTGGGCAGCATGGCCAGTCTGTTGCCATATATGGATTACAAAGAGAAGGTGCAAGTGTGAAAAGCATGAAAAAACTTAGGCGTTGTCAGTCGAGGCCAATGAGAATGCATTATGCTATAGCAGCATGCAGTCTCACGGCGCCACAATGCAATCATGGTGTGATGCTGTGAAATACATTTTCTGCAGCCTGAAGCTCATATGTGGTCAAATCTCACCTGGCAGTGTCTAGCCGTGTTGGTGATACTGCGAAGCTAGACAATGCACACTCACACAACAATACTGCATATTAATGCTGGCTATAAATCTGCTTCATCCTGATTGTTGCCATGAGACAGGCTACCCATCCCATGCACATGAGATGAAGCATGTGTGCATGTGTGCGTGCCAATGATGCCTGTGTACATGTTTGCATACAATGTTCTACTTAGGTCCTGTCTCACCTCATTAGCATGACTGGACTTGGCATGAGCTGGCTCCCCCAGCAGGCCTGCCGTGCTTCTTCTTACTCTGCCACTGCGCGTGACTGGAGAGCTGACAGGCGTGACTTGGCGTTTGCGCCTGCCAGTCAAGTAACATGGGCTGAGCTCCATCAACACTGTCCGCTATTTGTGTTTCTCAACTGTGTTTTTGTTGCAGTGGACAACACAGACTGCTTTGCTCACACGGAGCAACAACGTTGCTCAGAAGCCGCATGTCAGGCAGATATGACATTTGGTATGCACATGCCTTGCAGTTACTGGCATGCAAGGCCAGTGCATGCCAAGAGCAACAGGAAGGGGAGGGAAAATTCAGGCTTACTTCTTCTTGGCTGCTGCTGCATCTATGGTGCCGAGTTGGATGGACCTAGCTGTAGCAGACTTGAACATGGATGGCGGCGTCAGCACTGTGTCAAAGCGCTGCAGCAGATCCTTCATGCAAACAGGCTGAGTGTACCTGCATTCACACGAAACTCAATCTGCAGCAGTCTTAGTCACGCAGTATGAAGGAGTCAATACATGGTCAAAGCATGTCCTTGTGGAAAAGAATGCTCGTGCTGCATGAAGCGTCTGTATAACCCTCTGTGACTGTACAATGGCAAATGCTTCTTGGCTGCGTACAACACAAGCATTGTGAGAGACAAGTGGACAAGTGGTCGCTATACAGTTTTGAAAGGCGTGCCTGTCTGGGACACAGTGGCCAGCCTCTTCCAGGATGTCATGGAAGTTCAGAACTGCAGAGGGGCGGGCGTTCAGATGGTAAGCCACTGACTGGCGTCCTGTGTGAACCTGGTTTCCATGACAGGAGGAATACAGCTCCCCAACCTGTACGCAACATCCCCAAGCCTTTGCAGCAAGTTTTGTTGCAACCCAAGGTGTATGCGCCAGTGTACAGGTGGCCGTGTACAGCAATGAGACATACAGTTTGCTAATCAAAAGGCCGGAACAGTTGGTCGGTGAAGATATCAGAGAAAGTCAGCAACAGATGGCAAGCAACATGTTACACTGACCACTCTGTATATGGCTGGTCTAAACAGCCCAGCACTGGCCTGTGTTGCAGTCTGCCCAAACATGATGGCCACCTCATGGGGGCCCAGGTGCACATCCTTCCATGACCCTAGCGCATCCTTCACCTGAAGCAATCTCAACGCTATGAGCAGTTGCTGCTTGACGATCTTGAGCGTGGCTGAACATATTTTGAACTTGTTAGCTTGCGGTGTAATGCGTGCATCCAGCAGCTCTGAGCCTGTCACAATTCAGCTGTTGGCTGTACGGTGCAAAAGTAATAGTTTGGGCTGTGACTGACATGCATGATGCAATGCCTGCTGCGCAAGATAACTGCCTGCATGAAGGCTTCAGCACTCACCTGCATCTTGCACACATGTGGCACATTGCCTGCAGCCCTAGTATCCCGAGCAGCAATGACAGTCATGAACCCTTTGCTCTTGAGGCCCTCTTCAGAGACAGCCATAGTCCACTTGTCTCCCAGCTTGTCTCTCAACAGGAAGTTGTTGATGTGCTGCATTGCATGCAGTGTGGAGGAGGAGACAACTCCTCGCAATGTTGGCGAATCATCCAGGATGCCAGCAAAGGTGTCTGATCGCAAGCGGACGTGACATGACCTGCAGATAGCTGCCAGTGCCAGCCGCGCTATGTTGTCCAGATCTGTATATGCCTGAACACACAGCGTGTGCTTGTGTTACCATGTAGGCTGCAGCAAACTCTGCTTGCATAGCCTGACGAGCACTTTGGAGCAGGCGAGAAGGTTGGCAGCAGTGTTACACCTGGTGAAAGCAGGTTGACTGAGTTGGAGACAGGCTGTCTCCTTTACTTGAGCCAAGTTTGAAGTTATAGCTGTGCCTCCCAGGCAATAAAAGCAGCCCTGGTTCATCTTCACCAGCTGCCAGTGGCTGTGAGCTTGAGCCAGATGCAGAGGCTGACACTTGCAAAAGGTCGTCAAGGCGGTCAAAGAGCTTATTAACCTCTGATGAAGGTCCGACAGGTAGTTGCAACACGCAAACATTATGTCGGCACATGGAAAGCGTAAGATTCTCGCTTGCGAGCTCCCAAACATCTGTTGGATGCGACTGAGCCTGCAGAGCCTTCACCGACACCCTGGGTATGCGTTGTAGCTCCGTCGACTCCATGCTCATATGCAAAATCGCTGACTTTGTCCTTCACAACAGCATGTCCGGCTGCAGGCCGCAGCCGATCAAACAGATCATATGTCATAGGCCATGCCGTTGATTTGCTGGTACGTACGTGCTTGCCGTTTCCAATCGAAGGAGCACCTTGAGATTTAAGCCTTTGTGCTACGGATTGGCATTGCTTTGGATGTCCATTGTCAGGTATGCGATGCAATCACCATGTTGACCAAGCTTGAGTGTTTAAACCACGCCGTTTCATCTCCTTGAATGCAATCACGTCATTTGTCACAACACTCAGGGCCCTTGCAAATTGCTGTCAGCAAATCCTCTCCTTCACCTCTCGTTCACGGTGTTCCTTAAATAAACATGTAAAGCTAGGTCCGCAGACTCAATGAGCTGTCAAAGCTGAATGAAATGAATGCATGTATATAGTCATTAAGCGGTGCTCATCCGGATCCACTGCATAATTTGCTCGCAATGTCACATGTAACTGTGATAGGCTTTGACACAGAGCTGAGTTGACGGCCGTTGCTCAGTTTTCCATGCATTCAGGTGCTATAGTGTCTCAGGCACTTGACAGGAAGACTGATGCATCATGTGATGCACTGTTATGTCTGTTCTTGCAAGTCGATTGACTTGGCTGAGTCAGCCAGGCTGACTATCTAATCTATAGCTACATGATTGTACACCGCACAGGGTTTGCATTTCTTGCAGGCACGACCTCGCCAGGAGCTCTGAGTTCAGCACTGACAGCTGTACCAAGCATATTCAGCCACATTGGAGGAGGACCAGCGAGATTGCTTCTTCTATCACCCTCTGCCAGCTCTTGTGCATTATGCGACATGATGGCTTCGGCCCTCTCAAGGTTGCAGGCAAACTCTGCCTGCAGACAGAAGCATGGTCTTGTGAACACACTGTACAGCTAAGCAAATGGGTGCATTAACAACCCACTTACTTTGCTCGCATGGGTGCCTGTCGGGTCATTGAATGTCTGTACAGCTTAAAGCTCAACCGTGCCGACAAGGTTGCAAGAGATGATGATCATGCATTGAGGCAAGACCATCCCCCCTATTGTGCCAAGCCGTCATCATGACATGTACAACCAGAACAATCTTCGCACTGCTGTTCATACCTGTGGAGACCAGAGCTTGATGACAGGCTCAGAGCCAGCAGAAGCAAGGACAGGCATGGTGGGATGTGCTGCCACGCAGCTCACATTCTGGTCATCTGAGCTCAGCATGTTCACCAGACGCCCATTGAACCGATCCCACACAAAAATCCTGCCATCATCAGACCCAGACGCCACATATTCATCCCTACTGCCCAAGAGGCACACCTGAACATTCACACTTTGGAGTTTGGGACATTACTGCAAAAAGGCTGTGTGGGACAGGAAGAGCAGCAGGGGTAAAGATGCCAATAGCAAACAGCATGCAATTGTACAGGTGTTGTGTAAGAGCATGACAATGACACACGCAGCATGGAGATGTATCAAGCCAAGTATCATTTAGTTCAGAGACATGCTTGACTGTGGTCTGACTGACATTGCAAGTGGTCGCTGAAAAGTGTACAAGCCTCCCTTGTCCGCAATCGATGAAGTGGTGTTGATCAGGTTCCAAGCTGCAGTGCTAGGCTGGCAAGGATTGCCCAGAGGAAGTACAGCCTCTGTGCACAGTCAAATTCAGTCAACAGAAGGTCACTCACCCCTTTGTTGAGGCTGAGGTTGCAGTGGCCTTTGTAGCACTGCTGGAACATGCCCCGTTCCTCTACAACCTCCCCATCACCTTCGTCATCTGAGCCCTCCTGCACAATGGCACCCACAAAGCTGTCCACAACACCAGTCAGCTGAGCGTCATGACTGCCGTGAGGTTGCATCTGGCCCTCTCTGCTGTAGTCTGCAAGATGACCATCTACGCTGTGGTTTGGTCCTGATGCTGAGTCAACCCCAGGGCTGCCCCTGGGGCCATGCGCTGCAGCCCTGGTAGAGGCACCAACCGGTGAGCTGCTGGGCCCATCTGGCGCAGTTCTGACAGCTTCTTGTCTGGTGTCCACAGCTGTGGCAGCGGTGGTGGGAGGAGGACTGGCCAGCCTGGGTGGCTGAATGGCGTGGGAAGTTGAACGCCTCAGCATGCTGCTGCGTTGCCTGCGCCTGCCAGGTGGCACAGCTGGCTCCTGTCTCGGCACAGAAGCTGCCCACGACCTGTCTTCAGGAGCGCCATGCACTCCTGCCGCAGCTGTGGCAGCTGTGACTCTGTCAGATGCTGACTTAGAAGGGGAGGTAGCATCAGGTAGGGCAGAAGGCTCATGCGTGTCAGCTTGCTGTGCAGCATGCTGGGCCGCAGAATTTGGTCTTCTGTTGCTGAGCGTGGCAGCCTCAGGCTGCATGTATGAAGACGAAGGGCCTGCAGTACCTTCATGGCAGCCATCAGCTGGGGTCTGGTCTACAGCGCCAGGCTGTGAAGTCCTTTTGACATGACTGTGCCTGGACTGGTGAGGACTCAAGACTTCTTCTTCGGCTGTCCCTGCCAGTTCAGCTTCCTGCACTTGATGCTCAGCACATGCTGGCTGTATGCTGTGGTTGTGGCTGCCCCTTGGACTGTTGCCATTGCTGAGCTCAGCAGTGGCCAGCGTGCTGCTGCCGGGACGCCACAGGGGTGCCCTGGGGGCATTTGAGGCCTCTACACTCGCCCTGCCCCTTGCCTGCATCCATGGGAGTGCATATCGATGAGATTGCGGTTCTCATCAAGCGGTTCTCATCAAGCAGAGTCACTACCCACATTAATACGCAAGCTGGAGCTTCCTCTGTGCCAGCAGCTGCAGAGCAAGGGGACTTGGGGACTCACCCTGTAATGGCGGCGGTTGCTGCTAACAGGGGTTCCTTCCCTTGGCTGCTGCACCATGGGCTCTGCATCAGCACCAGGTTCCGCCTGGGGGTCAGCCTGGGGGTCCTCTAGACCATTGCAGCTGCATGCTCTGGCCTCTGTGCTTGCACTAATGGCGGCGCCAATGTCATGTCCACTGCAGGCTCCTGAATGTGCAGCATCATCCATGTGCCTGCTGACAATGTCTGGGGGGTCCAGGGGTGGGAGGGTGGCAGAGGCTTTGTGGGGGTCATGGGCCGCGCTGGTGGCGGGCAAGGGGGCTAGACGAGAGGCCCGGGCACGGCGTGTGTGCCTGCTGGGGCGTGGAAACTCTGTGCTGATGCCTGCAGCTCCAGCCTGCATCTGCAGCGAGCCCAATTTGGCAGATGTAATAGTCCGTTGCACCCAAGATGCATCTGGTCTTAGGCAACTTAGTAGACTACTTGGTAGACTACTTCAGAGCAGCATCCATTCACTCATTCATCCAACATGTGTCTTACCCTATATTCAGGTAAATACAGTGCTGGGAAGCTCTTTGTATGAAATCCTGATGGTTGGTGAGCAGGGTAACAACAGTACGTGAACGCATTGCAAATCAGAATGGACAAGTTTATGCCAACCTTGGTAACTATGGCCAGGGCGTCTATTGCCCTCAGTGTGAAAGAACACAAGCTTCAGCAGCAGCCTCACAGCAGCATATACATGCAAAGAGAACTGCTTTGAACGCAAGGGATGTATGTGCAGATTGGGAGACAAGAGATTATTGCACAATGGGATAGAAACTTGACACTGTCCAAGCGCTAATACCCAAAACAGCGCATGTCTGTATTGACTAAGGCATGCAACACGTTGATCGAGACCAGCAACAGGCCGTGATCTTTGCTGAGAGACAAAACCACTATATCAATCAAAACAGAATAGGCAGGCATTTGGTATTTGTTAGATGTTGGTCACAATGTCTCACTGACCTGCACAGCCTGGTGGTTGGGTCGTGTGACCTCAGCAGCCTGGTCAGGCGTGCTCTCCCTGGAGTTGTAAGCACTGCTGGGAGGGTCTGTGCTGTACTGCAGCCTCAGGAAGTCAGGGGGGCCCAGAGGAACAGTCTCCCCAGCCTGAGAGGCTTGCATGGAGGTACCTGCAGCAACACAATAACGTCTGCCTGTTTTGGTACACACAGCTCATTGGTGCAGTTCGTGTGACCAGGTCAGTAGCTGCTTGACCTTGTTATGCATGGAATAACAGCCTCCCAGCAAAGGAGAACGTCTTGATTAGGTTAGTGTACAGCTACACAGGCAGCATGCTGACTCTTTGTGCAACCGAGAAACCTTGTCAGGAAGCTGAAGGGCCTGATGCTGCATCAATGCTACGTGAATGGCATGGATGAAGAGACAGTCCCTCACCTCTATGCGCCAAGGGTGCAGGACGTGATGTGCCAGTGCTGGCAGTGGGCTGCTCCAGTCTCCTGCTAGAGGCCACACAGGCTTCCACATGCTGTGCATTCAAACTGTCAGCCTCATGCTGGGCACGCTGAGCCAGCTGCTGCGCAGTGTGATGTCTGCCTGACTCAGCTTGGCTCTGTTCTGGCCTTTGGGCGTCAGCCTCGTCAGCGACTGAATGCAGGGACCTGCAATGCCTCAAGCTGCGAGCTGCTGCTGGTTGACTGCACTCTGCAACATCTTGGGCAATTTGCGTGTCAGGTTGCTGACTGACAGGTTGCAGTCTGGCTGCAGCACTGCTGTGATGATGAGCTACAGCAACCTTGGCTGTGGCTGCCGCATCTGCGTCTGCAGCAGGATTGCCAGTTAGGTGACAGTGTGGCAGCTGTCTGGCAGCTGCAGCAGGTGCTCCGGCTGCTGATTGAATCTCTGGATGCGAAGAAGAAGCAATGTGCTGACCTGCTCTATCGGGCC
>JAABUK010008585.1_pt1 | contig 14265 bp, 12 predicted proteins | sample 5559141 | NCBI WGS metagenome assembly JAABUK01 (sample SAMN10711869, study PRJNA513367) | rock metagenome | isolation source: Antarctica rocks | place: Antarctica: Victoria Land, Pudding Butte nord | collected 2016-01-03
CCGGCTTCTGGACTTGCGAAGACATTGAGAGCCGCCGCCGCGCAGGTCTGCTGGATGAAGCTGGCTACCATTCTCAAAGGGCAGACCGCTTCCGCGAAAAACAGAAGATGCTCAATGCGTTGTGGGAATCAGCGCTGCTGCCCGCTTACGTACCGCGGGATGCCGCGCAGATCCCTGAACTAACCGGCGAACTCCACAATGCCATCGCTGGCTTTCTGGCTTCAACGCCTTCCATGCTGCTGGTCATTAATCAAGAAGATTTATCGAAGGAACACGCCCAGCAGAATCTGCCCGGCACGACAGCACAATACCGCAACTGGAGCCTGAAGATGAAGTTCACGCTAGAACAACTGCAAAAAAGCAGCGAAGTAAAAAACTATACCGCTATGTTCCGGGACTGGCTGAGGAGAACGGGCCGGCTTCCACAAATCAGCCGTTGATACCTTGTAAAGCCGTTCTTACGCTTTTTTTGCGTTCGTTTTGCTAACCGGACCTTTACCAAGCTTATCCATTTCGTTGAAATAGACTTTGCGGTCCTGCTCCATGGCCATATTCGATAGGATGACAGCCGTTGAATCCGCCAATCCAACTTCCACGTCAGCAGTTGGCTTCGCGCCGGATTTCACGCATTCGAAGAACCTGTCGAACTGAATATCGACCGGGTTGCGTCCCTCTTCCGGTACCAGCACGCCCTTACTGTAAAGATAACGGCGGGCATACTTCATTTCGTTGGTCAGGAAGCTGTCATTCGGATGATTCACATCTCTCTCAAGTAAAATGGGCACGCCCTTTTGCGATCCGGCGGCAACCATAGTGGCACCGGCTACATGGTTTTCCTTTACTGCGCCTGCCTTGGTAACAGTGGGCGGCGGCGTGGGTTCGCGGAACCAGGTTGCCAGCGCCGGATTGTTATCGTCCCCGACAGTGATTTCCACCGAGCCCGCTGTTCCCATGATCAATTCGCCAAACTCAGTACGCGTGGAATTGAAATAAGAGCAGTGCGAGTTGGTCGATATATAGCTACAGCTAAATTTCTTCGAACCTTTCCCGTCAGCTCGCGCCGGGTACTTATAAATCATCTGGATGTTATCCATAATGTCGCGGCCATCGAAAATAAAACTGTGATCGCCCACGCCCATTACAGATTCCGGCGCGGAGCCGAACATCCAATCCGCTACGTCTACCTGATGCGAAGCCAATTCACCAGCCATGCCTGCCGAATACTCTTTGTAAAGGCGCCAGTTCTTTAATTTCTGTTCGGCGGGATTATTATAGGGTGACATTTTCCAACCCGGATTCCGGTGCCACTGCGCCTGCATGTGCGTGACCTCGCCCAGAACGCCCTTATCAATCATGTCCTTTACAGCCTGATAGAAACGGCTATATCGGCGTTGCAGACCCACCTGCAGAATTTGCTTCGAGTGTTCCTTTGCCAGCGCGCGAAGTGCATGCACTTCTTCTGGCTTAAACACCATGCTCTTCTCGCAAAAAGTGTGTTTGCCTGCCATCAGAGAATCACGGGTGATGGGGAAATGCAGAAAGAGGGGAGTCGCAATCAGCACCGCATCTACATCTTTGCGGTCCAGCAGCTCGCGATAATCTTTAAACTTCGCGGGATTGGTCCCAATAGTTTCGGCGGCGCGATCCAAATGGCTCTGGTCTACGTCGCAAAGAGCTGTGCAGCGTCCTGAATCGATATTCTTCAGGTGTTTCGTGTGGTACCAGCCGCGGCTGCCAACCCCGATAATGCCGTACTGAACCGTGTCGTTCGCGGCTTTCACCTTCTGGATCCACGGCGCGCCTTCCACTAGCTTGCTGGTTCCGGCAGCAACGGCTGCACCGGCACCGGCCAGCTTGAGAGCGTCGCGGCGGGTAAAATCTGGTTGTGTTTCGGGCATGGCCAATCCTTTTCTCCTACAGGAATCTAAACGAGTAGTCTATTCCTTTTGATGCAAAAGGCGCAAATACGGCTGCTTGATTTAAGTGGCAATCGACCGTCGCCGGATTGTTAATCCGGTCGCGAGCAGTGCCGTGCCAAAAAATCCCTCGATCCAGGTATTGGGTTCAGGAACTTGCACTTGACTCACGTTCAGCAGAACCGCTTCCGGCCGCGGAAGTCCGGGTTGCCGATTGACTGAGGCAATATCGACATGGGAATCGAAACTTGCGGAAGGGAGAGGAGCCAACAACGGAAAGCTGGTAGCAGGGCCGAACAAGTAAGTAGCCTCACTCGCCTCGATTGTGAAAGGTCGAGTCACATCGGTATGAATCATTAATCCGGAATCTAGTGTTAAGGCGAGCGGCCCCGGAGAGAAGAGCACCGGAAATTCGTTAGCCGCTGGAAGTGAAATCATGGCTGCCGTATCAGTACCTATCGGCTTTGAATCCGCATGTTGTGATTCTGAGTTTGTGGAAAGCTTCGCGCCGGGACTGGACCCGATTGGTCCGCCTCCTCCGCCCCCTATTTGACTGCCGGCCCCAGCGCCATTGCTTTCAGAGTCGCCGGAAACCAGCGCCGGTCCAAAGCTAGCCAGGTAGCTGTCGGCACCCATGCCAGGAACACCGCTTGGTAGTGGCGTGTTCGGGAAGTGTTTTTCCCCGGAGAGCGCCCAGGCAACACCATTCTGGTCCTCCTCAGCTGTATCGAATGCTTTCTCGTCAGGTTCCTCGCGACGTTGTCTCTGTTGAGGAGTGTCGGCAATCCTGTTCCCACATCTGGTTCGCGCTTGCTGACGGCCATCGTTCAGAATGCTCTCGCCCGCGTGAAGCAGGATGCGCTTGCGTGTCCAATATACCTGGTCCTGCACCCGGTAAGACACGTAAACAAGACGGTCGCGTGGCACCACCTCCACATGGGCCCGCTCCAAAGCAAAGCCTTTGTAGTGTTCCGCCGCAACGGAATCCCGCGCCAGGGCTTGGCGCAATTCGGCACCTGAAAAAGCACCGCCCGGAATAACGGAAAAGCGGTAGACCGGTCTTGTCTGCTGCCGCGTGACACGCACAATAGGAGCAGCAGGCTTGCTTCCGCCTGCCTGCCGGTTCCCATGCGTTGTATTCCATACCAGCCCGACGCCGATTACCGCAAGAACGAAAAGACAAATGCCTCTGAGCAGACCCATGCTGCGGAAGTGTTCGGCTGGATCGCAAAAACACTTTAGTGCAAGAGTTTAGGAACTGCTTCAGATCCAGCGGGCAATCCACGCTGTCAGTTGCTCTTCGGGTAGCGTACCTGCCGCAACCGCGAGAATCACGTTTGCTGTTTCGGGCTGCGGAGCATGAAGCGCATTGCCATTCCGGCCAAGAAAGATTGCTCCTACAACGAAGCCCGTCCGCTTATTGCCATCCAGAAACGGATGATTCTGAATCACGCCGCAGATATAAGCCGCCGAAAGCCGCGCCAGCCCTGCCTCGGGTTGATAGGAAAAAATCTGCCGGGGACGTGCCAGCGCGGATTCCAGCAGACCTCTATCGCGCAAGCCTGAAGCACCGCCGTGCTCGGCAAGCTGCATGCCATGAACGGCCACGGCGGTCTGCCAAGTTACCCAGAATGGTTCAACGTCACTTGGCAAGAACGTGCAGCGCGTCCTTGTATTCGTCCATCACTTCTTTAGCCAGCTTCATCTGCTCTGCGAATTCCTGATCGTAGCGAGTCAGAAGAAAACCTTCCGGAGATTCCGTTAGATACAGCGTCGTGCCTTTACCCGCCTGCAGTTTCGCGAGCACTTCCTTAGGGATGATCGCTCCCACCGAGTTGCCGACCGAGGTCAATTTCAAGGTGTTCATACAAATGTTATAACACATTCACCTACTCAATACGAACCTGTCTTTCACGTCCAAATGTTCAAACTTCATCGGAAAGCTGGTCCCACTGTAATACGCGTCCCACTGGTCTTTATAATGCCGCGATAGTACGTGCCCGGATTGCCCAATCGGTATATTCAGCAACGAATTGTCCCAATTGCCCAGGTCTGCATTAAACCGCTCGGAAGGCCCTAACCTTGCCGTAGTTTGCTTAACAGTCGTCGTTCCCCCAGACATCGCGACAGGCCCAATATCGAAATACTGCGCCACAAACGGCAGCCGGTGTCCTACCGGATGGTTTACCGCAAGCTGCAAATACCGCCCGTAGAACCATTTTTTCACGACACTCCCTTGCATCCGGCGGCCCTCGTCCAAAGCCTCAACCAGTGCCTTCAGCAGGGCTTCATCGTAATCGGCGAACCATCCCGCCGGCTGCTCCCGCAGTAACCGCGCCACTGCCGCTGAGGACATCTGCGTCTCATACAAACTTCCGTTGCCGGGGGAGGCCGCATTCGCCATCGCTCTCCGAAAATGCTGAAACGCAAGCGTCGCAACAAAGGGTGCGGCGGCATCCTTATCCATCTGCCCGTTCCAGCTTCGCAATAGCGGAACGGCGTCAGCCAAAGCCGGGTTCGTGGCCCTTTTTCTGTCAGCGGCTGTAACCAGTTGCCGCGCAAACCAATGCGTGAACTCAGAATAGACATCCTTCTGAACCCGAAGCGTATCCTCCGGCACCAGCTTCTCTTTCGCTTTCAGCATGGCCCGAATCTGTCCCGAACGATAAGGCGCCGCAAACGTGCCGGATACCGTATAGCCATAACTCGCTCCAAACGGATTCTGGTTCGCAGTCACAATGTAACCATTAGGCGGATTGTACGCGGAAGGCAACTGCTCAAAGGGAATATAGCCGTCCCATTCGAACTCGCCGGAAGAGCCATCCAGCGGAAGGCCGCTCTGGTAATTTCGTCGCACCGGAAGCTTGCCTGTTGCCTGATAACCGATATTCCCGGCGCGGTCGGCATACACAAAGTTTTGTCCCGGTCCGGGAAAACGAGTAAGCGCCGCCGTGAACTCGCTCCAGTTCTTTGCACGGTCCACTTCCAGGAAAGGAAACTTAAAATTCCCGCTCTGCGCGGCGGTCCACTTCAGGGAGATGTGATCGTTCGCTTCGTCCACTACCAGCGGCCCATGCCGCGTGATCCAGTGCCGGTATTCAACCGGCGTCGCGCCCTTCACGCGAATCAGTTCGCGCTCCAGGACAGCCTGTTCCGCTTTCCCCTGGAACAGGTACTGGCCACTCGCGCTATCCAGCTTTTCTGAATACAGTTCCTGTACATCGAAGTGCAGATTCGTTACTCCCCAGGCAATCTGCTCGTTGTGCCCGACGATAATTCCCGGCACACCCGGCAGAGCCACGCCGGCCACATGAAGCCCTGGCGCCTCAAGGCCAGTCATATACCAAATGCCTGGGACGGAATATTCCAGGTGCATGTCGTTCGAGAGAAGCGGCTTGCCGCTCAATGTATGAGCTCCCGAAACCGCCCAAGCATTCGACCCTGGTTGCACATCTCCAGCGGGAAGAATTTCAGTCCCTGCCCTAAGCGGAAACAGAAAGTCGATTTTGGCTTGGTCCGCACCCTTCGAAAGATTCCGCTTCACCAGCTTTTCCGGGTAACTGGTCGTCAGATTCCGGTACATATAGAGACCTACCAGAATAGAATCCACAACGCTCCACGGGCGCGGGTCATACCCCAACAGAGCAAACTCAAAGGAGTACCGGCCCCGATGAGTTTCAAGATAATGATTTACACCGCGCGCATAAGCGGCAAACTGCGCCCGGTCCTTCGGATCGAGCTCGGTATAGATCTGCTCGGCGATATGCCTCATGCGCAGCTTGCGGGATTCGCGGTCTGCTTCAATGCCCGCTGGTCCGATAATTTCTGCTAGCTCACCTGCCGCAAACCGACGCAGCCCGTCCATTTGCCACATGCGCTCCCCAGCAGTGACATAACCTTGCGTAAAGAGCAAATCCGCCTCATTTTGGGCGTGAATAGACGGCACGCCCAGTCGATCTTTGGTGACGGTAACCTCGCTTTCGACAGGCGCGTCTATCTTTCCAGCACTCTCCGGCAGAGGCCGCCAGAAGAACCAGTACACGGCTACCAGTACCGCGATTGTCATGATGCCCAGAAGAATATTGATCACCCGGAAAACGCGGTCTACATGCACCTCCGAATTGTACGATCAATCAATTTGCGCGCTACAATCGCATTCATTATGACCAGGAGGCCCTTTGTCGCGGAATTAGATGAGTTGCAACAGCGCCTGCTTGTTATGGGTGGCCTGGTGGAATTTGCCATCCACCGCAGCATCAGGGCCTTGATCGACCGTGATGCCGCGTTAAGCCAGCAGGTTTGGGAGAACGAGCGCCGCATCAATGAAATCGAAATAGAAATCGATGAGCAGGCAACGCGCATTCTTGCCCTGCACCAGCCTGTTGCGCGCGACCTGCGCTTCATCACCGCTGCCATCAAAATCAATAGCGATCTGGAACGGATGGGAGATCTGGCAGTCAATATTGTCCAGCGAGCTGTGTCGCTAAACCGACAGCCGCAAGTCAAGCCGCTGATCGATGTACCCCATATGTCCCGCCTTGTGGAATCCATGGTTCACAAGAGCCTGGATGCATTCGTAAAACGCGATCCTGAAATGGCCCACGCGGTTCTGGCGGCCGATGATGAAGTGGACGATCTGAAGCATGCGGTCTATGCCGAACTCCTCTCGTTCATGGAGCGCGACCCCAGTGCGGTTCATCCTTCGGTGGACCTGATGTTTATCGCTCACAATTTGGAGCGCATTGCCGACCATGCCACCAACGTTGCGGAAGATGTTCTCTTCCTGGTAAACGGTGTTGACGTCCGCCACAGTCACTCGCGGGTTTTCGATGACAACGGCGTGCGAGCCGGTTAGGAAATCGTACTACTCCGACTCTGCTTGTCATAGGATTGTAACCGTCCGGGTGCGAAACTAAGGGTCGGGACATGCTTCATCTTCAAAGGCGCGCCTTATTCGCGCTGTTGCTCGCTTCCGTGGCCACTGCCGCGGAAACCATTACGGCAGCGGGTGCCACCTTCCCTTTTCCCATTTATTCCAAGTGGTTCCAGCAATACAAAGAGAAAACCGGAATTCAGATCAATTACCAGTCACTCGGCTCTGGCGCTGGCATCAAGCAGTTGACCGAACGAACTGTAGATTTTGGGGCTTCAGACAAGCCAGTAACAGATAAACAGATTGCAAAATTCCAAGTGAAGCCGCTCCACTTTCCCACGGTTATGGGCGCGGTGGTGCCTGTTTACAATCTGGAGAGCGTATCGCAAAGCCTGAAATTTTCAGGCGAAGCGCTGGCGGGCATCTTCTTGGGATCGGTAAAGAAATGGAATGACCCCGCCATCTCGAATCTAAACCCCGGCGTAAAACTCCCCAATGAGCCGATCGTGGTCGTCGTCCGTTCCGACGGCAGCGGAACCAGCTTTGTGTTCACTGATTTCCTCGCGAAGGTCAGTCCCGAATGGAAATCGAAAGTGGGTGCAGATACGGCTGTGAATTGGCCCACAGGGCTCCGCGCGAAAGGCAACGAAGGCGTATCCGGGTTTGTGAAGCAGACGCCCTATTCCATCGGGTACGTTGAGTTGATCTACGCCATCTCGCAAAAGATGGGTTACGGCTCCGTGCGCAACCAGGCAGGCAATTTCGTCAAGGCGGATCTGGCAAGCGTCACAGCCGCGGCGGAAGCTGCTTCGAACAATTTCCCGGCGGATTTCCGTGTCTCCATCACCAACGCGCCCGGCCCGGCATCTTACCCCATCTCCACCTTTACGTGGCTCCTCATTCCCAGCAAGATCGAAGACCCCGCAAAGAAGAAGGCCATCACGGAGTTCCTCACCTGGATGCTCTCCACCGGCCAACAAAGCGCGGCGCGCCTTAATTACGCCCCGTTACCGAAGGCAGTCATCGCTTTGGAGACAAAAGCGGTCGCCACAATCCAGTAGACTGATCGAGCCCCCTGAATTCAACAATGGCAAGTACCGTAATCGCGAATCCAACTCCCGGCTTGGCCAAGGCTTTCGCGCGCCGTTTGCTTGACGGAGATCGACTGGCTTTCGCAATCACCTTGACCTTCGCGTCATCCATTCTTTTAGTAACCGTTCTCTTGGTCTGGCAGCTATACTCCAAATCCGCCGCTGCCCGGCACCAGTTCGGTTTCGGATTTTTCACAAGCTCCGTTTGGGATCCTTCTCATGAGATCTTTGGCGCGCTGCCTTTCATTTACGGAACACTGCTCACCTCTGCATTGGCTCTGCTGATCGCCGTGCCGCTCGGTGTGGGCGCGGCTATCTTCCTGTCAGAAATGGCACCGCGGCGCCTTTCGAATATCGCTACCTTCCTGGTTGAGTTGCTCGCTGCCGTGCCCAGCGTCATTTACGGGCTGTTAGCCATCTTCACCCTAATTCCATTGCTCCGAACGTACGGCGAACCATTCTTGAGAGCAACCCTTGGCTTCCTGCCGTTCTTCAGTGGCCCCCTTTACGGAGTAGGCTATCTGGCTGCCGGAATCATCCTCGCCATCATGACCTTTCCTTTCATCATTTCGCTCTCCCGTGAAGCTCTGATGGATGTTCCTAATGACCAGCGGGAGGCCGCCCTCGCCCTGGGTGCCACGAAATGGGAAGCAACCTGGCAAGCCGTCGTCCCCTTCGCCCGCCTCGGAATCATCGGGTCCATCTTCCTTGGCTTGGCCCGCGCCCTTGGCGAGACCATGGCGGTCACGATGGTGATCGGCAATACGCCCACCATCAGCGCTTCGTTGTTTGCGCCCGGCACCACCATAGCCGCTTCCATTGCGAACGAATTTGCCGAAGCGTCCGGAGACGTCTACCTCGCCTCGCTCATTTACCTCGCGTTGGTTCTCTTCCTGCTAACCATCGTCATAAACGGTCTGGCACGCATTCTGATTCTCGCAACCACGAAGAAAGGTTCGGCACTCGCATGATGGATGCGCGCACCCGCCGCCGCTACTTCGTCAACAACTTGATGCTGGGCCTGACCGGCTTGTGCACGTTGTTCACGGTCTCCATATTGTTCCTGATCCTTGGGTACCTGGTGTATAACGGCGGCAAGTCGCTCGATTGGGATTTCTTCACCAAGCTCCCGCTTTCTCCCGGTGAGAATGGCGGCGGCATGGCCAACGCGATTGTCGGCAGCATGAAGATGATTTTCGTCGCAACCGCAATCGGTGTGCCCGTTGGATTTCTGGGCGGCGTCTATCTTTCCGAGTTCGGCGGCCGCACCTTTCCGTACCTCATCCGCTACATGGCGGATCTTCTGAATGGCGTACCTTCCATCGTGATTGGAATTTTTGCGTGGACCGTAGTCGTAGTCCCCATGCGCCACTTTTCCGCTTGGGCCGGCGGCTTCGCGCTCGCTCTGATGCTGATCCCCATCACGGTCCGTTCCACGGAGCAGTTTCTGCGTGCCGTCCCGAACAATCTGCGGGAGGGAGCGCTCGCACTCGGCGCCAGCAAGTGGAAAACAGTAGCGTCGGTTGTTGTTCCCGCTTCCCTCTCGGGTGTCCTCACAGGTATCATTTTAGGTGTGGCGCGTATTGCAGGAGAAACCGCGCCGCTTCTTTTCACGGCTCTTAACAACCAATTCTGGAGCAACGGGTTGAATGAACCCACAGCCTCACTTCCTGTCATGATATTCACTCACGCCATCGCCCCGTATGACGATTGGCACCGCCAAGCCTGGGCCGCAGGGCTCGTCTTAATCACCATGGTTCTGCTCTCCAACATCGCCGCGCGCTTCATCCTGGCGCGTGGAACAACTCGCCGGTGAAGTACTAATGGCATCCTTACCTGATTTTTCCGTCTCTTCAACTCAAACGAAAGCTCCGCTCCAGATCCAGACCATGGCCACTCCTGGTGTTGCCTCTGCCTCTCCGGTTCACACAACGCCGAAGTTGAAAACCTCCGGAATGAATTTCTATTACGGTGCTTTCCAGGCACTGCACGATATCAGCCTGCAAGTGGAGACGCAGCGCATCACGGCGCTCATCGGCCCTTCCGGCTGCGGAAAATCTACCTTCCTGCGCACGCTGAATCGCATCAGCGACACGGTAAAAAATGCGCGCTGGGAAGGCCAGATTCTTCTGGATGATCAGGACATCCGCGAACTGGATGTGACCAATCTGCGCCGCCGCGTGGGCATGGTGTTCCAGCGCCCCAATCCCTTCCCGAAATCCATTTTCGACAACATCGCCTATGGCCCCCGCGTGAACGGCGTGAAAGGAAACCTGAGTGAGATCGTAGAAAAAAGCCTGCGCCGCGCTGCCTTATGGGATGAAGTGAAAGACAAGCTGCAGAAATCCGCCTACGCTCTCTCCGGTGGCCAGCAGCAGCGCCTCTGCATTGCGCGCGCTCTGGCTGTCGACCCGGAAGTGCTCCTGCTCGACGAACCCTGCTCGGCTCTCGATCCCATCGCCACCGCGAAAATTGAAGACCTGCTGATCTCCATCAAAGACCAGTGCACCATCGTCATCGTCACGCACAATATGCAGCAGGCGGCGCGCGTCGCCGATACCACCGGGTTCTTCCTGTTAGGCAAGCTGATCGAGTTCGCGAAAACCGACATCATCTTCAAGAACCCTGAAAAAAAACAAACGGAAGATTACATCACCGGCCGCTTCGGCTAGACCATGCGCCGTCTTGAATCCGATCTCGCGCAGTTGAGTCAGCAGATGCTCGAAATGGGCGCGCTGGTTGCCTCGTCGGTGCACCGCAGCACTCTTTCACTCATCGACAGTAACGAGGTGCTGGCTCATCAAGTGATCCGCGATGAAGCCCGAGTGGACCAGATGGAAGTTCAGATCGATGACCTATGCACCAGCATGATCGTGCTCACGCAGCCGGTCGCGCGTGACATGCGCATGATCACGGCCGCCTTCAAGATCACAACGGATTTGGAACGTATGGGCGATCTAGCCGTCGGCATTGTCGAACGCTCCTTATCGCTGATGCATCAGCCGGCGCTCCCGTCTGTGCACCGCTTCTCAACGCTGGCCCAGTTGGTGGAATCGATGGTGCTCGAAAGCCTGGATTCGTTCATCAAGCGGGACGTGCAAGCAGCACACAAGATTCTGAAATCGGACGATGCCGTCGATAATCAGCGCAATGATATTACCCAGGAACTCATCACTGCGATGCAGACTCAACCGGAAATCATTCCCCGCGCGCTCGATCTAATTGTGATTGCAAGAAACCTGGAACGCATCGCCGACCACGCCACCAATGTCGCGGAGAAGGTCATCTTTCTAGTCAACGGGGAAGACGTCCGTCACGCGAACGAAGCCGCGCTGCTTAGCTAGGCCTCGCGCCGGAAAGTTGATCAAGAAACATCTGCTGCGAATCCGGGCAACTCTTGCCTTCCACGGGGTGAACGCGGCGGTAACTTCCATCGCTCTGCATAATGCGGCTATTTTTTTCGTCGCATAGGTAGCGCGAAAGAACCTCATCCCGAACCCGGTTTACCAATTTGATTTCTGTGATTGGGAAAATAATTTCCACCCGGTGATCCAGATTCCTCGGCATCAAATCCGCACTCCCTGCATAGAGTTCGGGTTGGCCGGCATTGTCGAAATAGTAAATACGGCTGTGTTCCAGAAACCGCCCGATGATACTGATCACCGTGATGTTCTCGCTTATGCCCGGTAAGCCGGGCCGCAGGCAACAGATGCCGCGCACCAGCAACTCCACGCGGACACCGGCTTGCGACGCCTCATAAAGCAGCCGGATCATTTCCGTATCTTCAAGCGCATTCATCTTCAGAATCATGCGCCCTTCGCGGCCATGCTTCGCGTGTTCAATCTCGCGGCGTATCAGCCCGGCCATATCGTTGCGCAAGCCCTTGGGTGCCACCAGCAAGCGCCGGAACCCGGCCTGCGAGGAATAGCCCGTCAGGTAATTAAAAAGTTCACTCACATCGGCGGCGATCTCTTCATTCGAAGTAAAAAAGCTGACATCGGTATACAGCCGGGCCGTCACCACGTTGTAATTGCCCGTGCCCAAATGAACATACCGGCGGATCAGATCGCCTTCGCGGCGCACCACTAGCGCAACTTTCGAGTGCACCTTCAACCCCAAAATTCCGTACACCACATGAACGCCTTCACGCTCCAGTGCCCGCGCCCATTCAATGTTGCTCTCCTCATCGAAGCGCGCCTTTAACTCCACCATTACCGCCACTTCTTTGCCGTTCTCCACCGCATCCACCAGCGCTTCGACAACGGGTGAGTTGCGCCCCACGCGATACAACGTCATCTTGATGGCGAGCACGTGTGGATCGCGCGCCGCTTTACGCAAGAATTCCACCACCGGCTGGAACGATTCGAAAGGATGATGCAACAGCAGATCCTGCCTCCGCATCACGGTGAAGATATCGTCCTCCGCTTTCGGCAGAAGCTCAGGCGGCGTGTACGGCACAAATGGTTTATCTTTCAGATCCGGACGGTCTAAATTCTGCAACTGCCGAAGACGGCTCAGATCGATCGGTCCTGCCGCGCGGTAGACGTCTTTCGGGTCCATCTCCAGGTTCTCAATCAGAATTTCCAGAATGTGCGCCGGAATATACTGGTTCACCTGCAGCCGCACCACGGCGCGGAATTGCCGCTGCCACACCGCCTCCTCAATCGTCTCCAGAAGATCGTCGCTTTCGAATTCCTTGATCACCACTTCGGCATCGCGCGTCAAGTGGAATCCGTGAGCCTCCACAATTTCCATGCCGGGAAACAGCTTCGGCAGATTGGCCATAATAATCTGCTCCAGCCATACAAAAGCCTGCCGGGCACGCACCGGCTCCACGGTGTCCGCTTCTGACTGCAGGTCCATCGCGGCATTCGGCACCGGTAGCAATTTCGGCAGCGTCTCCGGCACCTTAACTCGCGCGAAGTGGTCCACGCCAGCCGCATCGCGCACCACGACAGCGATGTTCAGACTCAAGTTCGAGATGTGCGGAAACGGCCTGCCCGGATCGAAAGCCAAGGGCGTGAGCACCGGAAAAACAGTGTGCTGAAAGTAGGTCTCCAAAGAGGAACGTTCCGCCCGGCTCAAGGACGAATACTGCAACAACTCAATCCCGTTCTCCTCCAGAGCAGGTAGCAACTGCTCCCGAAAGCAGCGGTAAGAACGCTCCATCACCTGCGTGGCATCCGCGCGTATGTTGTCCAATTGCTCGGCTAGCGGCACCTTGCCGTCCGCTACCAGGAGCAAGGAGCCCGATGACAGCTTCTGCTTCAGCACCGCCACGCGGACCATGAAAAATTCATCCAGATTCGAACTCAGGATCGAGAGGAATTTTATGCGCTCCAGCAACGGATTCGATGCGTCCTCGGCTTCTTCGAGTACCCGCCGTTGAAAGGCCAGCAGGCTCAACTCGCGGTCCAGATACAAGCGCTGGTCACGTAAGTCTTTCGGGTTCAGCTCTTCAGCGGTGCCCGCATGCCTGCGCCGCGGCTTGCGCGCCTTCGCGCTTTTCGGCTCCTTCGCCTGCTTAGGTGATTTCATTGCGGGACGTTCAGCCATTGCTCTTACCAGTTTACGATCTCGCTCCGGATTCATTAACTTGTCATCTGACACGCGCCCGGTCACGCTATAGTTTCTACTTCAGTGATTCGCGTCAGCCTCTTCCGAAACCGCGTTTGGATCGCTTTCCTATTGATAGCAGCCGCCCTGGTAAGCCTCGATTGGTGGGGCTCACGCACACTCACTTCCCGCGACCGCGAAAGTGCGGAACGGGCGCTTGCCGCGGAAGCCCATTCGCTTGCCGGGGATCTGTCCGTGCTGCCTTCTTCCGGGTTACCGCAGTGGGCCGCCGTCTCTGCCATTTCCATGAACGCCCACGTGCAGGTCATCGACGGTTCCGGACACAAGGTCGCCGATTCCGCGCCCGCTCTGGCTCTTTCGAGCATCGATTGGAGCGCATCGGCTCCCGTCGCAACGGATGCGCGCGCAGGCTGGACAGTAAGAGTTTCCTCTAAACCAACGGAATGGGAAAACAGCACCGACGTCATACTGCGCCGCCTTCTAGAATGTCTGGTGGCCGGCGTCTTAGCGCAAGGCATTGCTTACATCTTTTCGTTGCTGCTTGCGAAGCGGATTCGCAACCTACGAGCCCTCACGGAACGTTTGCTCGACGCCAACGTGGCCGATGCCGAAATGCCGCACGCCGATGATGAACTAGGCATTCTGAACCAATCGCTACACGGCATGGGCTTGCGCATCCGCGATCTGCTGGAGCGCGTCAGTATGGAATCCGGACGCCGCGAAGCCATCCTTGCCAGCATGAGCGAAGGCGTGCTGGCTGCCGATAACCGCTTGCAGGTGGTCTTCTGTAACACGTCACTTGCCGAGG
>JAABUK010008586.1_pt1 | contig 14259 bp, 3 predicted proteins | sample 5559141 | NCBI WGS metagenome assembly JAABUK01 (sample SAMN10711869, study PRJNA513367) | rock metagenome | isolation source: Antarctica rocks | place: Antarctica: Victoria Land, Pudding Butte nord | collected 2016-01-03
CACACTATTCTAAATACTCTTAAAATTCTTCTATTCACAAAATCTGATTATTAGCTAGCAGATTTCAAATCTACTTATTCAATTCTTAGATAGTCTTACTTTTTTAAAGATGTCTCTAATCTCTCTGTTTAAAGATAGATAATTAAACTTAATATTTTAAGCTTATTTATAAAATCTGTCTTATTATTAAAGAGTCTAAAGATAATTTAAAGAAGATCTAATAAAAGTAAGCTGATCTGCTTGAAATTTGAATTATTTAAAGAATGACTATTTTATATTTATCTGAATAATAAAGAGAGTGAACTTAAGTATATTATAATAGCTTAAGCTAGATATATTTAATAATCTATAAAAATAAATACTTAAGTTGCAAAAACTAATTTAGCTTACAAAGAAGCTGCAGAAGTATTAGATATGCATTATAATTGCTAATCTTAATACAGCTCTCAGTTCTGAGATCTAATTAGAAGGCGTAGTTCTAACGCGCTAAACTCACGTGTTAAGTCTCAGATATTTCATTATATCGCACGTACGATAAAATAGTTGGATTTCCACAATTCAGTCTGCAATCATCTCTTGCGTACAATCATCATTTATAGCTGTAGCAACTCGTGACAATAAGAATAAAGATTGTGATGAATTTTTATTTTAGCTTCTAAAATAAAGACTCTACTTCTATTCTTTAAATAAAGAATACTTTCTTTCAAGTTATTTATATTAATAAGACGGTTATTTTCAAATAATCTACGATAAATCTTTAATAAAAATTAGCGAATTTCAGAAATAATTATAATTTCTTAACTAACGTAGATTATAATTATTTAAGTATAGCTATAATCTTGAACATATTTATTTAGATTTTTATAATTATTAGAATAAATTCTAGAAACTTAATACTTTACTTATAAAACTTGTATTTTTCGATCTTTATTAATAGATTTTTTATCTAAAGAGCGCGAAGCATCTTTTAAATGTATTTAATATATTATTTCTTAGTTTTTAAGTAGATAAGAATATTATTTAAATATAAAATATAGAACTGATCTAGATATTCTCTTAGAACATTATTTATTAGAGATTAAAAGAAGACTGAAGCGTTTATTAATTTAAAGAGTATAATTAGATACTCGTAATAATTATAATAAGTTTAAAATACTATTTTTCATTTCTCTTCTTTTTTCATTCTTATCAGATTATACACTTCTTATAGATCGAGCGTAATAAATCATTTTACTTTATAAATGCGATTATATAATTCTAAGATTAACAATAATATATATTAATTTTTTATTATTATCTTATTAAGTTATTAATAATTAACGCATAAACGCATTTCATTATTTGATTTTAAAATAAACAGAATTGAATATTCTGCGGGTAAAGTTAAAAGTTAAATAAATTCTTTCTTCTAATTCTTATTAAAATATTTATATAGAATCTTAAGTTCTTTTTTTAAAAGAGAATAGATAGATTTATAAATAAATTTCTTATTAGATTTCAAAGAAATCTTGTAATTCTAAAATTAATATTCAGATAATGCGAACGCGCTTTTATTCTCGATAAATAAATGTTTAAATTCATTATATTTAGATGAATATTTCACGAATCTTCCCGTGATTTCCATTAAATATTAATGATCGAGTTTTACTCACACAGTCTTTATAAAAGAGATTATTAAGATATTCTTATTAATTATAATTATTAAGATTGAATCTATTATTATCTCATAATTATAATTAAAGAAGCTGATTATTCTTTGCTTCTAATTAATAATCGGATTATAAGCTTTTAATTATAAAATATTCAGAATAATATTATATTTAATCTTTATAATGTTTAATATTACTTTTTCTATATATTATTAAATATTAAGATTAAGAAGATAGATTTTCATCTTTACTCAGCTCTAATTCTATTTAATAAGACTTCCATCTATTAAAATTAATCGATAAGATTTATTCTTCTTTTAAGTAAGTAGATTAGACTGCGTAATGATCCGGTCCGATCCGATCTCAGTTCATATGAGACCGGATTATTCGGTCTTTGATCCCAAGATTTCAAAGATCAGATCGAACCGGATCAGACTCAGTCCGATCCGGTCCCCCAATTGGGCTGCCAAGCATTGAGATATTGTCAAGCTATTTCTAGACTAGCTATATTAAGAAGATATATATAGATAAATTATTTAATTTTAGATAAATTATTTTTAGAATATTTATATTTAGATAAATTATAATAATTAAAAAAATGAGTTAATTAGAACAATAATTAGTACAAATATTAAATATATTATTATTAATTAATTAGTCATCATTATTAATTATTAATAATATAATAAAATTCAACTTTTTTAAATATATAATGCCAAGAAATTTTAGAGTTCTCAGCATTCTATTAGTACTTGACAGCCCATTTTCTCTTGGCGGGTTCTTGACAGATTCAGTCTGATCTGATTCAGTCTCAGCCCATTTGGGATCGGACCAGCCGGTCTTTAATCTCTTCATATTAGGGACTGGACCGGACCAAGAATCAGATCGGACCGAACCACCCGAATTGGGATCGGACTGTTACGCAGTCTACTGAAATCCTTCTTTTTCTAAGATTATAAATAAGCTGTACGTGAGAGACTCAATTAAACATCTTTATCACATCTAAAAAAAGAAGACTTGTCACTCTTTTATTTTCTCTACTTTAGATTGTGTGTATTTTCTTTATAATCTATTGCAGAGCAGTCTTTATTACTCTTAAAAAGTGTGTTCTATATTGCGAATTTAAAAGAAGATCATACAATTCCGCAATATATTTTATTCAATTAGATATCACCGCTTCTAGAATCTTTTCTAGAATATTCAATAATGCGATTAATTTATATGCGAATGAATTTGAGTAGTCACTCTTTTCTAATTTCTTCAACATTATTATACAAGCGATTTTGAAGTGAATTAATTAAACTTTATAAGTAAGACAGGCTTGAAATAATCACTTAATCAGATTTATCTTTTCTCGTACAAGAATCTGAATAACTCTATTCAGTATTCTATCGAAATCTAAAGTCTTATTCTTTCTCGTACAACTGATTGCTCTCAGAATTTCTCTTTTCTCAATTATCTCATTTTGTGAAATTCTCTGAGAATATATATATTCATTAATATCTGAAAGATCTATCTTAAGAGAAAAAGAGAAATATATATCACGCAGTAATTTCACTTTATTTTCTATATCTTTGACTTCATACGTTCTCTATTTAAGAGTGAGAAATGATATTTGAGTAATTTATTCTTGTAATCTCTATCTCGCTCATTATACAATCTTTTAAATATCTTATAATTTCGCGGCTATATCTTATATTACATTTCTAAAGTCTTCTTATTTCATCTTTATTAAGATCTTTTCTTTCCAACTATATTATCATACAAAGCTCTATTATATAGAAAGTAAGAAGTTTCTTATAAACTTTCTACATATTTTTCTTATATTCTTAACTGCTTCTTGATATTTATTTGTTTAGAAACTTTGACTATATAAGAAAAGTTGTATTTATAATATCAAATCTTCTATAACTATTTATACGCCTCTTATCAGTTTATATGTAAAGTGATTAATCTTCTCTCTTATTTAAAACATATGATTCTTGAGAGTTTTCGTATAATAAGAGAGACTCTTAATAAAGATTTCTTAATTCATCTTCTTTCATGCTCTGCGTTTTTTCAGGCGCTCTTCTCTGTATTAATTTGATTATTCAAACTTCATATTAATTAGAAGATAATTCGAGAATTGTTCTCTTTTCAATTCTATTTAATATTATATAAGCTGATTCTTCAATACTATTATTGTGAAGATGAGATTAATAGTTATCTGCTCGTGTAAATTATCTCTTTAATAGTTTCTTATAATTATTTCTGAAAAGAGAATCAGTCTTATCTTAATCTCTTATATAATATTTAGTAATATATCTGAGAGCTTATATTACAGTAAATAGAAGAATTCTATTTAACTAGAATAATGAGGATTCAGATTGTCTAATATAATATATTCTTTGAGCATTCTTAATATTATATAAAATATCTTGAGAAACTCAGTTTCTTTAATCTTAAAATATTAACTTGAAGAATTATAAATATTATAAATATTAATTATATAATTGACATTCTATATTTCTCGCAGTTTTAATATGATTGTGATAAGATTCTTTGAATAATATATTTCTAATCATATTTTCATACAAATACATTTATTAATAAGAGTGAGTATTCTTGAGTCTTTAATTCTTTAATCACTACTGTGAAAGATATTTTATCTTAAATTGTATGAGATGTAATTAAATATATCTCTTTATAATTCTTAAATTGCAAGAATATTATACAATTTAATATCTGAATTCTGAAGCAGCTCTATTATTATCTTGTTTTTAAATTTGTTAATATTATATTGCAGAATCTTGAGACTCTGTACAAAAATATTATTTAATATAAGATTTCTTTAATTATAAGCTGATAACTCTCTTTAATTAGAAGAAATTGAATATCTTAACTCTATATAAGATTAATTCTCGCATGATTTTTAAATTCTTGCGGGCGACTTTTTGAACAAGTTAGTTTTCTCTTCTAAAAGTCTTCTACTTAATTCTATTTCATCTCTAATTTAAATTTAAAGATGCTCTTATTAACTTTAGTTAATAAGATTAACTATATAGAGATCTTAACAATCTTAGTTAACAGGCTCATCTGTGTGAAAAGAAGAAAAGAGAAAGAGAGAGAAAAAGAAATAAATAAGAAAGAGAGAGCACAAGAGAGATTTTAAGATTGAAAGAATCTCGCTTTTTTATTGTGTGTCTCTTTTATATAAGATTATTTCTTTGTCTGTTAAGAACAATTCTAAGATTAGACTTTATAACTATCTGAGTAGTTATTATATTATATAGCATCTTTCTTCTTTTTTTTCTCATATTAAGTGATTTAATATTATCCCGCGCAGTATGCGCACAATTATAATTTTCTGCATGTGCGAAGTAAATGTTTGTATTCTTAATAGTAAAAACATTGTCATAATTAAAGAGTTAGATTATATTATATAACTGACTTAAATTCTACTTTATAAATAAGTTCTTTCTAAATAATTTTATTTATCAGATCTGAGCATAATAACTCAAGAATTGCGTGTATAATTACATTATTTTCAGTATTCTTTTTTATTCATCAAAATTCTGTAATCTTGAGCTCAGAAATTTATCTGAAGTTTTTCTTTTTCAATTCTTGTATAAATTGCTTTTTTCTCTTCTCTTCTTATCTTATTTATACTGTACAGATCAATATCTTATATAATTTCGCTTTAAGTTAAGTAAGAGAGCTCAGTGATTTAGTTCATATTAAGTTTTGTTTGAGAACTATATAATCTATCTTATCTTTAATATATAATGTAATATCTTCTTTTAAAAGTTTCTTAACTGCAATTACTTAATATATACAAAATATGCTCACTAATTTCTGATTTATCTAATTCACAATTTTCTTGTTTAAAAGCTGATTGATTCTAATCTTCTCTTTCTTATTTGAGATCTGAATAATAATCTTTCTTAATTCTGTTCTTGCCAGAATTAGAATCTTGAGAAATGATTTCATCTTAAGCTTCTTAAGTATCTCTTATATAATCTCTGCGTACAAGATTAAGAGTTTTAATTATCTATTCTGCTTCTCTAACTTAAGAATAGATTCTTCGATTTTTTGCAGTCTCTTCTCAACTAAATCAGATTTCTTCTCTATTGTCAGATATTTTACATATTTAAACGCGTTTTTTAATATATCTTCCGCGTATGAGCAGACTTGTAAGATCGGTTCAAGAAGTATATATATCTCTTTTCATAGAATTGTCTGTTTCGCTTCTTTGTACAAGTCTTCTCATATCTATGTCTTCTATCTAATTGTGCTGATGTTCGAAAAAATCGTTATATTCCAATCAGTTTCTATATTATATAATAGATTTCTAGATATTCTATATTAAAAGAGTTTTTTAAAGTGAATAATATAAATAATCACAAGCTTTTTAGATTTAAGATGCACATATATTATATACACGAGATATAAGAGCAATTGAATTGTAATAAGTACTAAGATATTACAAAACTCTTTTCTCTTTTTAATTCTATTTCTTTTCTTTATTTCTAATCTACTAAAGTAATTTCAGAATTTAGAAAGAGATATACTGAAATTTGACTTTGTAAATAATATGTATTTAATCATCTAGAATATAAGTGCAGAATATAATTATTACAGACTAACTGCAGCTCACTTATAATATTAATGCTGAATTAAGATGCATGAAATAAAGTTCGCATCTAATAAATATCAACTAATACACTTTACATAATATAGATATTACATGAGAAAGAATCTAGTATTTATAGTACAGATTAAAAATTATAGAATAGAAGTAAAGAGTAAAGTGATTAAAGTACTAAGAATATAACTAGATTTAAATCTTATCTAAAAAGAATATATAATATATATTACTCGCAAGAATATTACAGTTTCAGAAGCACTATCAAAATTAGTAAAATTTATATGAGAATTATTAACACGTAACTTATAACTCTTATATATAGTAATAATAAGATTTATAATATTCTATAGAACGCAAGAATGAAATATAAGTATATAAGAAGTAAAACAATTATTATTAAACTTAATACTTAAGTCGTTAAAAAAGATTTAGAATAGTTATTTTCGAAGAATTATAAAAGTATACAAATGCACATCTAGAATAATAATAGAGAGAGAGACTTAAATTGTTTTAATTAATTTACATATAAAAATAGCTAGATATTAATACACAGTTAAGATTAAGAACTATTAAGTAAAGCGCGAGATTATAAGAGTAGAAGATATAGTGTAAATATATATGCAAAATATATGCAGATTACAATTAATATTAAGATTAAAAATAAGTTGTGAGATTATTATTATATAAGTAATAGAGCGAAGTTAAAAGATACTTAGATAAAAAGAGAAGACTTAAATACGCATATAACACATATATTAAATATATTAGTTATAACACTCTTAAAAACAAGATTAAGATTCTTAATCTTCTAAATCTAAATAATCTTTTAAAAATAACTTGCTACTTATTAAATAAAATAATCACATTTAAAAAAGAAAATGAGAGATCTTTCTGCAATAATAGGATAACTAATTAGTAATCACAATCTAGATAATATCTTGAAAGCAGAATACTTGTATATTATACACAGAATTATTGAAGATAGAGACTACAGCACTATTTCTAATATACTTAAAAATAATAGACTTAAATATCTAATTAACATTTATTCAAGTTTCTGATATTAATTTAGTGTGCTTGTGTGACTGATATTTGCAGATAATATATTACATCTTTCTACACTATTTAATATAGAATTAGACAAGTTTACTACTAGTCTATAATACTGAGAGACTAAGTGAAATTCTATCTCATTTCGCACGCGCAAAATATGCGGCTTGCTAACTTATTTATATTAAAGTGATAAAGTAGTTTTGAATGATAAAAGAGATTATAAAGAAGAAAATAAGTGATTATAAAATATTTTAAGTTGCGAAGTAATAATAGAGAATAAGACTTTCTGAGATATTTAGTATATAATTAAATTGATAATAAGCTGCACAAAGTAATAAGAACGCATGCGAACCGCACGTCTTATATGAGATAAATCTGAATTTCCTACATTATAACACAGAAAATAAAGTAATAATGCACATTTTATATAGTAAGTTATCTACATAGACTAGTATTAGTCTGGATTAGATAAATAGAATTTACTACTACTACTATATAGTAAGTTAAAGATTTTCTCAAAACAGAGTTTTTTCTAATTAGATAGTATCTGCATGATTCTAGTAAGAGATTGAATAAATGTTAAATAGAACAATATATATATATTAATAAAGAATATTTATATAATCAGATCTTATAAGAAGCTAAACGCGAAATAGATTAATCTATATAAAGTATTGAAGAAGCTGAGATATATATATAAACTTAAATTATCTATGTTTATAAAGATTTATTCTATCTTTTATATCATTTTATTATTTAGAGATTCAGAGAATCTCTTATTTAAATAAGTATATCTCATGTCTTTCTTTATTATTACGGAAATAGAGATAGACGCGAAATAAGAAGTAAAGAATATTATTAATATTAAGAGAATAAGCAGACATCTTAAGATAAGAGTGTAATAAGTAAATTATTTAGAGAATTTAATATATTATTCAATTAAGAATCTTGAGAATTTAAAGAATATTCTTAATAATTACTATTTAAGAAACATTAATAAGTTAAGATCTAAGAGATTAAAGAGTAGCTTTAAGAAGTAAGTTAAAAATAAGAAGAAAAATAACATTTCTAAATTATTATTTAAGAAAGAGATGTTAATAAGCTTAATCAATAATAAAGAGATTAGTGATTAAGAATAGAAGAGTGATATTACTAACTGTTAATTAAGAATAATTAACTTAATAAGTCGAGAGATAATATTATAAGTTGTTATAACTATAAATAATGATTATATATAAGAGATGATTATAAATTAATAATAATAAATTCTTATTATCTGATATTATACTAAAGCTAGCTAATACAGATCTACTCAATCTAGACACTATATTATTTCTTTATCTTATATTCATCTTACTACTAAAGAATGTTTCAGATAAAATCTCTTAATTCTTATACTTCTTGCATATTTCGCGTTTATATTGCGCCTATTTCTTCTTTGATTACTGCTATAATCTTTTGAAACTGTCTAAGTAGTCTTGTTTATAAAATAAGATAAATCGCAGCTGAAGTATATTCTCTGTTTATTAATATATATTTAAGATTAGTACTTCTCTCTTTTAACTTCTCTCTTCTCTTCTAATTTTATAATAAGCAGATTAATAATATATAATACATAAATATCGCGTTCTAATTACATGCGCAGTACTTACTAAATATCTCTAAAACACATCTTCTTATAAGAAAGATGTTAAAGCTGATCTTATCTATTCTTAATTAGAGTAGTAATAAGCTTGCTTCTTTCAGATATTCTTTATACAGCTCAGCAATCTTTTTTAATAAGTAATCTTGAATTTTGCGTAAATAAGCATTTTTTTCTTTTTTCTATTAATATTAAACTTATTTCTTATTAGTAAGTTACTTAAAAGATATTTGTGACTATTTCTAATTTAGCTTCTTAAGTTAGCAACTCTTATATTCTTCAAGAATTTTTCTTTATCTTACTATTCTTTCTTGATATTCTTGTATTTAAGTTATAAGAGTTATTTTAGCTATTGCTTACGTGTGAGATATCTGCGCGACTTGAAATTTATTAGAGATTAATATTACTAGTTATTTAGTATATAGATTAAGTAAGGAAATATTTATTTCAATCTTTATTATTTCTATAAAGATCGCATAATAAATATTTATAATGTGTTAGAGATACTAGTCTTATATATATTAAAGCTTTTTAACTATTTTCTTTTTATAACTCTTGATATTTATCAAAATATATCAGATATTGCAGTTATATATTATAGCTGAATAAATAACAGTCTTATATACTTGCTTGCTTGTCTACTATAATATATCTCATGTAAAGTCAGTTAGAGAGTCAAGAATAAAACATATCTATATCGCACGTGTTTTTATCACGTGAAAATAAGATTTTCACTGCAGCTTTAAATTGAGAATAATTTCTAGAACGCGAATATCTATTTTAGATTAGATTAAATATATATTTAACTTGATTATAATAGTTATATTAAATTTTTTAGAAAATCTTAAAAAATAAATAAGATTATATTTCTTAAATAAGAAGATGAAGTTGTGTTATCTTGCTTATAACTTATATATAAGATATATATATTCTAGATTCTAATAGTTTCTCTTAATTAAGTATTTATGTGTGAGTATATTTATATTGTTCACAAATCTCATTAAGCTGATGTGTAATTAAATATTTTCGCAGTTTTTTAGTAGCTCTACATTATAGAAAAAATAGAGAATTAATAATATTAAGAATTCTTGCGAAATATCTGCAAAGATTGTATTTTTTATCTATGTATATTTTCTAATTCTTATCTCTATACTGCGATTTAATAGAAAACTCTTAGTTCATCTAACTAATTATTCTGACATATTCTTTCATCTTAGATTGTGTAAAAGTCTCACGTGTGAGACACAATTAAAGACTTCTGCTATATTTAGATAGAATATACTTATCACTTATTTTCTATTTCTCTCTTAGATAATATGAATCTTTTCAATAATTAGCTATAATATAGTATCTATTAATTTGTATCTTCTTATGCTTATCTAAATATCTGAGAGAAATATATGCGTCTTAATTAAATCGCGCATGCAAGTTATTATAACTATTTTCAAGATCTTTTCTAATATATTTAGAAGAATAATAGATTAATATACTAAGAGATTAAAATAGTCTGCTTTACTTAATTTGCATAATATTATTATAGAAGCTCTCTTAAAATAATCTAAATAAATCTTTAAATCTAAACAGATCTGAAAGATATAGATAAGAAATGTAGAAGACTTACTGATGAGAAGACGCATAATATTATTTGAAATTTTATTAATATTCAAGATCTTGTCTTTTGCTTAATAGAAGAATGCATTAATCATCTTCTACTTAGATAATATATCTGATATATTAAATGCTAAAGAATAGCTGTATATAATTATATCTGAGAGATTAGCTTTTAAGAGAGAAGAAAATAAGATTGTGTAAAGAAGATTAGCTTTTTCTTAAGAGATGCTTGTGATAATATTCTTCTTAAATAATATCAGAATATTTATTTAAGTATCTATATTCAGTGCTTATCTCTTTGCTCATCTCGCAGTTCTTTAAAGATTTATCTGTAACTTGCTAATATCTTATATGCAAAAACAAAACTCTTCTTTTTTAATTTTGAAGATTATCTTTTTCTTAAGATCTTTTGCTTATATATAATTCTATTAGATTCTTTGTAATAACATTTTTAAGTAGATATGTTATAAATATCTTAATAATCTTATTATCTCTTTATATTCTTAACTTCAGAATTCTCTTAAGAAATGATATAACTGCTTTTTTAAAGTTAACACGCTTATTATCTATTATATATCTGTAATTAATATAATCATTATCTCATTTAGTTATATGAAAAACTAAATAGAAGCTCAATATAATAATTTAATTGCGTCTTAAAATGCGGGAAGAAAAAGTTCTTTATCTAGCTTATTAAAAATATAACGCGTGCGTATAATTGACAATATCTTAGCTTTTTGTAGATTGAGAATTGTTTCAATTAATAAATAATTAGAAAACTATTTCATTTTCTAAGAGATGTCATATTTAATAATGCTATTATAAAGAGTCTTAGTAAGAAAGACTAGATTAATAGTAATTAGCTCTGCTTGTAATTTACTGCCGCATTCTCTTATAATAAAGTCAAGAGAAAATAATAATAAAACGCGTGTGACTTGTATACTTTTCAGTAAAATGTCTACTAGATAATGTTAAAATAAATATAATAAGCTGATTTAGAAAGAATAATGTAGATTAAAGTTATTTAAAATGATCTGCTCATTATCTTTTTATATTATATTCGCCAGTATTATTAGACTGTTCTAATTAGATATCTTTTCGTAAGTTATCAAGAAGAGATTATAGATATTATGAATTAGAATAATATATAAGATTAGTAAGTTGTCTATAAAATATAGATGAAGAGTGCAGAGATTGTTCAATTTAAAATGCGCGTTTTAGTTATTTATAAATAATTGCTTATTTATATATATACAGATGTAAGATTTAAAATCTTTCTTCTTAATAATATAAAAGTCGCTTGTTAGCGAGTTATATACATGCGAGTTAAAGATATTTTGTCATAATTTCTAAATAGCTAAGATATTGAAGATCTGAATTTTTGAATTATAAAATAAGAGTATTATAATCTTATTTCTTGATTTATTAATATTATATTATAGAATCTTTAGATTAAGCATGTGTTTATCTAGCTTATTTGAGAAAGTAAAATGTTCTATTATTTAGAAGATGTGAGAAAGATTATCTTTATTAAATCTACTTCTATTAATATCTGCAAGATGTCTGCGTTACTACTATATTAAGAGAGAGAAAATATTATTAAGTTAATTTAGAAGAATAAGAAGAGAGAGAAGAAGTCTCGCGTCTTGTCTGCATCTTATAAATAATCTGAGATTGTTTTTCTCTTTTTACTTCTTTTTATTATTATTCAAGATAAGTTATAAGAATTGTCTGAGAAGTATATATTAAGTGTTTGTGAGAATTCTATGATAAATCTATTTATTAAGATTGTCGGAAAGAAGATTATTTTGATAAATTCAGAGATTGCGTGAAATAGAATTCTAGTTTTTCTTGCTAGCTGAGTTTAAACTATCTCTATTATTCTTATAGAATATATCTTTAATTATAAGAAATAATCTTCTTCTTTATATATTACACAGCGCCTATTAGACGCGCGCGTTTTACTTATGCAATTATTTAAAGTGTGCTTATTATTATAATAATCGCAGCTCGCGCTCTCTTTGCAGAATATATCTATATAATTATACTTCTAATAAATAAAATATTAAATAATTCTGCAAGTATAATTATATAGCTCAGTTGTCTTAAGATTATAATTATATATAATATCTTTAGTTATTATATAATTTATTTATTCTATGCTGACAACTTGAATAATTAGTAATATATAATCTTAAATACTCTTAATTCTATCTATTTAGATAATATTATAGATCTTAAGATTTAGATAAAGTCTACAATTTTTCTTTTCTATTATACGCGCGTTTATCTCGCTTATTTCACATGAGAAGTTAGCTACTCTTATATTATGAGCGATTATTGCGTTTTTAATAGATGCTAACTAATCTAGAATTATTATTTATATTATATTAGTTTCAAGTCTTCTCTTTTTCTCCGCGTTCTTTATGTGTATAATAACATCTCTGCTTCTGAGCTAACAGACTATAAGTAATCCGCGAGATACAGATGTGTTATCTGTGTATTCTATTATTCTTTTAATAAGTTTCTTTGTTAATAGATATCTAATCATCTTAGTCTTCTTCTTTTTCTCAATTTAAATAACTATTTCTCTACTCTTACTAGATTTCTCTTAAGAAGAAATAGAAAGTTCGAAAGATTTTAATTGAAGAATATTGATAATTTCTCTGCGAGTCATCTGCGCGTAATTTGTTGTAGAGAGAAATGTTACTGTGTGAACATATTATTCTGACAATATGTCTGTATTTGACTGACAAGTTCTTTCATCTTTGTTAGAAATTTTGCTATTCTTTTATATGAAATGTTTTTCTCATTTACTTCTTTAGTAGAATCAAAAAAGATTCTAATACTTATAACTTCTCTAATTAAGCTGTTAATAATTGAATTCTAAGTGTTAATATTTTCGCGATTATTCTTTATATATGTTTCATGTGCTGCAGATTGGGGCACCGTTATTTAAGAGAGTGACGCAGTGATAAAGAAGATAGTGAGCTGTAATATCTTCTTCTTAACTTGCTATAACACTTAGAATCGAATTCTCTATTTTGATGATGATTGTATATAAGATGATTAATAATTATAGATTAAATTATAAAAATCTAACTATTTCATTATATATACAATATAACAAAATATCTGAGACTTAATATATAGACTTAATATATTAGAATTATATCTTCTAATTAGATCTTAAGACTAAGAGTTATATTGAGATTAGCAACTATAATATATATCTAATATTTCTATAGCTTCTTTATAAGTTAGATTAGTTTCTACAACTTAAGTATTTATTTTCATAAACTATTAAATCTATTTAACTTAAGCTATTTTACTTAAGATTATATAAAGCGCGGAAAAGAAATTATATTAAATTTAGACATTAAAAATTCTTAGAAGAATAATTATCTTGTAGCTTATAACTATTTTAATCTACTATAAAAGAGATTATATTAATAAATATCTCTGAATTTAAGTATTTTTTCTCTTTCTGCGATTCTGATACTGTATTTAGACTGCGAAATGATTCGGGGTTTGAGGTAATATACAAGACCGTATTGTCACTCATCTTAATTTCCACTTAACGCGAAGACGCGTAAATTAATATCTTTTTAATTAATAATCTTTTTAAATTAGTTTTTTTTGATTATCAATAAGATTATTAATAAGATTAATACTAT
>JAABUK010008587.1_pt1 | contig 14257 bp, 15 predicted proteins | sample 5559141 | NCBI WGS metagenome assembly JAABUK01 (sample SAMN10711869, study PRJNA513367) | rock metagenome | isolation source: Antarctica rocks | place: Antarctica: Victoria Land, Pudding Butte nord | collected 2016-01-03
CTATGCTATGCTATGCTATGCTATGCTATGCTATGCTATGCTATGCTATGCTATGCTATGCTATGCTATGCTATGCTATGCTATGCTATGCTATGCTATGCTATGCTATGCTATGCTATGCTATGCTGTGCCATGCCGTGCTATGCTAAATTTGAGGGACTTCGTGGTGAGCCAATGCTCAGCTTAACTGAGATGCCCACAAGTGCACGTTTTGAGGGAGAAGAGTCCAGACTTAGTCCTTGACTTGGGCATTGTCAACCCATCAACAACCAGGCCAAGTCACATGCCCATTGCAGCAGATCTGCAGCGTCAGGTCAAGCACAATACACATGCAAGGATTGTGACACAAAACACGTCAAGAAGACTGACCTGCAGTTGTAAGCGCATGGATGTTGCCATGATGGTTTGCAGCCTCTCCCATCGATGCTGCATGTGCTCTCTTGCATAGTCTATCACAGAACCTGCATCAGACAGTCAACGCATCAGACAGTCAACGCACTAGACAGTCAACACACTGCATGTGATCCTCTGCTCTGGCCGTCATACAAGCTGCTGCTTGGCTTAGTCTGTCACAGGAGCTGAAGCTGCAAACCACACATGCTTACTGACTCACACTCTGCACACACACACACCATAGACAACCGACCTCGTTGCAATGTGCATGTGGGGCTTGGCGTGATGCATCACAAAATAGAGCAGAGTCAATGCATGTGCAAACACAGATGCTTTGCACATATCATGCATGCTGTGTGTAATCCTGAGCACAGATGATGCCGTCACACAAGGTTCTGGATAGGTTTTAATCCAAAACTATCAGCCTGACTGATGAAATCTTGCATGGAATTATTCTCTGTCCTGACAAACAGTACCGACGATGCAGTGCCTACGAAGAAGGAAGGGGAAGAGGAGGGGGGCATTGATAAAGAAGCAGCAAAAGAAGCAGCATAAAAACGTTGGAAGAAGAGCATGGGAAGAGCGCCATACCATAGTCACCCAGCACATACTGAAGAAGATGTGTGGCTCTGAGCTGGTTCTCCTGCACATACCCACAAGCTCGGGCCACATGGTCTGACATCAGCGCAGCTATTGACTCATCTCCAACAATTGCCCAGCCAATGCGCGATCCTGCAGGCACAACCCACACTCACAGACTGACACCCGCCCTACAACAGCCTGCTGATACCCTGCAGGGTCCTGCTGGTGAGTGGATCTCAATCAACGTTTCACAAAATGTGTGCCTGCAGAGTGCAATGATGCTGTCTGGCACATAGGTCCTCCCTTTGCAGCTGACGCGTGAGAGAGCACACTTGCACAGACAAGTTGGTACTTTGGCATGTGAGCATCACTTACAGGATGGCCCAACTAAAACAGGGTGATGCATATGCTGGAAGACACAAGACAACTGGTCAAGCCGGCTGTCAAGCTGTGAAACCTCTGTAGCATGTGACTGCATGCAATGATAATACAAGTGATTGCATACAACGACAATACAGGCAATTGCATGCAACGGTAATACAGGTGATCAGCATGTTGTGCGACTCACACATGGAAGCAAGGAAGGAAGGGGAGAAGGAGGGAGGAAAGGAGGACAAAAGGAGGAAGAAAGCGGGTAAGAGAAGGAAGGGAGGAAGAGGAGGAAGACAGGAAGGGAAGAAGGAAAGGAAAGAAGGGAAGAAAGAAGGAAGAGAAGGAAGGAAGGAAAAGAGAAAAGGGAGGGAGGAGTGAGCAAGGGAAGGGAGGGAAGGAAGGAAGACAGGTTCAGTTGATCAGGCAATCAAAGAGGTACCTGCATGTCCTGTGAGCTTGGACAAGGTGAAGATGGCAATATCTGATGGCCCATACTCCACTGGGGCAGGAATGGGGGTGAACTGGGGCCAGTAGTAAGCATGGTCATGTACCCCAAAAGATCCTGCACCACAGGTGATGTTACCCTGAGGACTCGGCAAAAAAAGTTACGTGGATACAATTCACACAAAGCTGATACACATGAGCAGTCTGTTGCATTGCCATGCATGCGACTGCCACAACAGTCAGCGCAGGGAGGCAAGTCACTTGAAGGGAAACCCAACTGAATCCTACAGCACTCGCTAACACATCCAGGAGCTAATGCTCACACATGACCGATGCAAGTGGGCACTACATTGCAGCTGAAAGGGTTCTTGCTCGTGTTACCACAAGGCTACAGCTTGTCCTGAGAACACTGTACAGCAACTGCCTCAACATGCATGCGCTCCTGTCAATAAAGCTACCTTCGATTGTCTTGTTGCGCATGGCACCATCAGGGTTGTTGGGCGCTGTGATGATTTCAATCACAGGGTCTCCAGCTGTGGCCACCGGTGCAGCGCCAGCTGTCCACTCAAACAGGCGCGTGTCATAGTAGGCTGCTGGCCACTCATACCCATTGTAGTATGGGATAGCAGAGTACACCTGGGTTGCTAGTACTGCAAAGACACTGGACAACAGTCAGGCAATGGTATGGTTTCCAGATGAACAGTGGGAACATAGGTATAGAGGATGCACGTGAGTCTGCTGGTGCTGCAACATTTTTCATAGGCACACTGGAGGTTGTCAGGTGTGCAGTGGTATTACATGTGTGACAGAATGCATCTAAGTTGGTGGTACTGCACAGCAACACCATGCATTGATTGAACAGGTTGTTTTGAGAGCTAGAAAGCTGCTGCTGCTGCAAACTGCGATTGACTCGATAACTCAGTGAGCCAGGAGCGTAAGCTGGCGCGCTGCAGTGTTTACATTAAAACAGCTTGCACGATCAAACATACAAATGCATTATCCAAAGCTATTGTGGGCCACCTGGGGCGTCAGCATGCACTTGTTCATGCTGTGCAGAACAGCAGGTGGGTACAGTCAAACAGACTTGGCATTGATTTATCTCTGTTGATCAAGACATGCATGGAATTTCACCTCCTGGAGTGCGGGAAACGTTGGAGAACGCATACATAGCAGCAGTGATGAGCATGCTGCTGCCCATGCCTATCACAATGTGGCGGCCATCAGTCACAGCGTTCCCAACCTGCAAACAGACAGATGTTCACTTCACCTATGAGCCGATGGTGGTCAGCAAATGTTGTATAGGTGTTGACACACCCAGCCTGTACGCAAATGAGAAGTCAATGCAAGATCGTGTGGGGTTGAAGGCAGCTGGGAAATGATGTGCATGTGTACTGGGGAACAGAGAGGAAAACAGAAGAAAAGTCTACAGTTTCAGCTGTCATAATGGGAGCCTCCCAAGGCGGCAGCCCAGAGCTGTGTGCTGTGGATATACATGGATCCTCGGAACAGCAGGCAATGCTGACCTGTGCATGGAGAGCTCTGATTGCTGCTTCTAGCTGTGGCAAGGGGCCGCCATAGCCCTGGTGAAATGAGGCTCGCACCCTCACCTCTGCTTCTGGATGCGCTAGCCAGTAGTCCTCTGCAGGGAAGCCTTACAATTGACATGCATTGGATCATGGATGACCAGCATTGGTGTATGTATGAACATGACAGCTGAAATGCCACATCTTGTGCCATGTTTGCAAGGCAAGTTGTCAGCCCTATCAGGTGAGACTTCAGCTACTTGCGTGTGGCTGTGTGTGTTGGGTTACTGGTGGCACTGTAGATAGCGATTGTGAGAGTATCTATCCTTCCTTTATTTGTGTCTGCAAGCATGGTGCCACAGCATGCGTGTCTCAAGCATAGCATCATGGCACTGCTGCACACCTTACCAAACAATAGTGGGGTGCCGGAATCAGCAGTTATATTACACTGGTGTATGTCAATCCCAACGGAGCATTCATCGCCCTGGAGCAACATGTAGACTCAAAGGGAAATTTGTGGCTATACTGGCAGCAAGCAATGTGCTGAAGGGCTTGCACCTGCCAGCAGTCATAGCAGCTGCAGGACTTCTCGCCTTCTGCAATGATGCCATTCATGCTGCAAAGTATCCTGCTGTCGTCTGTCTGCACAGTGCAGAGGGCTTCTCAATGCCGCTGCTGGCTATTGTTGAAACTACTCGCTTAAACGTATATGATTTATTGTGCCTCACCAGCAAAGGGAACACCCCCATCTGCTGGGCTGTCGACGAAGTCAGAGCTCCGCTAGGATCGGATATATAGTGCAGAGTCGCGGCCACAATACCAAGGCTCAGTATTGTCAAAATTGACAGTACGAGCACTACTATTGTGGGCTGCCATTGCGATCGCTGCGCAGAGTTGTTCAACAGTAAAGAGTCTGTTTCGAGCTCCCGTGGAGGTGCTTGACTGATCTCCCAGGCCTGTTCGACGCTCTGCAACTGGGACGGAGGCTTGCTCATGCTGATAGTGCCTCGGTCCGGTGACCCGCACAGCTTGACTAAGATCAGCTCGACCTCATAAAATGCCTCGCACACGACCTGCAACGTTCACGTCACCACCAGCAGTTTCGCTGACAGGTACGCCCAGGTTCTGAAGTTCACGAAAATGACAGCGGTGCTTGACGCTACAGTGCGGTACCGCGGATTGTACCACAAGCTGCGCAACCTCGTAAAGGCTTCTCCCTTTAGTCAATTATTAGACTAAAGGGCGCAAATCCAGTCCCGTGTCCTGACTAATAGTGGGCAAATCCTGTGCCTTTCACTGTCGCCATTGCCGTTCAGCATATGCAAGCAGCCAGTCGTGCAGGGCTGTGCAAAATGTAGAGGACGTAGAGCTTGATATACCTAGATGTAGTCCACAACAGTTGCTCAGCAGACATCTTTTAAACCATTTGCTGACACAAGACATCTCTGGCATTCATTTCATTCAATACACGGCTGTCCTCACGTCAGAGGATGCATGATAGAGGACATGCTGAGTCGTAAGAGCTTAAACGCATATCACATACTGTGTTGACAGTCATTGTGTGCAACTCTGAGACAAGGTCGCATTGAGACCTGCCATCGTAGTAGGATTTTCATCCTGGCTTGACAGCACAGGTGCATGTGGTGTGTGATAAACCCAAGCCGGTGGGAGGTCTTTGGGGTCCCATTGTTGGTAGTTTGGCCCTAATGACGAGAAGTGCTGACCTGTAATGATGCTGTAAAAAGGGCAGTCAAAAAGTCGTGTCAAAGTAGTGGCTCAGGAGTGGTTGTCTGCTCATGACGGCATAACTGAGAGAAATATGTCAGAGTTGCTAGTTGATCACGGTTGATTACCGTAGCCTTGGTTGTGGTGACTGTAGCTCGCATTGTACTGCTGCAGATCATGCTGGTATCGCTGCTGCTGCTGAAGGTGAAGAGCTATGCGCTGCTGCTCCCGAGTCTCATACACTGAGCACAAGGCTTCATGGGTACTTTGCTCTATCTGCTGTGATATGCCATAAGAGTCATTCAGGAGGACCTCCCATGTTGCAGAGGCAGCAATCTCAAGAAGCTTGCTTCTGCATAGTCAATACATCAGTCCAATTTGCACAATGCCAGCATGTCAAAAGTACTGATCAAGGTGTGTGGCCAGCCTGCAGCAGGCAACCTGCCACTTACTCGTAGGCTTTTCGGACGGTATCAAACAGGTCTTTCCTTGACATGCTGTCTGCTTTGCCTGACTTGAAAACGTCACTCTGAGCCACAAGCTGCTGGACTTGGCTGGTCAATGTATCCTGCATGAAGCAAGATTCAGATTGAGTCCTCCCAAAGTAGCAAGTAACTCAGAACGCCTTACTTACGCCGTCCTACCGTTCTCTTAACAGCTTCGGTAACCTGCACCCGCATCTGATCGAAAGTGCCTTCGGCTTTGATCTTGTCAAGAACATCCTTACTGTCGTCCGCAAGAGTGTCAGGCATCTGAGTTACAAGCTAGCAACACAGACTACGACATCCGCAGGCGATTCCGCTGTCTTCAGGCTGCCACAAAATATGACCTGTAGTGATGTGCTGATCTCGTTTTCGCTGTACTGATACGCTGTGGCATCACTGCTCCCTTTTACAATATCAAGGAGCTGCTGTTGCAGCTTGGCGGGATATGAACCGTCGCTGCATGCATATGCTTGCGCAGCATGTCGTAAGGCCTTTACGATGTGCACCTCCGAGCTTTGCCTTCGGCGCCGATCGTACATTCATCGAGCTTGTCTGCATTGTGATATTTTCTCTGTGCAAAACGTTCAGCCTCTGACCTTTATCCTGTCAGCTTGTATAACACATACTCTCTACAACTTCCCTTGGAACGCAGTCACTGATTCACCTTGGCGGAAGGTAGCTTCGCACAGTCTGCTCGTTTGAAGTGGTACGTGGCGGATACAATGCTACGTCATGCCATCCGTCCAATTATCAATCACGTTGTGCTCAAATTCGAATTGTAACAGGCTTGTGTGTGCTGCTTTCAGGCTATGGCATCAAAAACCATGAAGGGCATTTCGCTGGTCAAGGCTGGCGGTCCAGAGAACCTCAAATATGACGACGTCGCACTTCCGAAACTTGGCGACGGTCAAGTCATGATCGAGGTGTATGCAACAGCCCTCAATGGTGCAGACTTGCTGCAGCGTGCTGGCAAATACCCCCAGCCACCAGGTGGAGCTACCAAGCCATGCTTGCATACATTCACGCAGACATGTACCATACACTAGCATTTTTTCATGCACATATGCGCACAGACACTGTTGAAGAGCTGGCCCATATGCCTACTTCCATGTGAAGCAAGCAAGCTGTGGGGTCTTGCCTTCAGCAGGATTCTACTTAGAATTCACAGTATATGTGGTTTCGCTGACCTGTAGCTATTACAAAACAACCGTCATGTCATGATGCGAGCTGTGCTGTGTTATGTATCCAGGTGCCAGTGAGATTCTAGGGCTTGAGGTTGCTGGCATTGTTCATGAAGTTAGCAAAGGGGTCACCAAGTTCAAGAAGGGTGACAAAGTCATGGCGCTGCTAGATGGTGGCGGGTATGCCCAGTACGCTGCAGCGCCAGAAGGCTTTGTCATGCCTATGCCAAAGAATCTTTCCTTTGCTGAGGCTGCTGGCATTCCTGAGGTCAGCAAATGTCATCACCTGTCCTTGACCAGTGTTCTGTTGAGCTGCAATAGTTCTGCTGTACATGTTCTGGCATAGAAAATGCCATGCTGCATTGATGCTGCTCAAACATATGTCTTGATCTGTAACAGACACATTGTGAAGCCAGAGTGTCAGATGCATGCTATCAAGCATTTCCATGATTGATACGAGCCATGTAAGACCAGCCAAATCCTTCTGTCATTTGCGCTCTGATCAGAATGTCTGGATCAGTGGCGAAATAGCACATTTGTGTACGCAGCAACGCAGATAACATGCACAGCTGTTACGTGCCTACGGTGAAGCAGTTGAACTGTGTCATACACAGCGTTGTGCTTAGGTATGCAAAACAGCCAGCGCACCTTACAGAAGTTTGCGAATAAACATCAGCAGCATGCTGAGAAGCAACGGTGCTATACTAGACATTTTAAGATTGCAAGTGCTGTTGCAGGTCTTTTTGACAGCATACTTGGAGCTGGTCATGCTTGGTGGTCTATCAAAGGGCCAAAGTGTCCTTATACATGCAGGAGCCAGTGGAGTAGGTTAGTCCCGCCACCCTGAGTGAGTGAGTGAGTGTGTGGGTGGGTGGGTGGGTGGGTATGTGTGTGTGTGTGTGTGTGTGAGCAAGCAAGCCAGCAAGTGAGCCAGCGAGCACATGCGCCCGTGCAGTATACACAGTGTGTTCTCGCATGGTCAGTATTTTGAAACAAACCAACTTCTCAAGTTGCATTTGCAGTCTTGCAAATATTTGATGAAGACCTGGTGGGCTGAGTTGGCAGCAGCTGATGAGCACAGCTCCTGTTTCACTGTGGCAGGACCATGTGGCAATGTCAAAAAGAGTCCAGCCAACAGCGGCATCAGCACAGGTTGTTGCTTGTCTGCAGGAACAGCAGCAATTCAGGTAGCCAAGCAAATAGGTGCCAAGATCTTCACCACGGCTGGCTCGCAGGAGAAGCTGGACTTTGCCAAAGAGCTAGGAGCACATGTGCTGATCAACTACAAGGAGCAGGACTTTGCCGAGGTCGTGAAGAAGGAAACTGCAGGACCTGAACTCAAGGTCAGCATGAACCATGTGCAACCAGCAGAAGGTTCAGATTGCTGTGGAAGACTGCATGGCATGACTGCATTTTTTGCAACAGTGCTGTTTTGCTGGACACTCATTGGCGCTATGCCAAGCAAGCACGTCCGGATCACACTCTAATTGCGAGCCTGTGATGTTTCTGCCTTGCTGATCCTTGCACATTCTTTCTGCCTTAGCAGTGAGCGCTCAACTTCAAGTGCATGTGCATGATCATTGAGTGCAAGTATCTAGTAGATCATTGAGTGCAAGCTCTCATGAGCTTCAAGTATGTGTGCTTCGTTTAGTGAACACATGACGTATGTTTTGCAGGCAATACCAGGAGGCCCTAAGCCAGCGCCAAGAGTGAATGTCATCCTAGATCTGGTGGGCGCATCGCATTTCTCAGCAAACCTGCAGTCTTTGACAATCGAGGGCAAACTGCTGCTTGTGGGCGTGCCCAGCGGCGTGAAGGCAGAGATCGACCTCGCTTCTGTGAGTCCTGCCTGCTGTTTTTGTTTGTTTTTTGGTTAGCTGTGATGGGCCTATTGTACATGGCACAGCCTGATGGTTCCTGGCATAAATCCCATTCTTGCTGAGCCTAGGGCCCTACCTCTGGCCTTCTGTCAGTCTGGCCTGCATTCTTTGTCCTGCTGGTGGCATGCCTACTGAGTGTGCAGCACTGGGTGTAGATCTGTCGAGGAACACATTTGTCATCTGTCTATGCGGTGTTGTACAACCAGTCACACTTAGCTGTGCCTGCACCACTATGATGGCTGGCTGGCAGACGAATGTGTGAAACCCTATCGGCATGAGTGGCTGCAGTCAGAACTGCACATTTGCCCAGTGCTGTTGTGCATTTTCTTCTTGACGCACAGCAGCAAGATGGCATCACTTGCAAGCATGAGGCAGTACCTTTGATTTTGCTGTGTTGCCATGTCTTACTATCAAGTAAAGGACAAATACATGGCAAACACGCATTGATTTCTGCTGAACTTATGTGCTGACTGCAGTGTTTGGGTAAGAGGCTGCAAATCATTGGCAGCACGATGCGAGCGCGCCCCAAACAATTCAAGGAGACCATTGTAGCCAATTTTACATCCTTTGCCGGAGACAAGTTCTCAACAGGAGAAATGAAGCCCATAATTGACAAGCAATTCAAGCTATCTGACTGCAAGGAAGCACACGAGTACATGGAAGCAAAGAAGAACAAGGGAAAGATTGTACTGATCGTCAAAGAACAATGATGTGTATCTGAAGCTAATGATGGCAGATCATTTGCTTGCACACTGTGTTGCACTGGGTTACACTGTGTCGCGTCCTGTGTCAGCAAATTCTTGCTGCAGGATCAGCAGACAGCATATCATGACCAATTGCAACAATCTTGTCAACTTTGTCGTCATGACTGTATGTGGAGCCCGTCTTGCCCGCTGAAACTCAAGCTGTTGGTGAGTTTCAGCTTGACATGCACAATGCTTAGTTGGCATGCATGCCTTACTGCACATGGCAATGTTCAATTTTGTCCCTGGGCAGTGTGTCCTGAAGCATTCCACTCAAAGCAACAGCTTTAAGTTCAGACCCCTTCAGGCAGTATGCCTTCAGCGTGAAAACATATAAGGAATGACGTTTAGGCAAACAAGTCTGAAGTTGCAAGTCACATCCTAGCTCTGTGCTATAGCTATCTGCCCAGTTTTGCTGCTGTGGTTGGCATCACACCATGCTATGAGTTGTCCCGACAGTTGCAGAGCCAACAATTGAAGCACAGAGCTCTGAGCATCTTGTCAACTTGACCCAGCATATACTCTGCCTCCAAGAGAAGGCAGGTCTCGTGGCAGAGGTGCAATGGGGCTAGGTCTGAGTGCAGGGCTCACTCTGAGCACATCAGCATCGAGTGTGCTTGCTGGAGTATGATCTGCATCCAACCAGAGTGTGTGGGACATGAAGCTTGCGGCACATTCTGCTTGGTCCTTCCAGCAAGCTTGAAGCTACTGGTACTCATTTGTGCTTTGTCCTACTATACAGCCCTGAGGGCTCTGATTTTGACAGCATCCGTACATGCTCAGGAGAAGCTTCGTCATGCAAATTAGTTTCATCTGATCCCGACAGTTTACTGAGCTTTGCTGAAGAGTGCAGTTTCGGGAACTTGTCGTCGGATTCATACCACTAAGAACATTATTTTCATGACATGAACCTTGAGGTGTGATCATGCAACCTATACACTGTGACTGTACTGCTTTGTACACGTGGACAGATGATTAGACTAGCTGCATGCACGTTGCCATGCTCGAATGTTGACCAGTACCTCTTATCAAGCTTGAAGCTTGCACACTTTAGGACTAGCGCATCGTCTGATTATTCATAGAAGGTGTTTTGCCTCGATCTAGATCTGTGCAAAGGTATAGTGTTCTCGACTTTGCATGCCAGCATGGCTTATGCAAACATGATGCGCTCTGGCTTGACAGCAAGCAAATCACTGACAACACCTTTCTGCGCCGGAACAGGAGTGCAGCAACTCAGGCGCAGAACTTTGACCAGCCGTGCATACAGCCGACGACAGTTTGCTGCCATGGCGCAAGCTACATATGACATCTGGGTGAAGGGTAGTCCCGAAAAGAACGAGCTCGGCGATTGTGAGTGTCAAGTGTCTTGCTTGTTGTGTCGCACACACATTCATTGTCGATGATTATGAGCATAATAGCTTTCTATCTGTACGTTTATACTTGCCGTGCCTGCTTGTGATCAAGGATCATCGCTTCACTTCGTGTGCAGGCCCATTCTCTCACCGCATGATGATGACCATGGAGGAGAAGGGCATCTCATACCACAAGAACTTGTTGGACGAGCAAAAAATGCCAGACTGGTGAGAGCTGCCTCCTTTTGCTGCTGTTTGGTCTGTCAGGCCAGCTAAAGCTGCTGAGAGTGCCAACCAACATCATTTGTCTTTGGCATGCTGCGTGTACATGATGTTTTTGACCGAGGCATCATGATCGTTGAGCCCATGCTGTACATGCAGGATCAAGGATGTGTGTGATGGCCAGAAGCAGATCCCTTTCATGAAGGAGAATGACAGTGGCAAGTGGCTGTACGACAGTGACAAGATGGTGCCTTATCTTGAGGACAAATACCCAGACAAGAAGAAGTTGGGCAAGCCTGATGAGTGCCCGCAAGTGTGAGTTTCAGCACTGTTTTCTTCTGACTGCCTACTTCTTGCTTTGCCACATTTTCTTGTGCCCCTGGCAGTCTGCGGGCAGTCGTGCCCTTTACTCAGCAAGTGCATACAACACAGCTGAAAAGACTACAGTGTCTGATGTTTCTGCCCTTACTTTCATTAAGGGTGTGTAAAAGGTGAAGAATTGCTGTGGATCAAGTAGCATCACCATGCTGCTCACTGTCCTTGCACAGTCTGCATGGCGCATGCTGTTGAGTTCAGCTACACCTGATGCAATGCTATCTACCAAGTGACAGCGTGTGTGTCTCCTCAAAATCTCACAGGTCCATGCACCCTGGTCTTGTGCACCTCACAAATCTGTCCATAGCACAGCAATCTCATTGGCAGCAGTGCCTGCAGTGTCTCCCAGTCCGACAGCGTGCAGGCAGCTGTGTCACAGGTGCTCCTCATGCTGTGCGTCAGCATGGGTTAGCATAGGGAGAAGTCTTCTTTGCATCTGCAGTGAGAACAAGTTGCAGATGCACTGCTGAGAAACGCCTTCTCCATAGTTTGCTCCTGTCAAGTTTAGCTACTCTCACCTGTTACAGACAGCTGACATCAACCAGTCCTTTGATCAAACTGTCACAGCACACTGTCACACTGTTACAGATTCGAAATTGGATCTGTGTTTTTTTATGCTGCAGAGGCAAGGAGCTATTTCCCACCAAATTTATCGAGTTTCTGACCAGCAAGCCTGGCGAGGACGAGGACAAGAAGAAGAAGGCCCTCATTGCTGAGCTGCAGAGCGTGAACGACCACCTGGAGAAGTCTGGCAAGCCGTACTTTGGTGGAGATGATGTGTGTGCCACTGACCTGTCCATGGCACCCAAGATCAAGCACATCAAAATTGGTGCTGATGAAGTCAAGGTGGGTTTTGACTGTAACAGGCGTACTCAACATGACCAGCTTACAAAGTCATAAATGCCTGCCACCATTTTCCTGTCATGAGCAACAGTTGGTCATGACAGGAAAATGGTGTTCAGGCGTTTATGACTCTTTGAGCTGGTCATGTATAGTGTACGCTTGTCAAAGCTGCATCTGGCGTGCAAGTGTTCTGTTTGCATCAGTCTCTCTGTTGTGATAGACTTGGACAATGCTGAATGTTGTTGTGCAACTTGTAACTGCTCAATAATTTGTCCCTGAGGGGAATGCAGATGCGCTCAATGATGCTGTTGTCACTACAACCTCTTGGTAAAATGATGCGTGTCCTGTCTGCATTGCCTATCCAGCTTGGCATGCAAGCCCCAGATCTCTGTGCGACAAGGGCTGCATGCTACAGCATGCTGCGCAGTCTGTGGTTCAGGCATCTCATCAGCCTTGTGAGCTGCTGCATCCTTGGTCACTGGATGCATACAGAGCGCTGCTTGGGAGCCTGATTCATTTCAGGCCATTGAGTTTGGGTTGTGCTGACAGCACTGTGCTTTGCAGGGGTGGCAAGTACCCTCTGACCTGAAGGCGCTGCATGCCTGGATGGGTCGCATGTCAGAGCGTGACAGCTGGAAGAAGACATATTACACTGAGCAGTATGTACGTGATGGGTGGAATTTGAAGGTCAAGAAGTTGTCAGAGGAGTCATAGTCGTTGTATGCACGTTAGTGTTGAAGGGTTGGCAGGGCAACAGCTTTGTTGGTTTCCAAGTATCTGTAAAGCAATGTGTGTGTCGTGCTGTTTGTAGTGATACCAGCATTTGCAAGATTTTGCATGTCTGCTGTGAAGTTCAACGTCTGTAGGATGAGCGATGTATTTGGGTGAACTATGCATATCCAAATGCATAAAGCGCGCGCTGACTGGTTACTTTGAAACAAAAACAAAAATTGGCTTAGGCAAGGAAGTCACAAATAAGCAGGGCTCAGCTGTCTGGTGATCCAGCCATATTATCAGGTTCTCCAGATCGATGCGTGTTTGTCTTGGAGATAAACTCTCGCAGCAGAGTATACGTGCACGATTTGACTGGATTACAGGCGCATGTATAAAAACAGTGTCAAGACGCACAATCATTGGTCAAAGACAAGACCTGTAAAGAGCCCAAAACAAAGGACATTTGTCATGTCAAACTGTCAGACTGGTGTGCATGCTGCCTTGCGTACAGATCAATACCAAGATTTGCTATCTAGGTGATACAAGCTGCTGAGGAGCTATATGATGTCCAAGTATAGCTCAGTAGGGCTGAGTATAACAATCAGGCAACTGCACTCTGCTGCTTTGAAGCCAACTCTGTACACAAATGCAAATAACTGTGGTATCACTGGGAATGGTCAGAGTCTCAAACGCTGCTGATCAACACTTAGAAGCCGTATGTTCCCCTCACTGGGTAGTCGTTCTCCTCAATGTATCTGATTCCTGCACACAGTGACGCAGATTGTCAGCTTACATTCAGCAAAGGTTCGTATGAGGTTCATACGTGAAATCAACATGCACAGGCTGTTCTTAGGACTTGTCTGCAGGTTTTTACTGCTACAGCAGTTCACAGCACGGCTATAGCGGACAGTATTTGTGAAATGCAACATGCATTCCACAACACTTAAATCTCAAGTGGGCAATATGCCAGTGTGCAGCTTGTTGCTGAGCTGTGCTTGTTTGACTATGCTTGTTCAGCTGTGCTTGAGTAGCTGCCTTTGCGTGTGCAGGTTCATCTTAGCTGCACAAACATGGCAAGCAGGCAGCAAGGGCAGTGACAGGTGCTTACCCTCAATCATGATACGCAGGTCAGGCCTGCAGAAGGGGGAGTTGGAGTACTCAGCAATCTGGACCTGGCCCTCAGGGTTGATCAGGAACATAGCTGGCTCTGGGAAGGGGTGCTCAGTCTCCCTGATGTTACGGGGGTGGCTGACGTACAGGCCCCACTTGTGCATGTCGGTCAGCTTGAGGCCGTAGGCAATGCGGTAGGTGATCTCCTTGGTCTCTGTGGTGGCACGCAGGCTGTCCAACTGCACCGAAAGAGACAGCAGATGAGCTGGTGGCACACAGACTGAGGTATGGCATGAAAGGCACAGCAGGAGGT
>JAABUK010008588.1_pt1 | contig 14257 bp, 17 predicted proteins | sample 5559141 | NCBI WGS metagenome assembly JAABUK01 (sample SAMN10711869, study PRJNA513367) | rock metagenome | isolation source: Antarctica rocks | place: Antarctica: Victoria Land, Pudding Butte nord | collected 2016-01-03
CAAGGGGTGACTGATGCTGAATCCAGTCTTACCAGTGATGACCAGCTTCCAGCCTTCCTTGTTCAAGCCCCTCTTGATGATGTCAGCAGCGTAGTCATTGCGCGTCGCACTGTCCTTGCTCTGTTCAGCACCTTCTTCTTCATTGCTTGAGGACTCCTGCGAAAACAGCAAGCAGCCAGGGATGATTCTTCTCATGCATGGACACAAGCAATTTTATGATTGTTGTCATTATTGTTATTGTTGTTATTATTTATCATTATTAATATCATTATTATCATTACTATTATGGACATATGAGGATGGCATGAGACTGACTTCACACTAGAGATGTGAAGAGCGACCAGAGCACTGCGGTAACAGTCAGACTTCAGTGCCAGAACAGGGTTGGATCTGCACCTACGTCCCATGCTCTTGAGGCCACATTTGTCATTGTGCATCATCTGCTTTGCGCTAGCCCTTGCATGCAGGTTCATAACAGAAATGTGTCTGACTTTGACCCACCTGAGCCCCAGCTGACTTCTTGGGATCCCTAGCTCCAGCCTGGGATACAGCATCATCCCCAGGAGCATTTGCAGCCCCTTGCGATGTGACATCACATGGGTCATTGCCATTAGACATGTGCCTCTCCTGAATGTCACCCTCCTGGGACTCATAGCTTTTATTGCCCCTGCTGCCCTTCATGGCTAACACAGCTGCCATCTTCCCTCCCCTGCTCCATATATACTGCATAGGGCCTGTGGTGTTCCTGCTCAGGCTTCCGCCAGAGCTCGAGTCACGCTTCAGTTGCCGAGTATCTGGATTTCCCTCTGGCGGGGGTGAAGAAGAAGCCAGGGAGGGGACGCTTCGTTCATCATCATCGCCTCTGGACTTAACCATTGGTGTTCCTCTGACAACCTTTCTGACCTTGTCCCAGCCCTTAAGGTCAGAAGAATCATTTGGCTGATCCTGTGGATGAGCATCTGCTGAGCCATCTGACTCAGCAGGGTCTGATCCCACCTGCCTGTCAGTTCCTTGAGCTTCTGCGGCATCCTTGGCAGCAGCGGCTGCTGCATTCTGATTCCTCTTAGCAGCTGCCACATGCTGCCTTCTCCTCTTCTGAGGGCTTTTGGCGCTGCCCTGCCGATGCGGGCTGTGTCCCGCAGCCCTGCCAGGGCTGCTGCCTGCAGCCTCTGCGGTGGCCTGTGCTGCAAGTCGCCTCTGGGAGCGGTGGCCACCGCTGACGCCGCCCATCATGTGACCGATGGCCTGTTGGGGCACCTCTTGTAGGGAACTGACCCCGGCATGCAAACCCTTGCCCACGAGGGTGATAGGGTTCATGGACGCCTGCCGTTCTGTGTGTTCGCCCTGCCTTCTGGCTTCGCGTGTCTGGGGATCATCAGCACCATCATCAGCATGATCAGCATGACGCCTACTTGGTGAATGCCCATGTGTACCTGCAACAGCACGGTGAACGTCTGATTGTTTCTGCCTCGAAAAACCTTCAGCTAGGTGTGACGATAGGCTTGGTGTATACTCTGATGATAGAATTTGCTTTGAACCTGAACGTGGGCTGCTCCAGGGTCACAGAACACAACTAACCCTCAGGAAAGACTAACCCTCAAATCAGTGTTGATATATACAGATGTCTCCTTCTGCAAGTTTGAATGCTTGTGTCTGGATGTGGGTTCACATGGTACAACTGACACTAGCAGCTGGTCATAACTGTCGTCAACAACTGTCTGGACATTGACAGAGTACCGACAGCAGGTGCATTTGGCACTGTCATGTTCCGTGCTATGGTGACTCTTCACCTTGCTTGCACAAGCAAACAACCGACCAACCAACCAAGCAAGCAAGCGAGCAATCCATCTGTCAATCAACTTACTAAGCAGACAGCCTACCAATCAGTCAGCCGACCAAGCAATCCATCAAATTGACATTGACTGTTGTTGGGACCCATCAGGGGATTGATCAAACGATGTCTGAGCAAGCAACATACAATCATCACTCACAGCTCAACACATGTCTCTGAGGCACCGAGTGCAGGTGTGGGACCATGTGCATGCTGGTCATGTGCCACGCTCACCATCATCAGCTGGGGCTATGAACTCCTTCTTGTGGTGGGCCCCGGGCTGCTCATGGGGGGCGGGTAGGCGCTGATCTTCGGGCATGGGCGCTGGATCATCATCAGATCCATAGGCCTCATCAAAGCCATCATGCTCACCTGCACTTGCACAGATGGATTGAATATCTGACCCCAAAGCGACTTTCTTAATGTTTTACACAGATTGTTGGATCTTATTGGATATAAAGAACAAGTATGCCAACATAACACATTGGCTCTTGTAACACTGTGTTAAAGGGAATCCCAAGATGCACTGCCGTCACGCTGTGTTGGCTAGTAATGGGCATGTGGCTGTTACAACACTGACTCAGAATTTCACGGTATAGTAGGCATATCTATATGCCTGCTCAAACATGGCATGCCCTCCTGCAGCTTTACAAAACGTGAGACTAGCAAAGATGTGTCTGCACGGTCTGTTGAGTGATTGAAGACTGAGCATCAGTTTTGGCGTCAAGGGCCTTGACTCAAGGTTGATGTCAATGCTAGCTTGATCAATGTTGTGCAGTGCTGACATGTTGTCCAGCACAACAACAACAGCCCTGGCAATACTGTGCTTGATTGCACCATTTGGTTCAGCATGGCCTTCATACAATGCCTCACAGTCACCTCAGTTTCCCTCTCTAACACTTGTATGTGTGCAGAATGTCACAAAACAACACACACTAAAATTGCTCCCTGAGAGGCAATGCTCCCCTAGGGAATAGAGGATGGAGAAACCCACAGAGTCATCAACATGTGCTGTCAAGCCATGAGGAGGGAGCAACATGAAATGTATTACCAAACACACCGGCTCCAGTATCTTACTACTTCAGATTTGCCTCCCTGTTTTTGCACCCTCCTGACACACCTCATGCAAACACTGTATATATGTAGATATAAACTGTATGATTTTTGCATAAATATGTATAAATATATGTATATATATTTATGCAAAAATTGTACGTATATACATGTGGGGTGTGCCCAAGAGATGATGATTGCATACCTGCTCCAATGTCATACTCAGGGTTGTCTTCATCATCAGAGTCTGATGACACATTCAGGAGAGCAGGCAGGATGCGGTGCACCCGGAGGTCCTTCCAGATTGCCGTGGCTGCTGCCATGATGCCAGCATGAGCCCTTCTGGGCCCCTGCTCAATGCACGACTCTTCTTCCTGTACCGCACACAGCCAGAGCAATAAATAAATAATAATAATAATAATAATAATAATAATAATAACGATGACGATGACGATGACGATGACGATGACGATGACGATGACGATATCGATGATGATGATGATGATGATGATGATGATGATGATGATGATGATGATGATGATGATGATGATGATGATAGTATAAACAAAAAATATTTAAAATCGCTTGCCAGCTCATGATAAGCTAGGTATGTGTAGGACAAGTAGTGTTTCTCCAAAGCAGTCTGTAAGAGCCAGAATGAACTGTGCAACAACTTCTCTTGCTGGCAGTGAAGCAACCCAGGCTGAAATGATGCCATGCTGAAGCATTCTAGGGCTGCTCTTGATGCAGCCTTGATGACTGCTTGGCCAACCAAGCAAGCAGCAATCGATACAGCTATTGCAACTGTTGCTGCAGCAGCAGCAGTTGCAAGAGCTATCTCAATTGCTGCCAGCACATTGGCAACAGCGTCAGCAATAGGCACAACAGCAGCAGCCGCAGAGCCCTTCTAAAACGTATCCACAATGTAGAAACGCGCTTTTACTGTCTCCAGGCGTTTTTGAGGTTAGATTTCCAGTGTAGGGACGAAGTTTTTGAATTAAAACAGATGTTTTGGGGTTGAAAATAGCTGCTTATAGTCTGTTGTTGTGGCCTTAGGTGCTGCTGCGGCATGAAACCTTTCTGACCATGCAGGCTGACTCAGCCAGCAAGGTGACAAAAGCTTCAGCAGCAGCAAATGAAGCTCTTTGTTTGAGCCAGCTGCACCTCCGTTTCCCTGTCTGAACCTTAGTCGTGGTGTCTGTACCTCAGCCATGGTATCTTTACCTCACGCATCATGATAACAGTCATGGTGTACAGTCATGGTATCCAGTCATGGTGTCCAGTCATGGTATACAGTCATGGTATCAGTCATGGTGTCAGTCGCGGTGTCACTCAAGGTATCAGTCATGGTATCAGTCATGATGAGTGTACCTGAGTCATGGTATCAGGCAGCCACTCCTCCATGGGTTCAGGGTCAGCCAGCATGTCAGTGGCCAGATCAGCCACAGACACTGTCCCTCTGATAGACAACACCACACTCTTGGTGGGCCTGTCCAGTGCTAGCATGTATGGCAGATCCCCTGCATGCCATCAACATTTTGACAGACTATAATAAGGCACATTGCTGCTGAGGACTGATAAACAACACCACACTCTTGGTGGGCCTGTCCAGCGCTAGCATGTACGGCAGATCACCTGCATGCCATCAACATTTTGACAGACTATAATAAGGCACATTGCTGGTGAGGACTGAAGCTTGGGGCCACACTCTTGGTCGGTCTGTCCAGTACTAACATGTATGGCAGATCACCTGCATGCCATCAACCTCCTGACAAGCTACATTAAGGCACATTGCTGATGAGGAGTGATGCTTGGGGTGGGCTGTAGCAATGCATGGCAGTCAAAGATGTACAAGGCCTCCTGTCCGGCGCTAGCATGTGCAACAGATCACCTGCATGCCATCAACATTTTGAGAGACTACATTGTGGACTGATGCTTGGGGTTGGCTGTAGCAATGCGTGGCTGTCAAAGATAAACAAGTCCTCCTGTCCGGCGCTAGCATGTGCAGCAGATCACCTGCATGCCATCAACATTTTGACAGACTACATTGTGGACTGATGCTTGGGATTGGCTGTAGCAATGCGTGGCTGTCAAACATAAACAAGTCCTCCTGTCCAGTGCTAGCATGTATGGCAGATCACCTACATGCCATCGACATTGCGACAGACTACATTAAGGCAGGTTGCTCCTGAGGACTGAAACTTGGGGTGGGCTGTAGCAGTGCATGGCAGTCACAGATACATAGGACCTCCTGTCCAGTGTTAGCATGTACGGCGAGTCACTGGAATGCCAGCCAGCTCCTCACCTAGAGCCTGGTTGTCAAAGTTGAGGTACAGGAGGTCCTGATCATCAATCTTAGCAATCTGGATGATTTCAACATTATTATTACTGTTATTGTTGTTGTTATTATTATTGTTATTGTCATTATCATTAGTATTATTACGATTGTGGATTGGTGTTATTACTATTGTGGTTATTATTATTATTATTATTATTATTATTATTATTATTATTATTATTATTATTATTGTGGTTGTTGTTGTTGTTGTTGTTGTTGTTGTTGTTGTTGTTGTTGTTGTTGTTGTTGTTGTTGTTGTTGTTGTTGTTGTTGTTGTTGTTGTTGTTGTTGTTGTTGTTGTTGTTGTTGTTATTATTGTTATTACTGTTATTATTGTTATTATTGTTGTTGCTGTTGTTGCTGTTGTTACTACTTTTATTATTAGTACTAGTATTATTGTTGATACAATTGTTTCATTGTTATTGTTGTTGTTGTTGTTAAAGCATTAAGACATTGCTCACCCAGAGCCTGGTTGTCAAAGTTGAGGTACAGCAGGTCCTGGTCATCAATCTCAGCAATCTGGATGATGGCCTCATAGTCCAGGTGCTGCTCCAGGCTCTGGATCTTGCTGCTCATCAGCTTGTTGGCCTTGTACGCATGCTTGCCGCGGTTCTTCAACAGGTTGTATGTGTTCTTCACTTTCCTGCAAGGTTGCTGTGCAGTGAGTTGGCAGACAGGCTGTGTGTTGTGTTTGATGTTCCCGCATACTTGCTATGCAAACTGATTGTCGGCCTTGTATGCATCCTTGAAGAACACATACAGTTTTTGAACACATTGTATGTGTTCTTCACCTCCCTGCACAACTGCCAAGCAGTCTGTCAACAGACACAATGTGAGTGATCATGACCTTCCTGCTCAAATGCTATCCAATTAGTCAACATACTGTTTGTACGGAGATTTGGCTTTCCTGTATGGTCTGTTATCATTCAGAGTGTATGGGACTCATGCGCCTAATTGCATGTCTGCTGTGCAGTTAGTCACCAGACATACAAGTAGAGACATGCAGTGCCGATTGCAGCTGCTTCACTGCAGAATGTGATGAGGGCTTGCAAGGTTTGGATACGAAACCACACAGCTTTCTGCTCCTACTGGCAGCATAGCACATGCAGATTGCATCTCAGCCGGGAGAGCCAATACCCCACCAATGATGCAGCACATCAGCATAACTACAGAGGTAAGCAGCGCAAACTGCATGTATGTCAAGTAGACAATTTGAAGTAAGCTCTGCAGCAGATACTAGGTGCCCTATGTAAGATATACAGCAAGGCAGCATTGTTTAGTAGACAAGCGCAAGTGAGGAAGCTTGTGAAGAGGCAGCAAGGCTTACGAGGTCTGGTGCAATCATGGCTTGTCAAGCTTACAATCGCACAATATCAGCGCCACTACAGCATACAGTCCTTCACTGCTCACATGCAGTAAAACGCTTGGAAGGCAGCAAGGCTTACGAGGTCTGGTGCAAATACTGGAAGCCTGCCGCGCCATACGCAGCAATGGCGTACTTGGCAAACCTGGCAGCCTCTGTGACTTCAGGCCGAGACACCCTCTCCTTGTAACCTGCACCCAATGAGCTGCATGCTTTACAACTTGGGTGTGTATAGTTGAATACAACCTGGGTGTGGCAGTTGAAGAAGATCACACAGTCAGCGACCTCAGGGCACAGAACGGCCTCCTTACAACCTGCACCCAATGAGCTGCATGCTTTGCAACTTGAATGAGTATATGTTTGAACAAATCACAGACTCAGCATCTGCAAGATGCGAATCTGTTTCCTTACAACCTGCAGCCAATGAACTGCATGCTTTTCAACTTGAATGTGTATAGTTGAAAAAGATGGTACAGTCAGCAACCTCAGGGCATGGGAGGCTCTCCTTTTGACCTGCACCCAATGAGCTGCATGCTTTGCAAGTTGGGTGTGTATATGTTTGAAACAGATCACACAGTCAGCAACCTCAGGATGCGGAACACTCTCTCTTATGGCCTGCACCCGGTGAGCTTCATGCTTTACAACTTGAATGTGTACATGTTGAAACAGATCACACAGTCAGCAACCTGAGCACTTGTCACCCTCACCTTGTGACCCACATCATTAAATTAGATGATACAACAGCAATGTCAAGATCCCCAATGAATCGGTACACATGTGGACAGGAAATCATCATTGCACGCGACCATAGCAAATGCAAAGACAACTGCAGACACTCTGGATGGGGCACATCTCAGACTACTCAGTTGCACAACATAAGTACACGACATCAGCATGGAGAAATGATGCACACCTGTGTAAATGTCTGCCAATCTCAGTTGCACAACTCAAGTATATGACACCAGCATGGAGAAATGATGCACACCTGTGTAGATGTCTGCCAGCTTGTCAGGCGCAATGTCAGGTTCATATTCGCAGGCATACGAGCTTGGCGCCAACATGAAGTCCTTCCTGAAAAACTCGTCCTGGTTTAGCTTCCTGCGCGATGACATCCTGCTATGCTGCATCCCTGGCTCGCGCTCCCCGTTCATCTTCTGCTCCGTCTGATTGTCAGTGCCGTGGCTTCCCTCCTCCATGTTCTTCAAATCTTGCGTGTCTGCTTTTTTGGAAGAAGCTGGTTGGCGGGAACTTTTGGCGGGAGCAGATGCGCCATGCACTGAGGAAGCTGAGCAAGAAGGTGGAGGCAGCGCATGCTGTCTGTCAGAAGGCATGTCGATCACATGGCTGTCCCTGTGATTAGACACCTTCTCTGGAGAAGCTTCAGGGAGAGCTGCTGATGACTGCTCAGGAGATGCTGTCAGGCCTCGGTCATCAGCAGCATTAGGGGTGTGAATCCTACTCAGCGTGTCGGCCATTTCATCTCCCATACCTTCCTCAGCACGCTCCAGATCAGTGCTATGAGCCTCACCATTGCGATCAACATGCTGATTTTGAGACTTGGACTCGCTCTGAATTTGAGGGTGTGAGTGTGAGGTGTGCTGGTTGTGAGACTTGCGGGCATTGGGGCCATGTGACTGAGAGGGGTGCTGGGAGGGGTCGTTGGAGGGTGGGGGAGGGGGTGCTTTGCCATTGGTCTCTTTGTGAGGCTTGTCAGCCTCTTGTTGTGCAGCTGAGGTCTCTTGCCGGTACTTGATGAGTGCTCTGCAATCAAGTGCCCATTGAGGAGAGAGAAGAAAAGTAAAGACTACACCTTTTGGCGTCAATTTGATGAGAAGCCGAGTATTATACCAAGCTGCCCATTGAGGACAACCATGCTAATAGTAACAGCAAAGCCTACATCCCCTCTGTTCGGGGTGGGAATCCCCATTGCAACATGTTTGCATGCATGGATCTCAGGCATGACAGCCTAGACATCATACTTCAGAACCCCCTATCAGCACATGTGCAGCCCAGCTGTATGTAGCCAACCCCAGGAAAGAATGCATTCATGAATGATGAGTGAGTGAACGAATGAATGCATGAATGAACAGACATGTGAACTAATGAATGAAGGACATCCTTGAAATCGCACATCAGACAAGTGCTGTGCACGCACATCGCCATGTGGTTTGTTGGCACGGCATTGAAAATGCTTCTTGCGCTGTGATGAACCAGTCCAAACGAAGCACATAGCATCACACACATTGCATGAAGCATTTTGCATGAAGCACGCTGCATGTCTAGGAGACATCCTGACATGTCACACACGCAGCCAAATTGCAGTTTCAGCAAATCACACAGAAGCCAGTGCCCATCACTCTGCAGCTGACACTCAAGCACTGTTGCCTTGCCCATCAGTAGCAGCTGTGTTACCTGCGTATGTGCTCCTGCCGACTCTTACGCTGTGCGGCTGACAAGAGGATGATAGACACAAACTCATCTGAAGGCGACATATCAGCGCCGTGAAGCAATCGTGAGTACAGCTCTGCTAACCTGCCCAAAGGCCGGTGCCTGTATAGACACATGACAGGGTTGCAGTGCGCGATGTGATCACCTCAAGGCCTCCAACTATCAAAAACGTCCAAGGATTGCTTGTGATGTGTGCATCTAAATGATAGCTGTTCACTGTGTCAGACATATGATCAAGCCAGCACATGTTGCCTGCATGCCTTAGCTTAATCCTGTAGGTGAAACACTGTTTGATGCATTGATTGCTGATCTGAATGCTGAATGAATGCAACCACAGTTGTCACAAAATAGCAAGCTGAGTTAGCAATGCCTGAAAACTTGAAAGTGATATGCTTGGCACAATGCATGATGTGCTATCTGTGTAGCATGCACAGCAAATGCAAGTAAGTGCTGTTGTCAAGGCTGTTGGTGGAGGACAACTAACTTACTGGTGCTTTTCCAAATGAGTGATGACATTCTTGCTGCGTGAGTACCAAGTGTAAAAGCGTATGCGTTTTGCCCAGCTATCCACTCGCTCATAGTCAGGGAACAGATTGTACACCACCAACAAGCGACCCCTGTGGCATGCATGACTGCATCATTGAGTGAGGAACACATGCATCCAAGCAACAAACACTCAAGTAAGTGAGCACTAAGGTTAGGGCATTGCCCTGCCAAACCTTGTGTAGACAAAAGACAATCAGTAGACTCACAATACCTTCAGTTAAAATTGGGCTTGTAGTAACACCTGATGCAGCTGCTCTATTTGGCAGTTTAGCGATGACCACAGCAGCAGCAGCCGCAGCAAGAATGCAAACACTAGGGATCAAGGCCACAATGCAGGCAGAGTGACAATGAGTGGTATTTGGATGTTTACCAGTTGAAAGCAATCATTGCCCAGGAGCTGTATACAAGGACCTTGAGCATGACCACTGACGCATCACTGCAGTAGCTGATGACAATAGCCGTGGAGTATGTGTGTGTCACATAGGTACCATAACCTGCAGGTTTGCATTAGACTGACATGAGTCAGACTGCTAATGCATGCATGCCATGGCAGAGACAGCCTATTTGGTGTGTTCCAACTGTTCACAGGCAACAAAGGAGGGGTGACTGAGCAGACATAAAGTTTGGCCTTATGGAGACTCACTCACAACACCGAGTTGACCAACCCAGTTCAAAAGCTGGGTGTACAATACTGGTTTCATAGCTCTGCACTTGCTGGTCTCCAGCGGCGTACCTGAGGGGAACGTTGTATGACCTTTTGCAACCGTCGTTGTGCCTTGAGGAACTTTAGTATGCAGTATGCATGCTTGTGGTATGCACAACGCAATATCAAGCTGAACAGTCACCTCTGAGACCAATCACCGTGATCAGCAACTCCTGAACGAACGAAAGAACGTACAAGCCAAAGAAGAGGCATACTGCAGCCTGGAACTGTCTGCCTGCTTTGAAATTGTTGCACTTGTGCACATTGGTGATTCCGAACGGCCAGACTATTATAAAAATAACCCATGCCGAATGGAAAAGTAGGCCTACGCCAGCAAACAAGGGCAGAAAGTCCGATGACACACGCCATTTCCGGCCTAACATACGCACTGCAGGCATGACTGTGTTGAGTGTACAGCAGAACGAGCAGACGATCTGAGCGGCGGAAAGTTTCTCAGGGCGGCTGCTACAATGCCGCTATGTCTAACAAGGCTACATTATGGTCGAAGGCGATCGCTCTCGGTGTTGCAATGCAACACATGAAGCATGGAACACACGGGACGCTCCCTACTCAGTCTCTTGACAAAGTTCTCAGCTGCTTACGCAAGAATGCAGTGAAACAAGGTGACTAAATGCCTACCGTGGGCAGCTCAGAGGCAGACTTGGCGATTGATTAAATGTAATGCCACAGCTGCAAGTCCCTGCAGGCACCAAGGCACCAGTGGCACTGCATGGACTTGGTGAGCTCCGCCAAGCTGACATTACCTAACAAAAAAACTGCACTGTCTACACTATAGTAGGCTACTGTTGCTACTGCCGCTTTTACCGCTACTGCACTTACTGCAATTCATTGATACAGTGGCGTTGGCTGCAGGCTCTGCAAATAGGTGGCCAATACCCATGATCATGCCCGCGTCAATTTGACAAGAGCAAATTGCAGCATTTCACGCACTGGATGACCTTGCAGTCGATACTTCACACTGTGGACCTTGCCATGGTGTCACACTTGACATACGTGACAGACTGTGCTTGTTGATACATCACCGTTATTGATAAAGAATATACGAGCTGGTAAGAGCATGAGACGATCATCTCTAATACAATTGGATTGCTAGTGTGCAATTGCAGAGTTGGCTAGCCTTTGGATGCGCTTTTAATAACCAGCATCGTCAGTGGTCAGTTGGACAAAAATGTATATTTGAGTATAGGCCTGCACACATTGTACACCACCGATACTTCAGTGGGTTAGCGCAAGGTACCAGCATACAAATTTGCAAATCTGTAAGGTCACTTACTAAGGTGCATGATAAAACAATTCAAAAAAGTGGCATATTCAGAATTTCCTGCACTGCACATTCAACAATAGAAGCCTTTCACGGTCTGATTGGCTACCTGGCATTGCTTGCAGCGGACTCTTGCACTCATCTTGACTCTGCCTTGACATTTCAGGTATGTCAAGGCAGTTACCTGAGTTATCCTGTGTACCGTATGCCGTGCCATCATGATCAGCGAGGCGTAAGCCAAAGTAAGGAGGCCAGCACAGCGCAGCATTTGGGACCTATGCAGCCAGAACTTGACATACATGAGAGTGCAAAGTCTGCTGATAGCATATGTAACTATAGCAGTCCCTGCTCTGTAGCTTATAGCAAGTCCGTGTGAGCGGCTGCCTCATGACCTTCTAGATCAGTGGCTGTGCCAACTTGTTAACTTGTTGAAGAAATGCCGACCAACAGCATCTGACCAAAGCTCCAGTGCATTATGTGCAAGGGCTTTGCAAGGCTTGCAACTAGCTTGGGGTTTTCATTATTGCTCACAATCAAATGCCTTGATAACAGTCAAGCGGGAGATAAGCCTGTAGTCTTGGCAAAGCTGGAGGTTAATTCAATACGCCATGGCCAGCAGGCCAAGGCTACAGCTGAGTCCTCAGTGCCAGCACGTGCATACTCAAGCTCTGTAGGCTAATCCTCCTGTTCTGCGGAACCCAACGAAGAGCTGCCGAAATTGAGAGCACCCCATGTGCTGGACTTCTCGTGCTGCTGAGATTGTTGACCAGAGCAGAGAAAAGTATTGCAGCTTGCTCATGTAAGACACAAGCAGCAAGTTGAAAAGCAGCAGATCTGACGACAGTGTTCGTGCAGGCTGCGTGCCTTTTCCCCCTCGTACATTGGGTGGGTAAGAAGGCTGCGAGAACAAGATTGCGCAAAGCAGACAGCGACGGTGACGGACCTCAGCTTCATGGGCGAGGTTGTCATCTGTTGAGGCAGCACAGTCTATCCTGCCCAGAGCCAGCAACGTATGGCAGCATTGTGGCTGCTCTTGACACTGGCAGCCAATACATCGCGGCGTCAATGGAAATCGACATACTGTTGACAACAGTCTGTATTTCCTTCAGCATAGGGTTAGTCTCCGCGACCTTATCCCGATGGGTCGTCCCATACTTCGGCAGTGAGGCAAACCGCTGCCAGTCCGTCATACGCGGCAAATTTCGGAGTGTATTTTCACCAGTTTTTGAAGTGCAGCGCTCTTGCGCAGCTTTCGAGAACTAATTGAGGACATGCTCCTTGTCGCTCAAACGCTTCTATAGTAATAGGAGGTGTCCCCACCTGGGGGTCCGATGAGGCCAGGGCACCAGTGAAAGGGCTCTAGCTCGGCAGCTTAGGCGCCGCGTTGCCCTTTCCTGAGCCTCTCGGACGTCCGATGACTGGTGACGGGCACCTCCGCCCAATTAATCAAAAGTTGGGCCCAAAATACCACACAAATATTCGCCCCAAACTCACCATCATGTAAACCACCCAACTCATGAATCTCATCCTCCATTACGCATTAGCCGCGTGCCGGAATCATTCACCAGTCCAACTTGCATGCTCTTCTGTTTTACATCGAAGCTGGCAGCCTACAGGCAGTTAGGGTCACTGCAGAGACAAGATCAGCAACTTCCTCTGCATGCCATGAAGTTCTGCAGACCACACTGACCAATTGCGCCTCTTAATGTCTGAGACCTGAGCACGATGACAATTGTGCCTCTCATTGCCTCGTGACATCAGGCATGCTTGTAGCTATGGCCTGACTGACATGGAGGCACACAGCTGGCCAAAGCTATATGCAAGTTGGCTTGACAATGCTTTTGTCACCTGCACCACAGCAGCAATATGAGCACAAACAGCAGCAGCTCTGTAAGTGTGTCCTGCCTCTGGAAATCATGTGTCTGATTTGCAGTTTACTGTTTTGACACTGGTAACCACTTAGAAGGCTGCGTTAGAGCTACCTAACTACTGCTTTCACTGCAGTGCATGACACTGGTGCAGATCAGCTTCTGGCAATTAACGCCTGCGTGCTGCAGCTATTTAAATACACTGACTACAGAAGACGAAATTTCAAGCATTGCTATGAGCCTCCAATTGAGTCTGCCGGGGAGATGCACTAACTGCAGGCTTTCAAGCATTGCTATGAGCATCTAATTGAGTCTGCCACGGCAGTTGGTGGCTCCGCATGTGCACTTGATGGGCTCCTCTGTCAGCTCATACTCAAACTGCACACACAAGAACAAGATCATCTGTTTTCAGTGTGCACTGCAAACAGGCTGGGACTGTGATCAGTGTTGTATTCAAATCCTCAGGCTGTGAGAAAGCCGCAAATAATACAGTGTGGGCAATTGACAATGCTGAGCTTGACAAAGGAGACAGAACATCTAAGGGTATAGTCCGAAAATCAATTGAACATGAGGCGCTCCAGTGAGATGTCCATGCTAGAATTGATACCTGGCACAAGGTGCCGAGACACTCTGTTTGCAGACAGGGCGCTATGCATTTCCCCATGAGCTAGATTGGACATGCATCACTTTAGCATACATCCTGCGCATCATTGCAGCAATTGCAGTGGATGATTCATGAGGGGCTATGACCTAAACAATCATGGGCAGTGATGATATGTCAGATATGATGACCTAGGCAATAATGGGCAGTGATGATGTGTCAGA
>JAABUK010008591.1_pt1 | contig 14254 bp, 14 predicted proteins | sample 5559141 | NCBI WGS metagenome assembly JAABUK01 (sample SAMN10711869, study PRJNA513367) | rock metagenome | isolation source: Antarctica rocks | place: Antarctica: Victoria Land, Pudding Butte nord | collected 2016-01-03
AGCGTTGCTCAAGAATTATCAGTTATTGACAACATGAAAGCAATCATCATAAGCTTTGTCAAAAAGCAAATTTGCAAATGAACGAAATTACAATGGTTAAATGTCTGAAAAAGCAGCATCAAGAAGGAAAATCAGTATCAAAAGCACATATCAAATGTGAATTTAAGTCATAAATCACTAAAAGAGATGAGAAAAATCGATAGATTAACGTTTTCAATCTTTATTCAGCTGAAAATGAAACATGACTATTTCAAGAGCTATTTGCATCGATTATCAGAGAATAATTCGAACAAATGCTATGAAATATGCAATGCAAGGCAAACGTTGAAGCATTTACTGCTGAACTGCAGACATTATAGAGCAAAGCAGATAAAGCTTAAGAAAAAAGCTCAGCTCAAAAATACAGACACTATATTGACATTGTTCATCATCAAGATTGAAAGAATTGCAACACTAAAGTATTTGAAAAATACTTGAATTGCAACGAGAAAATGACTATTAGAAACGAAAGAGTAGAACGTGAAGAGTGCGAAGAGACAAAGAAAAATGAAAGTACGATGACAAGAGTTGAGCGAAAGCGCTTGTATGCACAAACTATCAATGTGATTGATTAATAAAAAGATATAAAGCAGCGACTTTGATCAGATTACATGTAACTTAGCATACATACAGCATCTAGACAGTGTCATAGTAATAATAATAATAAATTCATACACTTTTGTGACATCAATTAAGTCGACTCATGAAGAACTCTATGCTATCTATATCGAGTGAACAAAACTCTTTGAGATAGAAAATCACTCGCTGTTTATACAACTGCTTCATGCAGTTGAAACTATCATTATGAGACTATGTATCAAATTAGTCTGCGTTGATCGCACGTTAAAGAATGAGTGACTTAGTCACTTTAAATTGTTTCAAAAGCTTCGTTTTCATCATCATTCTTGCAGCTGCTCTGAAACTCTTCATGATAATGATGATTATTCAATAGTTCAAGAAGTTGATGTCTCGTAGCATTCTTGATTGCAAATGCAATCAGTTCAAGCAATGCATGAGTACATGTTTCGTCGTCTGATGATTTCAGTCGCAGTTGCATCACATGCTATCTGCGTCTGAAACGTTTCTGAAGTGCAAATAAACATTCAAATCTATGCATTCAATTTTGATGTGAGTGATGAGAGTGCTTTCAATCTTCTGAAGATTATTTTGCATCTTTATTGTCTTGTTGAACAGATGCAATCTTTGTGTCGAGATGATGTAAACATCTGCGATGCATTTTCTATATTTTTCCCATCATTGCTTTCACTGACTTCTGTGATACTGCACTATTACGATGCTGTCACTAGTTGAAATCATTGCAGCGAAAGCTAATGTCTTGCATCTTGACTGTATTTTCGCGTCTTCTTAAATTAAGTTGTTCAGAAACATCACTTTCTTGATGATAAAAGAGCGAGAAATGATGCAATTGACACTCATCAGACGAATGTATATCAGTTCACATGCTTGTCTGATTTTCTGCATACGATCATCAACTTAACTGCGTAACGTGATCTTGTCTTGCAGCATGTTCAAATGAACATGCAGCGAGCTTATGTACATTTCTGCTTTCAGAGTCTTGATGCTTACTCTTTTGAACATCTTTGCAATGTGATGCAGAGTCTGATTCTATAGTGTTTCAAGCCTGCATTCTTTGCTTGACAATTCTTTCTCTTTTTCTCGCTGATGTTAAACTGATGCTTCGAATGCAATTTCTGATCTTACTACTGCTAAGTATATCTGTCTTGCTTTTGTGAAGATTATCTCTCATGTGAAGACTTCAAGTTGACTAAGTGCTAGCATTCATGTGACGTGATTTGCTTCAATTTGACAAAGATGCACATTTCATTGCAATTTCATGTTCAGTTGTACTCTCAGAACTTGCACGTCTGATTTCAACTTAATAACTGAGCTTTCTATTTGTATGCTAGTCATCATGTCAAATTTCTTTGATTTTCTGATGAAGTGCGTAAGTTCATACTTTTCTGATGCAAATGTTACGTCATGAGTGCAAGCTCATTTCGCGCAGATGTCGTGCGCTCTGCTCAGTGTTCTGCAGATTTCTTCAATGAATCTATTGTATGTTAGAATGTTAATGTCATTTATGAAGTCAAGCACTTTGATCTTAATTTTCAGTGCTTCACACTTCTCAATCAGACTTGCATTGAAGAATAGAAAGAGAATCAATGAGATGAAAAATCTCTGTGATATGTCTGCGTTTATCTCGCGCATGTCACTCGTTTATTCATTGAATCTCAGCAATGTTTCTTGATTCTTAAGAAAGCTGCATGCTCATTCAACTATATAGTCTGAAGTTCTTTTCATTTTCAGAGTATGCAGAAGTCTGACGTGCAAGACTTGATTGAATGCTTTGATGATGTCTAAACTTAGCATAAACGCTACGTATTTGATTTTGCAGTCTCATATCATATGAATCTGATCTACTAGTAAATCTAATGTTGAGATCACGAATTGCTTACATCTCGCTTTTATTTGAGCATCAGATAGCATGTGATGAGTCTCAGTTATATTGCTCAGTCTTTTAATCATGATTAACTTCAGAGCTTTTTTCATGATATTAAGCAGAGCAATGAGTCAATATGTCTTTGAATCAGTATAATTGCTTTTCTTTGATTTGCATAGTATTATCATTTAAGTTTTTTTGAACTGCTTCGAATGATATCTGTATGTTACACATGCGTTGAATAAACTCATCAATATCAAAGTCAGTTTTGCAAGATCTGTCTGCAACACTTTGTTTGAAATGTTTGAGATATCTGATGCTTTGTTTGCTTTTACTTTTTTGATTGTTTGTCTCACTTCATTTTTTGAGATGTGTAAGTCAAATGACATTGTCAAGAGTATAAATGAGTCTGCAATGTCACTGATGTTTGTCTGAAAGAGTGAGAGAAAGAATTTTTCTCGTAATATCTTGATTTTTTTCTCGAACGTTGTTGTCATTTGATCAGTGTCACTTCGCTTCAGTGACGAAAACTGAGAAAGTTTTTTAGATAGCTGACTTTCGATTCTGACTCATTTTGCGAAGCATCATATTGACTTGAGTGCATCGCTCAGCTCATGCATTTGTGATCTGAAATGTGCGCGCTTTGCTTGTTGAATGATTTTGTTTTTATGATCATTGTGTTTCAGATATTCATTTCACGCATCTAGTATGCTTTGTATTTTTCATACAATTCACAGTCATCTTGATTTTGTTACTATTTCTGAGCAGTTTGATTTTCAGAAGTTCTTTGCTCAACTTGATGACTTTGTCAAGAAAGTAGATTTCTCAATGATCTTCTGTAGCATCTTGATAACTTTGCACATTCTTTCGTTCATCATCATCTTGCTGTTCAAAGAACGATTCAACGAAAGATGCATATGCAAATACGCGCTTAATGCTTCTGTGTTCATTTTCTTTCATAATCATCAAGTTGAAGACTGTACTGAAGTTGTTTGTAAACAAAGTTCTGTGACAATCAAAAGATGATTCAATTCTTGATGCAGATTGATGCATATCTTGCACTTGCATATCATGAACTGTATTTTCTCGCTGCTAAAGACTAGATCAATAGTTGTAAACTGATTGTGAGTCTCATGAGTAATAGTGTCTGATTTCAGCAATAATTTCAGCTTAGTGTTAGTAATAATGTCAAGTAAACTGTTGATCGCTGCATGTCAAGTGAAGCATCTTCATTCTTCTCAATGAGAATGATGTAGATTGAAATCTTTCATAATCAGTTGTTTGCAATCGTCTTTGAGTAGCTCGCTTAAGCGAGAAATGATTGAAGGTTTCTCTGTAAATGTAAAGAACAGTGAACACAAATTGTAGACATTTATAAGTCGCAACGTCTGCGTTTTGTTATCTGTGTTGTGAGTTAATATTCTGATTAAGCAGATGTCTGACTCAACTGTTTCTATCATTCATTGATTGAATCTTAAGTGTTTATTCACATATATGCATGTTCTTGACTGTGATGACGTGTTTTTCACTAGATAAAAGAAGTTGTGAGCTGAGTTAAATGATTGAGTGTCGTTAATGTTACAACTCTGCTTCTGTATGATTACAATGTCAAAATCATGAACTTCTTTGTTGATTAGAAATGATTTCTGAATTTTCAATGATTTTCTGATGTTGTACTGCAGTATTCGTAGAGAAGATTGTTTCATCATAAAGTTATTTGTAGCTGTTGTTAACTCTGCGAAGAAAAGACTCTTTGAATACTCTCAGTCATTGAAAGTTTGTCTCATCTTCTGATTTATTGTTTCTAACTCTGCTCAAGTGACGTCTCATCTGAGTCGCTACTCACGTAAGAGAAATGATCAACACGTCTCTTCTTAACTTTTATCATCTGTCATATTGATTCATGAGCGACTAGGCTGCGTGTTTTCAGCACAAACTGTCGTTGAGCTTGACGAGTTCATTGAACTGAGAGAATTCGTGAACTTTAAAGAGTTCATTGAATCTGCAGAGCTTGAAGGCAGCAAAGAGCTCAAGAATTACAAGAATGTGCAATTGTATTTAAATGTTTCTGAATATCTGAACGATCTCTTTCTATAGATTTTGAACGTTTGTTTCATCTGCTGTTGTCATTTGAAACAGATGTATCTTCAGAGTTCATGATTTTCATTGCAGTTAACACAACGTCTTTTATTTGAAAACATCATGCATCTCTTGATGTGATGTTTGTTTATGCACTTGACGCAGCGTTGATTCTTTCTGCAGAATCTGATCATGTGATCAAATTCTTGACATCTGAAACACTGTGTGATGTGACAGTTCTTCTCAAACAGCTCACATGCACATTCATGATATGCATTTAGCATACTCACGTTCATCAGTTGATTTGTCATCGCTTCGATTGCTATCTTCATGATGAGCGATGAATGAGTCTTTTCACTCTGTGCTACTTTCTTGAGTCAGACTATTCTTAGATACTTCAGATTTTCATGAAGTCTCACGTTATTCTTTATCAGCTTTCTAATGACTTTCTTTTGATTGCTTATGTCGATTGTAGTGCGCATCTCATATGTCAGCACTGCGAAGATTCGTCGCGATATACACGTCAAGTTCGCAATTTCTTTTACTCATTCTTAAGTTTTTTTCAGATTTGCTCATGCATCTGAGCTGACTGCATGAAGAGAGATATCTTTGCTACTCAGCTTGCAAAAAGACATGATCAGATCTTGTTGATTTGTTGACACGTCTGCTATTCTTTGAAGAATCTGCTCGATGATCTTCTTCTGCATCTTCTTTATTTCTTCTCTGTCTGCTATCTTTATCATGATTTCATGTTTCTTGCAAAGCGATGATGATCTCTCTTTGAGACGTTGCTTTCTTGTTGATAATTCTTCTCTTGTCATGTTTGCTCATGACATGATTTTCGATGAGAAACGCGTATTTTTCTGCATTTGTAACTGCTTGCTTAGCAGTTGAACTGATGTCTTCAGTTTCTGTACATTCTTTGCGATGAATGCATTCTGAGTCATGTGATGTTTTTCTTCTGAATCAAGTCGAAGATGATGCATCAGCTTCAGTGCTATTTCTTTTCATGAGTAATCTTTGCTCATCTCTTTCTCTAACGTTGATGTCTTTATTAGTAGATCAATAATGTCAGCTATCTTCTCTTCATTATTGCGTGAGCATTGCAATCTCATGTCGCTGTTTTCTTGCAACATGTTAACGTCACTTGCAATCATCTTCAAACTTGCATTGCTGCAACTCGTGCAATTCATCGTCGTTTGATCATTCTCTAGATTCGCTTTGTCTTGCATGTAATGCTTTTTTTCAAGATTTGTTGTATGCATGTTGTGATTGTTGTTTTTTAATTGACTCGACAATGTCATAGTCATAAACTGCATGCACTTAATGAAGAAATAAAAAATAATAAAAATAATAAAAAAAATCATGTATTTTTCTTAAAGTCATATAATTATAGACTAAATGATGATTCTATACTCAATTATCTCATATTTGAGCTTATTAATGATGAGTAAGAATGAAAGGTAGAAAAGATTCTATAAAAGTGAAAAAGAAAGAGAATTTTATATTATAAGATACAATGAAAAGAATATTTCATTAAATATAATCAATGAATATTGAACAAAGATTTGATTTATTTCATACACTCTTGTGACATCGATATTGAATCGACTCATGAGAAAAACTATGTTATGTATATTAAATGAACAAAACTCTCTGAAGAAGAAAATCGCTCGTTGACTACACAGCGACTGCATGTCATCGAAACAATAACGCTGAAACTATGTACTCAATAATGAATCTATAGCTTCTATTCAACGCGTGACGCTTGAGTAAACTCTTACTGCGTGTCTGTGCTGTTTCTTTGCAATGCATCGTCTTTGCTCTGCTCTTCATTGATGATATTCTATACAACGATGTTTTGATCTTCGATCGCGAAGATCATGATTCTTTGCACTCATGATGCTCATGATTGTAATGTCAAAACTGTGTTCTTTGCTCGATGATTATCATTCATCGAGCAAGAAAATATGCGTGAAAGAGAGATGTATACAATGAAAAGATAGAGTGTGATTGTATCAAATAACTCTATTTTGCTCTTGTCTTATGTCATGTAAACGTTGATAGTTCATGATATAGATGTGCAATTGCAATCATTTGATGCTTAGCTGATCAATAGTAGAGATGTGTTCTGATTGCTTTCATGCACTCTTGATTTTCCACGTAGATAGATGTATGACTTGACGTTAAGTAAAGAAGATGAGCTCAAGTTTTTTCAGTATATCAGCATGATCGACGAGTCACTACTTCTTTAAGCACATGTAGTCACAAACTCAAGACTCATCATCTGATTCATTTATTCTACCTGATATCTTTTCATCAATTACTTGATAGCACTGTTGATATGATGAAGACGTTTCGATATCAACGCAGTCGATGAGTCGCAAATTCTTCGATCACTTGTAATCATGACTTTCAGATTCTTCATCTGAATCAACTATTCTACTAGTAGTATCTTTTCATCTCTTACTGACGTCGACATGTCATTAATTCTCTTCGTAGATCGATTGTGACTGTTAGAAGAAAATGTTGTTGCATGAGTGAAAACTCTGCACGACGGTTTTTCTGATCATGCAACGTCTTAACATCGTTTGAACTGCGTTGAATTGAGATCTCTTGACTCTTCTGACTTCTATTCAAAACAGAATAGAATCAAAAGATTCGTAGTCAACATCATGTATAAATGAATCTTGTTATCAGTTTATTGAGCAAAAATATGAAAGATGTTTTGAAACTTATAGAAGCTTTCAAAACAAGACTGAAACATGAGCGAAAAGCATAATCACTTACTTTCAAGCATAAACTCATTATTAGAAAAGAAGAATCACTGTATTATGATAGTTTCACTCTTTAATAAGATGATTACATATGTAAATCAATAAATAGAAGAAAAAAGCGCAAAGATATTTAAACGCGTTCAACATGAAAGTGTAATCATTACAACATCACAAACATTATGCAATCATCACTTCATCAAAAATTTTTTACATGAGATGAGATTGCAAACTTCTTCTTTTTTTTCATTGTTAAATTTACATTAAGATGTGAAGACAGAGATTTGAAAGACAACAGATTATGCTAAAATATATCAAAACAATTAAAAATGCTGACAAAATGATATATAATTAAGATTGAATGCATTGCAAAGCGCTTTACATTCAGAATTTTTCTAATAATGTTATTGATAATCATCATCTTTTTGAGAATGAGTTTTTGAATTTTTAAAGACTTAAGTTTGTGAGTTTTCTTAAGATGACTCTTTACATGAGTCGCTGTTATCAATTTCTTGTAAAGAATTTTCTGATGAACAATAAATGTTTTCAAAATGATGTTCTCTTCTTCATTTTTAATTGCACTATCATGAATTTTCTGCAGATGAAAGAATTCATTAATAATCAAAATGCAAATGTTGAAAATCTAAATATCAAATCATGAGTGTTTAGCAGATGTATCAAATAAGTATATTCACTGTGATACAGAAATTCTCATTACTTGCATAGTAAACACACTTCTTGTACATTGTTTTTCTTTGAAAGATGATATTACACAGCAATGTTTTATTCTTGATGTGTAAAACTTAAGCACACTTTATACAAATCATTTTATTTAAAGTTTTGAAATCAGCAACACTTCTTTTGCTTATTTCAACAATTAACAGTTAAAAAGCATCAGTAATGACATCAAGAAGTTGAATAAGCAAATCTTATCATTGTTCTTCAATTTCATGAAGTCTGTAAATTCAACAAAATTGTTAATGAAGCATCAATGATTATTTCTTCTTTCATCATCTTTTGAATTTTCTCTTTGATAACAAAGATGTACTTGAAAGTTTAAATAGTAAAAGTGATAAATTCTCAATCAGAATTTGATAACATCTGCATCATCATGAGTGATTCAGCATCAGCAGCACAATGATTAACATGTTTAATTGATGTCTTTTGAGTAAACTTACAATACTGTTAGTTGCAGTAATAGTTGTGAAATCTCAGATTATGACATCACTTACTTTCATAATGATCTTGACTTGAACATCAATCAACTTCATCATCTTATGACTTTCTTTGAATGTTACTGCACATTTATGATTTATGATTTAAATCTTTTACTTTTATGATAATAATAATAATAATAATAATAATAAATTCATACACTCTTGTGACATTGATTAGATCGACTCATGAGAAACTCTATGCTATCTGTATTGAGTGAACAAAACTTTCTGAGGTAGAAAATCACTCACAGTCTACATGACTGCTTCACGCAGTCGAAACAGTGAGTTTTGAGACTATGTATCAAATTTGTTCGCGTTGATTGCACGTTAAAGAACGAGTGTTCTAGTCACTTTAAATTGCTTCAAGAGCTTCGTTTTCATCATCATCTTCACTACTGCTTTGAGACTCTTCGTGATGATGATGATTATTTAATAGTTTGAGAAGTCAGCATCTTGTAGCATTCTTGATTGCAGATGCAATCAGTTCAAACAATGCATGAGTACATGCTTCGTCGTCTGATGACTTCATTCGCAGTTGCATCGCAAGCTATTCATGTTTGAAACGTTTCTAAAGTACAGATAAACATTCAAATCTATGCGTTCAATTCTGATGTGCATTATGAGAATGCTTTCTGCTTTCTGAAGATTATCACGCATCTTTATCATCTTATTGCTCAGATGCAATCTTTGTGCTGAGATTATGTTGACATCTGCGACGCGTTCTCTGTACTTTTTTCATCGTTGATTTCATTGATCTTTGTGATACTGCATTATTGCAATGCTATTGCTTGTTGAAATCATTATGAAGAAGAGAGTGTATCGTTTGCATCTCAACTGTATCTTTGCATCTTCTTGAATGAAGACATTCAGAAGTACTATTTTCTTGATGACAAGTGAGCGAGAAATGACGCGATTAACTCTTGTCAAACGAGCGTGTATTAGTTTGCATGCTTGTCTGATCTCTTGCGTTCAATCATTGACTTGACTGTGTAGCGTGATCTTGTTTTGTAACATGTTCAGATGAACATGTAGCGAACTCATGTATGTTTCTGTCTTTAAAGTTTCAATGTTTACTCTTTTGAACACTTCTGCTACATGATGCAAAGTCTGATTCTGAAGTGTTTCTAGTCTGCATTCTTTGCTCAACAGTTTATCTTTCTTGTCGCGCTGATGTCAGACTGACGCTTCGAATGCAATTTCTGATCTCACTACTGCTGAGTATACTTGCCTCGCTTTTGTGAAGATAACTTCTCATGTGAAGACTTCAAGATGATTAAGTGTCAGCATTCTTATGACGTGATTCGTCTCTATTTGTTGAAAATGCGCGTCTCATTGCAGTTTCATGTTCAGTTGCATCTTTAGAACTCGTACGTCTGATTTCGATTTGATAACTGAGCTTTTTATTTGTATGCTAGTCATCATGTTGAATCTCTTCAATTTTCTAGTGAAATGTGTAAGCTTGTACTTTTCTGATGCAAACGTTGCATCATGAGTGCAAACTCATTTCGCGCAAGCATCATGTGCTTTGCTCAATGTTCTGCAGATTTCTTCAGTGAATCTGTCGTAGACTAGAATGTTAATATCATTTATGAAGTCAAGCACTTCAATTTTAATTTTCAGTGCTTTGCATTTTTCAATCAGACTTGCGTTGAAGAATAGAAAGAGAATTGATGAAATGAAGAATCTTTGCAATATGTCTGCGTTTATCTCGCGTATGTCACTCGTTTGTTCATTGAATATTAGCGACGTCTCTCGATTCTTTAGAAAACTGCATGTTCATTTGATTATGTAGCTTGACGTTCTTTTCATTTTTAGCGTATGCAGAAGTCTGACGTGTAAGACTTGATTGAACGCTTCAATGATATTTAAGCTTAGCATGAAGATCACATATTTGATTTCACAGCTTTACACTGTGTGAACTTGATCTACTAGTAGATCTAACGTCGAGATCACGAATTGCTTACATCTCACTTTCATTTGAGCATTTGATAGCATGCAATGAGTCTCGACTATGTCACTCAGTCTTTTGATCATGATTGACTTCAGCGCTTTGCTCATGATATCAAGCAAAGCAATGAATCGATACGTCTTTGAATCAATATAGTCGCTTTTCTTCAATTTGCGTAGTACTATTGTCTGAGTCTTTTTGAACTGCTTCGAATGATACTTGTGTGTTACGCATGCGTTGAATAAACTCGTCAATACTGAGATCAGTTCTGTAAAACTTGCTTGAAGCGCTCTGTTTAAAATATCTGAAGTGCTTGATGCTTTGTCTGCTTTTACTCATTTGATTGTCTGCTTTACTTCATCTTTTGTGATGCGTGAATTGAATGAGACTGTCAGAGATATGAATGATTCTGCAATGTCACTGACATTCGCTTGAGAAGATGAGGGAAAAAACTTTTCTCGCAGTATCTCGATTTTTTCCTTGAACGTCGTTGTCATATGATCGATGTCGCTTCGCTTCAATGACGAAAACTGAGAAAGCTTTTTAGATAGCTGACTTTCAATTCTAGCTCATTTTGCAAAGCATCATATCGATTTAAGTGCTTCGCTCAGCTCATGCATTTGTGTTCTGAAGTGTGTGCATTTCGTTTGTTGAATGATCTTGTTTTTATGATCATTGTGCTTCAGATATTCATTTCACGCTTCTAATGTGTCTTGCGTTTTTCATATGATTCGCAGTCGTCTTGATTTCATTACTACTTTAAAGCAGCTTTGATTTCAAAAGTCTCTTGCTTGATTTGATGACTTTGTCAAGAGAGTAGATTTCTCGATGATCTTCTATAACACTCTGATAATCTTGCACACTCTGTCATTCATCATAATCTTGTTGTCTAGAGAGTGTTTCAAAGATAGATGTATTTGCAGATAAGCACTCAATGCTTCTGTATTCATTTTCTTTCAAAGTTGTTAAGTCGAGAGTTGCACTGAGATTGTTTGTAAACATAGCTCTGTGATGATCAAAAGATGATTCAATCTCTGATGCAGATTGATTTGTATTTCACACTTGCATGTCATGAACTGTATTTTCTCGCTGCTAAAGACTAGATTAATCGTCGTAAATTGATTGTGAGCTTCGCAAGTAATAATGTCTGATTTCAGTAATAATTTCAGTCTTGTGTTTGTAATGATGTTTAGTAGAGTATCAGTCATCATATGACGAGTGAAGCATCTTCGCTTCTCTCAGTGAGAATGATGTAGATTGAAATCTTCTACAATCAGTTGTTTACAATCATTCTTAAGTAGTTCATTCAAACGAGAAATGATTAAAGATCTCTCTGTGAATGTAGTAAACAGTGAGCATGAGTTGTAGACGTTTAAAAGTCTTAACGTCTGCGTTTTGTCATCTGTGTTGCGAGTTAATATTCTGATTAAGCAAATGTCTGACTCAGCTGTTTCTACTATTCATTGATTGAGTCTTAGACATTTGTTAACGTATATGCATGTTCTTGATTGAGATGACAAGTTTTTCACTAAATGAAAGAAGTTGTGTGCTGAGCTAAATGACTGTGAGTTGTTATTGTTGCAATCTTGCTTCTGTATAGCTACTATGTCAAATTCGCGAACTTTTCTATCAATTAGAAATGATTCTTGAATTCTTAATGATTTTCTGATGTTGTACTGTAGAATTCGTAGAAAAAACTGTTTTATCATAAAGTTATTTGTAACTGTTGTTGACTTTGCAATGAGAAGACTCTTTGTATACTTTCAATCATCAATGATCTTTCTTGCTTTCTGATTGAACGTTTCTGAATCTGCTCAGATGTCATCTCGTCTGAGTCACTACTCACGCAAGAGAAAAGATCAACTCATCTCTTCTTGATCTTTACTATCTGTCAAGCTGATTCATCAGCGATTCAACTGCATGTTTTCAGCATGATTGTTACTGAGTTCAAGAAGTTCATTGAATCGAAAGAATTCATTGAATCTGAAGAGTTCATTGAATTTAAAGAGTTCAGAAACAGCGAGAAGAATGTGCAATTGTATTTAGACATCTCAGAGTATCTGAATGATCTATTTCTATAGATTTCAAATGCTTGTTTCATCTGCTATCATCACTTGAGACAGATGCATCTTCAGAGTTCATGATTTTCGTTGCAGTTGATGCAACGTCTTTTATTCAAAGACATCACACACTTCTTTATGTGATGCTTGTCTGCGCATTTTTCGCAGCACTGATTTTTTTTGCAGATCTTAATCATGTGATCAAATTTGTGACATCTGAAGCACTGTGTGATGCAACAGTTCTTTTCAAATAGCTTGCATGCACATTCTTGATACAAGTTCAGCATGCTTACGTTCATTAGTTGATTCATCATCGCTTTGATCATGATCTCTACGATGAGTGATGAATGAGTCTTTTCGCTATCTGCTATCTTCTTGAGTCAGACTATTCTTAGAACTTTCAAATCTTCATAAAGTCTCACATTATCTTTTATCAATCTTTTAATGATCTTTTCTTGATTGCTCATGTTTATTGTAGTGCATACTTTATATGTCAGCATTGCGAAGGTTCGACGTGCTACATATGTCAAACTCGTGATTTCTTTTGCTCACATCTGAGTCTTTTTCAGGTTTGCTCAAGCATCTGAACTAACTGCGTGAAGAAAAATGTCATCGCTGCTCAGCTTGCGAAGTGACATGATTAGATTTCTTTGATCTGTCGACACGTCTGCAATTCTTTGTAGAATCTGTTCAATCGACTTCTTCTGTATCTCTTTTATTTCTCTTCTGTTCATTATCTTAATCATGACTTTTCATTTCTTGCAAAGCGACAACGAGTCACTTCTGAAACGTTGCTTTCTCGTTGTTATTTCTTCTCTTGTCACGTTCGCTCATGACGTGATTTTCGTTGAAAAACGTGTGTTTTTCTGTGTATGTAACTGCTTGTTAAGCAGTTGAACTGATGTCTTCAGTTTCTGTACATTTTTCGCGATGAACGCGTTCTGATTCACGTGATGTTTTTCTTCTGAGTCGAGTTGAAGACGTTGAATCAGCTTCAATGCTATCTCTTTTCACGAATGATCTTTGCTCTTCTCTTTCTCTAAAAATCAGTTTGAGTAGAGAGCAAGCTCTGGCGACAGCGATCTACAGAAGCATATGATATACCAAATCGATCAACAAGTTATAGAGCACAATCGTATGATCAAAACAAGCTCTCATTCGACTCAATAGCTTCACAGATGACTGCATCGCAAGTCAAAAATCGAAAATCAAAATTTTTCGCGCTCACGCAGACCAAAATCGACGGCGAAACGAGAGTTCATCAACGCAGAAGAAAGAATCATCAATTCAGACAGTAATTTGATTGATAAATTGAAGAGCAAACTCACACGAAAAGAACAAGTCGTCAAGCGACTTTAAAACAACACAGAAGACTACGTACTGACACAAAAATCGAAATCGAACTCTTTTGCGCTCGAAGATCGCGCAGAAAACAACGTTGTTTCAGAGAAGTAGAGCGTTTCTTATCAAATCACTATCTGTTTTACCTTTTCTTGATGCGCAAAGCAATAAGTCGAGATCAGTCATTACTATTCTGAGCGAGATAACATGACTACTTCGATATCTGAAATATAAAGCAATTGCGTCAAGCATTTTCTATCAAAAAGAGTAATCTAGACTCTTGCAGACTAGATTTATACCATTTTCGTCTGACATAAGTCGATAATAGAAGACGA
>JAABUK010008593.1_pt1 | contig 14251 bp, 9 predicted proteins | sample 5559141 | NCBI WGS metagenome assembly JAABUK01 (sample SAMN10711869, study PRJNA513367) | rock metagenome | isolation source: Antarctica rocks | place: Antarctica: Victoria Land, Pudding Butte nord | collected 2016-01-03
ACACGGGCGGTGTTGTAGTCGACATTCACGGCGTAGTCGTAGACCGCGCCGGCGTCATAAAGGTTTTCCGAGTTGCCGCCGGGCGACGCGACTTGGCGGACATGGGTGTTGTACGTCGGACTCGCCGGATTCTCATCCCACCAGTCCAGGCGGGTGGTCCGGAAGTACGGCAGCCCAGTGCCGGGATCCGGTTGCCGCCCGAAGGCTTGGGTCAACCCGAAAGTCCCGGCCGGCGTCCGCGACAGAGCCTCACTGGCCGCGCCCACTCCGGCCGACCCGACATGGCCCACGACCGGGCCCACAACTGGCGTCCACCGTCCACCGCCGGAGCGGGCCCAGGCGGTCACCCGGGCGGTCGTCGACGTCGACGAGGCGGCGACGACCGTGATGAGCTGGCTCGCCGGGCCGCGGTAGGGGAGCGGCAGGCTCGCTGACGCCGTCGCCGGGGCGGGCGGGCTGGCCCTGACCGGCGACGGCGCAGGTGCCGCCGTCGCCTCCGTTGCCGTTGGCTTTGGCTTTGGCGCTGCCGTACTGGGGTGAGCCGGGTGCGCCGCCGCCTGGGAAGCGACAGCTGTGGCGGACTGCTGTGGTCGCCTGGGCGTTGCCGAGGCGGCTGGCACCGTCGACCGCTGGGGGACGGACTCGGCCACGGCCACCGGCACTGCCGGCCGGGCGCTGGCCGCTGCGCCGCACCCGGCAATCCCGATCAGGGCCGGCCACAGCGCGATGAGGGCGGCGCGTCGGTGAGGTGCCCGCCGACGCCCGGGGCGTACGAGGGTGCTCACGTTTTGACCGTACCTGCCATTTCAGCTGGGATGATCGTGGGGTGACAACTGCTGAATCGCTCCCTGACCAATCGATGGCCGCGCTGCGGCGCTCGGCGACCAAGGTCCCGGCGGTGACCCTCGCCTTCTGGGTGACCAAGGCGTTGACGACCGGCATGGGTGAGTCCACCTCCGACTATCTGGTCCACCGCATGCCCCCGGTCCTGGCGGTTGCGCTCGGGGGCGTCGCCCTGCTGGGCGCGCTGGCAATTCAATTCCCCGCCCGGCGCTACGTGCCGTGGAAGTACTGGCTGGCCGTCGCGATGGTCGGCGTCTTCGGCACCATGGCCGCCGACGTGTTGCATGTCGGCTTCCATGTGCCTTACCTGGTGTCGAGCGTGTTCTTCGCAATGGCCCTGGCCGCCGTCTTCGGGCTCTGGCACCGGACGGAAAAGACACTGTCGATCCACAGCATCTACACGCGACGCCGCGAGGTCTTCTACTGGGCGGCCGTCATGACTACCTTCGCGCTGGGCACTGCGGTCGGCGACCTGACCGCGATCACCCTGCACCTGGGGTACTTCTCCTCCGGCCTGCTGTTCGCCGTCGTCTTCGCCGTCCCGGCCGTGGCCTACTGGCGATTCAAGCTCAACGCGATTTTCGCGTTCTGGTTTGCCTACATCGTGACCCGACCGCTAGGCGCCTCGTTCGCCGACTGGATGGGTGTGTCGCACGCCCGCGGCGGACTCGCCTGGGGGGCCGGCCCGGTGAGCCTGGCCCTGGCCGGCCTGATCGTCGCGCTGGTGGCCTACCTGACCGTCACCCACCAGGCCCCTGCGTCCTCTGCCTGACTTCACTGGGCTCACTTCACGGGTCTCACTTCACGGGGGCCTCACAGCGGCTGGGATAGACACACAAGCGGGTGCGCGCAACACACGGTCCGCCAGATCGCATGGCGGGCCTGTCCGCGCGGAGCTCGTCCGGACGGCATGAGGGGTGGGCAGAGTGTCAGCGATCGCTGAGTCGCGTTCCGGCGTGGCGTCCCGCCCGGTTGGCCTTCTCGCGCCGCGACGGCGGCAGTTGCTGTCGGCCGGGTGGCCGATCGCGATGGCCGTCGCCGGCTATCCGGTCTGGTGGGCGCTGGGTCTGACACCGGTGGTTTTCCCGCTCGCGGCCATTCCCATGGTGTTGAAGCTGCGGCGCCGCGGCAACATCCGGGTGCCGCCGGGGTTCTGGATCTGGCTGCTGTTTCTGATCTGGGTGCTGGGCAGCGCCGTGACCTTGAATCTGGTTCCTGCTGACACCGAGCCGCCGCACGGCGCCGGCCGTTTCCTGGCGTTCGCGCTGCGGTTCTGCAACTACGCCTCGCTGACGATCATGATGCTGTACATCGGCAACATGCCCGAGTGGGTGCTGCCGACCAGGCGGGTGCTGCGCAGCCTCGGTGCGCTGTGCCTGTCCAGCATCGTGCTGGGGCTGGGCGGGGTCCTTTTCCCACGGTTCAAGTTCAACAGCCCCGCGGCGTCGTTGCTGCCGTCCAACATCTCCAGCTCGGGAAATCAGTTCACCACTATCGCCTTGGCTCAGGTGCAGCCGGTCCTCGGCTACAGCGCCCCCCGGCCCGCGGCGCCGTACGCGTTCACGAACGCGTGGGGCAACAATGTCGCGCTGCTGCTGGTGTGGTTCATCGTCGGATGGTGGATCTATGGCAATCAGCGTCGCCGCTTGGGGCTGCTGATCGCGCTGACGGTGGCGATCGTCCCGATCGTCTACACCTTGGACCGCGGCATGTGGATCGGGCTGGGGTTGGCGGTTACCTATGTCGCCTTCCGGCTGGCCGCTCGCGGGCGGCTCTTCGCCATCGGGGCGATCGCTTTCACGCTGGGGGTCGGTGCGGTGGTCTTCGTCGCCTCACCGCTGAGCTCGATCGTGTCCGAGCGACTGTCACATGGACGCAGCAATTCCGTACGAACCTCACTGGCGGGTGAGTCGCTGCGAGTAGCCCAGAGCTCGCCATTCCTGGGATACGGCAGCACCCGGCAGACGGTCGGCAGCCAGAACACCATCGCGGTGGGGGCCACCAAGGCGTGCCCGAAATGCGGCAACCGCGACATCGGCAGCACCGGACAGGTGTGGCTGCTGCTCATCGCGCAGGGTTTCGTCGGCACCGCCATGTACCTCGCGTATTTCATCAAGACTGCTTGGGCGTTCCGCAGCGACTACTCGCCGATCGGGATCGCGGGCACGCTGTGTGTGCTGCTGTCTTTGTTCTTTGGCCTGTTCTACAGCGCGCTGATCATGCCGCTGGCTCTCGTGTTCATTTCCATCGGGCTGGTCTGGCGGCATGGGATGCCCAGCACCACCACTCGACCCGCTCATAGCCGTCCCCTGGCGCGAGGCACCGTTCCCTTGTGACGTAGGGTGAGCGCCGTGGCGGGCGGTATCAGGCGCCCCGTCGCTGTCCCCGACTTCGGCGTGCTGGGCCGCATCGTCGCCCTGGTCGTCGTGACGCGGGGGCTGCTCACGGGGGTCCTTGACTTCGGCTGGAGCGCTCTGGTTGCCGGTCATCCCACGCAGCGACCGTGTGTGGTTTCGCACTCGAATTACCACGTCCCCCACCTGCTCGGGCTGTGGGGAAACTGGGACACCAGCTGGTATCTGCGACTGGCGCAGCAGGGCTATCCCTCTGCGGGCACCGGGATCGGGGCCCGTGGCTGGGCCTTTTTCCCGTTGTATCCGGGAGCGATGCGGGTGATCGGGGCGATGCTGGGGGGCCGTACCTTCCTGGCCGGTTTCCTCATCTCCAATGCCGCGCTCTGCGCTGCGGCGTACTTCCTGTACCAGCTGGTCGCCCTCGAATCCGACCAGGCGACCGCCTGGCGGGCGGTGAAATACCTGCTGCTGCTACCGGTCGCCTTTCTCTTCTCCGCAGTGCTCAGCGAGGCGTTGTTCCTGGCGCTGGCCATCGGGGCCTTCTACTATGCGCGCCAGCGGCGGTGGTGGATTGCCGGTTTCTTCGTCGCGCTTCTCGGCGCGACCCGGGCCGGCGGATTGATCCTGATCGTCCCCTTGGCGGTGGAATACCTCGCCGACCGCCGCTTCGACGTGCGGAAGCTGCGCGCCGACGTGCTGTCCTTCGGGGTCGCTCCGCTGGGTGTGCTGGCCTTTTCCGCCTACGCGCGGCACCGGTCGGGCGACGCGCTGGTCTGGGAGCACGTGCAGTTCACCGAGTGGGGACACGTCCGTACCAATCCGATCAGCACTCTGGTGTCCGGGCTCACGTCGAGCTATCGCAGATTCCGCTACACCGCCGCATTCACGATCGTCTGGATGCTCGTCCTGGTCGCCGGTGCCGTGACCCGGCGGCTGCGAGTCAGCTATCTGATCTATGGCCTGCTGGTGGCCGCGACCACGTTGGCGCTCGGCAAAAACCTCTGGGGCGGCATGCTGCGCTACCTCGTCGTCATCTTCCCGGTAGCGATCGTGCTGGCCAGAATTTCGCGGCGCCGCAGCGTCGATATCGCACTCACGTTCGGGTTGGCGCTGCTCCAGGGCGGGCTCATCCTGCTGTGGACCGCGTGCCAGACGTACTGGGTCGTGTGACCGCTACGCCGTCGCCACGGTGAGTCGCACTCGCTGGGTGAGCGTGATCTGCCCGGCCTTGTCCCGGCAGTTCTCCAATTGCTCAGCGGCCGCCGCCCTGACGACCGGACGCTCGGCTTCAGGCACGGCCTCCCACATCGCCCGCTGCCCGTGTGACCACGACCAGGTGTGCCACTGCTCGGCATCGGTGAATGCCAGGGGTAGGTCCCAGCTGACGGTGCGCACCGCCCGGTATCCGGCGCCGAGGACCAACGCTTCGACGCCTTCGTCGCTGGCGAACGGTCCTGCGGTGCCGCTGGTCCGCGCGTCGAGCATGTCCGGCGGCAGGTACGGTCGGAAAACCGCGTCAAGTTCTACCCACCGCGGGTCGCGCGTGCCAAACGTGGAGATGCCCAGTCGCCCATCAGGGGTGAGCAACTGCCTCCAGGCGTGCAGACCTGCCGCCGGGTCGGGCAAAAAGAAGATAACGAGCGATGAGGCAATCACGTCATAGCTGGAGCTATTGAGGTCCGGCGCGCTGGCATCCATCACCTGCAGGTCGACCTGGCTCAGACCGCGGGCCCGTACGTCGGCCGCGGTCGCGGCCACCATCGCCGGCGCCAGGTCGATCCCGGTCACCCGGCCGGTCGGGCCCACCGCGCGGGCCAGCGGGAACAGCGCCGCTCCGCGGCCGCAGCCGATGTCGAGCGCGCGCTCCCCCGATGACGGGGCCAGCTCGCTGACCAGTGATTCACCGATCGGGGTGAACCAGGCGACTCCCACGCCGTCATAGGTCGCCGCGGCCCGGTCGAAGACACCCGCCACCCGCCGGCTCTGCTCCGTCGCCTGTCGCTGGTCCATCTCGTCATTCTGGCATCAGCGGCCTCGGCGCCGGATATCGCGGAGGACACCGGATTGCCAAGCCCGCACGCTGCGCCCGTAGAACTTCGGCAAGCCGCGGCTGCGGGGTGCTTGTGGCGGCCGGCCCCGCGCAACGAGCACGACAGTGACGGCAATCAGGACGAGCAATGCGGCGCCCAACGCGGCGGCAACTCCTTCCAGCACGCCCATATCCGGTGACGATGCCAGATCTAGGTGACCGGCCCGAACAGTGCCATCAGCTGCCCGCGCGCCCCGTCGAAGTTCGCAGCACTCGGCGCGCTCGACACCATCTGGGGGAAGACCGAGGCGGCGATGTTGCTTGCTTCGACGCCCTGCCCGGCCGAGGTCGCCACCTTGAGCAGCTCGAGGTCCTGCCGGCCGTCGCGGATCCGCTTGAGGCGGATGGACTCGACCGGCACGGGGGTGTGGCCGCCGACCCGCGCGGCGTCGTACGGGTAGAACAGCGTGCCGTCGCCGTTCATCCCGCTGTCGTAAGGGTCGGTCCAGATCGACATGTCGTCATTGACGCCCCAATAGAGGGCGCCATCGATGCCGTACCGGAAGGCCTGCCAGCCGCTGGCGCGCTGTTCGGTGGCGACTTGGTCGATCCCGTACGACGGCCAGCCGTTGTAGACCGACGAGCCGGTGTAGGGGGAGTCGCAGCCACCGCTCATACACGACGTGTAGCTCCACACCTGGCGACCCGCACCACCGGAACGCCATGCGGACAGCGCCGGCATCCGGCTGCCCAACGTTGAGTAGGGGTTGTAACCGGCGATGGGCTCGATGAACTGGACCAGCGGCACGATGCCCTTCAGCCGCGAGGCGAGTACGCGCGGGGCGACCGTCGTCTTCGGGTCCGGCCAGCCCGACAGCGGGGCGGCGATGGCCAGCAGCGGCAAGCCGGGCCAGGCGCCGACCGCGGTCGAGGAGTCGCTGGCGCAGCTGGCCGGGGAGACCTCGTCGCAATAGATCCATGCCTTCGCGGCCACGCCCAACCGGGTGAACATGCTGCGGTAGCTCGACACCTCCGACGACGACCAGCCCACCTGCATGGGGAAGTCGGTGAGCGCAGCGCCGCGAAGGCGGACCTCGGGGTCGGTGCCGGTGAGCTGCCGACCGAGCATCGCCGACGGGTCGCCGGGAAGCGCGCTGTTGGGCACGACCGATATCCGGTTCTCCAGGCCCAGTTCGGCGTACTGCGCATAGGCAGCGGCCGAGGGCACCCGTCCGCCGCCCAGAGTGAGGAAGAACGCGCTGTGCGAGGTGCTGGTCGCCGGAATGCTGGCATTGACCACGGTCAGCTTCACCGGCACTGAAGCCAAAGCGCCGGCAGCCGAGGTGATGGCGATCCACCCGGCGTAGGTGCCCGGCCGCTGACCGGCGGGGACCAGTACGTCGGCCCAGACCGCGCGATTCTCACCGGCCGGCACGGTGAAGGGGAACGCCGCCCGCTTCTCGCCGACCAGCGTGTCGACGTCGGGGATCAGCGCGTCGGGGAAGCGGCAGTCGCCGGTGCAGGCACCGGCCGAGGTGCGGGGGAGTGCGCCGGTCAGCTCGGCGTCGGTGGCGGTCCGGATAACCGCGTAGTCCTCGCGATACAGCCCGACATTGCCGGCCGCGATCGTCGAGCCCGCCGGGCCGGTCAGCGCGCCGGCCGTCATGGACACCCCGGAAAGCCCGGCGGCTCCGGCGGTCACCTCGATCTGGAAGGACTCGAAGGCACCGCGGCCCTGGCACAGCACCGCACCGGAGGCACCGGCCCGAGGACGACGCGGCTGGATCTGGGCCAGCGAGTCGAGCACGTCGACCCGGCTCCCCCCACCGGCCGGGATGCCGGCAGTGCCGCGCATCGTGCAGGCCGGCGCGGTGGCCGCGACCGCCGCCCCCGGGGCCGCGGCCGACAGGCCCACGGCCGCTAGCCCGACTCCGGACAGCACGGCCGTGATTGCGCCTGCGCCCCGGCGGCGTACCGAGCGTTGAGTCCTCATGACGTGTTCCCTCCCATGACCCCCGCGCCTGACGCGCCGAGGGTGCCGCCCAGCGCTGAAAGGCCGCTTAAAAGGCAGGCCCTGAGCTGCTTAGGCGGTGGTTAAGCGCTCGACGGCACTGTTGCCCCATCAGCCCGACGGGAGGCCGCAGACCGCGGCCCCCGCAACGCAGCGAAGGAGAACATCATGAACGCTCACCCCAACCACACCGACCTCCTCCCGGCAGCTCCGCTGGCAGAAGCCCCGGCCGACTCCACGAACGACAGCCGCCCGGCCGCCCGCCCGTCCCTGGTGCGCCGGGCAGTCGCCATCCTCGTCATGCTGGTATCCCTCGTCGGCATCTCCGGCACCGTCGCCGCGAATCCGGCCTCCGCCGCCACATACAGCACCGCGAGCGTCTGTTTCACCCAACGAGGAGGCGGCGCCTTCACCGGCCAGGTGGCAGTCGAGTACTGGACGTCGGACGCTGGTTGGTTGCGGACCCAGTACGACACCTTGGACTCCTACGGCTGCGAGTCCGTGAGAGTCGTCGGCGGGTATTATGTGCGATTCGCCGTCACGCAGCGCGGCTTCTACGGCGCTACCAACTACCAGCTCATCTACAACGGCTACAACTACCGCTTCTACGGCGTGGCGACGTGGTGGTCGTACTGAGTCAGCAGCTGGTGTGAGGTGCCCGTCCCGGACATTTGGGGCGGGCACCTCCATGTCCGTGACGGCTCGCACCTGACCTACTCGGCCACCGACAAACCGCCTCCCGGTCCCCTCGCCCGCGTGCAAGAATGCGGGCGACCGACCGGGAGGCGGCATGCGGTTCGGCATCCTCGGTCCGCTGTCGGTGCAGTCCGACGACGGACCGGTTCGGCTCGGCGGCCGCAAGCAACGGGCCGTCCTCGCCATGCTGCTCATCGACGCCAACCGGGTCGTCTCGACCGACCGGCTTCTCGACGGCGTATGGGGCGAGCAGGCCGGCGACCGCCTGCCCAGCCTGCAGGTCTACATCTCTACGTTGCGCAAGCTCCTCGAGCCGGCTGCGGGCGCGCCCCAGGTGCTGGTCACGTCCCCGCCCGGCTACCGGCTCCAGGTCGACCCGGACCGCGTGGACGCCCTGCGGTTCGAGCGCCTCGTCGTACGTGGGCGCAAGGCACTTGCCGAAGACGCCTACGCCGAATCCCGGGCGTTGCTGGGCGAGGCTCTCGACCTGTGGCGCGGGCCTGCGCTGGCCGATCTCGCCGACGAGACCTTCGCGGCGGCGGAGATCAACCGCTTGGTGGAGTTGCGTCTGGCTGCCGTCGAGGACCGCATCGAGGCAGACCTGGCCCTGGGCCGGCACGCCGATGTGGTCGGCGAACTCGACGGCCTGGTCGACGAGCACCCGCTGCGCGAGCGGTTCTGGGCGCAGCTGATGATCGCGCTGTACCGGGCCGGCCGGCAGGCCGACGCGCTGCGGACGTACGCGCGGGCGCGCACCTTGCTGGTCGAGGAGTTCGGCATCGACCCCGGGCCGCTGCTGCGTGAGGTCGAGCGATCCGTGCTGGCCCAGGACCCGCAGCTGGCCGCGCCCGCGGCAGCCGCCGCGCCCGCGGCCCGGGCCGCGCTGCCGGCGGCGGCCAACCCGCTCGTCGGGCGGGCCGCGGAGCTGGCAGTCGTGCTGGAACGGCTGGGCCGCGCCGACGTACGACTGCTGACCGTGACCGGGCCGGGCGGCACCGGCAAGACCCGGCTGGCGCTGGAGGTCGCCACCCGCCGGCTGGGCGACCTGGCCGGCAACGTGTGGTTCGTCCGCCTGGATGCGGTCACCGACGCAGCGCTGGTCCCGGCCGCCGTGGCGATGGCGCTGGGCGCCCCCGGCCGCGCCGTGGGGGCAGCCGACATCGCCGAAGCGGTCGGCACCCGGCCCGGGCTGCTGGTGCTCGACAACTTCGAGCAGGTCCTCGCTGCCGCGCCCTTCGTCCGCGAGCTGCTCGACGCCACCCAGCAGCTGACCGTGCTGGTCACCAGCCGCGCCTGCCTGCGGGTGTCCGGTGAGCACGAGCACCCGCTGCCGCCGCTGGAGCTGCCGCCGGCCGATCACCTGCCGGAGAGCGAGGCCGACGCCCGCGGGTACGGCGCGATCGAGCTATTCGTGGCGCGGACGGAGGCGGTCTGCCCGAACTTCCGGCTGGCGGAGTCTCTGGGCGTGGTGAGCCGGATCTGCCGCCGGCTGGACGGGCTGCCGCTCGCCCTGGAGCTGGCCGCGGGGCGGATGAAGATCCTGACGCCGACCCGCATGCTGGAGCGGCTCGAGCGCAGTCTGGAGCTGCTCAGCGACGGCGCCCACGACCTGCCGGACCGTCAGCGCACGCTGCGGGCGACGCTGGAGTGGAGCCACGGCCTGCTGGACGGGGCCGAGCAGGCGCTGCTGGCCCGGCTCGCTGTCTTCGCCGGCGGCTTCACGCTGGAGGCGGCGGAGGCGGTGTGCGGTCTCGACGGCGAGTCGGTGGTCTGCGGCCTGGCCACGCTGGTCGACAACAGCCTGGTCCGCGCGGCCGGCGGCGGGGCCCGCTTCTCCATGCTGGAGACCATCTGGACCTACGCCGCCGAGCGGCTGGACACCTCGGGAGAGCGCGACGAGCTCCGGCGGCGTCACCTGGGCTACTTCCTGGAGCTGGCCGAATCTGCCGGCGACCGGCTCGACCGCTCCGACGGTGCGCTGCAGCAGCACCGCCTGGAGTCCGAGGTGGCCAACCTCGGGGCGGCGCTGGGTTACGCGGTCGAGGTCGGCGAGACCGAGCTGGCCGGGCGCCTGGCGGTGGCCCTTCATCCGTGGTGGCTGGCGCAGGGCCGGCTCGTCGAGGGCCTGGGCTGGCTCGACACCGTGCTCGCCGACCCGGACCTGCCCGAGGTGCTGCGCGCCGAGGCGACGGTCGCCGCGGGCGTGCTGGTCTACAACCTCGACGACTGGGACGCCGCCCGCGAGCGCCTCCAGCTCGGCCGGGAGCGGGCCCAAGCCACCGGCCGGCGCTGCGCCGAAGCGGTGGCGTTGTGTCTGCTCGGCGCGGTGGCCGCCGTGCAGGGTGCGCCGGGTGAGGCCCGGGAACGGGCCGAGGAGGCGCTGGCGCTGGTCGCCGACGGATCCCCGGCAGGTCCCGCGCCCAGGAGCAGTCCCCGAGCCGGCATCGCCCGGGCCGGCAGTCCCCGGGCCGGCAGTCCCCGAGCCGGCAGCGCCGTGCTGGCCGAGGACGTCTACCGGCCCCGGGTGATGGCGCTGGCCGTACTCGCGCTGGCCGCGGCCGTCCAGGGTGACGCTGTGACGGAGCGGGCCCGCTACCTCGAGCGGCTGGCGATGGTGCGCCGCCGAGGCGACCGCCTGCGGACGGCCGACACTCTGAACAACCTGGCCGAGATCGCGCTGGAGGACGGCGACACCGCCGAGGCGCGGGCCCGGGGACTTGAGGCGCTGGAATTCGCGCGTACCAACGGGACTATGCAGACCCGCGACACCCTGATCACCTTGGCCCGCGCGGCGCTGGCCGAGCGCGAGCCGGACGCCGCAACCACCTTCCTGCACGAGGCGGTGTCGCTCAGCGTGTCGCTCCGGCAGAGCTTCGGAATGGCGCAGGGCCTGCGCGCACTCGCTTCGGCGGCTCAGTGCCAGGGGGATCCGCAACGCGCCGTCGTCCTGTTCGCCGCGGCCGAGCGGATCCACCCGGCGCTGCGCGGTGACGACGGCGCCCGGGAGCGTGACATCGACGCAGCACTGGAAAATGCCCGGGCCGAGCTGGGCGAGCCCGCCTATGACGAGGCCTGGCGCTCCGGCGGCTGCCTCGCCCCCGATGAGGTGATCGCCTATGCCTTGGGCGAGGCCGCGGCCCGCCGTCTGCTGGCCGGCTGAGCGCTCAGGAGACCCGCCAGCGGCTGTTCTGCAGCGTGCGTACGACCAGCAGCACGTCGCCGTTGGCCAGCTTGTCGGTGCGCGAGACGCTGGCCGCGCGGTCGACGCAGGAGGGATGCGCTGCGGTGGGGCCGGTGGAGCCGCAATTAGGCACTGTGGCGTACGCGGGGTCGGTGTCACCCCTGCGAGCGACCTGCAGCGTCTGGGCCAGCCCGTGCGCGGTCTCCCCGGCCCGGCGCAGCGTCGAGTCCAGTGCGAAGACGTAGAGCATCGGGTGGGTCGGGTCGGCGCTGGCCCCCGGCGTCTTCACCTCCACCGGTGCGGTCCGCATGGCGGCGGTCTTCTCGCCCGGCAGTTCCTGCATGGAGACGGTGGCCGAGCCGGTGCCCAGCGCCGGGAGTGAGACCTGCGTCGTCTGCCGGTCGGTATTGCTCGGCGTCGGCTGAGCGCAGCTCGAGGCGCCCGGCGGGCAGGCCCCGGTGCCGAAGGTTGCGCCTTGCTTGACGGTGGCACTCGCGATGGTGGAAGAGCCGTTCAGATTGCCGTAGATGCTCAGGAAACCCGCCGTCACTTCGATGTTGCCGCCTGTGGGTCTGGTGAAGGCGGCGTCGATGATGCTCGTGCCGGCGGCAGCCTTGCGCAGGGTGCCGTTGTCGATGAAGGTGCTGCGCTGAGGCAGGTTGTAGTGCCGCCGGCCCTGGAAGATGCCCAGGCCGTTCTGGATCACGAATTGCCCGTCGTTGACGAAGCTGGTGCCGTAGTCGGCGGCGAGGTAGCCGTTCCCGCTCAGCACTGTCGTGCCGTGATTTTCGATGATCCGGGAGTCCTCGAGGTTCACCCCGAATCCGCCGATCAGCATCTGCCCGCCGGCGGCGATCAGCGTGCGGCCGGGTGAGCTGGTCGGCCCGGGACAGGTGGGCGGCTCGGACTCGTCACAGCGGCGCGTGGTCTGCGTGGCGGCACCGTCAGCGACACTTGTCCAGTTCAGGGTGCCCTGCACGGTGAGCGTCGCGGCGCCGCCGAGGGTCGAGCCGACCACGCCCAGCGTGCTGCCGACGCGGGTCACCGACCCCGCGGTGCCGGACGGGCCGCCGTCCACCAGGAGCACGCCGCCGCGCCCGACCGTGAGCACGGCGTTGGCGCCGAGATCGAGGGCGGCGAGGTCGGCGGAGATGCCTTGCCCGCCGGTATCGAGCTGCACGATGTCGCCGGCCGGGATGCACGCGTAGTCGTCGTACGGCGTGTCACCCAGGGTTCCGGGCGCGATGTCGTTGGCGTTGCCGTTGTGGTTCCAGTTGACCGGGTCCTGCCACAGGCCGTTGTGTGCCTCGTTGTCCCAATAGAAGTTGTCCAGGCCGGTCAGGGAGCAGAAGGCGGTGGTGGCGCTCGCCTGCGGCGCCGCACTCAGCAGGGCCGCGACGAGCGACAGTGCGGCGGCGGCCGCCCCGGCCCAGCGTCGCGCAATGATCGGCTGCATGGCTGACTCCTCGTGTCTGGATCGTCGTGTCTGGATCGTCGTGTCTGGATCGTCGCCGGCCGGGTGGGTGGTCGGCCCGGGCGAAGCCCGATTGTGCCGGGCCGGGGACGGTTGCGGGGGCTGATTGCCCAAGTCGCCGGTCAGCCGTGGCGGGTCGGGTCGCACGGGTCGTACTTTGCGTAGGAGCCAACGGCCTTTCCGTAGTCCCAGTTGGTCTGGTAGCCGTCGACGTTCACGGTGGCCGTCTCGTCCCACCAGGTGTATCCGCAGTACGGATAGCGCGGCGTCTGGGTGCCGACCAGGCTGCGCTGGCTGTAGTCGGTCTTCCAGGCGCTGGTGGCGACGTTGCTCCAGCTGGAGCCGTTCCAGCGCCACAGAAAGACGCGGGCGGTGATCGAGGTACGCACGGAATTGCAGTAGACGTCGACGCCGCCGACGGCCGCGTAGTCCGACTGCGCGACGCTGCCGAGGTATCCGGTGCAGTCGCCCCAGGGAATGCGGGCGTACGGGGCGGTTGAGGTGTTGACGTAGGCGTCGGCCGACGCTAGCGGGAGGCCGACGACGGCGGCGCCGGACAGGGCGAGGCCGGCGGTGATCCGGCGGGTCAGGCGGCTGAATCGGGTGAGTGACATGACGCTCCTTCGGTGGGCCCTTGCCGGTTTGGCCGGGCGGCGGCTGGACACTGCGGAGCGTGCAGGGGGCCGCTTAAAGACCGCTGAAATGGCTGGCGGCCCCGGCAGTTGAGCCGGCTCAGCCGAGCTCAGCGGGGCCGAGCCGGGCTCAGCCGGGCTCAGCCGGGCTCGTCGGCCAGGGCGCCGACGTGCCGGCTCCCGCCGCCTTCGGTCCAGGTCAGCTCCCCGGTGCCGGCGGCGAAGTCGGCCGCCAGCTCGGCCCGCTCGTCGCCGCTCACCCAGGTCATCACCAACCGCGAGCCGCCGCCCCCGCAGGTGAATTCACCGCCAAAGGCGGGGTGGGAGTTGCGGAAGCGGATCAGCCGGCCCAGCGCGGCCACCACCGGACGGGCCAGATCGGCGTCGACCTCCGCGCGCGTGTAGTAGTGGCGGTTGACGTCCCGGCCGACATGGGTGTGGCCCAGCAGCTCCATGTCGTTGGAGCCGGCGAGCAACCCGACGTAATAGACCTGCGGGATGCCGGGGGCGAAGAACTGCACCGCGCGGGCGAGCAGATAGCGGGCGTCGTCACCGCCGAGCGCGTCATAGAAGGTGCAGTTCACCTGATAGAGATCGACGTTGGAGGCCGCGGCGCCGGTCGCCTGCCGCGACGTGTCGCCGGAATTGCGGTGCATCGTCTCGACCAACGCGTCAATTTGCTCGGGCGTCAACAGGCCCGGCTGGGTTCGGTCCAGCGCGTCGGCCCCCACGTCGATGACCCCGATGCCGTCGTGGGTGTCCAGCACGGTGACGGCATTGGTGGGCCGGATCCGCAGCCAGGACAGCAGCGGGTCGGCGTCGCCGGTGCTGAGGCTGTAGAGGAGCAGCGGCGGAATGGCGAAGTCGTACACCCGGTCGACCTTCTTGGCGATCTCGACCTGGCGGCGATAGTAGGAATGCACCTCGACCAGGACTTCCAGGCCGCGCTCGCGGCACCACGCGGTGATCTCGTCGATGAAGGCAAAGGTCTCCGGCGTCATGAATGACGTGTTGCCGGGCGTCTTGACCGC
>JAABUK010008594.1_pt1 | contig 14251 bp, 16 predicted proteins | sample 5559141 | NCBI WGS metagenome assembly JAABUK01 (sample SAMN10711869, study PRJNA513367) | rock metagenome | isolation source: Antarctica rocks | place: Antarctica: Victoria Land, Pudding Butte nord | collected 2016-01-03
CACCTGGATGGGGACGCAGAAGACGCTGAATCCCGAGCAGAAGGCCCGCGCCGCAGAGACGTTCGGGGCCGAGGGACAGTATCTCTCGGCCGGCAAGAAATTGCTGGACACCTCGCACTCGGCGTTCCGGGCCGTGACCGCGATCCGGGGCAAGGTGGACGCCTACTGGAGGGGCCTCTCGCTGCCGTTCCCCGAGCCCGGCGTCCGGCTGATCAAGCACGACGCCGTCGAGTCGTTCGACGCCCAGATGACCGACTTCCGCACCGAGCTGGACGACGCCGTGGCCAACCTCGATTGCCACTACGGCGAGCTGAAGCAGGCCGCCCGCGAGCGACTGGGCTCGCTCTATAACCCCTCCGATTATCCCGAGACCCTGGTCGGCCTCTTCGGCGTCGAGTGGTCGTTTCCCAGCGTCGAGCCGCCGGACTATCTCGTCCGGCTCTCGCCGGGGCTGTACGAGGCGGAGCGGGCCCGGGTCTCGGCCCGGTTCGAGGAGGCCGTCCAGCTCGCCGAACAGGCCTTCCTCGACGAGTTCTCGAAGCTGGTCGCCCACCTGACCGATCGGATCTCGGGCGTGAGCGAGGACGGCCAGCCGCGGGTCTTCCGCGACTCGGCGGTCGAGAACCTGACCGCTTTCTTCGCGCGGTTCCGCGAGCTGAACGTGCGGAGCAACGACCAGCTCGACGCCCTGGTGGCCGAGGCCCAGCGGGCGGTCCGGGGCGTGGGTGCCCAGCAGTTGCGGGACGGCGAGGGGCTGCGCCGCGAGGTGGCCGGCCAGCTCTCGCGGGTCCAGACCTCGCTCGACGCGATGCTGGTGGACCGGCCCCGGCGGCGGATCATCCGCCAGGCGACCGGGGCCGGGGGGACCCCGTGATGCAGCTGGTCATCGAGCCCGATGGTCGGGTCCGGGCCATCTATTCGGAAGCGATCGACCTGGCCGCCCTCGGACCAGCCGACATCTCCCGCGCCAGCCACGTCGAGCCCGACCGTGACGGCCGCTGGCACGCCGATCTTCGCCCGATGCTCGGGCCGGTCCTCGGTCCTTTCTCCCGCCGGAGCGAGGCCCTGGCCGCCGAGGTCGCCTGGCTGGAGCGTCACTGGCTCCTGCCCCCCGGCTGACCGGGCCCGTCCCCCGCCCCCCCATCCGTCATCTTTATCGCCCAAGAACCCACGGCCGATCCTCGCGACCCGCCGGGCGTCCGTGCCCGGCCGGGTCGCGGTGCGCACGGACTTCCCGAAGGAGCCTGACCATGACTCAATCCCAGCTCGATCGTTCCATCGCCGGCCGCACCGGCGAGTCGCTCGCCCTCGTCCATCGCCTCGGCTTCGGCCTCCCGGCCCGCGACCTGGAGCCCGAAGACCTCCGCCTGGTCGTCGACTGCCCCTTCTGCCGCAAGCCGGCCACTTACCCCGGCCGGGCCGGCGACGGCTCGCTCGCCCTCGCCGAATGCCTCGACCCGCGCTGCGACGTCTTCTTCGACTTCAACCTCGCCGAGGTCTATGCCTGCACGCTGTAGGGCGCCCGCCGCCGCGACAATCGTGGCCGGATTGCCGCCAGTCCACCCGTTCGCGTCGGACATCGTGTCCGGCCAATCCCGCTCACGAACCATCCCGCCCCCTCTTGATCATCTTCGGAGGACCCCATGATCACGATCACTCGCCGCCAGGCTCGCTCCCTCCGAGCGATCTTCCGCCGCTCCGCCCTCGGGATCGCCCACCGCGCCCCCGTCCCCCCGATCGTCCTCGCCGTCGAGGGGGATCAACTCTGTGTCCGGCATCGGTACGCCCACCTCGCCGTCGAGCATGCCTCGTCCCTGGCCTGGCCCTCCTCCGGGTCGGTCGCCCTGCCCCTGGAGGCCCTCGCCGAGTTCGAGGGCACCGACGAATCGGTCGTCGCACTCGACCCGGTCGCACCCGACCGGACGGTCGCCCGCTGGTCCGACCGCGGCATCCCCCGGGCCCGCGAGCATCCCGTCCTCGCCGCCGGGGCGATCGCGCCGTTCCCCGCCCCGCCCGACTCCTGGGCCGACCTCCCGCCCGGCCTCCTCGACGCCCTCGCCGAGGCCACCGCCAGCTCCGCCGAGGACGACACCCGCTATGCGTTGAGCTGCCTGGCCCTCCGGGGCGGCACCGGCTCCGTCGCCGCCACCGACGGCCGCCAGGCCCTGATCTGGTCGGGCTTCGTCTTCCCCTGGGAAGGCGACGTCCTGATCCCCCGCTCCCCGATCTTCGCCTGCCGGGAGCTGCTTCGCGATCAACCCGTCCGGGTCGGCAGGACGGAGGCCCACGTCGTCATCCGGGTCGGGCCCTGGACCATCTGGTCCGAGGTCAAGACGGGCGTCCGCTTCCCCGACGTCGATCGCATCCTGCCCGGTCCCGGCTCGGTCGCCACCCGGCTCCGGCTCGACCCCGACGACGCCCGGTTCCTGCTCGACGCCTTGGGGCGGCTCCCGGGGGCCGACGAGCCGAACAGGCCGGCGACGGTGGACCTCAACGGCCGGATCGCGGTCCGGGCCCGGGCGTCCGGGGACGGCCCGGCGACCGAGCTGTTGCTCTCGCGGTCGAGTTATTCCGGGGACCCGGTCCGGTTCCAGGCCAACCGCGATCTGCTGGCCCGGGCGATCCGACTGGGCTGCGGCGAGCTGGAGGTGGCCGACGCCGACTCGCCGCTGGTCGGCCGCGACGGCGATCGGGTCTTCGCCTGGCAACCCCTGTCGAAGGAGTCGGCCCTCGGGCCCGACGAAGACGCCGTCCGCATCGAGTCCCGGCCCCACCCCATCACCACGACCGACCCCACGGTCAATCCAACAGAAAGGAAGACCACCGTGAGCGAAGCGGACAACCCCGACGGCCACAAGGCCGGCCGTCACGGCGAGTCGGACGATCACGCCTCGTCGGAAAGTCCTGCCCCGACGGGCCTGGCCGCCCTGATCGGTGAGGCCGAGGCGTTGCACGAGGCGCTCGGCGCCGCCCGCGCCCGGTCCGGCCGACTGGTCGTGGCACTCCGCAAGCAGAAGCGGCGTGAGAAGCTCATGGCGAGCACCCTGGCCTCGCTCCGCCAGCTCCGGCTCCAGGACGTCACCGAGTAGCCGGAGACCATCGCGTCTCGCCGTCCCGACCATCCCTTCATCCGTGGAGAAATTCCCATGCCCTTGAGGCTCAACGTCGGGGTCACCAGGAAGCTCGGCCTCCCGGCCTACTCGTCCATCGGGGCCAGTTGCAGCCTGGATCTCGAAGTCGATTCGGGCCTGCTTCGCGACCTGCCCGGTTTCCATGCCCAGGTCCGCGACGCGTTCGTCGCCGCCCAGCGGGCGGTCGACGACGAGCTGGCCCGGCTCCAGGCCCAGCCTCCCCTGGGCGAGATCCCCGAGACGGTGGCCAGCAACGGCCGTGGCGCCGGAGTCCACGCCGGCGACGGGGCACCGGCCGGCATCGGGGCACAGGCGGCCCACGGCAGCCGCCTCCCCGCCCCCCAGGCCGGGCAGGCCCGGCCCGGCAAACCCGCGACGACCGGCCAGGTCCGGGCCATCGTCGCGATCGCCCGCCGCCAGCGGGCCGACCTCGATGGCCTGCTCTGCGACCACGGCGTTACCCGGCCCGAGGAGCTTTCCCTGGCCGACGCTTCGCGGATGATCGACCAGCTCAAGGCCGCCAGCAACGCCTGACCGGCCCCGTCGCGAGCCGGCCCCGGTTTCCCATCCCGAACCACCCACCGAGGAGGAGCATCATGCCCGGCCTGACGGTCACGGAAAAATCCCACTGGCGCGATCGCATCGCCGCGAGAATCGAGAAAGCCGCCGAGAAGATCAGGGCGCGACATCCAGCCCTGTTCGACCACCTGGCCCGGCAGGCCCACGCGCAGGCCCTGGCCTCGCTCGGCCTGGCCGACGCCCATGCCGAGCTGGAAGGCATCAAGGCCGAGGAGGCCACGCTGGCCCGCCGCAAGAAGCAGGCCCAGCGACTCCTGATCGCCACGCTGAGGGGGACGCCGATCGACGAGGTCGCCGACTCCTTCCACGTCAGCTACGGCAGCGAGCTGGCCTTGCCCCACGAGGTGGCCGAGGCCATCGCGAGACGGCAGGCGGCCCACCAGGAACAGCTGCTGGTCGACGACCCGATCGGCCGCGAGGTCGCCCGGCTGGGGGTGGAGAAGGAATCGCTCCTGGACACGATCTGGCTGGCGACCTCGCCGGGCCAGATCCGCACGCTCTGGTCGAAAGTCGCGGAGCTGCTGGGCGACGAGCCCACCCAACTGGAGCGCGAGGCCCTGGTGATCGCCCCGACGGAGGAGGACTGATGGCCAGGAAATACCCGAATCGACACCGACACCGCCCCGGTCGGCGTCCGCCAAATCGCCCACCGGGCGATCATACCCGGTCGGCTCCGCGTGGCTTCACGGGCCCGGGGTTCCACCAGGTCTACGCCTGGCTTATGCCGGGGCTGGCGGGGACCGAGAAGCGGCGGTTCTTCAACGATGTCAGCGGCGCGGTCGTCCTGGCCGCCGGGCTGTGCGGCGCCGGCCTCGGCTTCGCCTGCCTGGGCTGGATGGGCGGGGCGCTGGGCCTGGTCGTCGGGGTTTCGGCCGGCGGCTCGTACGTCGAGAAGCAACGGTTCTACCGTCGCTGATGTCGTCGCAGGAGCCTACAGCGGGCGACCGCCTCGGTCGTGGCCGGTTTCAAACCTGACGGATGCCTCGGCCCCGGCTCCGGCCGGGGTCGAGGCATCCTCTTTTTTATCCATCGGGCGGCCCCGCGCGACTTCTCCGATCCCGAGAGGCGTCGCGAGGGGGCCGTGTTCAGGGGGCCGTCGGGTCGAAGGCGAGCCCGGCCAGGGCATGGCACGCGCCGCATCGGCAGGTCTCCTGCCGCGCGTGGGCGGGGACGCGGCTAAGCTGCCCGCAGAGCCAGCACCGACAGCGGAAATCGTGCGAGCCCTGGGGCCGGAACGACCGGGCCCCGTCCGGGTCCTTGAAGTGGAGCGGGCCTTCGCCCGTCGGGGCGGCGGCCGTGAGGCGGTGATACGCCTCGTTGATCGCGGCCATCTTCGCCCCGGCCAGGGCCCGGATCTGGGGCGGCACGGCCCCTAGCTTGTCGGGGTGGTAGGACATCGCGCCGGCCAGGTAGGCGGCCCGGACCTCGGTGTCGCCCGCCCCCTCGCCCAGGCCCAGCTCGGCCAGCCACGCCCGGCGGGAATCATCCTCGCGGGCGAAGCCGCGGTCGAAGAACTTCCGGAGAATCCACTCTCCCAACCCGGCTTCCCGGATGCAGCGGTCGAGCCAGTCCCGGTTGCGTGGGGACGGTTCCCCCTCGCCGAAGATGATCTTGAGGACCTCGAACTGGAGCACCTCGCGGAGTTCGGGATCGAGGCCGGCCAGGTATCGGGCGGCCTCGTCGACCGGGGATGGGTTGGCCGCGAGCTGGGCGACGATCCCGGCGACGTCCTCGTCGCCCCCGTAGCCGAGGTGTGCGAAGATCTCCCTGCCGACCTCGCCGATCCGGCCGGCCTCCGCGGGGGTGATCACGCCGTCGGCGTCGGCTGCCGAGACGAGCACGGCCAGGTAGCCGGAGCGGGCCTCCATCTGGCCTTGCAACGCCGGGCCGGACCAGCCCCATCGCCGGCCCAGCCACCAGCCGGCCCAGGCCCCCGAACAGGACCCGACGAGGAAGCCCGGGAAGCCGCCCAGCAGGCCGGCCCCGATCGCGATGCCGACCACGACCAGGCCGAATTCCAGGAACGCCGCCCGATGGCGGAGCCAGTAGCCCCGGGCCTCGCGGGGGTGCTCCATCCGCTCGGCGACGAGCAGGCCGACGGCGAAGGCCGCGACCCCCGCGACGATCGAGCCGACCTGCCCGCCGAGCCGCCCGCCCACGGCGAACGCGGTCGCTACGACGGCGAAGATCAGGATGTTCCTCAACATCTCCGGCCCTCGATCATCTCGGGTTCGTCGCGAAGCTGCCCCGACCCGGGTCCCAGGAATTCCCGCCCTCGATGCGGCATGCAGGCGGGCAACAGGCCGTTTCGGATTCACCCCGGCATCGGCCGGGTACCTACCCCTGGGGCCACCTCGTCACGTACTTGTGGCCGGTCCGCGGGAACGACACCTCGACAACGACCTCCTCGGGGTCCCATGGCAACGCCTTGCCCGCGTCGAGCACCTTCCGCTCTCCCTTGTCCCAGCGCGGAAACTCCCAGTACCAGGCCCGCCTGTCGACCCCCCGGCGGAAGGTGGCGGTGATCCGCGGGCTCGGCAGGGCCGCGATGCCGTCGAGCCAGAGTTCCATCCCGCGCTGGGTGTCCCAGACGATGCCCGGCCGGAAGGGCCGGAATCGGGCCCGGACCCGCATGGCGGCGCAGTAGCGGGCGACGTCCGCGTCGTGCTCGGCCCCGGCGTAGGTGTAGACGATCGCCTCCTGCGTCAGCTCCTCCGACCAGAGCGAGGCGGTGACGCCCGCGACGTTCGGGACCGTCTGGCGACCGACCGGGAAGCCGAGCGACTCGTCCCCCCCGGTGTACCGCGCGTCGATCGCCGTCCCGTCCCGCCACGAGGGCACGAAGTGCACGCTCCGGGCGACGTCGCCCGCCTCGCCGCGCACCTCGACCAGGACGGTGGCGTTGTGCAGGTCGCCGCCGGTGGCGTTGGACAGCGTCAGCCAGTCGGCCGGGCCGACGGGTCCCCACGACTCGTCGAAGTCGATCCTGAGGGCCGGGCCGGCCTTGCGAGGCGGGCCGGCGTACCGCGCGGCGATCCGCGGCAGCATCAGCTTGGCCGCCTCGCCGCGTTGGAGGATCGCGGCGAGCCGGCGGGCCTCGCCAAGGAGGGCCTCCTGCACGCCCGAGAGCTGATCATACTGCCGGGCGATCCCCGGCAAATCGAGGATGAGCCCTCGCAAGAAGCTCTCGCCGGCGACCTCCAGTTGTCCCGGCAGCCTGGGCAGGCCGGAGAGCCGCTCCAGGGAGGTTGCCGCCTCGTTGAAGACGAGGCGGCCCTCCGCGACCACCGCGGCGGTGTCGGGGTCGGCGACCTTGAGCCGCTCCAGGTCGAGCGCGGCGTTACGCAGCTCGGCGAGCGACTGCGCGATGTCGCGGGCCTTCTCCGGTCCCTCGCGGCCCGTCCGGAACTCGTCGGCGAGGCGACTCGCGAGGGTGACGTAGGCGGGCGGCACCGTCGTCCTCGAACGGCCCCCGCCGCCGAGCATGGCCAGGAGCCAGCCGAACGTGCCGAGCACGATGACGGCCCTGCCGGGGTGACGGGCGGCCAGGGCCCGCAGCCGCCTCGCCTCCGGGCTGCGAGAGACCCGACCCACACTCAGGCCCAGCGCCCGCGAGGTCCTGCGGAGCCCGTACCCCAACGTCTCGACGCCCTGGTCTGTGGTCATCGGCGACTCCCCTGCGGCCTGCGGTGTCGGGTGGGGGTGCGAGTGAGTCGCGTTCGCTCGTCGGGCGAGATGAGCTTCGGTGAGGTCGCCGTTCAGCCCGCGGCAGGCCGGCGAGCCTCCCGGCCGGCACGCCCGGTCGCGTGGCTGGAGGGCAGCTCGCGGCGACGACAGTCACGACATCTTGGCTTGACACTCAACTCGTGTCAAGCGGACGTGGGCCTATCTTCGGGCCTCATGGCGACCAAGTCGCAACACTCGTCCCGGTATCAATATCTGCCGCCGCTCCTCCGCGCGCTCCGCGAGGAGGCCGGCCTGACGCAGCGGGACCTGGCCGGGCGGCTCGCCAAGCCGCAGAGCTGGGTCTACAACTGCGAGTCGGCCAATCGCCGCGTCGACGCGACGGAGTTCATCGCCTGGGCCCGCGCGTGCGACGCCGACCCGCAGGTCGCCTTCGCCCGCCTGCTCGCGTCGTCGTGAGGCGACGCCACCGGCCCGCGGTGGCGTCCCGGTCCCGGGCGAGCCGCCGGCATGGCTCATCGGGCTCGATCGTTCCCGGACCTCGGCCCGGCCCCCGAGGCATGAATTCAGGCCGAGTTGCGGAGCGGTCGCCGCGACCCATCGGGCGTCGGGGGTCCGCCACCTCCCTCCCGCCCGTCTCTCGTTCCGGTGCCCGGGGCCCTGCTTTCCGACGGTGTCGTCACCGCCCGAGACGGCCCGCCTCCCTCCACCTCCGCGAGCGACGCCGGCGTCCCGCGCCTTTGAGAATCGCACCACCTGTGAGGTAGCGGGGCGATTCGAGCCCTCGGGCTGGGCGCCGAGCTACCGGGCCTGCCTCGCCAGGCAGAGCCGGTGGGGGACCAGTACCAGCCGTTCCTCGGCGGCCAGGTACGGGCCTGGCGCGTCGACCCGTCATCGGGCCCGGCCGCGACACGGGCGACCACATTGCGGGTAATCGCGGCGAGTCAGCCCGAGCCGTTCCGCCGCCGATTTCCTCCAGCCCGGACACGATGTCCCGCGCCGCTGCCGGCCTAGTTCTCGGACCCCACCAGCCCCCGCATCCGGTCGCGCAGGGCCTCCGGCACCGCCGACTCCCTCGTCGCGGACTGGCCCTTGCCCGCCTGCTTGCGGCCGCCCCGAGCAGCCTTGCCCCCGTCGGCCTCGGGGGGCGTCGCGGTCGCCCCGACGTGCCCCGCACGCCCCGTGCTCGTGCGGCCCCGCCGGGGCCTCGCCTCCCCGGCTCCCGCTGCCTCGGCGGCGGTGGCCGGCGAGGCGGCCACGGCCAGCCTCCGCACCGTGGCGAGCGTCCTGATCGCCGCCAGGTAGGACCGTTGGGCCCGCTCCTGCCGGCGCTGGAGCAGGTCCAGCTGGGCGACTGTCAGGTCCCGGCCCCTGAGCTGGGCGATGGCGGAGTCGGCCTGGGCCAGCTGCATCCAGGTGGCGACCACCCGGTCGACCAGGAGCCGCTCCAGCGGCGGGGCGGCCGGGCCGGCCAGCTCGGCCTTCATGTCGGCGACCTTCCGCTTCAGCGACTGCCGCACGAGCAGGTCCCCGCCGGCGATCAGGTCGACCCAGAGGGCCTCCGCCTCCCGGGCTATGTCACCGCAGTGTTTCCAGAGGGCCGGCCTGGCATCGAGAACTCGCATCAAGTCCGGGAGGACGGCCCGGTCGCCCCGCTGGGCACGCCCGGTCAGCTCCCGCAACTCGCCCTCGGTGATCGGCCGGTCCCCGAATTCCTTCCCGTCGACTAGCATCGGTCCGCCGCGACGAGTGGGCCCCTCGCCGGGAACCTCGGCGGCTCCGTCGCTTCGGGTGGCTCCTGTGTTCACGCGAGTGCCGTCCGTCGTCCCGCTGCCGTTCATCCGTCGCCTCCTCCATGCGCCGCGGTCGTGCTGATGATATCCCGCCGCCAGCAGGGCGGCCCGCGCCACCAACTCGCCCAGCTCGTCCAGGGCCCGCTGGCTGGCGGCGGCCGCCTCCCAGCGGGCCTCCTCGGCCCGCCATTCGAGGGCCCGCGCCCGGAGCCCGGAACGTTGCTCCTCGGCAAGCAAGGCCGCGAGCTGACCGGCCGGCCCCTTGCCGAGATAGACCCGTATGACCCGATTGCCGACGCGCACCGAGCGGGAATAATTGCCGTAGCGGTCCAGGGCCATTGACTACATCTCCGCGGCTGCGCCATTCGAGACGCCCCGACCTCCATCGTAGCCTGCCTCGCCCCCCCGTCCCAGCCCGGCCGGGTGGAACGTCGGGCCCGACGGCCGCGTCGGGGCCCCGTTCACGGCCGCGGCCCGGGGCTACTCCCCCCCCCCGGGCGGACGGCCGCCCGGACGACGCGGCCGCCCGACCGCCCGGTCTACAGGCAAGTTAGCCGTAAGATCAGGGCCCACTTGTTATTCTGTGGTTGCTTACCCGACCCCAGATCACAAGGAGGCCCTGATGGTTCCTTCCCAAGATCGGCCGCTTTCCCTCGACCCGGTCCCCTTCGTCCGCGGTCTCGGACAGTTGATCGCCGAGGGCCGGCTCGCCGCCATCCTATCACAGACCCGTCGGGCCTCGGAACGCCACCGACGCCTCCCCGCCGAATCGGTCGTCTGGCTGGTCATCGCCATGGCCCTCTTCGCCGCCGACGCCATCCCCAAAGTGTGGCGATGACTCCACCCCGGCCGCGACGAGCTCGAGCCCGACGACTCGGCCTTCACTCAGGCCCGCAAGCGGCTCGGCGTCGCGCCGCTCCGCCACCTCTTCCTCCAGGTCGCCCGCCCGATGGCGACCCACCAGACCAGGGGGGCCTTCTACTGCGACCGGCGGCTCATGGGCATCGATGGCACAACACTCGACCTGCCCGACACCCCGATCAATGCCCGCACTTTCGGCCGCCCCAAGGGCCCCCGGGCCGATGCGGCGTTCCCCCAGGTCCGGCTCCTGGCCCTCTGCGAGCCGGGCACCCACGCCGTCTGCGGCCTGGCCATCAAGCCAATTCGCCACGGCGAGGCCACGATGCTCGGCCAGCTGCTCAACGACCTCGGGCCGGGCATGCTGCTGATCTGGGACCGCGGGTTCTTCGGCTTCGAGCTGATCGACTCGGTCTGTCGGCGCGGGGCCCACCTGCTGGCCCGAGCCAAGAGCAACGCCATCCTCCGGCCGACCCGCCACCCGGCCGACGGCTCGTACTTGGCCCGGATCTACCCGACCCAGGGTGAACGCCGCCGCGACACGCGAGGCCGGGACGTCCGCGTGATCGAATACGCCCACGACGACCCGAACCGACCCGGAGTCGGCCAGCGGCATCGGCTGATCACCGACCTGCGAAATCCGAAGGACTTGCCGGCGTCCGAGGCCCTGCTGGCCTACCACGAGCGATGGGAACATGAACTCGCCTTCGACGAGATCGAGACCCACCTGAGAGGCTATCCGGGAAGCTACGCCGCTATTGGACGTTGATACTTGAATGGGACGGCGGGTCGCTTCTTGTCGGGGGCCAGCCGCCGTAACATCCCTCGGATCGAGCTGATCCGCACCCATGCGGCGCTCGACTCCGGGGTCCGCTCGTAGTCCTTGCTGTGCCGCCGGTCCCGCCCCAACCACGCCAGGCTCCGCTCCACCACCCAACGCTTGGGCAGCTTCACGAAACCCTCCGAGCCCTCGGGACGTCTGACGATCTCCAGCCGGAACGGGTCGCCCCTGGCGGCCAGCCATTCCTTCACGGTGGCGTTCTCGTATTTCTGGTCCGCGTAGACCACGCCCAGCCGGGGGAACTTCTTCCCGTCGTCGAGCTGCCAGAGCACCTCCGACGCCGCGTTGCCGTCGTCGGCCGAGGCCGCGGTCACCGCCACGCCCAAGAGCAGCCCCATCATGTCCACCGCGATGTGCCGCTTCCTCCCGCTGACCTGCTTGCCCCCGTCGTAGCCCCGCTCGGTGCCTCCGACCTCGGTCGTCTTGACCGACTGCGAGTCGATCACCGCCTTCGAGGGCGTCCCCTCCCGGCCGGCCTTGCGACGGACCTTCTCGCGGAGGGCATCCACGATCACCTGCCAGGTGCCATCATCTCGCCAGGTATTGAAATAGTCCCAGACGGTGCTCTTGGGCAGGAGGTCGTGGGGGAGCATGTCCCACTGGCAGCCGGTGCGGTCCTGATAGAGCAGGGTATTCATGACCTCGCGGAGATCCACCTCGCGCGGCCGGCCTCCGGGCTTGGCGTCGGGGATGAGGGGGCGGAGGATCTCCCACTGGAGATCGGTCAAATCGGTCGTGTAGGGCTTACGCATCGGAAGTATCGTGGGTTGAGCGATGATGCAAGTCTCGGCCACGTCGGGAATTCTAGGGTCAAACCCCCTTCCCGGATAGCCTCTGCCTCGGCCTGATGGGCCTCGCGACGATCCGGCGGGCTCGACCACGGCGGATTATCGGTCCGGCGAGCATCGCGGCGATCGAGCCGCGATCGAACATGGGCCGGTAAAACTCCCGTGATCCGGCCAGTCCATCCTCGCGACCGGGAATCCCGCCCCGGTCGCCGGAGGATCGAGACGCCGGGCAGGGCCCTCCCCGGGGCCGCCGTCGCGACCCGGGCGACCGGCACGATCGTCCATCGCGGACGGAATGCCCATTATCAGGCCGACGGACGGGGCAGGGACGGCAGAGTTTGCCGAGTCCATAGAACCGGCAGCATGGGCGATATTTCCTGGGGACAAGGCTCAATCTTCGCCCCTCGGCGGCGTAATACCCGATAGCCGACGGGACGAACGTCGGATGGTCAATCAAGAGTGCCCCAGGAGTCAGGTCTAATGACCGCTGGCACGACTATTCCGACCGCGTCCCTCACCCTGGAAGACCTGCAAGAGACCTGCCCCAGGTGCGGCGGCACGGGCCATGAGCCCGTGCCGCCATCGCCCCCTCACGGCGGATTCGGTCACAGGGTGGTCCAGGTCTGGCCTGGTGGTTGTCGTCAGTTCGGGTGCGTGGGCGGGAAGATCCCGACGGCCGCCGGCAAAGCCATCCAGGATTTCATGAGCGTCTTCGGCAGGCGTTAGACGGGTCGATCCTTTGGCCGAATCGAACGCCCCGGGCCTCCCGCCCGGGGCGTAGTCGTCTCGAGATCGAGGAGTGCAAAACGAGTAACTTTAGGAATTAGTGGACTAATTTTTTTCGGAAGTCCCGATATTCAAGGTAGGAGAATCACCCGCTCAACGATATGGCACCATCTGGAGTACAGAATGATCATCGATAAGAAGCGCATCCGGAGCATTGAGGCCAATCTTCCCGGCGTAGAGATCGGTCGTAAGCTCATTTTTGCCTTGCCCATCAATCAGGAAAATCTTCCCCGAGTCGAGAGGGCTGGCTTTGCGCAGCCGTTCATCTCCGGGAGATCCTTGCTCCCGGCGGTCGTCGGGTCGACGAGCCGATACAATGCGGAAGGAAAATTCCTCGTACATCGGGATCAGCCCAAGGAGACGGTCTATCGCCGTCTCGACTGGCATTGGACCGAATGGCACGGGGACGACAAGATCGAGAAGGAGGATTTCAAGGATATCCCGTACCATCGCTACCCGCGGACCTTCGTGCCGCCGCCGGGTGTCGAGTTGAAAGAGGTGATCAACACGAGCGACGAGCGGCTGATCGTGGCGGATCCCCTTGTCCTCGACGATACGACCCGGGTCGCGATCCTCCACGCGATCAATCTCTTCCTGGACCTGTTCGGCGAATGCCACGTCCTGGACCATGACTTGAACTCGATCATCGACGTCCCGGTGAAGAGGTTGAACTGGACGGTATTGCCTCCTGGCGTCAGGCCCTGGCAGACCCTCGAGGCTCAGATCAAGGCGGTCATGGGCGACATCGACTCCGACAGGAACAAGGTGTTCCGGAACAACTTGGCGATCATCAATCAGTATGGCCCCGAGTTCGCCGCCGCTGGGAAGGCCGGCTTCAACGGATACGTCATCTTCGGGTTCCCCGCGCGCAACCTGTACGTTTGCGAGAGCGTGTATAATTACAATGCTACCTACGTATTCCAGGACAATTGGCTGTCCCTCAGCCAGATGACCAAGTCCGAGATCCTGGATCACCACCTTCAGAAGGAGAGGGTCATCCACCAGCCGGGGTGGCATGACCGCATAAAATCGCTTCTCGTCTGAGAATCGGATGCGGTTGAACGACGCCGATCCGGGCTACCGGGCCCGGCCGGCGTTCTTGCCGCCCGGCTGGACGAGATTGCTGTTCTCTGCGTCGACAGGTAGTCCTCAATACCTCGACGGGTGGCGGAAGGTCGCCGTGCAGGCCGGGAACCACTCGTTGGGGGCCTGCCGGAGGCCCACCCCGGCCCTCGCGCCGTTCGCCCCGTGGCCGGCCACCCCCGGTTGATCGTTGCAACGGATTGCAACGGATTGCAACCGACCCCGCCGGCATCCCGTCGCATCCGGCCCCGCGCCGGAGGAGACGCATCCCCTTGCCCGGACCGGCCTTGCCGCAGCGGGGCCCGCGAGGATGGCGGCGGGCCCGGTGCAACCCCCGGCCCCCGGGCCGACCGGATGGAGTCCGACGGCCGTCGCCGGGGTCCGCCCGCGTCGTCAAGGTCCGCCCCGATGGCCCATGTCCCCCGGGGGAAATCCCGACGGCGGCGGGAAACCGCCCCCGAAATCAGTTTTTTCAGTTTCCCGGGGCGTCCGCGCGTCCCGGGGGGCGGCGATGGCGGATGATGTTGTGGACGGACGTCACCCATCATTTCGGGCGGATTGATGCACCCCTGCGATGCACCGAGGCCGCGCCTTGGGTACGGACGGTCCCCTGTACCCACTCCCGTGGGGCGGATCCGGCCGCGCGGGGGCCGGGGTGACGCTGTCAATTGACAGCTATTGGCTGTCAGTTGACTTAGATGTCAGATG
>JAABUK010008595.1_pt1 | contig 14249 bp, 12 predicted proteins | sample 5559141 | NCBI WGS metagenome assembly JAABUK01 (sample SAMN10711869, study PRJNA513367) | rock metagenome | isolation source: Antarctica rocks | place: Antarctica: Victoria Land, Pudding Butte nord | collected 2016-01-03
TGTGCGCGGCGCGATCCTGAAAAGATTATACATGTGAGAACCGATGAATCGCCTGTTGTCAACGGGTCTGAGACAGGGGACCGAACAGTGGCATCGGCTCAATCAACAGAGGGTATGTAGGCTAGGAGACATACACCCCGTTCCACGAACCGGAAGAGCTCTCTGTCCCAAGCCTCTTTCTATCATGAAGTTCGACACCTTTTCCCATCTGACGGCATGCTCTACCCCATTAACCATTCCCAACCCCCATTAAACGCCCTCGCTAAATGCATATTCGAAAGACCATATACCCCATCCCTAAACATGGTCCTGTCACACCTCAACACTGATGCTCCCCCAAAGCCCTCGACGTCGCAGTCACCATATCCGTACCCCTAGCCCCAGCCCCAGCGCCGTTGACAGCCGTCTTGACAACCTCTCCCACAACCCCTCCAGACTTGGTTATACTAGCAACTTCCCCTTGCACATAATACCATATCCGCCTATACATGACCGTCACATGATTCGGTAAATACATTGAGGCCGCAGCAACGAGCATGGAGATGAGGACGAAAAGGACGAAATCTATACATCCCGGTCCTGTTAGTGAGCTGGTTTGGGTTGTGGGGACGAGGCTGACAAAAGGGTGAAGGAGGGATTATGCGTACTGAAGATATATTTTTCAGTTGATGTAAGCATATAGAGGGAGAAGGTGACTTCGTATTGGTAGTTCTTGAGCTGCAGCCAACGGATGAGGGAGGAGAGGTAGGGTTCGGAGGGTCGCTGGTGCGATCGATCGGCTGCGGTGGTGTGCGACATTTTCGTGGGTCTGATTAGAGATTGAGAAGTGGGAGCAGGAAGAGCATGGGTTGATGCACACATTGGCGGGTTGTAGTGCAAGTGTTGGGAGAATGTATAAGAATAAGCGACAAGGGCAGGAAGAGAGTGGGAAGGGATGCGTTCACACTGAGTAAACCCAATTGCGCGCCCACATCATGGGAATCGGAAGAGCTTTCTTGTGAGAATTGGAGGGCAGGGTTGGTAATTTCTAAGGACTTGTCGATCAGGGGTTATCGGTGGGGAGCTGGAGGACCGGAGGACGCTGACAAAAATTCTGCTACATACTTTAGCTGTAAGCTGGCGACAACTATCTCATGACTTTTGTCTCTGTATCTCGACTCCTTCGTTGCGTAAAATAGCGACTTGAAAGGGCTCCACGGCATTTTCTTAATGAAACAATCTTGCACTAGAAGGCCTTCTACACTGGTCTATGTATTTGTCGTTCCACTCTAGGTCGTTCGAACACTGCTTTCACTTCATGTCCTTCCATCACACATCTGCACAACAGCCCATTTACCACTCCATGCCCATTTTCGAGCACCTGAGTCGCCTCCACCTCCTTCAACTCGTCTAAGTTCTTCGTCTCGGCCTGGAGGCAACCCGACCACAACGTCAGCCTTGCAGGTTCTCAATGCCAATGATCGCACACCTGACCCCTTTCCAAGTGGACCCAGGCTATCAGCAAAGGGCGTAGTTGGATCCCAAGCTGCCTGCATAGATTATCAGCAAGTTCTTGGAGGGAAAGAGACATTGCCATCCTTACGTCGCCAGTCAGCTTTCGGTAGTTCAAGTCGCCCTTGAAGATCACCAACTCGCTTTCTTTCAGATCCTCCAGAACCTCAGGCGCCGTGTGTGGCATGCGCCAGAAACTCCCCGGATTTGTCCAGAATCGACTAGGTCGTAGTACAAGTTTGCCTTCGCTATGTAGATGACTCCAATTTTCGAAAAGGAACTTCAAATTTGCAACCTCCTCTTTAGCCAACGGCCCTGGTGATAACTCATCTGACGAGTCAGAGGTTGCAGCATAAAAGGCTTGTGGATCGGCCAAGACGTTGAGCAGCTCCACGAAATCCTTCGGTACAACATCACTGACGAACCACGGTATCGACTTTGGATGTAGAACAACCTCCGAAGCAAGCCCTTCTGTCAGCAGATATCCTGCCAGAATCAGATCCACAAAGAGCTCAAATCCTGCGTTGTCGAGCACGATCGAGACCATTGACTTCCTCCCAGCATTCTTTGCATTTCTTAGGATGCCCAATGCCGCTGGCAAATCATTCACAATTATGTTCTTCTCTGACTCTTTGCGTGCATTGGATCCCTGCAGCTTCTGGATATCCTCGTAGCTGAGAGACGTCAACAGCGAAAGATCTGTGGCATTTCCCCATAAACAAATCTCGCACATCTCCATGAACAAGACTTTCTCTGCCTCTTCGATCTTGGTGGGATCCTCTGAGGGTACGACAGAAGAATCTTTCTTGATTTGCTTGACGATGTCGTTGTACCTTGCGGCAAGCTCTAGAACAGCCGGTCTAGATGACTTGAAAGTAGACATCTTTTGACGTCCGAAAACATCGTAGTTCTTCCAATGGCTGGATCGTCGGAAGAGAGCAGCGATGCTTCGATACAGATAGCATTCTGAATAAAGCCACTGAACATTGTGCCATGTGGGATTCCTACGCATTTTCAGTTCAGTATTGTAGCTCTCTACGTCTAGCTCGCCGTCGTCCTCGAGAGGCCTAATGTAGTCAGCCTGTATCTTCAGGGCCTTAGAAAGTTACTCACATTATTTGGCGATTGTGCTGTAGTTCATATTTGAATTTTGCTAATTGCTCGACGATTGATTTGCCATCTCTGATCTTATCGTCGTTTGAAGCATCTATCTCTCCAATCGACCGGTGCAGATCATCAATCGCTCCCGTCTGAACAAGGTGAGTAATTAGTCTATCAGGATCTAGTAGAAGATGTCCGAACCAGGATAGTAGGCCATCTCTCTCTTGCAGAAATGTAGGCAAATGAGGTAGGATCAGACGTCTGATATGTAGCTGAAAGACGGTCAGAGATGGTGTTTGGACTGTCCAGAACTGTCTGTGAGACTCAACGAGTTTTCGTATCAAATTCCATTCTTTGACATACGGTGCGTCAAGAGAAGGTCTGGCTCTGTCAAATTGTTGATGTTGGTCACCGGCCAGATTATCGAGACCCTAAAATATGACGGTGAAGAAACTATTGTAACCCTTGAGTGGAACGGATCTCGAATAAGACTCCAGAGGCGAAGTGATCTGAAGTGTCCAAGTCAACGAGGTACGGGAAGACAGAGACTGAATATTCTCGAACCTCTCAGAGAGATGTAGACGGAGTTCTACTTCACTACAAAGCAAATGGACGACCTCAAAGCCTTATCATCGTGAAATCTGTGCTCAAGATTTATGAGCCTGCCTAGATAGGCAACAGTTGAAATCTTTTATTGTGTCAGAAATCCATCCGTAACGATATAGACGGTTTCACATCAGCTTCTTCACTATCTGCTTGGTCTTGCCTGTGCTGCACTCGTTGAGACCTTAGTAGAGTCTCCAGAAATTCGCGTTGCTCTCCTCCCATTTGACCGACTAGGATCCTGAAAGCAGCCTGATCCGCCCCTGCTACCTCCAGTAGTCGCGTGGCTGTCTCCTCGTGAATGGTGGGCCCTTGAAGAGCAGCGCGCTTCAGTAAAGTGGGGATAACCATTGCGCACAGAGCTGGTCTCAAATCCGATGGCACAGCCTTTACTGCGGAGGCTAACATGTGTGAAATAACCGCTCTCACATTCTCAGGGTCGTCGACAGATGTATCGATAAGAAAATGAAGAAGTCGCGGAAAAAGGAAACGAAATGCGGCTTCATCAGATGGAGATTTTAGGGCTGTAAAGAGGAGTGATCGGAGGCAATTTGCAGCCACGGTTGCGAGACCAACATCAGGCAGGCAGCCCAAAATTTCCTCAAGTGCTTGACTTATAAGTTCTTCATTGGCAGGAAGAGTAGACCCGACGGAGGTCAGCAAAATGGTTATGGCGAGCAGCGTGTTCTTCGCACAAGGCAAGGCAGACTCTGTCTCGCGACGTTGCGCATACGTCAGAATCTTCAAGAATTGCCACAAACAGCCTCGAATCAGCCTCTCAACATCGTAGGATTTGCTGCCGGAGGACGTGATGGACTGCAAGAATCGCTTGAAGGTTGGAAAAGTTTGTGGCACTACTGTTGACTGAAAAGCGCCGGATGCCAGTATGGAGCAGAAGGTGTTCAATATGCAAGCGTACAGATCTGATTTGATAACGCTGGGGAAAACCTCGGCGACATCAACCAACGCCTCCATAGCTGTACGAATAAGTGCAACAGCTTCACCACCGAGCGACCAAGACTGCTGATTCGAGGAATGGTCCAACGCAGGGATCATCCCGGCCAAGATCAATATCATAACACGGGTCAACTCAAACAGTTGTTCAATGTCATCGGATAGCTTTTCCTCTCGTTCTGTTCCAGCCTTGGCTGCCTGGTGATCTAATGCCAGACCTCGCGTGATCTCTACCAAAGCATTTTGTATTCCCAGTCCTTCAGTCAGAGCAAGTCGATCGAGTATGTCCATGGTTTCGTCAAACACCGTATCTTGATATACGGCACTCCCTGATACTGCTGGACGAAGGATCTTTTGCAACGCTTGTAGGATCTTTAACGTTTGCGTAGGGTTGTCACGACCTTGTGTCACAAGCGCTTCGAATGCCAACCCGTAGAGAATGAAGAAGAACGCAACAGGCTCTTCCCGAAAACTGATGTCTTTCCCCACTGGCTGTGATTTACCAGAGTCCTTGATCAGCCCAGACTGCCGGTTGTCCAAGGCGTCAAAGACGAAATCGCTATCCTTGTCAACAAGAATAGCAATAGCATCAATCAGATTAAGCCATATATCCTGGTAAAAGTGGAGAAGTGTCTCTCGATTGAGAGCCGCATACAGCTCATTCAGATTCTGCCCAGTGCCCGTCCCACCGAGTGAACTTGAGATGTCAGGTTCAAATTTCAGTCTGGCAAAGTCTTGTAGCGATGAGAGCCAGAGCGGCGTCAATTTGGCAACATAGGGTTGTACTATTGCTTCCAGGTATCGCTGTTCCCTGCTCGAGATCTGCAGCTGGGCCCATGCAGATAAAAGGGACAGCCTCAACATGGTTTGGGCGTTTGAGCTCAGAACTTTTAGATCACCAATGGAAGTATTCGGGGATGCCTCTGTTGATAACGACCCTTCAGACCGATCTAATGGCAGACTGGGCGAGCTGGAGATGCTTTCTAATCCAGTAACAAGCAGCTTGAAAATGCGGCCCATCCGTTCGACACTAGTAACAATTCCAGTAGCAACAAAAGTAGCACACACATTGATAGCTTCTGATGCAAGTTCAGGTGAGGAGTCAGGAGCGAATGCGGGTGTCAGAGCTGAGCTTATTTGTGCTTGATACTGTTCCAGAAGTGATGCTTCAAGGAAGTCAGGATCGGAGGTTTTCCCGAAAAGCTAGAGCGTGTCAGCTAAGTCTCGACTCCTGGGGCGGATAAATACCCTCAAAACCTGATCGATGATCCGTAGGCCCCATATCCGCAAGCTCACAACGTTAGCTGTTGAGGCAGAAAAGGCCATTCGAACAACATCTGCGATTTTGCTTTGCAGAGCAGTCTCTGCCGGTATCGCTTGATCAGGTAGGGTAGCCTGGCTGATCAATGAGATGAGTTTGCTGAGGCATGACATCGCAAAGCTTCGTGTTTGCCATTTTAGAAATTCCTGCCCCTCCTGTGCACTCCCTGCGTTATCGCCTTGTGCAGCCGCTGCGGCGGCAGCGAAGCCAGCAACCTCCTCGTCTTGTAGGTCAGGAACTACCGCAGGCTTCTCTACTTTTGTGCTCATTTTCTCTGGCTTTGATCGCGTCTTTGAGAGGACGTCTTGACATCGCTGGATCCATTCGACCGTGTCTTGGTCATAGGTTTGGCACAGCCAATCTTGCAGGACATTCTGAATTCCTGCGTGATTAGGATTTTGGTCTAGAACAAGCCAAAGGTCATCCTCGAGGCTAGAACCAGAGGTTAAAAAGACAGCCTTCGCATCCCTTTTCACGAGATCGCCAAGACTGTCAATTGAGATCTCCCTAATTCGCTCTTCGGCTGAACCAAGGCCTTTTTGAAGATTCCTTACATGTTCCGGGAAGTCAAGGTGCCCTGGCGTGTAGAGCGACAGATGTCCTGAACAGATTGAGCCTTCAATGACCAGGTGGATGGATTCCTCGCAACGGAAGTAGTCGACCAGCTTCTCTATCAAGCCTCTCTCGTTTTTCATGTCCTGTAAGTCCGGACCTAGGACGTTGATGAGAGAGTCAACGCACCTGGTGATAATAAAAGGTGTTGAATACTCAACTTCGAGATTCGATGTGGCAAGAGACATGGCTTCTTCTGTATGAGAATCGTTGGTGAACAATCTGGCCAAAATGCCAAGAGTGCTTGCGACGTATCCTGAGAAGTTCAGTCCTGCAGAGTCGGCCACCTTTGTCAAGCCCTGCAAAGCCCAGAAATGTACAATTGGATGTGGATCATTACATAGTGACAATAGGACCCCGACCATGGTCTTGAGGTGAAATCCAGCAGCCATGCCACCAACTTGTGCATGGATGCAACCGAGCGCCAAAGCACATCCAGCGCGAATGTTAGGATCCCTGTTGGCAACGACCGTGTCGATAAGATGTCGAACGTGTGAATTAGTGAAAGAGCTTCCAAAAAGGTTGCACATGCGTCCGATTGCTTCGACGCCTATAGTTCGTGCGAAGGGGTCTGGATCCGTAATAGATTCCTGCAGTGTGTCAGCGAGCTCTGTGAAAAAGTCCTAACGTGCTCACCTGGATGATGTCTGCCGCTATTTTCTCTATAGACGAAGTGGCTAATTTGCCTGACGAATATCGTGTCTCACGATTTGCAACTACCAAAGCACAGAGGATAGCGGTAGCAACATTCACACGCAGAGCTGCTTTTCTACCAGGCTCTCTGCTGTAAGGTCGTGACAAAAGCATGGCAAGCTGTTCGAGACTGCTTTCCTGGACTTTCTGAGCTTGTAAGGGCAGTGCCACGGCAAACAAGTCAATTGCCGCATTGATAACCTGCGTAGGCGGAGGATCGGCTTCAATACCAGGATCAAGAGGTTCAAGCAGGTAAAGACGTAGTGAGTCGTGTTCCAAGGCTGTGCACACGGGTGATGCTAACTACAACGGTCAGCGAACTGCATTGAAGTACAGACAGGGGCACATCTCACGGCATCGTCAATTCCTTCCTCTTCATCCATGATAATCTCAAAGTCTCCTATCACCTTGCGATCGCGATCGCGACTAAGCACTTCAACACGATATCCTCGGATCAGGCCGTTTACGCCAAATCCCCAATTGTCAGCTAATTCCCACAAGCTCTCAAAATTGCTGGCAGAGCTCGCAATTGATGACTCTGAATTCTGATTTGAAGCACTCTCAGGTTCTGCAAAGGCAGTAATAGCAAGGCTTAGCAAATTCGAATGGGACAAAATCCCAGTGTGTTCAAGGCGGCTGAGGTTGATGAGTCTGATGAAGCACTGCAGGACTCGTCGTTGGACTAGGATCATTAGGTCTTGGAGCTGCAGCGCTGGTGTGAGACGATTGGCGATTTCTTCGGGCTGCCGATGTGTGGGAACAGACTCGTAAAATGCGATGGTATTTTGCAGCATCGTTGCAATCCTTCTCGACCCATCCGTAGTGATAAGGCTTCCATTATACTCAAGAAAGACAAGCAGCGCACCCAAAGCACATTCGCGCACATGGGCAAGAAAACTCGTTTCGAGGGGTCCCCTTTTAGTTGCGTTGTTTTGAGTCAACGGCCTGGGCAAGGCATTCCTCCATAACAAGAGGAGCTGAGAAAGGTGTGTCTTGACGAAGTTTGGTCCAAGCGGCATGAGACCACCGACGAGAATCCAAGCAACCTGGACTTGAGTGGCCGATACTCTCAATTCTGTGCCGCTGCTGGCCTTCAGCAACTCCGTTGCTGTAGCCAGCGCTTGAGAAAAGACCTCGACAGAACCGTATAGCGGTTGTGATCTTGCTGTGCTTATCACCGCCGCAAGCGCAGTTGCGTATCCAACGCACCTCCTTTGGTACAGCCGAGAATCATTCAGCTGGCTTATATTTTTTTTTACGCAGTCCATACAGCTATTTGCACAAGTGAGAAGTTGCTGTGGACAGGCCACGACCAACGCTCGCAGACAATGAGAGACATGGATCTGAACACTGTAACTGCGGTGCTGCAGTACTTGGAATAGGGTTTCGCGACATATTTCCGCAAGAATGCCAGCCGCTGGGCCCAGACAGGATAACAGGTTTGACAGAGAGCCGAGAGCAGCAATAATCACCTGTTTCGGAGGCTCACGCCGTTCTGAAATGGCTTGTGGGAAGTTCTTCAAGACGTCGTTCAAGAGCCATCGTGTTGCATTCAGTTGTGCGCTTTCACTCAGTATTTTGAAACCTACAGTGGTATCCAGGATTACTCTCACCATTCTGCGACTGAAAAGGAGCCTGTAGCGATTGTAAGAGATTGTTGGGTGATCAAGTACATCGTTGTACAGATGACTCGCTACGACGCCATAACGTTCCTCAATGACTCTCTCCGGTAATCGTGATAGAGCATATTTGTAACAGAAGGCAACCCCAGCTCTGGCTCGATTGGTTGTGTAAGGCTTGGTATAGTGGTTGGCAAGTGTTCGAAGGATATCGTGAAGACTCAGCGAGAGTAATATAGAATGCTTTTTCGAGGGTGCAGAACTCGGCCGTTCGGCTTCTTCTTCGCTATCAAGCCCAATCGTCCCTTTCTTAGGTGCTTTGGTGGGTTTGCGGGCGCTTGAGTCACCCTCCAATTCCGAGAAGAGCTTGACGAAGGCTGACGCGAGGGCAGAGGCTGCAGCATGTCTGACGCTGGCGACTTGACTTTCTAAAGCTTTCCATATTGTAGCCTTTAAAGCATCAAAGTCGTTCGCATTTTCGAAGTATGGCGTTGCAGATATGAGCCCCTTGAGGCAATAACAGGCTGTCTTCTGAGATAGCATGGCCTTCTCATTTGATGCTGCACCTCTTGCAGATTTCCACACATCTCGAGCCGACTGCTCATCTAAGGAGGATCCCAGCCCCTCAACAGCGCGACCAAGCGCTTTGTATATCGCTGCACGCAGCCCAGCATGGTTCTGAGCCTGCTTCAAGAGCTTCAACAAGCTGCTAAATGCAAGACCTGATAGGCTAACGGCACTATCGCCCGCCGTTCGTAGAATACGGCCAAGACACACCACTGCTGCATGTTTGTTCTTCAAATCCTTCTCGACCTTTCCAGCATTGATGGTTTCAAGTAACTCGTTGATAGACTCGTATAACAGGCTCCGGCTCCCTCGAGCGAAGATTTCGGAGTAAACGATCCCCAGGCTGTCACGAATAGGTCGACTCGGTGGGGGAGACGAAAGATTCAGAATGATGATAAGTTGTTTCTTGATCGATGATTGGTGCGCGGAAAGAGCATCGTGGTCAAGGTTTTGGACATGGCGCACGAGATCAGAGACGAATGTCAAAAGGAAGAGATCTTGCTGCTCAGACGGAAGCGAATGTAATTTTGGCACGTCCAATTCGAGTTTGAGCGTTGCAGCAGTACTCTCAGGTTGGCCCGTGGTAGTGGCAAGACCTGACATGTAGGGACAAGTCTGCTTTGTATCAAGAGGACTGGGAGTTACTATTTGTCCTCGGATTTGCGAAAGGGCCAGTGGAGAAAGTCCGGGTTTGAGTCAGCTGCTTTGTGGAGCGAGTCTCTCAATGGCATCAAAATGAGATTGCCCAGCAGCCCCAGTGGATATCCTCCAGCCAATCTGCCAAAGAGAAGTACGAGTTGCTAGGAAGAGAGCGTCGCGATGGAGCCATCAACCTCGCAATGCTGCAAACAGCCAAAGTCGGCCAACCTGCCCTTTCAGCATGGGGATTTTCACCAAGCTCTTGCTACGCGCCATTGCCGCGGCTCGGCGGCAAGCACGGTAGATGCCGGCAGCCCTGGACCAGATCTCGAGACTCAAGACGATGCATCTTTGCAGTTCCGCAGTGTTTCACTCTCACGCATCAGTGGGAAGACCTTTTTGACCCTCCATCTAAGGTGTCATAGCCCAAGACAGTTGGTAACGCTGGTCTTTTGGCACTGACCTGCAACGCTTGTTCCCTAGCTGGCAATGGGCTCTTTCGGGGATCTCTTCAAGGTAGCGTACTATCGCGCACACCTCCTCGTTGACTTCTGACACTCCCCGGCAGACCCTCCTCATTCCGGCCCTAATATCTCTCTTTATCTATGTTGTTCTCAGCTACGCCATAATTCCGCTCTACCGCCAACATCGCCAGAGATACGCCCACTACCTCCCACTCGAAACCATCTCTCATCACACCTCATCCCTACGTTCACGTATATCCGATGCCACTTTTAGATTTCTTCTTCCGTCAGCATGGCTCGAAAGGCGACCTCCTGGTGGTCGATATAGCGCTGCCGAGGGCGATGAGAGTTTGTTTGACGAGGAGGGAGAGGGATTAGTCGGCTTTGACATCGATGCACAAAGACGGGAGCGCTTGGAAAGATCTAACAACCTTGAGAATTCCGATAGAAGATTGAGCCGGGATCTAGAGGAAGGTTTCCAGGATGAAAGCGATGACGAAGAGAGACCAGGTCATCGAAGAACAGCGTTACGATGACCGAAATTTCTTGTATGATCATTGTTTCTTATCCACGAAAACATGTATCTGATGACGGCCTCAACACCCTATACAAGTCCTCAGAGCTTATGCCTTTTCTCACCACTGGCAATCTTCCTAAACTCCTCCTGCGGTGCCCCACTCACAAATCTAGCCATACCCTCCATGACTTCTCGTGCGCCTTGCGCCTCTAACCTCTCGTTGTACGGCCTCCTGATGAGTTCCTTGATCTTGATCAAGCTCTCTTGGTTGAGATGCTCACCCAGCCGGTCCTCGACTTCATCTAGTACTTGGCGCAAGAAACCCTCATGGTCGTTCTGGTCTTTGCCTCTGAAGATCTTGTTCACGAATCCTGTCTGCGCCAACTCTTCGCTCGAGATCCTCTTCGACATAATGAGGGCCTCGTTTGCTTTGGAGATACCCAGCCGTTGCACAAACCCGACACTTGAGCCTCCCTCCGTCACTAACCCAAGCGACGAAAATGGCGTCAACAGAAAAGTGTGTGGCGTGGCATACACGAAATCAGAGAACGCGATCAACGCCGCGGATAATCCAACAGCTGGCCCATTCAAAGCTGTCACCAGGATCTTTGGGTGTGCATAAAACGAGCGGGTGATGTCCAGATTGTTTGACACAAAGCTTCGCAATATGTCCCTTCTGACCTGGTCCTTGTCCGCATTCGCGTCCGCTCCTTGTCTGGTAGTTGTGACGTCCGCGCCTGCAGAGAAGAATCGGCCTGTGCCTGTCAACACGGTTATGCTAATGTCATTCATTTTCGCAACGTCTTGAAGGAGGCAGGACAGTCGGTAATAAGCGTCTTGGTTCATTGCATTGAGCTTCCTGGGCTGATTGAGCGTGATGATAGCTATGCGACCCTTTTTGGTTAGGGTTACCACTTCGGAGGCCATGATTTAGGGACCGGAGACGTTCGTGTTGCCGTGTCGCTGGCTGCAAGGGATTTGGCACGCTTTCGGATCTCAAGTTAAGATCAATTGATGCGCAAGCGCTTTTACTTTGGCGAAGGAACAAGTGAAGGTCGAGCTCGGGACAGCTCCAGAGTACGAACCAAGAATGCGAGGAACCAACTTAGAGGCGATGGAATCCGGAAAGCCGAGGCATCGAGAGCTTGGCACGCACTCCGCAGGACCCTGGGGCCACAGAGGAGGCTCCATTATGATTGCAAGAGTATTCCGCACGAATCCGTTCCAACAGCCCGTCCTCTTCCGCGAATAGACTGTGTCGGAGCCGGAAAGACACATCTTGCCGCTTCACAAGGATATGACTGACTGACAGGAGGGCAGAATGTCACTTAGCGACCAATGAGCATCCACGACCAGCTTCATCACCTAGCATTGATCTAATGAACAACTTCGCTATCTCTCTTCTTTCGGATAAATCCAAGCAAGCTCTTTCTTTCCTTCTTGTCCTTTGTCGCGTCACGGTCTTCTATGGCGTTCGAGAATGCTATGTCGTTATTCTCTGTTACATCGTCACAGGACTTTCCGTTGGCTCCACGGCGGAGTGACCGTCAGTCTCTTTGCCCAATCTCATTTCTGAATTGGAGATCCTTTGCTTCAACAGATTCTTTGCTTTCCGAGGACCGGCCCCCAGACTCTGACTGAGCACCTCCTTTTCTCCTTTGCTTCTCCTCTCTCTTTGCCTGCTTTGTCAGCTCTTTTTCTTGTCTAGCGACCTCTTTCTGCGCCTTCTTCTCCTTTTCCAGTCCTTCATTCTCGGTGATTCTGTCTGCCATGCGTTGGTAGTAGCCTTCGTTGAATGCTTTGACTCGCTTGGCATCTTGTCCGATGGGCTGCATGGAGCGGTAGCCATCCGCGTACGCATTCATTGCAAAGATTTCTCCCAGTTTCTTGGTCTTGCGACTGATTGCTTGCTGTATCAAAATGTTGTATCTTGGATGGGATATTTAAAGGCAATGAAGATGCGTGGCCTTCACTTGTCGAGATCCCTAAGGCGATGTTGTGCCTTCATGTCAGAGAGGCCGGCGGGTTCCTGATCCCCAGCTCTCTCTGAATATCTGGAATCAGGCCGAAGCCAAGCCTTGCTAAGTCTAGAGCAAGCAGCTCTTAAATGATTGCACGACTACCTACTCCGATCGACAGTATCCACATCTGGCAAAGCTGTGCTGTATATATAGAAAGCCAACTGTGGAGATGAAGGGGCTTTGATCCTTGCTTAGTAAAATTAAAGTCGGGAGGCTGTGCCAAGAGGCAGTGGAATTGATCCTCAGTTGGTGATGAAAACCCCTGTTTTTGCGGGGCATCAGAACGTCCAGATGTTGGTAACCCATTGGACACGATGCTATGCGCCTTGTCTGCCGTCTCTCCGCATGAATGATGCACAGTATCCCCGGGCAGTGCTGCCTGGCTACTACGTGGGACGTGGACACGATTAAGATCCCTACTTGTACCTTTCGTATTTAAATTTCCTTTCGCTTTCGCTTCCTCCTTTCAAAGTCTGTCTTCGTCCGCCCTCCTTTTTTTTGCTGTGCCTGCCACCATTTTCCAAGATGGTGCTCACCAGATCGTCCCCCGATCAATACACCATCGTAACCTCCGCCCACCATGACACCGTCTACAATGACTTCGAGGACATCGGTTCCGGCAAATTCGTCGACTTGGATACCCAGCTTACGACATCCATTCGAGACCATCATCCAGGAATGACTCTGACGGTTACTCCTGCCAGCTATGCCAACCTTGCTTGGTTTGCAGCCGCGGGTTATGCACGTGCAGAGCTTGATACCTCCGAGGATTCTATGTTGAGGTGGAGGTTTTACCATCCAGCTTCGGTCCGAGGTGGGCCGGGATATCTAGGGGATACATATTTCTTCGCCCGGTATAAGTATACCTGGAATGACATCGAGTTCACCGTTTACACGATTAATGAGCACTACACCACTGTCAACTACATCCTGTTTCCACCAGATGATGATGAGAGCGTACTTTCCCATTCCAAGATCACCGATGCACTTCTCCAAGCGGTAGGCGAGGTCCAGTTTGCAGTGGACAAGACTATTTTGGTTTACGATTGGTATTGGACTCGAAGCAGGGCTTTGTACGACGAGGTGCAGAAAGCGTCTTGGGATGATGTGATCCTCGATAAGAAGATGAAAACAACTCTCACGGAGACTGTGACCCACTTCTTTGACAGCGAGAAATCTTACAAGGACATCGGTGTCCCCTGGAAGGTGAGTCGAAAATGCTGGTTTTTCTGTCTCAGCTCGCTTTTCTCACATCTTATTAGAGAGGTATCATCTTCTACGGGCCAGCCGGATGCGGGAAGACAATCAGTATCAAAGCGTTGATGCATACACTCTCTGTCCGCCAAAATCCGGTCATTTGTCTCTACGTCAAAGCTATCAGTTACAGCTCCGAAATCGGTGATATTTTCCAGTTGGCTCGTCAAATGGCACCGTGCCTCCTTATTCTCGAGGACATCGATACGCTTGTCACAGAACAGATGCGCTCCTACTTCTTCAACGAAGTCGATGGTCTTGAGAACAATAATGGCATAATGATGATTGCCACCACAAACCATCTGGATAAGTTGGATGGTGGCTTAGCTAAGAGACCAAGCAGATTCGATCGCAAGTACGCTTTTCCAGTCCCGAATCGTGATGAAAGGATTC
>JAABUK010008596.1_pt1 | contig 14248 bp, 14 predicted proteins | sample 5559141 | NCBI WGS metagenome assembly JAABUK01 (sample SAMN10711869, study PRJNA513367) | rock metagenome | isolation source: Antarctica rocks | place: Antarctica: Victoria Land, Pudding Butte nord | collected 2016-01-03
CGCCTACGGGCCTGAAACGACCGGCTCTGGCGGGCGATCTAAAGGCAATTCACGCCTTCCAGGAAGACCTGCGTGAGGCGGTGGGAATTCCCAGCCTTTACAACGAATCTTTGGGTACGGTTTCCAACCAGTACATTTACGACCGCGTGGAAGAACGGGATCAGGACAACATAAAGGCTGCCTGGAAAATTAAGACTAGCTAGCCGCCAGCCTTAAGGCGGGCGTTCATTTTCGCGAGCTCATTTTGAATCAAGCGGTTTTTAGGATACTCGTGGGACAGTTCGCCTAGCAGCTTCTGGCTTTCAGCCAGCTTCTTTTCTCGAAGGTAGCCGGCCGCAAGAAGGATCTTCGCCAGCGGCTTCAAGTAATTTCCGCGCGTTGCCACCAGGCGCAGGTTCTGAAAGCCCTGTTCCTTATTTCCCTGAACGTCGTCGAACTTAACGAACCAGCGCACCACCAGCGGCAGCGTTCCCACTAAGTACTCCGTGAAGCCAGTGGTAAGATAAGCGTCGGTGAATGAAGGGTCCACCTGAATCAGATGCTTGGCCTCGCGGTATGCGCGTTTGTTTATGGAGAGGCTGGCGATTTGTTTCTTTTCGACCAGCGCCATGTAATCCCCCGTCTCTCCCAAAGCCAGACACATGGCGAAGAGAGAGGGAGCGTCGTTGGGGTTTTTTTCCAGCGTAGCTTGGGCAAGAACCTGGGCCTTATCGATTGCGGCGTAGAAATCGTCGTGAATTTTCTTATCGGGATGTAGCTTTTTGCCGCTATCGGAAATGCGGCGATCACTTTCAAAAAACTCGCTTTCCAGAATGCCCATCCGGTCGAGTTCTGAAAACAGGAGAGCTGAGGCACGAACAGCGTGCCCTAAAGGATCGCGCGGCTGCTCCGAGATATAGCGGCCAATTACCGTTTGCGCGCCGGAAAAATCTGAGCTGTACATCCGGTGAAAGGCTTCGCCGATCAAAGGGGGACCGGCCGAAGCTTCCGCAGCTCTGCCGGCAATAGGTGCCAGGAAAACGAAGAAGACGCACAGTTTGAGCACGCCTCATCCTATCAGCCCGGTTTCGGCGCAAGGTTTACGCTAGTTGCGATTCCAGGACAATAATATCTCCCGAGCTGATTTCACCTTCCTCTAAAACGCGCGCATAAAAGCCGCTGCTACCCCAATAAACGGCGGAAGTGTCGCCCTTCTTTACGGCAGCGCTGTAGATTTCTTTCTGAATCAGATTGCCAGTACGCGCTGACTGGTAGATATCGAGCGTACGGCAGGGTGCTCGCGGCTTAGTGAGCTTAATGCGAGCCGCACCGACATGAAACTGCTGGCCGGCGCGCCATTGTTGGGGATCGAGCCCGGTGGTGGTTAAATTTTCCCCTAGGGCACCGGGATAGACCGGAAACCCGAGCGCGATTAGGTGCTGGATGGTTTCATTTGCGATCAAGAGCGCGGCTTGGGAAGGGCCGCCGTGAATTTTAGGGTGAGCAAAAGAATCGCCATCGAAGCCGGATCGGGTGAGATTCCCTCGGAAAATGGAGCGTTTGGGGACTCCGCCGCGCGAAATATTTACTTGTAAAATTTTTCCTGACATTTTTTAAATCTTTTTGAGAATATTTCCTGGGCCTCACACTACGGCTACATAAATGGTAGGCACCTCCCCTACATTGCTGTTCAGTGAGTACTTCGGAACACTGAATTTGGAAAAGGCTGCAATCTTGAGTTTCCCGCAAGGGTTGCCGGGGTTCGAAAAAGAGCGCCAGTTTGCAGCCGTCCAAATCCCAGGGCAGCACCCCTTAATTTATCTTCAAAGTGTCACAACGCCTGGATTATGTTTGCTGACCTTTCCTGTACGGACCATCGATTCTAATTATTGCTTTGAGATTAGCCTGGAAGAACGGGACGTGCTGCAACTATCGCGTGCCGACCTGCCGGAATACGCGGACAGCCTGCTGGCACTAGCGATTGTAGCGGTGGAACCCGAAACAGGGGCAACGGCCAATTTAGCGGCACCCTTGATTGTAAATCTTCAAAACAATTTGGCGCTGCAATCCCTGCAGGCCGATACTGCCCTCCCTTATAGCTATCCCCTTACCGCGATCGCAAGCGCGTGCTGATTCTTAGAAGGCGCACCGGAGAAGCGATCTCGATCGGCAACGGGATCGAAATCGAGATTCTGGAAATTGGGCCATCAAAGGTGAAGATCGGTATTCACGCGCCTTCTGAAATTTCTGTGCAACGCAAAGAGATGGTACGGGTGAGCCAACAGAACCGAACTGCCGCCATGATCTCTTTAGAAAGCCGAATGGCTGTGGTGGAAAATTTATCCCATCTTTTTTCTATAAATCAGTCCGAACCCGCCGATAAGTCTTTTGAGGCTAGATACTCCGGGCATCCTGAAAAGGAGAACCTGGAACCGGCATGACGCCGGGCTGTATCCCACAACAGGACGTTCACAATGTCAATTTCAATTCAGACCAACGTAACTTCACTCATCGCGCAAAACAACTTGCGCATCAACACGGATTTTCAGAGCCAAACGATTCAGCGATTGACCTCCGGCTACCGGATCAATTCTTCAGGCGACGATGCCGCGGGGCTGGCGACAGCTAATAAATATCGCAGCGACACGGCGGAACTGACGCAGGGTGTCCGCAACGCGAATCACGAACTGAAGTGGGAAGGGGCGGGCAAAAAGGTGAAACGCACGCTGGTGCCGCCAACGCCGGAAAAGTTGAAAACCATTCGCGATCTGGTGAGCGGTATAGCGGGCCTGAGCACGGAGCGTGGCGATCTTCTGGTTGTGGAAACGCTTCCGTTTGAATCGACATTAAGCGCGGAGCCCCCTTCGGAAATGGGCCCGAATACGCCCGTGACGGACCCGCGGCTTCCGAAATGGCTGGCACCTGTACTGGCTGACGGCCAGAGCTTTCTGATTGCGGCAGTTGTTGGTGCGGTTCTGGTTGTTATGCTGTTGGGCCTTGCGTTTCTACTGTTGAAGAAAAAAAAGAAGGTCTCAGTGCAGACGCAAACAGCTTTACAAGCATCGGCGGAATCGGCACCGGCCGCATTGCCCAGCGAACCCGGGGAACTGGAAGCGATTCGGCTGGCAGCCGCGCGAGAGGCCACGCAGCGGCTGCTGGATGAAGAGATTGCCAATCAACTGAAGCTGCCCATACTCACCTCGAAGAAGGCGGAGATCCTAGTTAATCATCTTCGGGAGTCAGTGAAGAAAGACAGCGTCGGGACCACGAACATGTTGAAGAACTGGCTAGCTGAAAAGCAGGGAGCGGAAGCGGTATGAGTCCGGCAACGAGTATGGCTCCTGCCCTTGCGGGGCCGCGCCGAGCCGCTATTTTGCTGATTGCTCTTGGCGAGCAGGCCAGCGCGGAAATGGTGAAAAATCTGAACGAAGATGAAGTGCACCTGGTTAGCCGCGAGATTGCGCGTTTGGACGCGGTATCGGCGGAGCAGGCTGAAGTGGTCCTCGAAGAATTTCATCAGCTGCTGATGGGCCGTGAGTTCGCGGTGAAAGGCGGCTTGGATTATGCGCGAAAGATGCTACAGAATGCATTCGGGCCGGAAACATCGAAGAAAATTTACGATCGCCTGGTTAAGGTGTTGGGCACCGATGTAGCCAGCTTCGATGTGCTGCATAAGGCCGATCCGCAGCAGCTCGCGAAATTTATCCATAGCGAGCACCCTCAAACCATCGCGTTGATCCTCTCGCACCTAAGTTCTTCGCAGGCAGCGGCACTGCTGGTTTCGCTGCCGCCGGGTATGCGTTCCGACGTAGCGCTACGCATGGCGAACCTGGACCAGATTTCACCGGAAATCATTTCGAAAATCGCCGGCATCATCGGCCAGAAGCTTGCCGCATTGGGAGAGTACAGCCGCGAATCCTACGGCGGCGTACGTGCCGTTTCAGAGATGTTTAACAGGCTGGATGTGAAAATCTCTAAGGAAATTCTAAGCAGCATAGAAGATCAGGATGCGGGCTTAGTGGAAACCATCCGCCACTTGATGTTCATCTTCGAAGACCTGCTTTCCATAGATGAGAACGGGATGAAGCAGTTGGTGGCAAAGGTGGACCGCAAGAATCTAACGGTGGCTCTGAAGGGCACCAGCGATCAGCTGCGCAACCATTTTCTGTCTGGCATGTCGCAACGCGGCGCGGAGATGCTGAAGGAAGACATGGAGGCCATGGGTCCGGTCAAGATCAGGGATGTGGAAACCGCGCAGCAGCAGATTATCGGGTTGGTCCGTCAGTTGGAAGCGGATGGCGTCATTAATTTGAAGGGTTCCGCCGGGGAGCAATATGTCGTCTAGAGTATTGCTTCGCGAGCAAGGTTGCGCAGAAGTTCAGCCAATGGTCTGGCGGACATCCGGACAGGGAGGTCACACGGCCGGCGCACGGCCAGGCAGTTCCACAAAATTCGAACCTTCGGTTTCCATCGATCCTGAAACGGCGGCACTGCGCAACAGATTGATCGAGACGGAGCAAACTGCGCGCCAGGCAGTAGAAGCCGCGCGGCGCCAAGGTTTCGCGGAGGGCGAAGCGCAAGGGAGGGCGGCAGCGGGCAGCGAGTTGGAACCTGTGCTTGCCCGGCTGGCCCGCTCGCTTGAGGAAGTATCGAGCCTGCGCCCGAGGCTGCGCGGAGAAGCGGAATCGGACGTTGTGCAATTGTCACTTGCGATAGCGCGCCGTGTTTTGCATCGTGAGCTTTCGCTTGAACCGGAGGCCATTCAGGCCCTGGTGCAAGTTGCGCTGGACCGGTTGGCGCGTCAGGAAATTTACCGGGTACACGTTCATCCCGCGCAGGAAGGGGCTATTCGCAAATCGCTTGCCGCGCACCACAGCGCGGTTGAGGTTCACGGCGATCCGCGTTTGGAGACGGGGGCCTTGGTATTTGAAACCAACCGGGGAAAGATGGATGCTTCGGTGGCCGCGCAATTTGAAGAGATCGAGCGCGGATTGACAGACCGGGTGAAACACAGATGACCAGCGCCATGCCGCTCGATTTGAGCCCCTATTACGTTGACCTCGCGCGTCTGGACCCTTTTCAGACCGCGGGGGAAGTGGTGCAGCTTGTGGGGCTGCTGATCGAATCGGCGGGACCGGCTGTTGCGATCGGGGATTTTTGCTGTATCCGCACGCAAGAAGGGCGGTCCATTCGCACCCAGGTAATTGGCTTTCGGAACGGGCATGTGCTTTCGATGCCGCTCGAAGATACCGATGGCTTATGCCTGGGCGATTGCATTTACGCGCGCCCGAACGATGCCACGGTGTGCGTTGGTGAGCACTTGCTGGGGCGTGTTTTGGATGGCTTCGGCGAACCGATGGACAAGGGTCCGCGGTTCCCCGCGGGCGAACGTTACCGTTTATACCAGCCTCCGCAGAATCCGCTTGACCGCGCTCATATCACTGAACCTCTGGTGACGGGCATCCGAGCCATTGACGGGCTGCTGCCGATCGGGCAGGGGCAGCGTGTAGGTATCTTCGGCGGCTCCGGCGTGGGCAAGAGTACGCTGCTTGGTGCGATGGCGCGCAACAGCTCCGCTGACGTAAGTGTGATTGCGCTCATCGGCGAACGGAACAGGGAAGTGCGCGCGTTTCTGGAACACGAACTTGGCGAGGAGGGCCGCAAGAAGTCGGTTGTGATTGCCGCGACTTCAGACAGGCCCGCGCCGCTTCGCGTTCGAGCCTGTTTTGTGGCACTCGCGGTTGCAGAATATTTTCGTGACCAGGGTGCAAAGGTGTTGCTGGTGATGGATTCGGTGACGCGGCTGGCCATGGCGCAACGCGAGATCGGTCTGGCGGCCGGTGAGCCGCCGAGTCAGAAAGGCTACACGCCGTCTGTGTTTAACCTGTTGCCAAAAATCTGTGAGCGCGCAGGGAATTTTGAACGTGGATCCATCACCGGATTTTTCACCGTGCTGGTGGAGGGTGACGATTTCAACGAGCCGATCTGCGACGCAGTGCGTTCGATTCTGGACGGGCACATTACGTTATCGCGCGAATTGGGTGCGGCTGGACACTATCCCGCGATTCAGATTCTGGATTCGGTGAGCCGTCTGCAATCGCAAATCTCGAATCCGGAGCAGCGGCAGAGCGCGCAGAAGATTCGGGAAGCACTAGCGGCTTATCGCCAGGCGGAAGATTTGATTCAACTGGGTGCTTATGTGAACGGAACCAACCCGCGCCTGGACGCCACCATTCGGGCGCGCGATAACATGATGCGCTACCTTCGGCAGGACGGCAGTGTCACGACGCCGATCCAGGAAACACTGACCGGGCTTTCGAACCTGGCGCTGCAACTGCAATGAAGGCGTTCCGGTTTCCTCTGGACCGCGTGCTGCATTGGCGCACGCTGCAGTGCGATTTAGAGGAAGCGGCTGGTGTGCGGTTGGCTGAACAGCGCCAACAGTTGGCGAACCAACTGAAACAGATTACGGCCATGCGGAAGAGTGCGGCGGATTCCATTACGCAACAAGCCACAGTGGAATCGTCTGAGTTCCAAACGCTTGCCAGCTTCAATGTTTGGGCAGAGCAACGGAAAGCGCAGATTCGCGGACGTGGCGAAAAGTTAAAGCAGGAAGCGGACGCGCAACTGCTTCGCACCGCGGAAGCACGCCGGAAAAAGAAGCTGCTGGAGATTCTTCGGGAAACGCGCCTGACTACCTGGACCGCCCTCCGCGACAAAGAAGACGAACAGGCCGCGGCAGATTCCTGGCTTTCCCGCTATGCGGCGGAACGCTACACTACGGAAAATGCTTTTCCGCTGTCTCGCTAATACAATCGCCGTCGCCGCACTGATCCTCGCTCCGGCTTCCTTTGCCGCCAAGCGCCCAATCAACTTCAAAGATTTCGATTCCTGGCGTGCCATTAACGGTCAAGTGCTATCGCGCGACGGCCGGTATCTGGCATATGGATTATTTCCGCAGGAAGGCGATGGTGAAGTGGTCGTGCGTGATTTAACCACCGGTAAAGAGTTGCGCGAAAACGCTGGGCAGTTGCCGCCGCCCGAGCCGCCGGACCCAAACTCCGAAGCCCCGCCCCGCCCGCGTGCAATCAGACTTGCGTTCACGCCGGATTCCCATTATTTGATTTTTGTTTCGTACGCCAAGAGAGCGGAAACCCAGAAGCCAAAGCCCGAAGCGACTGCAGCAGAACCTCCGCGTCCGACCACTCGGACTGGCGCCCGCGCGGATCTGCCTCCTGGCGATCTGGTGATCTTCAATCTGGCATCTTCCACGCCAGCGCGGGTGGCGCGTGTAAAAGATTTCGGTATCACGGATCAGGGTGAATCTTTGCTGGCTTACTCGAAAGCACCCGCGGCACGGGCTCCGGCTGGCAAACCTGCCATGGGTACGGATTTGGTTTTGCGGCAATTAGATTCCGGCATGGAGCGAACCATGGCGGACGTCTCCGAATATCTGCTCACCAAGGATGGCCGGTCCCTGGCGTATGCGGTAGCCTCACCGAAGGACGAAACCAACGGCGTTTATGTAGTGCCTGGAAAAGGCCCGGACGGCCCGAAAGCGCTTCTCTCCGGGAAAGGGCAGTACAAGAAACTGACCTGGGATGACAAGCAGGACGAACTTGCCTTTGTGAGCAGCCATGATGATGCCGCATCGAAACTGGCCAAGTACAAGTTGTATTTGTGGGAACGAAAAGCATCGCAAGCCTCGGCAGTGGCGGCGGTGGAAACGCCCGGCTTCCGTTCCGGGTTCGTGATCAGTGACACGGCTACGCTGAACTTTTCAAAGGATGGTACGCGGCTTTTCTTCGGGGCTGCTCCGCCGATCCTGCCGGAGCACAAGACGGGACCGCCCGCAGATGACGAAGTCGCCTTCGATCTTTGGCACTACAAAGACGACCATATACAGCCCATGCAGAAAGTGCGCGCCGGGCAGGAGCGTACGCGTTCCTTCCGCGCGGTTTACCTTGTGCCGCAGCATAAGTTGGTACAGCTTGCGGATGCGGAGATGTCCGAAGTTACGCCAAGTGAAAATGGCCGTTATGCGCTAGGTTCGGACGACCGGGAATACCGCCCGGCGGTCGAGTACGGTGAGCGCGCTTCGGATTCGTTTCTGGTGGATATCGAAACGGGCAAGCGAACTCTGCTGGCGAAGAAGAATACCGGGGCTGTGACATGGTCGCCCGATAGCAAGTACGCCATCTCTTTCGATGGTGAAAATTGGAATACCACGTCAGTGCCCTCTGGAAAAACGGTGAATCTGACCGCGAAACTTCCAGTAAAGTTCTGGACAGAAGATAACGATACTCCAAGTATTCCGCGCGCCTATGGTCTAGCTGGCTGGAGCAAAGATGGCAAGAGCGTTTTGGTTTATGACCGCTTCGACATTTGGGAACTTTCACCCGATGGCTCCCGCGCGGCGAACTACACGGCCGGAACGGGGCGCAAGAACAATCTTGAGCTTCGCTACGTAAAGCTGGATGCGGAAGAAAAGGCGATCGATACAGCGAAGCCGTTACTGCTTCGCGCCGAGAACACAGTCACGCGCGAGACTGGATTTTATTCGGGCTCTACCCAACTCACCATAGGCGCGGTGGATTATGGCACGCCAGTAAAGGCCAAGAATGCGGATGTCTTGGTTCTCTCCGCGCAGACATTCGACCGGTATCCTGATTTGCTGGTGACCGACACCGCGATGAAGGAAATGAAAAAGGTGACTGAGGCGAATCCGCAGAAGGCGGATCTGCTATGGGGCACGGCGGAAATGGTCAGCTTCAAGAATCTCGACGGCGTGCCTTTGCAGGGTGCCCTGTATAAGCCCGAGAATTTTGACCCGGCGAAAAAGTATCCAATGATTGTCTACATTTATGAGCGGCTTTCGCAGAATCTGAACCATTTCAATGATCCGAAACCGATGGACAGCATCAACATTTCGTATTATGTCAGCAACGGCTATCTGGTGTTTACGCCGGACATTGTTTACACCACCGGATACCCTGGCCAGAGTGCGTTGAAGTGCGTGCTGGGCGGGGTGGATGCCATGGTGAACCGCGGTTTTGTGGATGAGGCCAACATCGGGATTCAGGGCCACAGCTGGGGCGGGTATCAGATCGCGTACATGATCACCCAGACGTCGCGCTTCAAAGCGGTGGAGGCGGGCGCGGTTGTGGCGAACATGACCAGTGCTTACGGGGGCATTCGTTGGGGGCAGCGGGCTGCCTCGCCAATTCCAGTATGAGAAGACGCAGAGCCGCATCGGAGGCAGCTTGTGGGAGTACCCGCTACGCTTTCTTGAGAACAGCCCGCTGTTCCAGGCAGACCGCGTGAAGACGCCGATTCTGATGGTCCATAACGACGCGGACGATGCCGTGCCGTGGTACCAGGGAATTGAATTTTACCTGGCGTTGCGGCGCTTGAACAAAGAAGTGTATATGTTCAGTTATGCGGGCGAGCCGCACCACCTACAGCGAAGGGCCAACCAGAAGGATTACGCGCGGCGGCTTGCTGAGTATTTCGCCTTCGAGTTGAAGGGCGCTCCGAAACCGGCTTGGATGGAAAAGGGCATTCCTTACCTGCATGCACCGGAAGAGCCTGCTACCGATCTGAAGTAGGTTTGCGGAACGTTTCACCAGATTTGATGGCGATTGCGTGCAACACGGCACGCGGCAGGAATTGCTGCATGCCGACCCATGTTCGATACCGCCAACCCGGTACGACAATCGGTTTGTTGCGAGCCAGACCGCAGAGCGATGCGGCAACAACCTGATCGGCAGAAGTCCACAGGCTTTCCGGAATGCGGCTGGTATCCATGCCCATAGTCTGGTGAAAATCGGACCGTGTGAACCCGGGGCAGAGCGCTTGCACACGAACGCCGCTACGGGCGCTTTTCAGCTCCAGCCAGAGGCCTTCGGTAAAGCTGTTCATCCAGGCTTTGGTAGCGGAATAATTGATTGAGCCCACTGTGGGCATCCAGGCGGCCACGCTCGAAACATTGACGATGCTGCCGCGGTTGCGCCTGACCATTCTCGGCAGCGCCGCACCGGTCAGGCGCATGGTACCCAGAACATGGACGCGATGCATGGCGTCCTGGCCGGTAAGACTGGCCTCCCAGAACTTACCCGCGGTGCCGAAGCCGGCGTTATTTACCAGAAAATCGAGGCGGTCTTCACTTTGGACGCGGTACTCCAAGGCGCGCAGCCCCAGGTCTGTCGCAAGATCCGCTATCAGTATTTCGCCGCCGGTTTCCTTCTGCACGGCGAGTAACTTGGGATGGTTGCGCCCCACCAGAATGACCCAGTAGCCCCCCGCCGCAAGCGCGCGTGCATAAGCCGCGCCGATTCCGCTGGAGGCACCGGTGACCAGCGCAACAGGCTGCTCAGATACTGACAACGACTTTTCCAAAATGAGCTCCGCTTTCGAGGTACTGGTATGCCGCGCGCGCTTCATCGAACGCAAAAACGCGGTCGATGACGGGCTTCATTCCCGATTGTGTAATGGCGCGGTTCATATCTTCAAACATTTCACGCGAACCCACATATATGCCTTGCAGGTGGATGCTTTTCATGAGTACCGGTTGGGGATCCACTTCGCCTTTGCCGGTCAGGATGCCGATCAAAACAACGGTTCCGCCCATGCGAACCGCCCGCAGAGATTTGCCCAGCGTACCCGCGCCGCCGACTTCAACAATGCGGTCAACGCCTTGAGCCGGCTTCTCCCAGTCAGGGGTGGTCTTGTAATTGATCAGGACATCAGCACCCAGGCTCCGCGCGCGGTCCAGCTTTTCGTTGCTGCTGGACGTTGCAATTACCCGCGCGCCCGACATCTTGGCGAATTGAAGCGCAAAGATAGAGACGCCGCCTGTGCCTTGTACCAGCACCGTTTCACCGGAACGGATGCCTTCGAGAGCACGCCATGCAGTGACACCCGCGCACGGCAAAGCAGCGCCTTCCTCATACGACAAATGATCGGGAACGCGTATCAGGCCCGATTCGGGAAAGACGCGAAATTCAGTCAAGACGCCGTCGATAGCACCACCCATCGCCGTGTTCGCTTTTTCTGCATCCACCCGTCCGGATATCCAGCCCTGCATGAAGATTCCGGCCACGCGTTGGCCTACGGCCCAACGTGAACTACCGGGGCCGAGTTCAACAACCTCCCCCGCGCCATCGGATAAAGGAACCAACGGGTACGGCACACCTTTACCGTAAGCGCCGCGGGCCACGGCAAGGTCCCGATAGTTCAACGAAGCCGCCCGCATCTTGACCAGTACTTCTCCATTCCCCGGCACAGGCGCGGGGCGCTCAATCAGAGTGAGCGATTCCACGCCCTTCGGTTCGCGAATCTCGTAAACTTTCATTGTTGGCCTTTCGCTTCTGTGATGTAAGTCTTCCCGTCCCGCTCGATCAGCATTTCACATATTCATTGCCGGTGACGCTGCAACATCGCGTGCAGGTTGGGTGCCGTCTGCTGGTTCCGTTCGGCACGCGCAAGCTGACCGGCTTGATTCTAGCCTGCCATAATGATGCTCCGGCGATTGCCGCGCGCGATGCACTGCGCCTGATCGATTCGGAACCGGTACTAGGTTCTGAACTGCTGGCGCTGGCACTCTGGATCTCTGGATATTATTGTTCGCCTCTGGGCGAAGTGCTTCGTTCGATGCTGCCGCTGGCTTCTGAGATTCGGTCCGGCAGGACTTACACGTTGACGGATGCGGGGCGCGACGCCGCGCGGCAGTTGCTGTTCGCCTCCGCCGCGGAAGATCAAACTGTGCAGATTCTGGGTGCCCTGGAGCACCGTTCTCTTTCGGCGGCCTATTTGAAAAAGAAGTTTCCGCTGGCGGATAAAGCGCTGAAGTCTTTGGAGAAGCGCGGGTTTGTAGTCTCTGAGCAGACCCAATCGGAACGCGACCCGATGCGGGCACCTTCAGCAATGCTTTCGGTCTCCGGTTTAGAAGGCGCACGCCCTGAGAGCGCAATCAAGCTGCCTAAAGCTGAGCGGGAACTGCTGGCGTTTCTGGAGCTTCACCCAGGGGCGCACAATTTGGCGGAAGTGGAAACGCAGGTAAAGAATGCCAGTACCGCGGCGCGTTCTCTGGCGCGGCGCAAGCTGGTGCGGCTCATTGAAAAGGTGCCCAGTACTCCGCGCGAAGCGTCACTGACGCCACATGAGTTGAATGCGACCCAACGGGCCGCGTTTCAGGAAATAGAAATCGGCCTCGGAACCGCACAGTTTCAGACCTTTCTATTGCACGGCGTCACTGGCTCGGGCAAAACCGAGGTTTACCTGAAAGCCATCGAATCGACGCTAGCGCTGGGGCGCAGCGCTCTGCTGATGGTGCCTGAAATCGCACTAACTCCTGCCATGGCGGGGCAGTTTTTCGCGCGCTTCGGAAACCGGGTAGCCATTCTACATAGTGCCTTTAGCGATGCGGAACGCACCGGCCAATGGCGCAAGATTCGGTCGGGGGTGGCGGGGGTGGTTGTGGGCACAAGGTCTTGCGTGTTTGCGCCGGTGAAGAATTTGGGCCTGATTGTGGTGGATGAGGAGCACGATCAAAGCTACAAGCAGGAGGAAAATCCGCGGTACCACGGGCGCGATGTGGCCATGGTGCGGGCGCAGCATGCGGGTGCCTGCGTGGTGCTGGGCTCGGCAACGCCCAGTATGGAAAGCCGCTATAACGCTCAGCAAGGGAAATACAAGCTGCTTGAATTGCCGAACCGTGTGGCGGAGCGGCCGTTGCCGCAGGTGGAGCTGATCGATATGCGCCAGGAGTTTCTGGAGACTCGCAAGCACGCCACATTTTCCCGCGCGCTGCTGCAGCAACTGCAAGCCCGCCTGGAAAACGGGGAGCAGGCAATTGTTCTGCTGAACCGCCGCGGCTTTTCAAGCGCCGTCGCATGCAGGGCTTGTGGCGAGAGGATTCAGTGTGTAAATTGCGCGGTGACGCTGACGTGGCACCGCCGCGACCGGCGCCTGCTCTGCCACTACTGCAATTACGCGGAGAAGGTTCCGGAGACTTGCCCCAAGTGCGAGAGCGAGCATATCCACTTTTTGGGGCTCGGTTCGGAGAAGGTGGAAGAAGAGCTGCACCAGCAATTTCCGGCAGCGCGAATTGCGCGGTTGGATCGCGATACGGTGGGCGGCAAGCACCACTACGAAACCATTCTGCAGGGTTTTCGGGAGAAGGACTTCGACATTTTAGTGGGCACTCAGATGATTGCGAAGGGCCACGATATTCCGAACGTTACGCTGGTAGGTGTAGTCTCGGCGGATACCGGGCTGGGTTTGCCGGATTTTCGCGCGGCGGAGCGAACCTTTCAACTCATCACGCAGGTTGCGGGGCGGGCGGGGCGGGGCACGCTGCCGGGAGTGGTGCTGGTGCAGACCGTGAATCCCGACCACTACGCAGTGAGGTTAGCGGCATTGCAGGACTACGCGGCTTTCTATGAAAAGGAGCTTCAATTTCGCCGCTCCATGCACTATCCGCCGTTTACCGCCATGGCAAACTTGTTGGTCCGCGCAGAAAAGCAGGAGGATGCACTGCGAATGAGCGCTGAGCTAGGTTCGCACCTGGGTCCGGCACCGGAGAAAATCCGGATTATGGGTCCGGCAGAAGCGCCCGTGCCGCGGTTGAAGGCAGAATATCGCTACCAGTTCCTGGTGAAATCCGGCAGCCGCAAACTGTTGAATGAGCTTTTGCGGCGCGCGCAGTTGTTCGCCAGGGCTCAGAAATGGGGCGCCACGGCGCTGGTGATTGACGTGGATCCAATCACGCTTTTGTAACAGTCGCTAGTAAGCCAGGGCGCAACCCGCCATTGTCTCCAGGATTCTTACCTTCGCCGAAAGAGTGGTGCGCTTCAAACAAAGCATATCCGCCGCAAGCTTTTTGTTTCCGCCTGTCCGGCGCAGGGCTTGCGAAAGAATGTTGCGTTCGAACTGCGAAACCGTCTTTTCGAAATCGAGACCGTGATCTGGCAGGGCAAGATTTTCTGACGGTGCAATGCGGGGCGCGGATTGTGTATCTGCGGCAAGGGGGAGCCGAAAATCTGCCGAGGTCAACGTCATGCGGCCTCCGCTCATCACGACAGCCATTTCGATTGCGTTTTCCAACTGCCGCACATTGCCTGGCCAGCTATAGGCCGCCAGCTTGGGAAGAGCGGTCGCGGAGAGCGTCTTGTTGGGAATGCCTTCATCGCGGCAGATTTTACCGACGAAGTGTTGAGCCAGAGCTGCAATATCTTCCGGCCTTTCGCGTAAAGCGGGCATGCACAAC
>JAABUK010008597.1_pt1 | contig 14247 bp, 10 predicted proteins | sample 5559141 | NCBI WGS metagenome assembly JAABUK01 (sample SAMN10711869, study PRJNA513367) | rock metagenome | isolation source: Antarctica rocks | place: Antarctica: Victoria Land, Pudding Butte nord | collected 2016-01-03
TAGAGGAACAGGGGGTGAAGAGGGAGGGGAGGGGGAGGGGGTAGAGAGGGAGAGGGAGGGGGTAGAGAGGGAGGGGGAGCGGTTGGAGAGGGAGGGCAAACTGTGGAGAAGGAGGGTAGGCCTTGCAAGGAGGGTTACACAATCAGCAGATGAGACCTGGCAAAGAAGAAAGATTCTGAAATCTGGTCGTCTACAGGAAGCATGAATGAGTCAGCCGGGTGTTTACACTAGACTGAAGAAAGTGCGCTTCAACAACTGTTTCCCGCTTTTTTAGCATTGCCCACCGAGAGCAAGCCTTGTCAGTCTCAAAATGATGCACAATAAAGGCATCCTGGAAATACTGCGCTCATGTCAGCCTAGAAACAATGCCCGATGATTGCACCCTGGACACAATGAACCTCTGTCACCCCAAAAATCAGCATCCCAGTGACTATAGCACACCCATGACGACTACAAGTGACACTCCCATGACTACACACAACAGACAGTGCAGACTTGCACAGAGATTGCCACCCAAGCAAAGGGGGAAGCAAGAAGAGGAGAGGGAGGGGAAGTGAGCCGACCTGTGGAATGATGGCCATCGAATTCCTCAGCTGGGCCAATCCTAATTTGGCAACCTCCACGTCATCAATGTAGATTCCTCCCTGATCCAGCTCCATCAGCCTGAAGATGGTGTTGATGACAGAAGTTTTGCCAGCTCCTGCACAGTCAGCCGCCTTGTCAGCATCTGACAAGCCATTTGCACAGACCCTAAACTCTGCACCCTAAAACCCTAAATGCACGTTTTGTTGGCTGCTGCACAGTCAGCTGTCTTGTCAGCATCTGACCAGCCAGTTGCACAGACCCTCAATTCTGCACCCTGAAACCCTAAACCCTGAATACACGTTTGCTGGTCCTGTACAGTCAGCTGTCTTGTCGGCATCTGACAAGCCGGTTGCACAGACTCAAGCCACATTTCTTTTTCGGCCCCTAGACTCAACCATCTGCAGCATTATACACAGCTGCCCTGAATCCTGAGCCACCTTACAGGGTTCTGAGTCATTGCTTGAAGCAATTTGCTTCTACCTGCTACTACAAGGGGGATGCAGCCTCAATGCAAGTATTGGGGGGCCTTTCAGATAGTGGGCCAGAGACACAAGCAATGGGCAAAGTTCCAGGTCCAGAAGGCAGGATGGGAGAAGGGAAACAGCCTTTGCTGCCTACTGTTTCACACCTGTGCCTCCAGCTGGGGTGTTGCAAAACAATATACTGCTGAACACCCAAGGGCAATAGGCGTATTTATCGAGCTAACCTAGCATTCCAAAAGGCAGAGGTGATGCGCAAATGCCAGCTGACAGTTGATCCTAGGCAAAACACAACATTTGAGGTCCTCCCATGTCGCATGGCAACGGACAATGGACCAAGGCCAAAACTTGAAAGGCAGAATAACATATAACAATATGTATCCACATTAAAATAAAAAAACCAGTATGGTGACAATTTTTTTTACAATATATAAACATCGTTATATTCTATTTTGCATGTATACATTGATTATATATTCATTATCAGAACATGACTTGCCTGTCCTGCCTACAACTCCACAGGTGGTGCCAGCTTCGATGCACACATTGAGCCCCTTCAACACCAAGGGCAACCCAGGCCTGTATCTCATCTTCACATCCTTGAACTCAATCTGCACAGCATGAGTCAGGCATCTACTCCATGAAATAAGGGAACAAGCAATATTTCCTTATGTGAAAAAGCAGAAAGTTTAGAATACAAATTGTATCAAGAATGCCATCATTGAAGGAATTTGCCAGCAAAAACAGCTAAGCGCTGTCAGGATATGTATGAACAGCATCTTCCCCATGAGGTTGAAAAGGAGCATGACACTGTGATTCTATGCACAAGCATGGTGTCGGATAGGTCACATCAAATGCTGCGCATTGGCAACTGCTACTGAATGGTAACGGCTGCTGTGATTGCTGTGTTTGTGTTGTGTTTCCTCTTGGTGCCCGGCTGAACAATGGTCACCAGCACTACATGTGGCCTAAGCTTGCAAGCTGGAAATCAATCAAGCAATCTGTCTCTATCACATTGCTCAGCAACCTGCAAACTTAGAGCTGCCAGAGACAAAAAAAGTGCAGCTGTTGACTTGAAGTCATCTGGAAACCCAAGAAATATGCCCTAAGTTGCTGGGCATCACATACTTTCAGCTTACCTTTCCAGCAGAAGGCCAGTCAGAGGGAGCGCTGTTGGGGATGACAGCTGGCGCTTCCTCCTTCAGCTTACTGTACTCTGCCATTCGCTCCACAGCATTGAAGGCATTCTCAGCCACACTGGCCAGCCGTACAGTCATGGAGGTAAGGGAGGTAATTTGTAGGGCGTAAGAGAGCGTAAGGCCCATCTGTGATGCAGCCCCACGGGCTTCAATGGCTAGGACTGCTGCTGAGAAGGCGGCTAGGGCTCCTAGGGTTTCCAGTCGGACACTCAGCCACCTGCAGCAAATTCTCCCGCTGAGGGAAATTTCAGGGCTAATTGAGGGGAATTTGAAAGAAGTTTAAAAGAATGTGAGGAAACTTTGGGGACTATTCAAGGGAAATTAGGAAGTCAGCATTGCTAAGGCAATGTGGGTAGTCAGTCTTCTTGCCCTTCATTGTGATGACTTCAAACTTACAGAAAAGATACCCATTTAGCATGTGAGTAGCATTATGCATGGATGTGAACAAGTCTGGTGCATAGAAGTGGTAAATCATAACAGCATCACTCTTTAGACACATAACGCTGCTCTGTGCACATGATCTGAAAAGTGATGTCACGCTGCTTGAGACGACAACCAACAGGGCTTCACAGGTACGCACTGACCTGTTCATGGACTGGTTGATGAGACTCATGACGACGCTATTGTCCACCAGGTTGCAGTTACGCTGTGACAGACGGTCCTCTGCCCTGCATGACCACACAAGAGATGTAACGCACTGACACTTGGTTGCAGTTACGCTGTGACGGACGGTCTTGTAAACAAAGAAGACATGTAACGCACTGACACTCGGTTGCAGTTACGCTGTGACAGACGCTCCTCTGTCTTGCATGAAAAACACAGCATGTAATGGACTTACACTGTGACACACAACATGTCAAACAGAAACAGCAAAGGAATGCAACCAAGCCACCGTCTGAAGAAGCAAAGAATCGCTGGAGCACATACATGATGAGCAATACAAGCAGCATTGATATAATCTGAAAGAGATGAATTGACATGACTCACAGACACATAAAGTTTGGAGCTTACAGCACAAAGGTGCTCTGATGCAGAAGTCTTGCCATACAATGCAGCACCATGCATGGGGTGTAGGGTTCAAGATCTAGGATTCAAAGTCCCAAAATGACTTCTCATCATTCAGGGCATCATGAGAGGGGGGGGGGCTTAAGGGGGGGGGTCCCAGGAATCCAAGACATCCAGAGCATCAAGTGATGCATGTTCTCCGTGCAGGACTAATTGAATGCTGTGACAGCAGGCAGAATGCGCACCAAGCATACTTCTATCACTTCCCCGGTGGGCGTTCTCAAGCAGATACAGTTCGTTAGGCAGCAGTTTAACAGTGCAGGCTGATCAGCCATCTGCACAGATGGGGCTGCTCATCAGTTTGTGGTGGTTTTACCTGTACGCTCTGATTGTGGGAAGACCATTGATGACTTCTCCAATGGAAGAGTAGACGGGGGACCGAGAGATGGAGTCTAACCTCTTCACCTCCCTCACACTCGCCTGCACATATTGGCATAGGGTTGAGTCTAGGGTTTGTACCATGTAGGTTTGCATTTAGAGGGTCTAGGTCTAAATTATCAGCATCTTCAATTTTCTCGCACTTGCCTGCACACATGGCCTAGGGTCACATCAACCTAGGGTTTGCATGGGTTCTGGACTCTCCTGTGCATAGGGTAACATTAGTCTAGGGTTTACATGTTATGGGTCTGAATTTTGCTATGCAAAATTGGGAAGCCCAGTCTGTCTCAAAGCAGCAAGTTGGTGCTGTACAACCTCATAAAAGCAGCAGGCAGATGAACAGGGCAAATTGATTTAGCCAAATTTTGCTGGAACTTACCCAGGAAGGGCAGGGCAAAGGGCATAATCATGCAATCAGGCCTGATATGTAAGGGTGAAGAACAAGAGAAGAGGAGGAACAACAGGGGCAGCAAGAAGATGATGGTAAGTCACATGAAGAAGACCAACACACAGCAAATGAAGAAGACCAACAGGGTGGTCCTGCCTACCTGGAAGTACTGGTACAGGAAGTAGAAGAGCAACAGGATGGGGACCAGGAAGGGCAGGGCAAAGGGCGTTGTCACTCCAACCAAAATGATGGTGGATGTCAGCTGCAGGCAACTTCTCAAGAAGAAGGCCGCAAAGTCCGCCAGGTTTTTATCCACATCTGACGTGTCCTTAGTCAACCGGTTGATGATTCTGCCTGTTGGGGTCACATGGAAGAAGGAGAGGGGCGCCCTGCAAAGCAGAAGAAGAAGTATGTCAGGAAGCATCAAGCAGCATGAGGATGGTGTCATTGCGTTGCGCCTGCAACACAAATGAGATAGCGTCTGAGAGTCTGTGACTTGCAGTCAACAATGGGGTCACAAAGAGCAGAGCCAAGCAACAGCCTTCTCACAGACTCCGAGTAACTCTGGTTTCAGGATTGATGTGCACGATTGGAGTGCATGCTGTCATGGAGTGTTGAGCTGACCAGATTTGACTGTAAACAGACCAAGCTTCTTCGGACAGCGACAGTGTTGTTGGGGAATATCACCCAGGTAACATGACATAAATCTGAAACTTAGCAACTGGGTGAGATTTAGCTGCTTCTCAAGCACGCCATCAGACCAACCCTAGTTGCTTTGTTAACATTTACATCGACGTGGATGTGTTACAGTTTAGGTCGCAGCAGCGCCTTTCGTTAGCTAGAGTCAGCGCTGCGGTGCTGTTACTGCACTCACACCAGACGATCTTGGAAACATTGGTGGAACTGCGTCAGTGTTTTGAAGAGTGTCCTGACGTGAGGGAAGCACAGCAGCTCTTTTCAATCCCGAAACGTTCATTTTAATTCAGAAACGTCATCCCTACACTGGAAAACTGAACTCAGAAACGCTTGGGGACAGCAAAAACGCGTTTCTACATTGGGGAGATGTTGTAGATCAGCAGCTGACTGTCTCTGATAAGCATCATTCCTTTTGCACAAAGCAATGTTGCACCACCACCACTCAAATGTGCAGGCCTAGCTAAGGCAAAGATGATGCGCTGATGCACTCAGCAGAGTGCCTAGAGTGACAACCCAACACCAAAAGCCAGCAAGCCTGGTTGTAAGACCTTGTGACGACTTGAAGATATGGCAGGTGGACAGACCATGCCTCTGTGAGTCCGTGAGTCTGATCACCACTTCTGTGCGCCTTGGATTTTGGCAGTCAGGATGACAGCCCCCAGAGTGCCTTTTACTGTTGGGGACACAATATTGCTTTGGGGATGCTAGACACTTTGAGCACGTAAGATTGCTTTGGGGATGCTGTATACTTTGGGGATGCTAGATATCTTGGGGATGACAGATACCTGCTGCACACCACAGCTGCAGCTCACAACCATACTTACATTCATTCATCTGCTCATACATCATTGTCTGCCTGCTCCAATGAAAGCCATTTTTCAGTGTTTAAGCTTAACAGCACGAGGGTCTGTCAGGCAGGCACATGTTTGCAAATTTGTGTGTGATTGTTTGTTACAGACATGTGCTTGCCCGGACAAACACGAGCTCAAATCTTCAGGTTGTCTCAATCTACAAGTGCATGTGATACAACTTCTGTTCAGGCCCTGGTCATGAAACATCCAATTGTGCCAAAACCTACAATGACAACTGCCCAGCTTTGGTGTGCCACAAAAACGCAGTTCAGGCACAGGTCTGTGATCTAATCAAGTGTGGCTTGACACCAGCCAAGGCTCTGTAGTAGCTGTGACAACAAGGCCAAGGAGCACTGATTTGAACCAGATGAGATCATGCATCAGCGTGTGTGACTGCTTGACATCATTTGTTTCATCTCTATGATCCTTGGCCGTGTTGTCAAGGCTACTACACAGTCTTGTCTGTGTCAAGTCACACCCAAGAACACGTGGTTGGATGGATCCAGAATGGATCCCTGAACTGTGTCTAGACATAGAGCCTCTTGCATGTAGCCAAATTATGTATCATGTGATGTGTGCAAGGTTTTACGGCATGAGAAGACAACCTTCAACCCTCGAGCATGATAGCCCAGCAGAAGCTTGAACAGCCACAACAAACATCATGGCCCAGCAGAATCTTTGAACAGCCATGACAACAAAAAATGATGGCGTAGCAGAAGCTTCGACAGCCATTAGGAGCAAGAATGATGGCCTAGCACAATCTTCAAACAGCCATAATAATAAGAAACTCGCTTTCCAGCTGATGACGAGCTAGGCACATGCGGGACAAGTCTTGTCTCTCCAAAGCAGTCTGTCTTGCGCATCTCTGTAAAGACAGCCAACAGCCATGAGAAGGAAGAACGTTGACATGACGCTGTGAAGACATATCTTTTGAGGTCAATGTTCTACTCAAGGGGGCCAACATTATGGCAACCATGCAGCAGACACATGACATGAGAAGATGAGTCAGCATCAGATGCACATGCAGACAGCATCAGATGCACATGCAGACAGAAGTGTTCTGAATGCTTGGCTGAAATGCCAAATGCTTGCCAGAAAAAGCCAAGAATCCAAAAGCGCGACTCGCAAGTGAGTACAATGATAAATCATGTCCGTGACATTGCTGCCAATACAAGTTAGTCCTTGTCACACCATTTACCAAACTAACAAATACAGGCCTTACTGCATGGCATCTACAAAGCTTGCTCACAAAGCCTGCTTTGCATATACCAGGCCCAGGCCGCAGCTGGTAATCAAGCTGGATAATTACACTGCAACCTGAAAGAAAAGAAAAGAAAAGTTTACGCTTTTCAGCGATCATAACGGGAGCCTCCTAAGGCGGCAGCCCGGAGCACTGCTACCTGAGATCATTCGGACAACATCAAGTGCCAACACAATCTGGGCAAAGTTCCTGGGATTGCTTGCACCTGCTTGAGAGAGCTGTCTGATCTCGACCTCTGAGCAGATGCTCTCTGCTGAGACACAGGAGCCTCCATCAAGCTGAGTATTTTGCAAAGCCCAGGAAAGAAGACATGCTTTTGATACATTTCTGTGCATGTTGTATTGTATTCTGATGAAAGACTACAGGTCAATTGCAGGGGCTAGCTGGCCCCAACAACCGCATAGTCCCTGATGAAATGATTGATTGATTGACATCTCCAGATGGGAGAACATTTTGCTCAGAATTTATCACTGCGCGATTGGTTCCCAAGATTGTTTGTTTGGCCCCAGCTGCAGTCCCTGCCCGGCACATTCTACACCTTTTCCAAAAGCATTTTTTTGCCAAAGAAAAACCCCATTGCGCCTATGTAGTCTGTTATGCTTGTAGGTGACAGAAAGCTTGGAGTTGCTTGCCAAGAGTGCGTTGAAAAGAAGATTCGAAAAGGCCACTGGAAATCGCCTTGCCCTTGCTCTGAGGTGCCACCACTGTATCGCCAGCAGATCAACTTGATAGAAGCTTGAAAGCATCAGCGGAGCACAAACAACGATGATACATTGATGTCACATCAAGCAGCAATCTCATCACTGTATTGTAATCTGTTCAGTTGATGTCACACGCTTGACAGCTGTGCCACAAATGTGTGACAGCCTGTCATTTTAGGTATGGCCTGATTTGCCAATGGTGTAAGCATCCTGTAGAGCTTGAGTACCCATTGCCATGAAGCCCAGACAGGACAGCTGCATCTTAAATACTTCTTCTTCTGAAGCTGGCATGAAAGAAGAGTTGCCAGACTCTGCACCCGGCTCTCATAAAGACGCCCAGCCCAGGACTCACATTTCAAAGCTGGCTGTCAGGCTGTCAACTCTAGAATGCTCATGCTTCCCATCTGTCTTGTCTTGCTCTCAACTTAGGACTTTATACAGGCTGTGGTGTAGATGCAGTTGTGACTCATAAGGCGTCCTAGCTCGCAAGCACCAGTGTACGACTACAAGCACCTGACTCTTTGTTGTACCAGTAACATCCGCAAAGCTTGTTTTCCCTGCAAGCTATGCTTAAGTGTAATGCGCTGTGTTGAGGCTCAGCTTGGATCGTCAGACTATTCTGAAGGACGTAAGGTTTTCCTGACCCTCATGTTTAATCAGTGCTCCTGACTGCCATCATTCATGCGCATGCCAAATCAGTGTTTCAATTGCATTGCATTGCATTGCATTGTTGCAAGGAAGTTGGAGGCTTGCATAGTAGCAGCGGTGCGGCAGTACGCACACCCGTTATTACTGTGCAAGCCTCCCACTTCCTCTCAGCGAAGCACCCTGCACAGAAAACATACATTTGATGTACGCATGGGTGACAGCAACTGACTTGCGTTGCGCGTACCTGATGCTTCTGGCTAAGTACACATGTTCGTTATCGTTATCGTTATCGTTATCGTTATCGTTATCGTTATCGTTATCGTTATCGTTATCGTTATCGTTATCGGGTGGCAGCAGTCTGGAGCACTGATCTGAGGGTTCAGGGCCAGAAAAACCCTAGATCCTTCAATAGAACCCTCCAACTTCCTCCCAGCAATGTGCAGAGCCAGCTTTGTTTTTTGTGTGTTCAGAACTACGACAAAATCTCCAGCACAAACCGGTCCCTAGAGAAATAACACAGTCCCAGAACACAAACCTAATCTCTGAAGGGAAGAAAAGGAAGATCTCATGTTTTTGGTTGGTTTGGCACATGCATTGGGAGTTGAGAGCACTGACCAGTGCTCCAAGCTGCTGGCTCCCATTATGATGGCTGAAAAATGGCTTTTATTGTTTTTGAGAGAGCACTGACCTGAGGAGAGCCTTGAGCATGCTGTTGTGCATAGAGCGCGCCGCTGCCAGACTCAGGATCTTGAGCAGAAGGGTGCTGCTCAGCTGGAACACAATCTGGAAGCCTGACACCCCAGCATAGATGGCCAGATACCACAATGCAGAGTGCGGCGCGCCACCTGCAAGACACAAAAGCATGTTTAGGGTTTGAGACCCTACACAGGAAACCTTAACAAACCCTAGAATTACAAAATCTGGAAGCCTGACACTCAGGCATAGATGGCCAGATACCACAATGCAGAACGCGGCGCGCCACCTGTAAGACACAAATCTGCTTTTAGGGTTTGAGACCCTACACATCGAACCCTGACAAACCCTAGGCATGCACAAGTAGGGCACCCCAGCACAGATTGGAGGACACAGATACTGCAAGACAGAGTGCAAAACGTTGCCTGCACAAGTGACAACCCACGTCTTAAAGTTTGACAGCTTTGAAATTACCCTGAGTAAATCCTAGACACAACTGGCATGAAGATTTTGTGTAAGTTGTTGCTTCATGGCATCTCGCGGCAAATTTGATGTCAATCCCTGGAAGCCAGCATTGTCATTGTTGCTCTGTCGTTGCAATCCTGAACAACATGAGATGTCTCAGGACTGAGACATTCCATGTTGCTCAGGACTGCAATGACAGAGAGATAATGACAATGCTGGACCCTAGGCGTTAACAACAAATCTGCCCGCAAGATGCGGCGAAGCAACAAATCATGCTTGCGCAATCAATCTGTGGCAGTTTGACTGTGTGCAGTCACACATACAGGGGCATACAGGGGCATACAGGGCATACAGGGGCTTACAGTACAAGTTCAAATACCAGATCACACTGACCACCACTGCAAGCACTGATCATGTGCTAGATGAGAATGGAATGTTGGAGAGAAAAGCAAAAAACAAGCAAAACAAGGAAGGGCATGTCATGTCTTCGGTGCCAGTCTGCCGCCACAGCCGCATGTTGACAGTCACATGGGACGGCACTCAGCATGACATGCAACACAAAGAAGACTGACAGAAGAGGAAGAAGATGAGGAAACAGAAGAAGAACACGGGCAAGGAGAAGAAGAAGAAGAAAAAGGGCAAGGAGAAATAGAGGACGAGGAGAAGTAGAAGACGAGGAAGAGAAATAAAAAGAGAAAGAAGAAGAAGAAGAAAAAGAAAGAAGAAGAAGAAGACGAAGAAGAAGAAGAAGAAGAAGTGCAGAGAGCAGGAAAGCAGGGCCGACCTGGTCTGTCCGTGATGCCGGTCCAGTAGGAGAGCCAGACGGTTGCGCCCACACGGCACAGCTCCACCAGCAGGAACCAGGACATCAAAACCAGAAATCTGAATTTGCCACCCATGGCGTTCACATACACCATCAGCATCTTGAAAGACACCTTGCCTGCATACAAAAACCAGGAATCTAATCTTGCCTGTATGCACAAGCCAGGAATCTAGACTTGCCCTCCATGGCATTCAAGTACACCTTCCAGCATCTTGAAAGACACCTTGCCTGCATACAAAGACCAGGAATCTAAAGTTGCCCCCCATGGCATCCACATACACCATCAGTATCTTAAACGACCCTTTGCCTGTATACACAGCACATGTTCTGTTTGATGCCCATGCAGATTCTGTGCGAGCATCCCAGATTGCGCATTTGACATGTAATTTGCGCTTTGGAACCTCACGTCAGACAGCTTTGGAATTGCACGTCAGACGATTTGTTGTCCAGAAGGTAGAGATCATGCTGTAGTGACACTTTGGTGCCATCCAACATTCACTTGAGTGAGGTCAAGCGTGCAAGTGTTAGCCAGCTAGGCACAGCAGGCAATATCTGTAAAGTTGCTGGGCATGGTGTTCAGTGACCGTGAGTGGTGACTTGACAGCATGATTGCATGACCACAAACCGGCGTCTGAATTCAGAGGACACACACAGTTTGAGTCCAATGAGCGCTTTGCACAGCATCTCAGTAGGATTTGTGACTAATGAGTCAAAATAACTTGATGGCAAGGATAGGGAAGAAGACAGGCAGAGGGAGGGGAAAAGGTAGGGAGAAGGGTGGGGGGTGTGGAGGCAGATGAGGGGGGTTGACAAAGAGGGGGGTTTGCAGGAGAAAAGGGGGCGCAAAAGTACAGCTGTGATCTATCACCTGTTGCTCTGCCTTCTGTTTCTGTGAGACCCCCCCTCTTGCCAGTACCCTGGACCCTCCCCTCCCCTGCAGCGCCATTCTCTGCGTCTTGCCCCTGCTTTGGGGTCTTCTGCTGGGCTTCCTTAGAGGCAGGCTTAGGGCTTGCAGGGCCGTTTGGTGCAGCCCCTGAGGAGGGCCCTGCAACCTCATCTAGGGTTGCATCTCCACCATCATCACTGCCATTCTCCTCTTGCTCGACCTGCCAGAAACCCTAAACATTCAGGGCAATTGCAACGCAGGAGCAAAATTAGGGTTTTAGGGTTTTTGTACAGCCTTGCGGACAGACTGAAATGTTTAGCCAATCTGCTAATCTGCTTTTCCCTGAAGCAAACTTGTGTGCAGCATTTACAAATCTGCTCCTGTACACGCTATCTTGCAACCTCCTGCTTGTCACCAAACACAGCTGAAGGAAGCTGTTTTGCATTTTTTGTCAAGGCAGGCTTTTTTTGTAAAGCATTTAGAAACAAAAAATGCCACAGCACCTCCACAGCCACGCCCACACTCACAGACTGATGCTGTTCAGCCAAAAATACATTAGCTACAAGCAAAAAAAAACCCTACCTCAGCTGATGACATAAGCTGGGCGAAACCCTGGTCGGACTTCATCAGCTCGTCATACGTCCCCTTCTCCTGAATCTTGCCATCTTGCATGAACACCACAGAATTCGCGCCGCTGACAAACTGCAGCTGGTTGGTAACCAGAATCCTGGTTTTGTTTCTCAGCACGCCCATCAGACACGTGTTGTACACCTCCCTTGCTACCTGCGGGGACAGACAAATGTCATCTCAGGGATACATCTGTCCCCAAAAAGGTACTGTACACCTCCCTTGGACAGAAAATTGCCTTGTCAGGGATGCATCTGTCCCCAAAAAGGCGTTGTACACCTCCCTTGCTACCTGCAGGGACAGATAATTGTCATCTTAGGGATACATATGTCCCCAAAAAAGGTGTTCCACCTAAGGGGACTGACAGCTGTCTTCTCAGGGATACATCTGTCCCCAAGAAGGCGTTATACACCTCCCTCGCTACCTGCAGGGACAGATAAATGTCTTCTCAGGGATACATCTGTCCCCAAAAAAGGTGTTGTACACCTCCCTCGCCACCTGCAGGCATAGACAGTTGTCTTCTCAGGGATACATCTGTCCCCACAGAGGTGTTAAACACCACCTGCAGGGACAGACAATTGTCTTCTCTGGGATACATCTGTCCCCAAAAAGGTAATGTACACCTCCCTTGCCACCTGCTGGGACAGACAGCTGTCTTCCCAGGGACACGTCTGACCCGACAAAGCGTAGGGAAACTTGTGGGGACCATGTCATGCTGATGGCTTGTGCAGATGCTACTTGACCTGTTGCAGGTCATGTACACACTTGCAACATCAATGCACTGAGTGTGTCAGATGCAAGAGGAGGTCAAATGCAAGAGGATGTGCATGTTCTCTGCACTGCCACTGCTATCAGCAATGGAGCTGGGTTGTTTTGGGACACTCTCTACCTATGACTCCAAAGCAAAACGATATTGATTAGTGACAATCCTGCGCTTGGAATCTAAAGCAGCCAACATGAATTGTGGCGAGACTCACCTTGGAATCTAAAGCGGACAAGGGGTCGTCAAACAGGTACACGTCAGCATCTGCATAGACTGCTCGGGCAATTGAGATTCGCTGCTTCTGGCCGCCACTCAGGTTGATACCCCTCTCACCCATCTCAGTCTTATCACCCGCTGCAGTTACCAAGAAACCCTCTCAGTTTGTAGATGACGCTTTCCAGCTCATGAAGAGCTAGGTATGTGCAGGACAAGACTGTCTTCATGTAGGGCAATTTGAGGTGAGACAATAACGCTTTCCAGCTCATGAAGAGCTAGGTATGTGCAGGACAAGGCTGTCTTCATGTAGGGCAATTTGAGGTGAGAGAGGAGTTGGTTTCAGCACCGTCCTCAGACAGACTGACACACAGAAGGCAGGGACGTCTGCACAAGTGGTCAAGCATGCAACAGCAGCATTGCGTGGGTGCAAAGTCAAGACAGATAGACACTGCAGCTGTGCTGTAATGACCCTGTTGCTTCTGCTTGTTTGCAAGAATGATGCTGCAGCAATGTACAACTATTTAGATGTTCACGCATGGTGAAAGCTACTCAAACTTGAGCTTGCTGGCAACACAGACTATGCACCAGTGAGTTAACTCTGGATCTACAGCATTGCTCACTGCAGTAACTACAGCATCTGCAACTTGATGGCATGATAACAGGCAGTCATTATTGATGCACATCGTCAACAAAGTGTGCAACAATGAGGATATCATATGACAAGAATATCATACCTTGCATGTTGTCCAGATCAGGACGCACAGCAGCAGCAGCAATCGCTTGGTCATATCGCTCCTGCTCAAACGGCAACCCAAACAAGATGTTGTCGCGCACGCTTGCATTGTATATGAAGGCTGACTGCGGCACATACGCCACCTGCATGAGACATGCACATGTGTCAGCCTATGTGTTGCAAGGTATGGGTTGTCAACAGTGCACAACATGGGTGGCCACCAGCTTTGATAGTCTGTCAAGCGCAAATGGTGAAATGGTGTTGCTGGGTCTCATGCTGCAGCTGTCTGTCAATATCGTGATCTCTGGCAAGATGAGAAGAGCTGCCCGAATAGTTGCACACACCAAAAGGAGAGTCGGTGTGTGCATGCATGTCTGATGTTGCGCAGGTTGGGTGCAAGCTACATGACCCAGATCCATTCCATCTTGCAATGCTACAAGCCCTGTCACCCATATGGGAGGATCTGCAACCCTACAAATGGTTGCCAGGGCTTCAAGGACTGCAAGATTAAATGGCAAGCTGCATGAGCCAGGTCCATTCTATCTTGCAAGGCTACAAGCCCTGTCACCCATATGGGAGGATCTGAGACCCTACAAGACCCTAGAAATTATTGCCAGGGCTTGCAAGATGAAATGGCAAGCTGCATGAGCCAGGTCCATTCCATCTTGCAAGGCTACAAGCCCTGTCACCCATATGGGAGGATCTGAGACCCTACAAATGATTGCCAGGGCTTGAACTTGCAAGATGAAATGGCAAGCTGCATGAGCCAGGTCCATTCCATCTTGCAATG
>JAABUK010008599.1_pt1 | contig 14245 bp, 22 predicted proteins | sample 5559141 | NCBI WGS metagenome assembly JAABUK01 (sample SAMN10711869, study PRJNA513367) | rock metagenome | isolation source: Antarctica rocks | place: Antarctica: Victoria Land, Pudding Butte nord | collected 2016-01-03
CGCTGACTAGGCTCAGCTGGGCCTCCCACCGCATCAGCCGCTCCTCAAAGGGCTTCTTGTAGGGGCTGAACGCCATGCTTTGTGTCATGACTGCAAGCAGACCCAGGCGTGCTTGTCTGCCAAGTGTGGACTGAGAGAAACGTGGAGTTGAGCTGTGAAGCTGACAGTGGGGACCAAGAAGGCCATGATGTTTGATGTTATTGCAGAGAGCAATGGTGTGATCAGCGCTATGCACCGACAGCAAAGTATCAGTAGCCTGAGATCAAGTAAAGCCTGGGACGCATGTACCAGCTTCTGCAGAAGTGCTTGGGGACTGGTCACGCACCATGTGGCAGTACAGGCAAGTATCACTTCACTGCCATGCGCAAAGTGCAACCATAGTAGGGCACAGTAATCACAGCAACATGATGGGCTAGACTGTGACATCTGATGCCAGATGCAATGGCTGACTGCTTGCAGAGGGCGCGCACCTATGTGGTCATCTAGCTGCTGCAACACAGCCTCATCCAGCTTGATGACAAAGGTGCCGGTGTCCCGGTATTCCAGGACAGTGATCTCTGCAGTGGCCCATTCAGCGGCCATCTTGTCCAGGGCCACCTCAATGCTGGACTCCTTGCCTGCTACCTCAGAGACCTACAGCCAGCAAACCACTTGCAGAGAAAGAAAAGCAAAGAAAAGACTACACCTTTTGCCATCAACCTGATGGGAAGCCAACTTTTATACCGGGCTGCCCAGCATCTGCAGAGACAAGACAGATGTCTGACCTGCCACATTGAAACTCGTCATAAGGACTTGAGCTGTTGTCATAAAGTCTGTTGGCACTGTGATAACTCTGGGGTGCTGTTTGGCAAGTTGAGAACAAGATCTCTGCACATTTTTCACGGTACAGCATGTACATCAATGGAAGGCTGAGGTTGCCGCAAGTGCGCGAAGCAGCAGCATTAAGTTTGTTGGCATGCATGGAGAAAGGGACCTTCTGTATGGTGTCCAGGTGGTCCATCAAGTGCATGTCCAGAGCCTTGGACAGGACAAAGTCCTTGTCTGGCTTGAGAGTCATGTCCAGCTGCTCAGACAGCTGCTGCCAGTGCCGTTCCCGCATGCCTGGTTGCCGCAAAGCCTGCATGCTTGCATTTTGAGACACTAGAAGAAGTATTTATGACGTAGAGTTAAGCAGACAACCTTGACAGCAATGTACATGCAATGCGTGATTTGTAGGTACAACGTGCTCAAGCGGGCACCGCAGACAGCAGCAGCTGTGCTGCCAGATGCTATGCTTGTCAGCTGTTTGTGCTGTGGTCTATCTGCACCAGTCTTGATAGTAACAACTGTCTACTGTTCCAGCTGATGTTGAGGCAGGTACATGCAGGGCAAATCACCAGTTTTGCATTGGCTGTAAGCTGTGTGGACAGCTGCATGCCTTGACAAGGCAACTAGAACAAAAGTGGCCTTGTTTTCGTGAGCCATGCTAACAAGGTGCGTGTCTCACAATACTAACATACAAGCCAATATCGACATGCAGTACAAGAGCTTACCACCAACAGCGGCACAACTTTCTGGAACTCCTCAATTTCAGCTTTGATTGTCTCACAGTTGGTGGCATAGGCTTGCAGGCCACGTTGCGCAAAGGCTTTGCCAGTCTTGTGCATGGTGCGCACATTGCTGGCAACTTCCTTCTCCACTACCTCTCCATCTAGCTTATTCATGGCATCGTGCATCCACGCTTTATGATGCTCCTGTGCATTGCAGTAGCCCGTGAGCATCAACTATGTAGTGCCTTTCAACAGAGTGAATGGGCAGTAAAAAGTACATTTTCAGAAAGTATTCCCTGTTGTACCATGCACTGCATGCAGGCTGCATGCCAGGGATATACGGTAAGATCAGACCATGTGGCAACTAGCATTGACATGCGAGCAGTGCTTTTGGCAGCTGATACAGCTGTAGTAATCAAGAGGAGCTGTGGCATTGATTTGAGTTGGTATAGCAACAAGCCGCGATGCACTGCATTTCTTGCAAGAGCTGACATGGCCTGAGGCTCTGTATGAAGTCAGTTTGTTGGTTTCTGAGATGATTGCATTGTTGCACACCTTCCAAGCAGCTGCAATGCTCCAAAATTGCTGATATGGCTCAAAGCTCTCCCACAGCTTCTTGACTTCGCTATAGTCTGTGGTAGGCTTCCCAAACAAGGCCTCACGGCTGTTGTACAGACCTGCATCTTTCTCAGCCTGCTTCAACCTTGCAGCCAGAGCTGAAACCTGCAATGCAAGACAGCGTGCGGTTTCTTCTTTGGTGCCTCTGGCATGGTGCAGTAGAGCACAGGAACAGTAAAGCTGGAGGCAACAACCAAGAGGTAGTGATAATTGAACATGGAAAAGCCATATCAGGGGCGCTCATCAAAACAGGGAAGCACAGTGCTGTCATCATGGTGTCGTGGGTCTCTAAGGATCCTGGCCACGGACCAGTGCCGTGGAATGAGCAAGCTGAGTTGGTGACAACATGCCGATACAGCGTATGGACTTGCCATAACTTGGTGACGGGTAGCTAACAAGCCTTGAACTGCATGATGAAAATGGGCTGCCGCCTCAGGAGGCTCCCGTTATGATCGCTGAGAAGCGTAAACTTTTCTTTCTGCATGACGAAAGTTTGTGGACAGAGAGATTACCTCTTCAGCCACAGCAGTTGCAGCAGACATGTCTGTGTAGGATTGCATCGCCGCAACTGCCTGGTCCAAGTCGACAATGCTGGCCTGGAAGGCACTCTGCTCTGACTGCTGCACTTCTTCATACTTCTTGGTTTCTGCCTCTGATGCCTGCACACAAGGCATGTTCAGATTGCAATGCTCTTGACGTTCCATCATATGCGCTCACTTGTGCGATAGCTATATCTGTTATCACTGTCATGACTTCTCAGGCAAGCTCAGGCCTACAAGGATTTTTGACACAATCAGCCTGACAATGTGAAAAGCTTGGTTGAGCATACCAAACACATCTGGCATCTGTCTAGGAGGGGGGAAATGGAGTATCCAGTTATGAGAATCTGTCTCGATGAGTCAGCACAGCATTCTGGTGACAAATTTGGTCACAGAGACATTGCAGTGCTCACACATGCACAATTGAGCTAACATGCAGGAAGGCTTACACTCAAGGCAGCTTCCTTGAAACGCTCTATCCTAGTGGGCCAAGCTTCTCCAGCGGCCTTTTCCCTGGCATCGTCATCTGGCAGAGAATAGCGCATGTTCTCCAGTGCTCCATACCAGCTCTGCATCAAGCTTCAGCCAATTCAGATCAGCAAGCATAGCGCGGCAGCAGCTGGGAGCATGCTGAGCGCAAGCTGGAGGCATTGGAGTATGAGGCTGTTGCTTCAGCATTGGCTACAGGAGAAGAGCCGGGAGTGGCGCCTCCTTGAGGCCCGGCAATGTTGTGATGGTGGCGAAATGATGGTGGTGGAGATGGAGATGTTGGTGGTGGTGGTGGTGGTGGTGGTGTTATGCAAGAGAGATGTTGTGTATGCAATGGACCGTCCACTAGCTTGCACAATGGCAGCTGCATAGCACAAGGACTGCTGGGAGGACATGCAATGAAGCCTTGGTGACAAGAACCAGCAGGGCTGTTGCTGATGCACAGCCTCGGTGGTGTCAGTGGAGCTGCAGCAAACCCACCACTCAGAGATGATGCAGATTGAATGACCACATGGAAGGTAAGCTGGGAAGTCTTGTTGACTCATGCGAGCATAATGAGTGAGGCTTAGGCTTGTGGTTAAGGCAGAGATTGATAGCACCTGTGCAGCATCCATCTCAGCAATTAGCTCAGCCACTCTGCGTGGCAAGGCGTCTATGAACTGACGCTGGTCTGCCACCTCCTCTATGTTACCAGGCTTCAGACGCAGCCTCTTCTCGACCTCGCCAAACTTGGCAGCCACGGCTGCCACAATGCGGCGCGGCACGCGCGACAATGCCTCCTTTAGAAACCGGATCAAGCGCTGCTTCTTGCTGATGAGCAAGTCTCTCACCTTCAGCAGGATATCAAAGAGGGTCAGTCAGGTCTTTGCTCATTCACGCGCCCATGCAACTGCAACTGGCAGGGACATTGCAACCAAGGGTCACCTCCTCACTGCACATTGACTGGTTTACATTGTTGGATATATGCGCTGACCTGTTGCAGCTCAACTATACCATGTCATGCAACTTACACCATGTCGACTTGCCTGCACCACAGAAAGATGCTGTGCATGATGGATGTGCATAAAACAAATGTATTGGGAACAAGCATCATGTTGTTCAAGGTGCAAATGGTGGTAATTTCCAATAACATTGTAGGCCTACCTTCACAAGCTGCAGTGCTGTGAAGCCCAGATTGATCGATGCTGGCATGGCAGACTGCATGGCAACCAGCTCACGCTGGTGCTTGTTGATCTCTGCTTGCACTTCAGAAAGGTTGAGCTCCTCGCTTTTGGCCTGAGGCAACAGCCCATGTCAGCAATATAGCACCAGTACAATACACCATGCTCATCATCTGATCACAACAGGTGGCTCTTACATGGTCTGCGTTATGACTCATATGTGATGTAGGACTTGACATACAAGCCTGATGCAGGAGTCTGCAATGTGGCTGCGGCCAATGATCTTTGGCAGTAGACTGCCCTGCTTCTTGTGAAGTTGCAGCTTTCAGGCCCCACACAGCAGCACATTGTGTATGGCATTGCTTACCTGCAAGGCTTCCACATAAGCAGTTGGGTCCACTGCCAGCCAGGTCTCATAGGCTTGAGCCTTGGCAATGTATTGCCTGACTGGTACCAAGGCAGCAGTCAGGGTGGAGGCAATGCTGTCGCGCAAGGCCAGAACCTGCGGCTCCTGTGGGTGTATGGACTCCAGAACAGGCCTGAAGGCCCAGGAGATTGCCTCCATCACCAGAGGCTCCATCTGAGGGATGCCCTGTGACAACCCAGATATGTCAGGAAGAAGGTTCAGAACTCAACACTACAATGCAGCGACCCATCTGCAGCGCGTCTCTGCTTGACAAAGCCTTCAGGACCTGGTGAGAGTGCGTCAGGACTGCCAGGATCCCTTTAGGCTCAACAAGTTTGAGCTGCTTCATGAAGACACGTCAGTCAAGTAATGCTTTGTGCCTGTTTGTGCGCTGTTATCAAGGCACTGCTGGGTCACACCTGGGTAACACTGATGGCCTTGTCAAACAGAGCCAACATGCGAGGTACAATGCTGTCCAGATCTGTTTTGCAGGTGATCTTAGTCCCCTCTGACACTTGCAGCTCCAGTCCCAACAGTGGAGGCTTCTGAGTGGAAGCTGTTGTGGCAGCAGGGTAGACCATCTGCACATTGCTGGTGTCCATGACTGTCACCTGCACACATCCATCACAACTGTCAGGGTTTTGGACGAATTGATGCCATTGTCAGCGATTACAATTGCTGATGTCCATGACTGTCACCTGCGCAGGTTCATCACAACTGTCAGGATTTGGACGAATTTGATGCCATTGTCAGCTGTTACAGGTGCCACCAACTCAACACATCACGATTTACATATGCATAGCAATGCTTGCAGAGGTCATTGCCTTGCGATTCAACAGCCAGTAGGAGTACAGAGAAGATGTATGCCATGCTCTGTGGTCATGCCATTGTGCTGAAAGCGCGAACACTGTGTTTGCTCTATCTTTGCTGCCTTCTTCATGATAGACAACAATAGACCGCTCTCACAAGCACTAGCACCTTTGCACTGCAGGCAGCATTGACAAAGGCCACATATTTAGAGTGGTTATCCAAGACAAGGCTGCGCAGAGTGTCCTCCATCATGAAACGAGTCACAACCAGAAGAGACTTCATTTTGCTGAAGCAGTATGTCTCATAGTTGCTCTCATTCAGGTTGTACCAGCCTTTGCCTGCACAAGAATACAATATCATATTAGTAAAACAGTCCCACCGTATGCAGCTATGCATGCACTCAAGGAACAGGTACCACTGCACCTGGATCCGCAAGAGTGCAGTGCGAAAACAAATGATCGGCATTTGCAATGAACAGACAGTGCAGATTGCAGATTATTGATAGGAGCTAGTTTGCATTGCTGCCTCACTGTGCTCAAGATGCACTTACTGGCAGGATTTGACCAGCAGCCCTTACCAACGTCCTTGAAGGAGGATTTGAAGGCAAGCTGCACAGCTGTCACCCAGTTGTCCCTGAGACCATTACCAGCCTGGTCTAATGTCTGGTTCTGTGCTATCTCAAACTCCTCAATGGCAGTACTTTTGGTGTACCATGCATTGAACAGACTCATCTTCCCAACCTGCGGGCCACCACTCACATTGCGCTCACGCTCAGCCATTGTAACCAACTGCTTGAAGCTGTAGTACCATTGCGTTGTTTAACTACCTAAGCATGCATCTACGTGTGCCTGAGGTGCAGCGACTGGCTTGCTCTGTTGCCCTTCAGCTAGTGATTTGCTGACTGTACTCGTGCAATGAGCATAAGACACGCTGCTTGCATGCATTGCATGTACTGATTGTGACATGGATGACAATAGGAGGTTTTACCTTGTTGCATTCAGCTGCATGAAGCTGTAGCACTGTCGCGTTTTTCATTTGCCTAGGCATGCAACTATGTGTGCTTGAGGGAATTTACCTTGTTGCATTCAGCGCGGACCTTCACCAGGGCAGCAATGACCTCAGCCTTGGTAAGGAGGCTGAGGAAGCTGAAGCTTGAAAACTTCTCAGGGAAGCTGTAGGCAGGCACAGCTACACTGGCACAGCGGGGCACCTGCAGCAGCAGCTTCTGGACAGGTTGCGCCCAGAGTGATGTCAAGTCCAGAACTAAGGATATGACAGTCTCAAATGCATGCTGCATTTACATGACTGTGCTCCTGAAATTGCCAGCCTTCCAGGGAAATGTTCTTGCAATAGACAAGCATAGGTATCAGTGCATAGCGGAAGCTTTGACTTGCAATGTGTGACCATGAATGCAAGCGACAACACAGAAGCGCTAGACACCTGCCGTGCCTCCGATTTCTGATGGGTGGAGCTGTCCAAGGGAACCATGGCTAGGCCTGACACCCCTGAGGATCTGGTCTTGACTGCATGGTCAAAGGTAATCTTGTTCATGGCTCTGGCATAGTCAGTGATGGCTTCAGTCACCAAGGGATGGGTCTCAGACAGCCTCTCCTGCAGCATGAGTACAATTCACTGAAGTGGATGCTCTAGAGAGCCTTTGCAGCCCTTGCGCAAAGCATTGGGCTTTCTATCATGGTTGGACAGGATGAGCAGCAGTGATCACCCATTAGTCACAGGCTCTGCAGTGCGCATTTGCTTGGCTACTGCTGTGTTTGCTGCATTTGAAGGCAGATGACCTGATACGTAACCTTGATAGCTGCAAGTCAGTGTATGTGCACATGGTAAGCTGCACTGGCAGCTTGTTGGACACATCAAGGTGGTGTGCTACTGTTGCTGAGGCAGGCAGCATGGTGTACCCTGAGGAACTTGGAGTTGAGAGCCAGCGTCAAGACTCGGTTGATCTGCTCCACTGACAAGGAGTGCATGTCATCAGCTGGCATGCTGTCTACACGCAGGTGGTACCGCATGGCCTTCACTGCCTCAATGCGGCTCTGGTGCGCAACAGCCACCCTCTTTGCATACAGAGCAGGATCCTCAGACAGGAAACACAGCCTGATCCGGGGCACCCAGTCCTGTGTTGGTATATCAGCTATACCTGCAGCATGGGACTCCAGCATGAGACTGCAGCATGAGAGGCAAGCTGGTTTACAGTATTTCACTGCAAGGACTCTCTGTCACAACATTTTCTTCTGCGGAGGCTAAGCAAGCAACATCCACTTGTGCAGCATCAGCTATGATGCCAAGGACGTGCATGCTTTGACCACATACATTACAGGCATCTGGTACAATTTGCAACAGTATTGGGAGGGGATTGTTGCTGAACCTGAACCATATCCCGGGAGTCCCGGCACCATGAGCTGCACAAGGTACGTGTTCTTCTGCTCGTTGTAGTCCAGCACCGTACAGTCTTGGAATGTGTAGCTGCCATCATCTGAAGGCATGGCCACTCTCCCTGGAGCTGCCGGAGCTCCAGGCTCTTTGCAGACCCAGCCTTGAGGGTCTCTGGACTCATACTCCGTGTCATCAAAGATTGCCAGGGGAAGCATGCCGTCCAGGTGTTGCTCAGAGCCTGTGAAGGGCTGACCACGATCAAGTCCCTCTTTGGCAAGGAGCTCCTCAACGTCTTGCATTGCATACAGCTTCCGTTTTCTGCATTTGACAGCAAGCTTTCAGTGGTTTATCATGCTATAGAAGGTGTACTGCTGTGTGTTCTTGGCCGATTGTTGAGGTGGTGCAATCAGTTGTATGAACAAACCAGCGTTTACCTTTGAATAAGGATTTCTCTTGGAGCTGAGATGGCAGATGTTTCATATGGCGCCATGACTGAGGGCTGTAGGTGCTGCCAGGAGTCCTGCTGGTGAGCAGGAATCTGGAATGTGTCTTCCTTCCTGTCATGTTTGTCGGGCTGCTTGACGGTAGCAGCCTTCAAAGGAACAAAGTTACATTGGTCGGAGAAAACAACAGACACAAAGGTCCTCAACTTCAATAAGTATTCCTCTAAAGTACAACAAGTACCTTGGCAGGACTCAACAGGTATGCACTGTCTTCCCTGCCTTCCACAACCAGCCGTGACCTGGCACTGAAACGAGCTGCAAAGTACCAAATTGTTCAATTCCTGATCAAGGTGCTCAGAATATGTGCAGGAAATGTGCACACCTTTAGGCGTTTTGAGCCTAGGAACGTCCTGCATGTTGATCAGTAGTTGTTAGATCATACAAGTTTCTTTCCTGACAGAGGCGCCGCCTGTCAACTTGCAAGCGTAGCGTTCATGGGAACGATATCGAGTTTCTTGCCAGCGTCATCGACCAAGATCGCAGGTAGGCCATTCACTTGTTCGTGAGAGACATTACAAGCTCTGGCTATATGACTCATTAGTGGTTCCAGAGCAGTCAGCACATCGCACATCGCGCAAGCTCTGCACACATGAGTCCGCCTTGACACCCCTATTCATTTAGAAGTCACGTCACGATGCTCGCTGCCTTCGAGTTCAGGCCCTGGGCACATATTTTCACGATTTGTCAGACAGTCTACCTGGACCTGCATTTTATGGATCAGGCGGAATGCCTATAGCTGGGTCCGGGAATTTGCATACACACGTTGAGTGAATCAGGAAACACAGTTGCAGATGCAAATATGACTGCTGTCCAGAAGAAGCAACGTATGCCCGTTACGCTTGCTAGACAATGTTGCAGGTGACATTACTAGCATACTTCAGCGGTATGAAGAGTCTAACGTGCATGCAGCCTGCGAGTTATGGGAGAAACCAGCAACTAGGCGCATCTGCATCAAGGTGACTTGAAGACAAGGCCTATAACGTAACTACCAATGCCAAAAAGTGCTGCTGACAGTTAGTGTGCCTTTGCGAGTTGCAGCAAGCAATGCAAATTTATCAGGAGATACCATATTCAGTGTGGTCTATGGCGCTTGTACATAGACAACCTTGCTGTGAGCCTTGCAAGTCTTTGTCAGACTCAGTGTCATTTGAGGCCTGACAGCTGAAGAGGCATATACACTCTTCAGGCAAAATAAAAGTTATGAGCATTTGCCCCTAAACAGCCATGATCGCCCTGGCTCCTGGCTGAAACTTGTCAATTGATTTGATGAGGCGAGCAAATACAGTTGCTGGCTGACTTGCAGTAGGTGCTTCATCTAAAATTGAAGCTCATGCTTGTCCAATGCAGAGAATATGCTTTCTTCCAAGGCAGCGTGCAGTTGGACTGGCTTGCCTTTGCACTGTTGCTTCAGGTGCTCAACAACGTTCCCCGGCAAGTTGCAGTACCTACTAGTAGGCTAGAATAAAATATGCATCAAGGTCTGCTTGCTGCCAGGTCCGCTGTGACTGCCAGGCTCAAGATTTCTGGCCAGGCTCAAGATTTCTGACCATGGTGCTGCAAGTGTTGCTGACTCAGAGACATGCCTTGCAGGGCGCACGAAGCTGCCCCTTGTGCTCAGTTGCTGGTGCGCCCTGTCCTGTTGGAGATTGAAAGATGCTGGTGTTTGTTTAGATTCGCAACCCATGGGGGCGGCAACAGCATGTAGGTAGTTTGCTCCATTACTACTTATGATCATGTGCTCTTGTTTCACATACTATGTGTCCCCCTCCTAATAGGAGAGGGATTTACATCTTCAGTTAACCGACTAGGTTGTACAGGTTTGCCAGGTTTACTAGATACCTATTCTACATCAGCCGTATATGTATATCATGTTTCAACAGTCTGAACAAATTTGCAGACAACCATACCACTAAAAAAACCATACGATCCTGAGTTGAAAAGGGTCTCATACTGGCTGTGACTAACATTGATAAGAGCTTGAGCGTTACGACACACGTTTGGGTGTGTGCGCAAAAATCGCAACCAGCATTGCACCTGTCTGGCGTAACCTCTATGTGGCCTTGACCCTGACACATCCGGACGGCTGAGAAGTTTCTGTTCTCATGTGCAATCGTCGCGCAAGTTCGAGCATCCTGATCTCAGTGTTCCTGACGATCGTCAAGGCTCAACTCCAGACGACAGGTACGACATCGACGAGCAGTTTTTGCCTCATTGAGGAAGTCTGCTGGTTCTGCGTGTTCGATCGTAGATTGCATACGTGCAGAAGAGTGCCCAGCAGGTGCTGCTCAGTGCGACGCGGTGCCCGAGCTGCTGAGTTGGGCTGCAGCTCACGGAGCACAGTGCGACAGGCTTCAGACAGACACCACGCTTGCCATCCGAGGCCTTACGGCAACCACCGACATTCCCGGTGGCTCAGTCATTGTCAGTCTTCCTAGGAGCTTGGCCCTGAGCGTCTCCCCTTCACAGAGTTGCCCGGTTCCTCATCTGATCCCAGAAGACGTGTGGAGCAGCTCAATCAAGTATGATCCTTTGGTTACTATGCACTTGTCGAGTCTAGGCTGAGCAAAGTGTGTTGTGAGACAAGGTTTCTTTGACCTGATGCTTACCGCACCTTCCTTGCAAACCCTAAAATATAGCTTCCTTTCTGCTCCTGACTTTGTCTCACCTACAAGATTGTCAAATACAAGTATGCCGATGCCTTCTGACCAAGCCCAGTCACGCAGGAACTTTCAGCTAGCACTCTTCCTCTTGGCAGAATCCAAGAAGGGCAGAGACTCAGCATGGTACACATACATCCAAACCCTCCCCCAGCATGTTGACAGCTTGGTACACTGGAGTGACACTGAGCTTCACGAGCTGCAGTATGGCGCCACCAAACCTGAGCAGCAGTTTCTGCAAGAGGTGTGTCGAAATGAGCCTGCCACATGATATTGTGCAAGGCTTCTCAGGCATGCATGATCCTTCATACATAACCAGCGAGGCTGTATTTCAGAGTCAAGTGCTTAGTGTGATGTCAGTGATTCAGCTTGCACAGCTGATGTTGCGGATGATAAAACAACAATCATAATGCTTTGCTGTTGCGCCTTGTAGTAGCGCGCTCAGAAGTTGTGCCAGTTAAACGATTTGACTGATTGACTGTGCAGCATGCCAGCTTGTAGATACTGCAATCTGGCCATTCACTGCACCTGAGCACTTTCCAGTGCGGCAATCAATCAGCTGCTGCAATGAACTGCTGGCACTCTGTTCAAAGCGACATGAGTGAGGTCACTGCTGCAGTAGCACTTGTTGCTGATGATCCGAACATGGGTCTACTTATTGCCAACAGCATGCTGTGTGCATGCATGTAAGACTTTGTGAATCATCAAATGGGCTTGAGCACCACATGATTTGCAGGCCAAGCAGCAGCTGGATGACATCAAGGAGTTGTACTGGAAGCTTGAGTCATCTGGCTTAGTCACTGAGCTGAACAGCACGCTTGGGGACCTGGTTTGGGCCTCTGACATTGTGCGCAGCAGAGCCTTTGCTATCTCAGCTCCAGAAGGTAACAAACAAGAGGAGAAATACCGCAGTGTCCCTTTTAGCGGTACATCAGTGCGTGCAATGTGCAACTTCTGTGTTTGCTCACAGTACACAAACACCCTGCAGTGACTGAGTCATATGGTCATGTGTACAACTCTTCAGCTGCATGGTCAGATCTGTATGCATCATCAGCTCACCTCGTCAGCGCTGGCATCTCTGAATGTGATGATCTGCGGTTTGGTCTGGGGATTGCTGTCTTCCTTGATCAGCTGCTTTGTCTCTTCTGCCCAATCACAGCTGGATTGCTGTTGTCAAGACGCAGTTATCATACCGGCACAGACATGGCATCTTGCCACAGCTCTATCTCATTCTGCTTTGTACCAGCAGCAACCACCTGAGAGAGAGCCCTGCAGTAGAACGCAGCATGGATGTTCAATTTTTTTGCATGCAAATGTCAAGCTTGCCCTGTGCTTTTGCAGGCTGGCTGAGCCCAAAGAGCATTGGCATCGCAGCGTTTATGGCCAATGTAGTTTTGAGGATCCCCTTCTTCCGTCAGTGGCAAGCCACCAAGCGGGTAAGCTAGCTTTCCTCTGCAAATGGGTACCATGTCTAGCATCACATCATAGCATCACATCCTAGCATCACATCATAGCATCACATCATGGCATCACAACATAGCATCACATCACAGCATCACATCATACAGGACCTGCTCTACATTACCCTGTATATTTGACAGACTTGAGGTTTGCCTTGGTTCTGATTATGACTGTGTGTTCGTGTCACATACCAAAGAGCTATCAAGAGCAAAACACACACTACTAGATGACTAACATTACTAGTTGACTGCCCTTGTCCTGGGCAGCCTGGTATAATACTTGGCTTCTCATTAAAATTGACGCTGAAAACCATAGTCTCTTCTTTTTATTTTCTTTTCTTTGACTTGCCTTGTGTCAATGCAGATTATCTCCATTGCTCGGTCAGTCACATTCATGTGCATAGGAGGCATCTTGTTTGGGACTCAACATGTGGGCAACATGGACTTAGCCTTGCTCCCAGTCATAGACTCCATCAATCATAACTCATCCAGCCTGGTGAGCTTTCTGTCTTTTGAGCTATTTCAGATGAGGTACATACATTCATTGACGACTACTGCAAATGGAACAAGTATCAGTCCCTGGAAACAACTATCTCAGCAATTCGGCTTTTGAGTATTGTTTCTGCTTTGCACATTTTGAATGTTGTTCCCGCTTTGCACATCCTGAATATTGTACATGCTTTGCACATTTTGAATATTGTTTCTGCTGGCACATTTTGAATGCCGTTCCTGCTTTGCACACCCAACATCTGCGTGCTGCTGCAACTGTGTGTCACACAACAGCTGTTGCCATGGATGTGTTGCCAATGGTGGAGTAATGGTGGACGTATGATGTGTTAAGCCTGGATGTCAGACGGTACACTTGTAACTATGGAAGCCATCTGCTTCTGTACCATGCATGTCTCACCATGCAGCAGCCAATCGTTACTTCACGGTGTTATTATGTTGCCAGCCCCTGTCCTGCGTCTATCAAGCGCTTAGTACAGTGCCAACGCAAGGTCGTTACTCTCCAATCTGTACTTCATATGCACGCCTCGACTAGTTGCTTGTAAGGCTGAAGCCTCAGATGTACTGACAAGAGTCAGACTGAGCCAGCTCTAGTAGGAACTGCATTCAGCTGCCCTGAGTGTGTGTGCAGGGCCATCTGCAGCCTGGAGGCGGAGGAACGACTGTGGAAGCAATCATTGGACCAGATGGTGCACAAATCTTCCAAGAGGTTTGTCCTGTCAGGAACTATGCATGCATGTGGCTGTTTGTTCACCAGCTGTCGTCATGTGATATTGTAGCTGTATGCTCATGCATGAGCTGTCATCAGTGGAGCTGACTTCAAGAATGACAGGTCTGTAAAAGTTCGTTTCAACCCCAGTTGTGTGGGCCTAGGGATGAAGTATTTACAGCTGCTGTAAAACCAGGACTCAGCTTGCGTTGGGAAAAATTGATACCTGTTGTCAAATGTTGAGCACAAAATTGACAAAAATGCGCCTACTGAAGACCATTTCACAAAGGTCTTCTAAAAGCGCTTGCCTGATGTTGCAGGTCACTGCGGCTTATGCTACAGCATCGAATGAGGTTCTGCTTCAGCACTATGGCTTTGTAGACATGGACAATGCTCATGACGAATACACAGCCGACATCCTCAGCTTCATTGAGGAGAACGTGATTGATCAGCCAAATGAGGAGCAG
>JAABUK010008600.1_pt1 | contig 14245 bp, 13 predicted proteins | sample 5559141 | NCBI WGS metagenome assembly JAABUK01 (sample SAMN10711869, study PRJNA513367) | rock metagenome | isolation source: Antarctica rocks | place: Antarctica: Victoria Land, Pudding Butte nord | collected 2016-01-03
CATCGCCGTCCAGGCGCCGCGGGCCGACGGCGGCCCGAGCAGGGCGAGCAGCAGCGACACCGAGGAGGTGACGGCGATGGTGCTGCCGCGGCGCAGTCCGTCCGGCAGCAGTTCGGCCAGCCCGGCGGGAACCGGCAACGGCGGCAGGGCCGGCCCGACCAGATTCCGCAACGCACCGGCGGGTGCTGAGCCCAGTTCGGCGCGCAGCGACGGTCGGCGCAGCGGGGCGGCCACCGGGCTGCCGAAGGGGTCGGGCTCGGCAACCGCGTAGGCGCCGTCACTGTCGTCGAAGCTGGCTGCCTCCAGGTCGCACTCGGGCTCACGCTCCGCCGCTGAGTTCTGCTGGAAGGCGGCGGTCACTGCACCATGTTCGAACAGTTGTTCGATTATGTCAATCCCAGGCGTCCCGCGTAATGGCCATCGTGGCGGACGGCTTGACGGTATGCCCCCAGTAGGGTTATAAACCTTCCATAACCCCAATCCCAGGCGGAGGACTTCATGCCCAAGATCAACGTCTACTTGCCCGACCAGCTGGCCAACGCGGTGCGCGACGCCGGCATCCCGGTGTCAGCGGTCTGCCAGCGTGCGCTGGCCGATGCTGTCGCCGCTGTCGACGGAGGCCTCGGCCCCCAGCAGTTCGGCACCGAGAAGACCGAGGAATCCGCCAAGTTGCGGTCCCGGCTGACCCAGCGACTGGAGAAGGTGATCACGCTGGCCACCCAGGCGGCAGCCGCCACCAACCGGCAGGCGAGTTCCGTCGAGCTCGTCGAGGGATTGGTGACCGAGGGCAACAACCTTGCCCTGGCGGTGCTGCGCAGCCTGGACATCGAGCCCGAGGACCTGCGCGCGGAGTTGCGTGCCACCGAATCAGCCGGCCGCCGCGCGCCGGACGGCCTTCGGCAGGCGGCCACCCTCGACCAGGTCTGCGAGCGGGCCGCGCAGGCGGCGCTGCTGCTCGGGCACAACTACATCGGCTGCGAGCACCTGCTGCTCGGATTGCTCGAAGGCCAGCCGGCAGACCCCGCCACGCTCACCCTGAACACCCTGGGCGCCGACCTGGACAAGTGCCGCGACGCCGTCCGGGCCGCACTCAGTGGCATCAGTTACGCCCAGACCACCCTGTCGCTCAGCGGGCTGAGCGCGCCGGTGCGTTCTCTCCTGGAGGAGATCCGCCAGCGGCTGGGCCGGCTGGAGCAGTCGGGCAGCTAGCCTGCGTTGAGCATCGTCGCCGAGTCGGGGTCCTCGTCCGGATCGCCGGCCACCCGGTCGGGCAGCCCCGCCGCCACCCGGTCGGGGTGCAGGAACACGAACCGCTTGTAGGCCCAGAACCGGAACACCGTGCCCAACCCGATGGTGAACAGGTTGACCAGGTTCATGACCAGCACGTGGTGCTTGAAGTGCAGCGGGTAGGAGAAGATGCCGATGACGATCAGCGCCGCGATCAGCGCAATCAGGTTGATCAGAAAGAAGAACCCGGCTTCACGCCTGAGCTTGCTGCGCGCCCGGTGCGAGAACGACAGGTGCCGGTTGCCGAAATAGGTGACCATCGTGGCGACCGTGGTCGAGATCGACTTGGCGACGATCTGGCCGTCGTTGAAGAAGAAGTTGAACAGCGTCAGATCGACGGCGAAGCCCACCGCTCCGACGACGCCGAAAGCCGCGAGCTCTTTGACCAGGATGCGCCACGATCCGCGGATGTGGTCGATGAGTGAGTGAGACATCGTCGCCAATAGTACGACCCGTGCTCGGGCGCCACTAATCCTTCGGGGGGCCGGTGGCTGCGCGTCTGGGCGGCAGCGGCACGAATCCCGAGGTGCGCGCCAGGTAGTCGCGATAGCCCGGACGCTGGGCCATCGAGCGCTCCAGAACCCGCTTTCCGGAGCCGAACGCGAGCAGGTACACCATGATCACCGGGGAGAACACCGTCAGGATTGCGGGCCACCGATCGGCAGATACACAGAAGATGCCCAGCCACACGCAGGCATCGCCGAAGTAGTTCGGGTGCCGGGTGTAACGCCACAACCCGCTGTCCAGCACCGGCCCGACGTCGATGCCGGCGGCCTTGGCACGCTTGTACCGCTCCAGCTGCCAGTCACCGACGCCCTCGAACAGCACGCCGACCAGCCAGAGCAGCACGCCGACGGCGGCCAGCACACTCAGGCCGCCCGACTCGAACGAGCCGACCAGGATCGGCGCCGACACCAGCAGGGCCAGCACGCCCTGCAGCCCGTACACCAACGCCACGGTCTGCAGCGGCCCGCGGTCGCGCAGCAACTCCGCGTAGCGCGGATCCTCGCCCTTGCCGATGCTGCGCCGGCCGATGTGCACCGCCAGCCGCAGACCCCACAGCAGCGTCATGGCCAGCAGCAGATAGCGCCGGGCCGGGTCACCGGAACCGGCCGAGCGGAGGAACGCCACCGCCGCCACGGCGCAGAACAGCAGCCCCCAGGCGGTGTCGATCACGCTGTGCCGGCCGACGATCCGGCTGGCCAGGTAGGTGAGCGCCAGGACGGCGAGCACCGCCGTCGCCGCCAGCGCTACGGTGCCGGCGAACGAGGTGGCACCGACCGTCACGGTGACCTGGTCCAGTCCGGGGTCGCCGGCATCGCCGACTCACCGGCCGCGGACGGCCGTACGGCCAGGATCTGGTCCACACCCATCCGGCCCTCCTCGAAACTCAGGCCACCACCGACCAGGTACAGCCGCCAGACCCGGGCGACCTCCTCGCCGACCATCGCCACCGCCTCGCCGTAGTGGCTCTCGAAGGTATGCAGCCAGTCGGCCACCGTCCGGACGTAGTGCTCGCGCAGCGACTGGACGTTCCGGATCTCCAGGCCGGCCCGCTCCAGGAAAGCCAGCGTCTCGCTCACCGGCCGCATGTGCATATCCGGGGCGATGTAGTTCTCGATGAACGCCCCGCCGCCGGGTGCGGCGTCCGAGCGCCGCGACATCTGCTGCAGCAGCAACCGTCCGGTCGGTTTGAGATGTCCGAACAGGGTGCCGGCATAGACGGAGTAGTGGTGCTCACCGACGTGCTCACCCATCTCGATGGAGCTGACGGCGTCGAAGGGCGCCTCGACCACCTCGCGATAGTCCTGCACCCGCACCTCGACCCGGTCGGCGAGGCCACGTTCGGCGATCCGCTTGCCGATGAACTCGTGCTGCCGCGCCGAGATGGTCACCCCGAGCACGGTCACGCCGTAGTGCTCGGCCGCGTGCAGGCTCAGTGATCCCCAACCGCAGCCGACATCGAGCAGGCGCATGCCCGGCCGCAGCCCCAGCTTGCGGCAGATCAGGTCGAGTTTCGCCTGCTGGGCCTGCGCCAGGCTCGCCTCGGCGTTCTGGTAGTAGCCGCAGGAGTAGGCCATCGAGGAGTCCAGGATGAGCGCGTAGAACTCGTTCGACAGGTCATAGTGGTGCGCGATCGCGGCCCGATCACGCGCCCGGGTGTGCAGGCCACCGGTCAGCTTCGCCTGCGAGGACGGCACCGTGGGGCGAGGCCCGATCGCTGCCAGCCGGGTCGCCAGCAGGGCCCCGGCGAGCTTCTGGCGAGGGGTCAGCCGCACCGGGGCCGACTGGCTGGCACGCGCGTGCCGCCATACCGCGCGCAGGCCGTCGGCCAGCTCCTGCGCGCCGCCGGGAACCTCGATCTCACCGGTGATGTAGGCCTGGGCGATGCCCAGCTCGTCGGGTTGCCAGAGCAATCGGCGCAGTGCCCGGCGTCCGGTCAGCCGTAGCATCGGAGCATCCGGCGGCCCCGCTTCGCTGCCGTCCCAGGCCTGCAGCCGGATCGGCAGGTCACCCCCGGTCAGCGGCGCCAGCAGCGCCGACAGGCTCGCCGCGACCGTCATCGCGGGCCTGCCTTCGTCAGCTCGAACTGCACCACGTCGAGATAGCGGGAGCGAAAACCTGCTTCGGAGTAGGCCAGGTAGAGCGACCACATCCGGCTGAACACCAGATCGAAGTCCTCGGACAGCGACTGGACCCGTTCTGCTTCGGCCTCGAACCGCGAGCGCCAGCGGCGCAGCGTCTCGGCATAGTGCAGACCGAAGGTGAACTCGGAGGCGACCCGCAGGCCGGCCGCCTGAGCGCTCTGGCGCACCGACAGGACCGACGGCAGCTGGCCCCCGGGAAAGATGTACTTCAGGATCCAGGTGTAGGTGTCGAGGCTGGCGATCATGCGGTCGTGCGGCATGGTGATCGCCTGCAGGCTCGCCCGGCCACCGGGCTTGAGCAACCGCTGGATCGCGTCGAAGTACTCGTGCCAGTGGTTGGCACCGACCGCCTCGATCATCTCGACACTGACGACCGCATCGAAGCTGCCGCTGACCTCGCGGTAGTCCTGCAGGCGCACCTCTACCAGGTCGGTGTAACCCGCCTCGGCGATCCGCTTGGTGGCCAGCTCTGCCTGCTCGACCGAGATCGTCACCGTGGTGACCTCGGCGCCCCGGGCCGCAGCCCGGATGCTCAGCTCGCCCCAGCCGGTGCCGATCTCGAGCACCGAGCTTCCCGCAGTGACCCCGGCCGCGTCGAGCAACCGGTCGATCTTGCGGTGCTGTGCCGGGCGCAGCTCCTCGGGACTGTGGTGGGGGTCGGCTGCGAACACCGCCGACGAGTACGTCAGGGACTCGTCCAGAAACAGCTGGAACAACTCGTTGGACAGGTCGTAGTGGCGCCGGATGTTCTGCCGGGAACCGTCGACCGTGTTGTCCTGCGCCGACGGCCTGGCATGCACGACAGCGGTACGAAGCCGTTGTAATGTCGGTGGAATCAGCGTCGACATCCGGCCGGCCAGCACGGTAAGTACGCCGGCCAGGTCATCAGACACCCAGTCGCCGGCCATGTAGGACTCCCCGAAACCGATCAGCCCGCCGCCGGCCAGCCGCTGGTAGAAGTCCGCCGGCCGAACCAGGTGCAGGTCCGGATCGGTGCCGGCTCCGGCACCGAAGCGCTGCCCGTCGGCCGTCGTCACCCGGATCGGCAGCGACCGGACGGCACGCTTGAGCAGCCGCTCGGCGATCGCCGCCCGCACCGGGCTGTTCGGCACGGCCACCACGTCGGGCCAGCGACGCGGATCGACGGTCTTGTCGGGAGCCAGCATCGTGGTGCTCATATCGCCTCGCTAGGTCGGTGGTCGGTCCTACTGGCACTGGCGGTGCTGCTGCCGTTCGCGCTGCTGCTGCCGTTCGCGCTGCTGCTGCTGCCGCTCGCGCTGCTGGCGTTGCTCGTGTTGGTCCTGCCGCGCGGAAAGGGCCGAAGCCCTTTGAGATACAGAGCGATCCCGTGCCGGCGGATGCCAAGCATGATCGCCCGGGTGGCCAGCGGGGTGCGCAGCGCCGTCCACAGGCGCGCCGGTCCGGAGTCGGATCTGCGGCGGCCGGTCAGTACCGCCGAGAACGGCCGGTCCTGCTCTCGGTGCAAGGTCACCGCGACGGCCAGCTTCTGGTCCGGCTCGGGCAGGCGCATCGTGTACCGCCCGTCCACCGGGTAGAACGGCGAGACGTAGAACAGCTTCTCGGTCGTCGCCCGTCCGGTGTCGTCGGTGCTGAGCAGGTAGCTGTGCCGGCCGCCGTAGGTGTTGCGCACCTCGGCCACCGTGTGTCGCAGTTCGCCGTCGGAGTCATAGCAATAGAAGACACTAAGCGGGTTGAACACGTACCCGAGCACTCGTGGATTGGCCAGCATCAGGATCTTCGAACGCCGACCCAGGCCGTGTCCGGCCAGGTACCGATCCAGCTCTGCCCGCAGCGACAAGGCCGGTGGGCCCTCACTGAGCTGGTGATCGGCCGCGGTGAAACGGCACAGCCAGCCCAGCCCCGCCGGGAGCCGCGGCAACCGGTCGACGTCGACCAGCCAGGTGGTGCTGCGCTGCTGGAATGTGTAGTCCACCGGATCCCGACGGGAATGGCTGATCCGGACGTCATAGCAGGCCGGGGTCAGGACGGCCGGCCTCACCAGCGCACACCGAGGCTGCCGGCTGCCTGCACCCCTGATCGGCAGCCGTCCTCATGAAATCCCCAGCCGTGGTAGGCACCGGCGAAGGCGATCAGCCCGTCGTTGAGCGTCGGCAGTTCGGCGAGGGCGGCCACCGACTCCGGCGTGAACACCGGATGCTCGTAGACCATTCGGTCCAGCACTGCCTCGTCGGCGACCGAGCCGGCGTCATTCAGCGTTACCAGATAACGGGTTTCGCTATCCAATCGCTGCAACCGATTCATGTCGTAGGTGACATGCACGGCCGATGCCGAGGCGGCGCAGGCCGGCAGGTAGTAGTTCCACGACGACCGCGCTCGGGATGCTCGCGGCAGTACCGAGGTGTCGGTGTGCAGCGTGGTTGGGTTCTGCGAGTAGCCGATGGCGCCGAGGATCCGGCGTTCGGCCTCGCTGGGTTCGGTCAGCATTGCCAGTGCCTGGTGCGGATGGGTGGCGATGACCGCGGCGTCGAATCGCTCGCTGTTCCCAGCGTCCTCGCGCACCAGCACCCCGCTGTCGAGCCGGCTGATGCCGCGGACCGGGGTCGAGGTCAGCACCGCCGACAGCTGCTTGGCCGCGCGCTCGACATAGCTGCCGGAGCCACCGACGACGGTGCGCCACTGCGGTGATCCGCCGATGGACAGCATCCCGTGGTGATCCAGGAACTGGAAGAGGTAGTGAGCCGGGTAGCGTCCGGCCAGCTCGGGGGAGCACGACCATACCGCCGAGATCAGCGGGGTGACGAAGTGCAGTCTGAAGTAGCTGCTGAAGCGGCCCTCGGCCAGAAACTCGTCCATCGTCTGGAGGTTGCCGGTCTGGAGGCTGCCGGTCTGCCGGCTGCCGGCTGGGGCTTCGCGCTCAGCCAGCAATGCCTTTGCGCGCCGGTGGAATCTCAACACCTCGGTCAGCAGGTACAGGTACCTGGGATTGGTCGCGTTCGACACGGCCGGGAACAGGCCGCCGAAGCCACGGGAGCCGGCGTACTCCAGACCGCAGCCGCCGCAGCGCACCGACATGCTCATCTCCGAAGCCTGGGTGGCGACCTCGAGTTCGGCGAACAGCCGCAGCAGGTTCGGATAGGTCCGCTCGTTGTGCACGATGAAACCGGTGTCGACGGACACCGGCCGGCCGGCTTCGTCGAGCACGTCATGGGTGTCGGCGTGACCGCCCAGCCGGTCGTCGGCCTCGTAGAGGGTGACGTCGGCCTCACGCTGGAGGATGTAGGCAGCAGTCAGGCCGGTTGCGCCGCTGCCGATCACTGCGATCCGACGACGGCTCACGGCCAAGCCTTTCTTTAGGCTGCTGGGTCAGCAGCCTAGCCGGACTCCTCCCCGCACCGCCTGCTGGATGAGATTCGGAGCCTCCCGCAAGCCGGATGGTTCGAAGTCGGGCAGCACGGTGCTGAGCACGAACTGCGCCGCCAACTCGTGCCACAACTGCTGCCGCCGCAGCATGGCGTGTCCGTCGCCGCTGACCGCCACCAGACTGACTGTGGCGCCGGCAGCCTCGATGGCGCCCGCGAAGGCGGCCGTGCTGCGCGGTGAGGTCATCCGGTCTGCGTCGCCGTGCGCCAGCAGCACCCGCCGACCCGCCAGCTGGCCGGTTGGCTCCCCCGGCGGCAGCCAGGGCGCCAGGCCGACCACGCCGCGAACCCGCGGGTGGCCGCCGAGCCGCAGCGCCGTCCGGCCGCCCATCGAGTGGCCGACCAGGCCGATCGGCAGCTCACCGAAGCGCTCGGCCAGCTGTCGCAGCGCCCACTCGCAGTCGCGGACCGGCGCCGGCGTGCCGCCCACGGCATTCCAGCCCCGGCTGGCATAGCGCAGCCGCGCCACCACCACCCGGCCACGGCCGCCACGACTGATGCGGTGGGCGAACGGGACCATCCGCAGCACCGCCAGTTGGCGGCCCCGCACCGGATCGGCACTGAGCTCGCGGCCGCCGTGCAACAGCAGGACGACGGCCTCGGCGCCGCGCCGGGCGCTGGCCACCGACAGGCTCGGCTCGTACTCGATCATGGTTGCCACGATATGCGGTCACCAGTGGCCTTCCCCACCGCGCTCGACGGCGACCGGTGGCCGAGGCGATAGATTCTCCTACCGTGGATACCCGAACCGGACTGCCGGTGGTGGGCATGGTCGGCGCGGGCCAGCTCGCCCGGATGACGCACCAGGCGGCGATCGCCCTCGGCCAGTCGCTGCGGCTGCTGGCCGAGGACGCCGACGACGGGGCCGCGCTGGTGGCCGCCGAGGTGCAGGTCGGCGACTACCGCTCGCTGGCCGACCTGCGCCGGTTCGCGGCCGGTTGCGACGTCCTGACCTTCGACCACGAGCAGGTGCCGGGGGAGCACCTGCGGGCACTGGCTGCCGACGGGGTCGTCGTGCTGCCGTCCGCGCAGGCGTTGCTGTACGCCCAGGACAAGGCGGCGATGCGGCGTCGGCTGGCCGAGCTGGCGGTGGCCGCGCCGGCCTGGCGCGACCTGTCCATCGAGGATGACCCGGCCGCGGCGCTGGTCGAGTTCGGCGACTCAACCGGCTGGCCGCTGGTGGTGAAGGCGATCTCCGGTGGCTATGACGGCAAGGGGGTCTGGATTGTCGACTCGATTGCCGAGGCCGAGCCGCTACTCGCCACCGGCACGCCGCTGCTGGCCGAGGCCAAGGTCGATCTCGACTTCGAGATCGCGGCGGTGGTGGCCCGCTCGCCGTTCGGTCAGGGCGCGGCGTGGACGGTGGTCGAAACGGTCCAGCAGGACGGCATCTGCACCGAGGTGATCGCCCCGGCGCCGCGGCTCAGCGACGAGCAGGCCGAGGCCGCCCAGCAGCTCGCGCTGCGGATCGCCGACGAACTAGGCGTTGTCGGCATCCTGGCGGTCGAGCTGTTCGTCGAGCGCGGCGGTGCCCTGCTGGTCAACGAGTTGGCGATGCGGCCGCACAACTCCGGGCACTGGACGATCGAAGGGTCGCGCACGTCGCAGTTCGAGCAGCATCTGCGAGCGGTGCTGGACTACCCGATGGGGCTCACCATCCAGACGGCGCCGGTGGTGGTGATGGCCAACGTGCTCGGCGGACCGGATGACACCGAGCCGGCGCTGGACGAGCGGGTGCACCACCTGATGGCCGCCTGGCCGGAGGTGAAGATTCACCTGTACGGCAAGGCATTTCGGCCCGGTCGCAAGGTCGGGCATGTCACGGCGCTGGGCGATGACCTGGCGCGGGTGCGGGCCCGGGCCCGGGCCGCCGCGGACTACCTGTCCCTGGGCGATCGAGCGAAGGAAAACGCGCATGAGTGAACCGGACGGTTCCGCCGACCGCTCGCACACCGGCTCACCGCTCCGGGTCGGGGTGATCATGGGCAGCGACTCGGACTTTGCCGTGATGGCGGCGGCCGGCGAGGTGCTGGCGGAGTTCGGGGTGCCCTTCGAGGTGCGGGTGGTCTCGGCCCACCGGACGCCGGCCGGAATGCTGGACTACGCCCGGTCAGCCGCCGGGCGCGGCCTGCGTGTGATCATCGCCGGAGCCGGCGGCGCCGCCCACCTGCCCGGCATGGTGGCCTCGCTGACGCCGCTGCCGGTGATCGGGGTGCCGGTGCCGCTGAGGTATCTGGACGGCATCGACTCGCTGCTGTCCATCGTCCAGATGCCCGCCGGGGTGCCGGTGGCGACCGTCTCGATCGGCGGTTCCCGCAACGCCGGCCTGCTCGCGGTCCGGATCCTGGCGGCCTCCGACGACCGGTTGCGAGACCGGATGACGGCCTTCCAGGGCGAGCTTGCTGAGACGGCCCTCAGCAAAGACCAGGCGCTGTCGGAGAAGGTCCGTACGCTCGGCTGGTGAGCAACGGGCGGGCATCGGCGGCAGTCGGGCGCCGGGCACGTTCGGGCCGCCGGCCGGCCGGCCGCCGCTGGCTTCCCGGCCGCCGGGCCTCGGCCACTCGCTCGCGGCTGGCTTCGCGTCGGGGCAAGCAGGCCGTGGCCGCCGTACTGGTGCTCGCGGTCGCGGCGGTCGTGCTCGCGGTGCTGAACCGCGCGCCGGGGGTCCGGGTGTCGTTCCAGTCGATTGCCGGCACCCCCGAGCCGGACGGCCGGCCGGTGCGGCTGGACAGCTCGCTGTACCTGCCCGAGACCACGCCGGCTCCGGCCGTCCTGCTGGCGCACGGCTTCGGCGGCTCGAAGGCCGACCTGGACGGCCAGGCCCGCAAGCTGGTGCGGGCTGGCTATGTCGTTCTGGCTTATTCGGCAAGGGGATTCGGTGCCTCGACGGGGCTGATCCATCTCGACTCGCAACGCTACGAGGTGGCCGACGGCTCCAGGCTGCTGGACTACCTGCAGGGCCGCCCCGAGGTCGCCAAGGCCGGTGGCGGCCCCGATGTCGGCGTCGCCGGCTCGTCCTACGGCGGGGCGTTGGCCCTCATGCTCGGCGCCACCGACCACCGGATCGGCGCGGTCGCCGCCGACATCACCTGGAACGACCTCGGCCGGTCGCTGTTCCCGAACGCCGCCGTCCGGGCCGGTCAGGGTACGGGCGTGTTCAAGAGGCTGTGGGCCGGTTACCTGTTCTCCTCCGGATTCAGCGCCGCGGCCGGCGGTGCGGGTGCGGCAGCCGGTGCGGCGCCAGGTCCGGGTACGGCGCCGGGTTCGGGTGCGGCAGCCGGTGCGGGTACGGCGGCGAGCGGTTCCAGCGGCAGCTCACCGGGTTCGGGATCTTCCAGCTGTGGCAGGTTCGCCCCTGACCTCTGCGCCCGCTACCAGCAGGCGGCCGCGGGCGGCCCGCTCGCCGCCGGGCTCGCGAGCCTGCTCCGCGAGTCCAGCCCGGACACGGTGCTGGCCGGGATGCGGGCGCCGACCTTGCTGACCCAGGGTGAGCGAGACTCGCTGTTCCCGTTGAGCGAGGCCGACGCCAACGCCCGCCAGATCTCGGCGGCCGGCGCCCAGGTGCAGGTCCGCTGGCGCTCGGGCGGCCACGACGCCGCGGGGTCGGCGACCGATGTCGCCGGCATCCAACGGCACTTCTTCGACCAGAAGCTGCGCGGCCACGCTGGAAATACCGCTGAGTTCCTGCTTACCCAGCCGGGCGCGGGAATCTCGGCCACTAACGGTCGCACGGTCGACACCACCCTGCGAGCCGTCGGTTACCCGGGCATCGCCGGCCGGGCCGGCTTCGGCAGCAGCCAGTTTCCGCTGCACGGCCACGCACAGCAGATCAGCGCGCCGGCCGGCGGGTCGCCCGCCGCGGTGTCGACGATTCCGGGGCTCGGCAGCCTGCTCGGCAGCGCCGCCGGTCTCGGCCTGCCAGGCACCGCCGGGCTGTCCCGGCTGCCCGGCCAGACCGCCGTCTTCAGCTCCGATCCGCTGTCCGAGCCCACCCTGGTGACCGGCGGGTCGCAGGTCCGGCTGAGGGTGAGCGCGATGCGGGCGGGTGCGGTGACCCTGTTCGTGTCGCTGCACGACCTCGGCCCGGACGGCGCCGACACCCTGCCCGCCGGTCTGGTGTCGCCGGTGCGCCTTGCCGGTGACGAGGGACGGGTGCAGCTGGTGACGGTCCAGTTGCCGTGGATCGTGGCGCAGTTGCCGGCCGGGCACCGGCTCGCTGTCGAGGTGAGCACCACCGACTTCAGCTACCTGCTGCCGACCGAGCCGGCCACCTACACCGTCGCGCTGGGTGAGAGCGTGGCCGCGTCCGGGGCCAGCCTCAGCCTGGCCTCGCTGCCGGTCAGCCGGGTCCGGGGCGGCGGTGCCACCAACTGGCTGATCGGGGCGCTCCTGGTGGTGCTGCTGTGCCTGGCTTACGGCCCGTGGCGCCTGCGGTCCCGGCGGGCCGCCGACGCCGATCCGGCACTGGCGCAGGTGCCGATCGTGGTGGACAACTTGGCGAAGGTCTACTCCGACGGCTACCGCGCGGTGGACGGCGTCAGCTTCCGGGTCGAGCGGGGCCAGGTGCTCGGACTGCTCGGCCCGAACGGCGCCGGCAAGACCACCACGCTGCGAGTGCTGATGGGCCTGATCCTGCCGACCTCCGGCTCCATCCGGGTGTTCGGGCGCGAGGTGGTGCCGGGTGCCGACGTGCTCGCCAAGCTGGGTGCGTTCGTCGAGGGCCCCGGCTTCCTGCCGCACCTCAGCGGCGCGGAGAACCTGCGGCTGTTCTGGGCAGCGTCCGGGCGCCCGGACGAGCGGGCGCAGCTGGAGACCGTGCTGGAGATCGCCGGGCTCGGCGACTCGCTGGAGCGCAGGGTGAAGACCTACAGCCACGGCATGCAGCAGCGGCTGGCGATCGCGCAGGCGATGCTCGGGCTGCCCGAGGTGCTCGTGCTGGACGAACCGACGAACGGTCTGGACCCGCCGCAGATCGCCGAGATGCGGGTGGTGCTCGGCCGCTACGCCGCGACCGGTCGGACCGTGATCGTGTCCTCGCACCTGCTGGCCGAGGTGGAGCAGACCTGCAGCCATGTGGTGGTGATGCATCGAGGGCGGCTGGTGGCGGCCGGCTCGGTCGCCGAGGTGGCCGGCGCCGGTTCCACCCAGTTGGCGGTGGCCGATGTCACGCGCGCCAGCGAGGTGCTGTCGGCGGCCGGCATCGCGGCGCGGGCGGTGCCGGCCCGGCGCGCCCTGGAAGATGTCTTCCTGGACCTGATCGGTGAGCGCATTGACCAGTGATGAGTCGAAGCCGGACGTGCAGCCGGCCACCCGGCGCGGTATCCACTCCCGGCTGGCGCAGCTGCCGGCCCTGAACCCCGACCAGCCCGAGGCCGGCTTCGACAGCGGGCGCACCATGCCGCTGAGAGTGGAGTTCGCCCGCCAGCTGACCCGGCGGCGAACCCAGCTGGTGGGGTTGTTGCTGCTGGTGCTGCCGATCGTGATGGCCCTGGCCTTTCAGCTCGGCGGCGGTGGCAACGGCGACAACGGCGGCGCGGCGCTGGTCGATCTGGCGACCGCCGGTGCCGGCAACTTCGCGCTGTTCACCGAGTTCGCCTCGGTCGGCTTCCTGCTGGTGGTGATCGTCGCCATGTTCTGCGGCGACACCATCGCCAGCGAGGCCAGCTGGTCGTCGCTGCGTTACCTGCTGGCGATGCCGATCCCGCGCTCACGGCTGCTGCGGCAGAAGCTGCTGGTGGCGCTCAGCTTCTGTTTCGGGGTGAACCTGCTGCTGCCGGCCTGGGCCTGTCTGGTCGGCGGGGTGTTCTTCGGCTGGGATCCGGCCAGATCACCCTTCGGGGGCAGCTTCAGCTATTCCGAGACGTTGCAACGGATGCTGATCGTCGCGGTCTACGCCTCGATCCAGGCCCTGCTGGTGGCTGCTCTGGCATTTCTGCTCAGCGTGCTCACCGACGCGCCGCTGGCGGCCGTCGGCGGGGCCACGTTCCTGGTGGTGGTGTCCAACATCCTGGACTCGATCACGGCGCTGGACCCGTACCGGGTGGTGCTGCCGACTCACTTCCAGTATTCCTGGCTGGACGCGCTGACCCCGATGATTACCTGGGACGACATGATCAGGGGCAGCGCACTGGCGGTGATCTACAGCGCGGTCTTCTTGACCCTCGCCTGGACCAGGTTCGCCCGCAAGGACATCACCAGCTGAGCGGTCGGCCCGGTCAGGCGTGCCAGTGCCGGTTGCCGCCGCGGCTCAACCCTCGCCGCCGCGAAGCTCGATGAGGTAGGCACGTTCTCGCGCGCGGTCCAGCAGCTCAGCGAGGACCGCGTCGTAGTCACGGGCGTCGTTGGCCACCGTGCCGACTGTGCGTCGCTCCAACACCGTGTACGAGCCGTCGGCCACCGCCCGGCGTAACTCGACCGACACGACGGTGTCCTCGCCGACCGTGGCATGGGCTGCCTTCCACACCGCCGCTCCGGCCGGCTGGCTCCTGCGCCGCGACAACATCGGCGGCAGCAGCACCGCCGCGGTGGCCGCCGCCAGCACGAGCAGGAAGAGCACGACCAGGTCGCCGGCGAGTCTCACTTGGCCGGCTGGGTCAGCGGAAGGCCGGTCCCGGCACCCGGGGCGAAGACCGTGACGCCCTGCGGCAGCGCCTTCAGGATGTCGATCTGCGAGCACGCGGGGCAGGCGTTGTAACCCTTCTGCTTCTCCTCATTGGCCTGGGCGTCCAGCTGGGCCTGCTTCACCTTGGCCTGGCTCTGCGAGACGCTGGCGTATTGCGCCTGCGCCTGGTCGATGGCGTCCTGCACGTTCGGCGGCAAGGTGATCTTGGATAGATTGAACCGGACGTTGGTGAGGTAGTGCCCGCCCAGCGAGCTGGTGAAGTCCGCCTCCAGGCTCGAAGCGATCGC
>JAABUK010008601.1_pt1 | contig 14244 bp, 14 predicted proteins | sample 5559141 | NCBI WGS metagenome assembly JAABUK01 (sample SAMN10711869, study PRJNA513367) | rock metagenome | isolation source: Antarctica rocks | place: Antarctica: Victoria Land, Pudding Butte nord | collected 2016-01-03
CCCGGGTTTCGGGCCGACGTCGGTGGCCGTGGCCGCGCGCGTGGGAGTTCATCGGGGCAGATAACCCGCGGCTGCTCCAGACGATCGCGGCGGCGATGCGTCAGGTCCCGCCCGGCGGGACCGGTGAAGTGACGGGAGCCACCGCCGTAGGAACCACCGGGGCCGACGAGCGCGCCCCGAGCCCGGCCGGCGCCGGCTCCGGTGCTGGCCCCGGGTCCGCGCCGCGGTGAGCTGACCCCGCTAACGTCTCCGCCACCATGACCGACGGCGATGCGACGCAGCTGCAGGCCGAGCAGCGTGCCCGCGTGCTCATCGACGCGCAGTTGTCCGCCGCCGGGTGGGTCGTGCAAGACCTCAGCGACCTCAACCTGTTCGCCGGCCCGGGAATCGCCGTCCGTGAGCGGATCATGGCCGCCGGTCATGGCCGCGCCGACTACCTGCTCTACGTCGACAAGCGGGCGTGCGGCGTCATCGAGGCCAAGCCGGTCGGCACGACCCTGTCCGGCGTCGAGTGGCAGTCCGCCACCTACGCGACGGGGCTGCCCGAGGGTGCCCGCAAGCGCGCGGTCCTGCTGGGTGAGCGGTTGCCGTTCGTCTTCGAGGCGTCCGGTTCCGAGACCCACCTCACCAACGGGTTCGACCCCGATCCACGAGCGCGGCAGGTGTTCGCCTTCCCGCAGCCGGCGACGCTAGCCCGCACGATCCGCACGGCCGCCGACACGCCGGACGCGCCGACCTGGCGGGCGGCGGTGCACCATCTCCCGCCGCTGGAGCGCGGCGGCCTGCGTCCGGCGCAGATCGAGGCGGTGGACGGTGTCGAGCGGAGCCTGCGAGAGCAGCGCTTCGACCGGTCGCTGGTGCAGATGGCCACCGGGGCCGGCAAGACGTTCACCGCGGTGACGCTGGCCCACCGGCTGCTGAAGTTCGGCGGGTTCCACCGCGTGCTGTTCCTCGTCGACCGCAACAACCTCGGTGACCAGACCAAGCGGGAGTTCCAGAACTACGCGGTCCCTGGTGACGGGCGGCGGTTCACCGAGCTGTACCCGGTCGACAAGCTCACCGCCGCGGGATGGCGGGCTCGTCCAGCGTCGTCGTCTCCACGATCCAGCGGGTGCACGCGGTGCTGCGCGGACGTGAGGTCGCGGACACCGACGACCCCGGGCTGGACGGGTACTTCCCGGCGGCCCCGGTCAGCGTCGACTACACCGCCGCGCTGCCGCCGGAGGCCTTCGACCTGGTGATCGTGGACGAGGCGCACCGGTCGATCTACGGGGTGTGGCGCGCGGTGCTTGAGTACTTCGACGCGCACATCGTCGGGCTGACGGCGACCCCGGTGAAGCAGACGTTCGGGTTCTTCCGGCAGAACCTCGTGTCTGAGTACACCTACCCGCAGTCGGTTGCCGACGGGGTCAACGTCGACTTCGACGTCTACCGGATCGACACCGAGATCACCCGGTCGGGCGGCACTGTCGAGGCGGGCACGGTGGTGCCGGTGCGCGACCGACGGACGCGGGTCCAGCGCTACCAGGAGCTTGACGACGAGCTGACCTACACCGCGCCGCAGCTGGACCGGGCGGTGACCTCGCCGGCACAGATCAGACTGGTGCTCTCGACGTTCCGGGACCGGCTGTACACGGAGATCTTCCCCGGTCGCTCGAGCGTGCCGAAGACGCTGGTGTTCGCCAAGGACGACAACCACGCCGAGGCGATCGTCACCGAGATCCGCCAGGTGTTCGGCCGCGGCAACGACTTCGCCGCCAAGATCACCTACAACGCGAAGGACCCGAAGGGTGCGCTGCAGCAGTTCCGGACCTCACCGACGCTGCGGGTCGCGGTCACCGTGGACATGATCGCCACCGGGACCGACGTCAAGCCGCTGGAGTGTGTGCTGTTCATGCGCGACGTCCGATCTGCGGCCTACTTCGAGCAGATGAAGGGCCGGGGGTCGCGCACAATCCCGGACACCGACTTCCAGGCCGTCACGCCGGACGCGGAGACCAAGACGCGGTTCGTCCTCGTCGATGCGATAGGGGTCACCGAGCACAGCTACGTCGACGCGGCGCCGCTGGAGCGATCGCGGTCGGTGTCGCTGAAGAAGCTGCTGGACCGGGCGGCGGCACTGGAGCTGACCGAGGACGACGCGTCGACGCTGGCGTCACGGCTGGCGAAACTGGAGCTGCAGCTGAGTCCGGCCGAGCGCTCGGAGCTGGACGGGGTCGCCGGGACGTCGGTGCGCGACATCGTCCGGGGCCTGGTGGCCGCGGTCGACCCGGACATTCAGGGCCGCGCGCTGGCCGGTGCCGGGATCGTCGACGGGGTCGGGGACGTCGCCGGGGTGCTCGCCGGCCTGATCGAATCCGCGGTCGAGCCGCTGGCGGCCGACCCGGGGTTGCGTCAGCGAATCCTGGAGCTGCGGGCCAGCCACGACCTGGTGGTCGACGAGGTCAGCGTGGACCGGCTGCTGGATGCCCGCGGGATCGTCGACCCGGACCGGGCGCGGGCGGTGGTGCTGTCCTGGCGGGACTACCTGGAAGAGCATCGCTCGGAGATCACCGCGATGCACCTGCTGTACTCGGTCCCCGGTGACGCGCGGGCCGGGTTCGCGGAACTGCGTGAGCTGGCCGACCGGATCCGCCGCCCGCCCTACAACTGGACGCCGGAGCTGATCTGGGAGGCCTACCGCTCGGTCGAGGCCGATCGGGTGCGTGGTGCGGACCGCCGGACGGTGACCGACCTGGTGTCGCTGGTCCGGTTCTCGATGGGAGTGGAGGACGAGCTGGTGCCCTATCCGGACCGGGTGCGTGAGCGGTACGCGGCGTGGCTGGCGACCCAGCAGCAGTCGGGCGCGGCGTTCACCGAGCGGCAGCGCTGGTGGCTGGACCGGATGGCCGATGTGGTAGCCGCATCGGCCGGCATCACCGCCGAGGACCTCGATGACGCTCCGTTCACCGACCGCGGCGGTGTCGACGGCGCGCTGCGTGACCTCGGCGACCGTGCCGGTGCGGTCATCGGTGAGCTCAACGACAAGTTGACCGCGTGAGCGACTGGCCGAAGGTTCGACTTGGCGAGTTGGGAGCGTGGTATGGAGGCGGGACGCCGTCCAAGAATAGGCCGGACTTCTGGGCCGAAGGGACTTTCCCATGGCTGTCACCGAAGGACATGGGTCCTGAGACCCTGTCCGGTACCCGCGACCAGATCACTCAGGCAGCGGTCGACGGGTCGGCAGCCCGGCTAATTTCGGCCAACTCGGTCGCAATCGTCGTGCGCTCGGGAATCCTCGAGCGAAAACTGCCCGTGGCCGTGGTTCCGTTTGTGACGACGATCAATCAGGACATGAGGGCGTTGTTGCCAGGTCCGGGTGTCAGCCCCGGTTGGGTGGCATGGGCACTCCGGGCTCACGAGCAGCAATTGCTGGATACCTGTCGCAAGCGTGGAACCACCGTTGCGTCACTGGAAGGCAGGCGGCTGATGGACTTCTCGATTCCACTTCCGGACCTGCCCATGCAACGGCGGATCGTCGCCATCCTCGAGGACCACCTCTCCCGCCTCGAATTTTCGGGCCGATTGAATGAGTCCATTCTCCGTCGTGTTAAGGCCCTTAGGCTTTCGACCCTATCCAACTTTTGGCACCGAGCGGATCAGTACGCCGGGCTATCTCCGGTGGCTTCGGCAGGGAGGATTATCACCGGGAGAACTCCGTCGGCAAACATGGCGGACGCGTTTGGTGGAGAAATACTATTCGTGACTCCTGGAGACGTGGGGAAGGGCGGATTGGTCGGGTCCGCTCAACGCACACTGAGCCCCTCGGGGGCAGCAAGTTCGCGCCTGATCGGCCCCGATGCTGTGGTGGTCGTCTGTATCGGAGCCACGATCGGAAAGGTCGGATGGCTTGACCGCCCCGCCGCCACGAACCAGCAGCTGAACGCGATCGATCTAAGGGACGGCCGGATTTTGCCGAGGTATATGGCAGCAGCTCTGGCTACCCCACAGTTCCAGCGACAGATCTCACGCCACGCGTCAAACACGACTATCCCGCTGCTGAACAAGTCCAACTTCTCGCGCCTTCAAGTCCCCCTGCCGGACGTCGCGCGGCAGCAACAACTCCTGCAAGAGCTAGACGTCTCAGAAGCTGCCATCAGCCGGCTCACGGCGACTCAGCATGTGTTGAGGATCAAGGTGGCGGGCCTCCGGTACGCGTTGCTGTCAGCTGCCTTTTCGGGCCAGTTCCCTGCCAGCTGGTGATCGCTGACGTGGTTTGTGAACTATGCCGTGGTCACTTTGGCGGTCATAGCCGCTGGTTCCTTGGCGGACCTATAACGGGTCTGCTAGTTGCTGAGCTGGGAGAACGTCGGGTAGCGGAGGTAGTGGCGCTGGAAAGAGTCGACCTGCCCCTCCTCCAGGTCGAAGCCCATCGCCTGCACGTCGGCCCGGGTCAGCGGGGCACTGGCGATCGGCAACGCCTGCTGAAGTGCGAGGCTCTCCTTCGCTGTCAATGGGGGGGTGTCGATCGTCTCATCGAGGATTCCGAGCCATGAGACGCCGGTCGTCATCGCTACGGCCTCTGTCCGGTTGGCCAGGCTGGGAAGGAAGCCGCCGACAGTGACCATCGGCGTGCCGTCCTTGTAGGTGAGGCGGAAGGCCGGCACGTACGAACCGGGCCGCGAGTAGTAGAGGGATTTTTGAAGCATGAAGTTTTGGACGGTCTGTGCCAGCAGCCGCGCGAGCGCCTCGTCCCTGTAGTCGTCAACGTCGAGGCTCTCCGGCGACACACTGCCGAACAGCTGTTTTAGCCGAGCCGGTCGGGCCGCAGGCCTGCCGTACCGACCCCCGGAGGCGCTGAAGGTGGTGATGAGCAAGGAGTCGGGCGGTAGGGCGACGACCAGCCTCGCGAGTTCACTGAGCTTACCCTCTTCGAGGATTGTGTCGTAGTCCAGCCAGACCATCCAAGGTCGTTCACGGAGATCGTCCCGAGTGAGTAGTTCCGGGACGACCTCGTCCGACATCCCTTTGACCACTTCGACGGTCCGGTATGGGGCGTTGTAGACCGCGCGGGCGTGCGTGACCTCGTCAGCCTCGATCGACAGCATTGTAGTGATGTCGAGCTGTTTATGGGCCTGGTGGAAGTCGGAGAACCAGACAGAGCCGAACCCGACGTAGACCAGGTCCTTCAATCGAAGCCGGTCCACAACGAGCCGCGCTCCGTCAAACACGATCGACCGCTCGATGCTCTTGTTCTGACGAAGGCTGTAGTTGACGACGTTGCTGGACGAACTCACCCCTCGTCCTCGTCGGCGAGCATCTTGTGGGCGTACTCGAAGGACTCCTGGCCGACGTCCCTGTAGGTCATGGTCACGTCACCAAAGCCTGCAGCAAGCTGCCGGACTCGCCGCAGCGGCTTGGCATAGTTGATGTTCGCCGTTCTCTCCACCGGTTTCGTCGGAGCCACGGGCAGCTGTACTGCTGGTCGTGCGGGCACGTCGGTAACGCCGAGGGCCTGGGACGCTTCCTCTCTGCCCCTGGCCTGCTCCAAGTCCCGTTTGCGGGCGTTCGTGTAGTCGATCCAGGCGCGCATGGGCGCATTCATGCGGGCCCGCACCCGCTGGTATACGCCGGACGAGACATCCACGCCACGCTTCGTCGTCGTCATGGGCAGCAGCACCGTGTCGGCGGCGGTGAACAGCACCAGCCCGAAGAAACCATTGTACTGGTTGTGCCACCGGGGCACGTCGACGCCCCAGCCGGTGACCGACGAGGTGTCGGCTGCGAGCACGACGCGTCCGTTGCAGAGGATGTACCAGCCAGCGATCGCCTCCGCCTTGTCCGAGTCGTCTGGCGACGGTTCGTCTGGTGGGGGGAAGGCCATGCCCGCGAGCATCTCAACGGTCACGCCGCCGTCCGTCTGGGTGTCGTGCAAAGGTCTGAAGTCTTCGCTGGTGCGCAGCTCAGGCATTCGGCCCACGACTGGCTTACCATTGACCGTAATCCTGAGGCCGTGCATCAGGGGCAGCATGTAGTCCCGCCCCAAGACTTGGCGGAGTCCGGTCGCGTAGCCAGGGGCCCTGAAGCGCCCCGCAGTCTCGGGCAGCAGGTCCGTGACCTCGATACGGACGCCGGGCGCCGCGAGCTCCTCGGCTGCCTCGATCGGGAAGTTCCACGGCGACGCGCTGTCCGCCAGCCAGGCGGGGACGCTGATGGGCACCATGAAGGAGGAGGACCCTACGACCTCGTCGCTGTAAGTGCTGTTGATGACGATGGAGCGACCGATCTTGAAGATGGCACGCTTCATCCCAATGCCGTACACACCCACCGAGTACTGCTGGTCGCCGTTGTTGCCCACCCCCTCGGCAGCAGGGCCAGGCGTGTAGCTCTTCGAATCGTCGTCCCCCCGCCCGAAGGTAAACGCGTAGTTCTTGGCCTGATCTAGCGTGATTCCGCCGCAGTTGTCCTCGATGATGAAGCGGTCGTCGGTGATGGTGATCTCGACCGTGAACTCTTCGAGCGTCGCGCTCTGCTTCAGGCTGGGCCTGTCGCCTGAACTGTCCCATGCGCCGTCGATACTATTGTCGATCAGGTCTAGGACGCAATCGTCCAGCGATATGTCGCGCGTTAGCATCCGCACGAAGAACGCCTTGGTCGGGTCTGCGGATGCGAGCCCGAGACTCACGGCGAGACCCTCGAGTGCTCGAAGGAGACTGGGCTCGTACGACGGCTGGCACGGCTCGCGCTGGCGCTCGTTGTGACGGCGGATCGGGACAAGTGCTTCTCCTGGTCGTCGGTGCTGTGGTGCACAGTGCCAGGTCATCGCTCCACGTGGTGACGGCAGGCACATCCGGGACACGATCGGGGCCTGCACACCGGCGTCCGGAAGACGTGTGATCGTGCGGACCACTAGAACGATCTTCGCTGAGGAGGTGGACAGTGCCAGGCTCGTCGCTGCCGCCGTGGGAGCCCTCCGGGTCGAGCCGCCCCACCTGCATCGACCTGTTCGGGGGTGCGGGTGGGTTGAGCCTGGGATTCGAGCAGGCCGGCTTCGACGTCCTCGCCACCGTGGAGTACGACCCGGTGCACGGCCTCGTACACCGCAGAAACTTCCCCGATTGCGAGGTCCTCTGCCGTGACGTCAAGGCGCTCCAGGGCCAGGACGTGCTGGCGGCGGCGGCGCGAGGCTTTCGCCGCATCCGCCCGGGTGCTGGCTGGCCCGGGACCGTCGACGCGGTGATCGGCGGCCCCTCGTGCCAGGGCTTCTCGACCGGCGGCGTGCGGGACAAGGACGACGAGCGCAACGGACTCCTCACAGAATTCGTCAAGATCGTCGTCGCCATCCGGCCGCACGCGTTCTGCCTAGAGAACGTGCCCGGCCTGCTCGAGCCGCGCTTCGACGAGGTCCGGCGCAGCGCCCTGAAGGCGCTGCGCGACGCGGGCTGCGACGGTTGGCTCAACGCGGTGGACTTTGGGGTGCCACAGACGCGCAAGCGGGTGTTCGTCCTAGGCGTCCTCGACGGCCCCGCCCCGGACCTGCCCGAGCCCGCCGCTCGGCCGGTGATGGTGACCGTCCAGCACGCGCTGGAGGGCCTGCCCACCGTTGAGGACTACCGCGACTTGCTGATGCGGGACGAAGCGACCCTGACCGAGGGCGACGTCACGGGCAGGACGACGATCAGGTCGGCCTACGCCCGCGAGCTCAGCGGTCTATCCGTGCCCCTCCCCCACGACCTGTCCCGTGCCCGCGTCTGGGATCCGCTTAGGACGACCTGCTCCTTGCGCACCGTGCACACGCCGGACGTGGTGACCCGCTTCGGTCTGACCCCGCGGGGCGGCGTCGAGGGCAAGAGCCGGCTGTACCGCCTCGACCCCGACACCCAGGCGCGCACACTGCGGGCAGGCACCGGACGCGAGCGCGGCGCGCACACCTCCCCTCGGCCGATCCATCCGTACCTGCCGCGAGTCATCACGGTCAGGGAGGCGGCCCGGCTGCACGGCTACCCCGACTGGTTCCGGCTCGCCGGCACGAGCTGGCACGGGCACCGGCAGGTCGGGAACAGCGTGCCCCCGCCTCTTGCTCGTGCGGTAGCGGCCCGTCTGGTGGCCGCGCTCGGCGCCACCCCACGCCGTCCGCGCAAGGTGGTACTGCCGGGCGACGACGCGTGGTGTCGCACTGCCCCAGTTGACGCCGCCGCACTCCTGTCGGCGGTCGCTGAAGAGCTCCCTGCGCAACGCGCCCGACGGTCGTCAGGCCCAGCCGTTACCGTCTGAGCCGCCGACCGGTGACGCTTGGAAGGCCAACTAGTCGGGCCTGCACGCGGTTCGCGGTTGCAGCCGCGTCTTCGTGCTCCCACACCCGCACGACGGCCCAGCCAGCGGCGGTTAGCGCCGCGTCTGTGTCCCGGTCCCGCTCGACGTTCCGGTCGAGCTTGGCCCGCCACCACTCTCCGTTGTTCCGAGGCGCCGTGCCGTGTACCGGACAGCGGTGCCAGAAGCAGCCGTCGACGAAGACTGCGAGACGGTGGCGCGTGAAAACGACGTCCGCACGTCGCCGTAGCCCCTTGAGTGGCGCGACGTCGACCCGGTAGCGCAGCCCGCGATGGTGGAGCTCGCGACGCAGGGCGAGCTCGGGCAGCGTGTCGCGCCGGGGCATGCGGCCGAGCCGGTCACTGGTCTTCTGCGACGCCGGTAGGGGGTCCTCTTCACGGCGCCGGCTACTGGTCACGAACCCAGTCTCACCGGCTAGGAGAGCTTGATCCGGTTTACCGCCCGCCGGTCCGCGACACCGCCGGAGGGCTGGCCCACCAGCCGCTACTGGCTGAGCCGGTCGCCGACCGCTACCAGGACCTCCTGATCGTGGTATCGGCTGTCCAACCGCGACCGCGCGCCTAGGCCGGCGAGCACAACCACGTACTCGCCGCGCTGTCCCGTCGTCCCTGACCGCGGGCTGCGGCGCCCGGTCTCATCCGGTGCGGACGGGGGATGCCGTCGCCGGTGAGCACTACCGGTCCCGCAGGCCTGACCGAGCCGACGCCGGGTTTGCATCGTTTACGGCCCTTTCCGTTCCAGATCCGCAAACAGGCGACAAGGACGCGAGGTTGACCGTCCATGCCAGCCACGACCGGGTGACGACCACTGGCAAGGCGCCTCCCGTCTGAGCCGCCGGTCGACCACGACGTAACCATGTACCCCGTGACTCGGGTCAGATCGTGCCTCTGAGGACGGCGGTCAGCCGACCAGCTCGGTGACGCACGGGAGGTGCGGTGCCGATGCGAGCCGCGCGTCGGCGGTGGTCAGCGGCGCGTCCAGCGCCGCCGCGAGTGCTACGTACAGCGTGTCGTAGAAGCTCAGGTTGTCCCGCAGCGCCCAGGCGGCAGCGGCGAGCGAGCCGCCGTGGTCGTGCCGGTGGGTGACCAGACGGTGCGACGCGAGGAGCAGCGTCGCGGCCAGCTCGGGGCGCCAGCTGGCCGCACAGGGTCATCCGTCGCACGACACTGCCCAGTTCGGCGTCGATCAGTTGCGGGGCGTGGCAGTCCGCTGCCGCCATCCGCCTGCGCAGCGCGACGGACTCACCGTCGGTCCAGGTCGTCGCCGCGATCAGGGCCGAGCGTCCAGGACGATCGCGTTCACCGACGGTCGGCGGCGACATCGTCCGCGATCTGCTGGCCGGAAGTGTTGGCACCGCCCCACCGGGCGAGTGTCTCCGCGCTCGAGGGGGTCTCTGCCAACTCGACGACCCGCTCGCGCATGTACGCCTGGATCGACTGACCGTCCCGGCGGGCGCGACGCCGCAGCGTCTCGTACACCGCCTCGGGCACATCGCGGACCCGGATCGTGGGCATCGCGCCAACGTAGCGACAGCGCCCGCCCGCTGCTGACTACAGTTCGGGTCATGCCTGAGACGACCTCGCTGGCCAACGTCAAGGCCAAGCTGTCCGCCTACGTCGATACCGTCCACGCCACCCACGACCGGGTGACGATCACCCGGCAGGGCGAGCCGGTCGCGGTGCTGATCAGCCCGGCGGAGCTGGAGTCCATCGACGCGACGCTGGAGGTCCTCAGCGATCCGGCGTTCAACCTCGCCGAGTTCCTCGCCGAGGCTGAGCACGCGGACGCCCATCAGGAAGAATCCGTGACGCTGGAACAGATGCGGGAGGCGTACGACCACTACCAGCGGACCGGGGCCTGGCCTGAGGGGTGGCCGACCTGAGCTACGAGGTCGTCCTCGATCGGCACGCCGTGCGGGGCTTCGCCCGCCTGCCCGACAAGGTCAAGCCGGCGGTGTGGGAACTGCTGTACGGGATGCTCGTGACGAACCCCTACCGAGCCGGCTCGGCGCTGCTCGAGCCGCCCCTGGCGGGAGTTCACCGCGCCAAGCGCGGCGAGTACGTCGTGCTGTACCTGGTCGACGCGGAGGCCCGGACCGTTCGCGTTCGCCGCATCGAGCACCGTCGGACGGTCTACGGTCGACCGCTCCCACCCGAACCGCGGGCGACGTGACGCACCGCGGTCGGGGCGTGTGACATCTCGCCACCGTCGCAGAGCCAACGGCGCGCTGCCGGCATTGCGGCTTAGCGTGGTCGTCGAGGACCGACGCTGCGCGGACGGTCGAGTAGGAGCAACGTGCGCGATCGCTAGCGGAGCTGCTGGCGTGGCTGCTAGCGTGATTGGATGACCGCCACCAGCACGCGTCCGCTCAACATGCGGGTCAGCGAGGAGTCGCTTGCGGTGTTTGAGCAGCTGCGCCGCTCGGCCGGCCTCAGCCAGCCGCGGATGTTCGCCCGGCTCATGGCCGAGCAGGCCCAGCGGCTCCGGATCGCGCAGGACGTCGACCTGCTCCGGCGAGACGGTCCGGACGACGACGCCGTTGCGATCGCGACCTGGCAGGCGACCCACCACCCCGACCTCGGCGAGTGAGGCCGATCCACCGGGCGGCCCTGGACAAGCGGCGACCGGTGCTCCTGCTCACCCCCGTCGAGAAGCTCCCCTGGGTCAGCCAGGTGACGGTGGCGCCCATCCTCACGCGAGCTCGCGGGCTCCACACGGAGCTGCCGGTGGGTGAGTCGGAGGGACTCGACCACCCGTCGGTGATCACCTGCGAGTCGATCACGACCATCCTCCGGGGGATGCTCGGCGAGCGGATCGGTGGTCTCCCGGCCGACCGGGAATGGGAACTGCGCCAGGCCGTCCTCGACGCGTTCGAGCTGTTCACGGCCGACCTCCCGTGACCACGCCATGTCCTGAAGCCAGCGCGACCTGCCCGAGCATCGGCTGCTTTCCCAGTCGAGCCGCGTACCCCGGTCAGCGCAGGCCGGGCGCCGCGACGGCGAGTCCCAGCTCGGTCGCGGCGCCCAGCAGTCGCGTGTCGTACGCGACCAGCGCCGTCAAGCCGGACGCAGCTTCGGCGATCAGCTGTGCACTGGCCAGGTGGACGGCGTCGAGCGAGCGGAGCAGCGGATCGGCGAACCCGGCCGCCGTCCTGACAACGTCGTCGGACAGTGTCACGAGGTCGAACCCGGCGAGGATCGCGGGAACCCGGTCGAGCCGGTCGGGAGCGGAGCGGCGGATCGCCCGCGGCAACTCCACCTCGAGCAGGACCGACGAGACGACCCGACCGGACCACGACGCCCTCAGCCACGTCGTCAGCACCGCGGAGTGCGCCTCGGGTCGGACCAGCTTCACGGCGGCCGAGGTGTCCAGGTACAGCAGACCGGCGTCCGTCGACGGCTCGCCGGCGCGTCGCTCGCTCACCAGCGGGCCGGGTCGGCCCGGTCCTCCAGCACCGCGTCGGTGCCGGCTGAGTCCGACGATGCCGCCCCGAGGTCGGTCTCCGTCGGCAACGGCAGCGTCCCTCGCGCCGGTCGGACGACACCGGCCGTCACCAGCGCGTCGAGCGGGTGCCGGGCCACCGGCTCGAGCCGCGCGACGACGACCCCGTTGCGCGTCACCTCGAGACTCTCGCCCGCCTCGACCCGCGCGAGGACGGCCGAGGTGTCCTGGTTCAGTTTCCGGATCGGCACGGCGGTCATCCACCTACTGTAGGCCGGTCGTTCTACGGTACGTTCTACGTCTCGCCTGGGCTCGTGTCAGTGGTCCGGGCGGACGGCCAATCCAGCCGAGCCCTCCGACGGACAGGACTCCCGTGAGCTCGACCAGCACCACCGACCCCGTCACCGACCCGCGGCGGCTCGTCGACAAGCTGTGGTCCTACTGCAACCTGCTCCGTGACGACGGGGTCTCCACCATCGAGTACATCGAGCAGCTGACCTATCTGCTGTTCCTCAAGATGGCCGACGAGCGAGCGCACCGATCGCTGAAACCGGAGCGGATCGTCCCGGAGCAGTTCTCCTGGCAGAAGCTGCTCGACGCGGACGGGGACACCCTGGAGATCACCTACCGGCACATCCTGGACAACCTCGGCCGGCAGCAGGGCACCCTCGGGACCATCTTCCGCAAGGCGCAGAACCGGATCCAGGACCCGGCCAAGCTCAAGCGGCTCGTCGTCGACCTGATCGACAAGGAGAACTGGTCCGCCTCCGGCGTCGACATCAAGGGCGACGCCTACGAACAGCTGCTCGCCAAGGGCGCCGAGGACGTCAAGACCGGGGCCGGGCAGTACTTCACCCCGAGAGCGCTGATCTCGGCGATGGTCGACTGCGTCCGGCCGACCGCCGACGACGAGGTGCTGGACCCGGCCGCGGGGACCGGCGGCTTCCTGCTCGCCGCCCACGAGAGCGCTGCTTCCGATGCGGGCGACCTGACCCCGGACCAGCGCTCGCACCTACGTGACGGTTTCGTGCACGGCGTCGAACTTGTCGACGGCACGGCGCGCCTGGCGGCGATGAACCTGCTGCTGCACGGGATCGGGTCCGCCGGTGGCCCGAGCCTGATCGAGGTGAAGGACGCACTGCTCACCGATCCCGGCCGGCGGTGGTCCGTGGTGCTGTCCAATCCGCCGTTCGGCCGCAAGTCCTCGCTGACGATGGTCGGCGCGGACGGCCGGGAGGCGCGCGAGGACACCGAGATCGAGCGCCAGGACTTCGTCGTGACCACCTCGAACAAGCAACTCAACTTCCTCCAGCACATCGCCACCGTGCTCGCCATCAACGGGCGCGCGGCCGTGGTCCTGCCGGACAACGTGCTGTTCGAGGGCGGCGCGGGGGAGACGCTGCGCCGACGCCTGCTCGCCGACTTCGACCTGCACACGATGCTGCGCCTGCCGACCGGGATCTTCTACGCCCAGGGCGTCAAGGCCAACGTGCTGTTCTTCGACAAACGACCCGCAGCCGAGCATCCGTGGACCGAGCGGCTCTGGATCTACGACCTGCGGACCAACCAGCACTTCACGCTCAAACAGAACCCGCTGCGCCGCGAGCACCTGCAGGACTTCGTGGACTCCTACCGGTCCGGCCGACCGCGCAGCGAGCGGACCGAGACCGACCGGTTCCACGCGTTCACCCACGACGAGCTCGTCGCCCGCGACAAGGCCAACCTCGACATCACCTGGCTGCGCGACGACTCCCTGGAGACCGGCGACAACCTCCCGCCACCGGAGGTCATCGCCCGCGAGATCGTCGAGGACCTGACCGCCGCCCTCGCCGAGTTCGAAGCGGTCGCGACCGCGCTGGAGGCCTCGGCCGGGCGCGCGACCGGAGGCGGACAGGGCGCTACCTGACCGGCACGACGTCCAGCGCCGCGGGCAGACCCTGGAAGTCGTCCGGGTCCTCGTCAGTAGCGGCAGGTCGGCGGCCACCGCGACCGCGGCGATGAGCAGATCGAAGCGCCGGGGCCGCGGCTCGCGACCGGCGGCCCGGACCGCCGCGCACAGCGCCCCGTACACCCGGGCGGCGCCCGGATCGAACGGGAGCGCGTCGAAGGCGGCCCTGACCCAGCCGTAGCGCTCCGCACGCGCGGCGTTCACCAGGGGATCAGCCGTGTGGAGCCCGAAGGCGAGCTCAGCCAGGGTGATCGTGCTGACCGCGGCGGTCTCGGCCGCCCGGGCGATCGCGGCCGCCGGGAAGTCGATGACGACAGAGGTGTCGAGCAGTGCTCTCGGGACGGCCGTCACCGACTCCACGGATCGCGGTCCGTGTCGTCGAGGTGCCGGTCGAGGTCTGCACGTTCGGCGCGGAACTTCTCGACGCCCCAGTCGGGCAGGGTCGCGGCGGTGTCGGCCAACTGCGCCACCGGGACGAACCGCCGTGGCCCAGCCGTCGGGGCCCCCCGGTGCGGCACCAGGTCGGCGACGGGGCGCCCGTTGCT
>JAABUK010008602.1_pt1 | contig 14244 bp, 15 predicted proteins | sample 5559141 | NCBI WGS metagenome assembly JAABUK01 (sample SAMN10711869, study PRJNA513367) | rock metagenome | isolation source: Antarctica rocks | place: Antarctica: Victoria Land, Pudding Butte nord | collected 2016-01-03
GAGTGGAGGGCGGTAAGGGAGGGGCAGTGGCGAGGTGTGAGATTGCCGGGGGAGAAGGACTGAGACAGGAGCGATCTCGAGGGATGATGGAGGTACAACGAGGCGCGAGACAGTGGCCATTGCGAGATACTGAGCCAGATGAGCAATCATCTCCGATACGCCCGAATTTAACCCTTGGCACCTTTCCGCATATCCTCCACCCCACTAGGCTTTTCCACCTGCTTGAGCATGCATGTGCAACGCGGACCGTCTTGGTGCTGAGCTGAGCTTCAAGTCAATCGCTGCGTCAAGAACGAAAACATGCTCCCAAGTCAACCCCCTCAGCGCGTCAAATCTATCTATCTACAGAGATCATCGTATCTATCGACCGATCATGTCATCTCAACCATACCACCTCAGTTCATGATCCTTCCACTTGCTTCGACGCGGGTCGGAGTCTTTCACGCATGCACCCCATACGTCAACTTGCACGTATAATTGATAATATAGTATGTCATCTTACATTATACGAAGCGTGGAGTATTTCTAACATCTCACATCTCTCAATATTTTTATATTTTCATATTTTCAAATTTTAATTTTTAAAGTATTAAATCTTGAAATAAATAGATACTTTAATAAAGATTATCTTTCAATTTCTCCATCTCTTGTTTTGATTGGAAGAACGAAAGAATATTTGTTGAGATGAGTGGGGATTGGCACGAGAAACGGGATTGAGACCGTGACTACTGTGTCTATTTGTAACAAGGGTGGGAGGATATGGGAGTAGACGGTGAGGGGCGGGGGGCAACATGGGTAGGATGAAGTGGCAAGAGGTGAGCCTGGTGGACGCTGATGTAATCGCTGGATCTGGAAGGGTGGCATCTAGCTGTCAGTCAGCTGGGTTGCGTCGTCTGTCTGTCGGGCCGCGATGTGCTTGATGAGATGTGTCTGCCTTGCCTTGTCTTGTCGTTTTCAATATCGTCTGCTTTCCTGTCACTCCGGCGAATGGATCATGGAGACTGACTGAGGGATTGATAATTGGGAGAGACAGAGCAGAGACTATCGACTGAATTCTAATTTCGGAGTAGAAGACTTCAATAGATGGGGGGGTTTGTTGGTGCTCGGCGATAAGCACAGCGTTCATGCCATTATCTTGTTATGGCAATGTACAGATCGGCTACTGTCACCTTCCAAGGGGCTAGAATACACACCTGTGAACACGCTTGTGGCTTGCGAATCCAAGTAGGATGAGAAGACGGCCCTATGACGTCTCTGGCAGTCGCAAGTCTTCCGTGACGGCAGCATTGTGCGAGTGAGGACAGTCGAGATGGGGTATGTCACATTTTCTTTGCGTGTGTTGCAGGATTTGGAGGCGACGAGGCAACTTATGAGGCGCTGTCGTCTGAGGGAGATCTTACTGTTTGGCGACTTCTTTCCGGTACAAAGTAAGCTCGCGAGCGACGTGATGTTGGTTGCTTTCAATTGTATAGCATGACATGCCGCGACCGTGTGGCTAGGGTCCTTTTATGTATTGCCCGCACTGAGCTCGAACGCTCAGACGTTATCCAGCGGCTGGGGAAGTTCCCCGAGTAGCATTGTGGATGAGTGGTCCGTCATAGTCATAGTTGTAAATGGACATATACAGCTTCTGTGTAGTTAAATCGCGGCTTCACTGAGAGGATGTGGTCTTCTTCGACTTCTTTCCCATGGGCGGCGTGTGGTGGTTCGAAGCTCAGTCCCTGCCTCGAGCCTGGTCTAGCCACCATCGATACTCTTCAAAACCTTTGTCACCAGTCCAGCAGCTCTTCCGACTTCGCCACCATCTTTTCGTGCTGACGCAAGTCCGACTTCCATAGCAGAGGCAAATCTCTCATTGAACACTCTGATACGATCTTCACGGTCTTCAAGCATGTCTAGGTCGTCGTCTTTTTCAGGACCAAACAGATTCAAATAGCCGTACGGATTCGACCTCTTGGGCAGCACATGGTGTTCTGTATGCCACAACGGGAAAGTTGGCCTTGGTTGCCAATTCTCATCCGCGTGAGACAGGTCTGTGGCGAAGAATAAGCCGGCCCTCAACAAATCGGCAAGTACTTGCAGGTTGCGAGCCTGAGCCTTGCCGTCGCTGGTAGCCTTGCCCAATGATACACGGTTCGAAGACCATTTACCAGAATCTTGAGTGTGCCAGCCGAGTACAGCAAGGAAGCAGTTCAAGGTTTTGACCCAGCCACCAGCACAGGACACAACTTCATCCGCAGCAATATTGACCAACCAGGCCAGGACTTCTACGGAGAAGAGTCTGATGTCCGCTGCAAGATGCGTCATGCCAGCTCGAACGTATGGCAGGATTTCTAGAATGTGATCGGACATTTCATTCCGAAGTAGAGCTCGCAGAAGCTTGAGTAATTGCTGTCTGACGCTGCCGGTTCCATCGAGTATGAGAGGATATAGCTTAGGGAGGATACTGCTCAATGGCTGTGGAAGAGACAAATCGACCGGTCGAGAGGTCACAAACGTAGTGAGATATGCCAATGAGTCTCGTCGTTGGGAGTCGGCCCGGGAAGATATCAAGGACAGGTGGTGAAGGAATTGGCTCGATATGGAAGGGGCTGATATATGCAAGGATTGCTGATTTAGTATGATGGCTGTGTTCTGTTAGCCGGTCGTATATCGGGAATGGATCGCTTCTGACCTTTTGATCGGAAGCTGGTATCAGTTTGGTTGGCTCCTTTTGGCCGTGCTTTTCCAACCTTCAGCTTCGGTTTCTAACGAGGCGTGAGCAAAGAACTAAGGATGTGACATTTTCTCTGACCTGGAAGTCTTTCTTCTTCTCCCGCTTCTTCTTCGCACTGGACCCCATTGTGATAAATGCACTACACCACAGTCCTTGGTAGAATTCGAGGATTCCGTAGCCCTACTTTGACGGAGGCAGTGGCTCGGGAGTTCAAGTTGCTTCTGATCCCGCAGAGAAAGCTGATCGGTCCACTCTCTTGCAGAAATGCCAGTTCATTCTCTTGGTATGTGAATCCAAGTTGCTTTTTCACCGATCCGAATGTGAGTCGCGTTCGACCCAACTGTACTGCAACCAGCCGGCTTGGGCCCTCGGCGGAGTACCAGTGAGGCGAGATCCCCAGCGTAAGTCTCACTCTCTGATCAGCAGAGCTCCGGAATCCCCGTGGAGGTCGCGACGGTACTTCGTAGGGCAGATTTGTTTCACCACCGCCAACATAGAAATTGTCGCCCTATGCACGAACCATGAAACGGTCGGATACTCCCGCTGCGTGGACCCAAGCAAGTCGCTCGCTAGTTGGTTCGGAATCGTTGGAACCCAGCGTCTCATCGACCAACACGGAACCGCAAATGGAAGCCGGCGGACGGTTCACCTGGCAGGGTCGGCTTCAGGTGTCGAACCCAACAGATATATGTTGAAGGTATGTGACTATGGACCTTCGGCTATTCTACCCATTGCTCTCTTGGCCAACTCGATCATTCTCTTAGGCCCGCACGCAGAACAGCAGCACGACAGTCATCGCATCTTCATATTCGCTCAACACCATGGCACAATCAAGTCAGGTAAGCCTCCACATTCCTCTCTACATATGTTTCCACGAAACGTTGTAAGACAACTGCTGAGACAAGGTGCCGCAGCAACTGTCACTATCGCAACAGGTCTCCAACACGCTGCAGGCTTTAACGAATCGTCCCGGCGTCGAATCAACTCTGATCCTGTCCCGCCAAAACGGCAGCATCATCAAGGTGGCTGGCTCCTTGGAAGATCCACCCGCGAACCTGGGACACGACACCACCCCTCCAGATACCCCCTCTCCCACTCGTGCATTTGCAGAAAGTGCACCAAACGACGCATTCAATGGGGCTATGGCCACAACACCTGGCCCTGGACCAACTCGAGCAGAAAGACTAGCCTCAGACATCTTTCTTTTCGTGTCGGCAGCATCTTATCTAGCCTCCTCGTTACAGTCAACCGCCGCTCCGAAAGAATCTAATGGCAGCTACAGCAATGGCAGTGGCTATCCTCAGTCAACACATGGGACGACCACACCAAAGGCTAAGCAGGAGTTCGATTCTGATGAGGTGCAACTGCTGAGGATGCGATCCAAGAAGTATGAGATTGTCATATTCCCGGATCCGAACTTCCTTTGTTGCGTGGTGCAGAACATGGAACGGCAGGGTAGGTGAATCTCAAACATGCTTGCAGGTACCTCAACTGGCGAAAGGGCTCATTTCGGCGTCTGTCATTGTTCGTGGGAGGAAGCGAAGCGCTAGCAGAGGCTGGCCGCTCAGTAAAACCAAATCTGGAGGAATGGCACTACGTCCGATTTCCGCGTTGGAGGAAGCGCGGCTTACCAAGGACTTAGCGAGATCTTCAAGTCGCGGAGCGGCCATTTCCCGAGATCAGACGGTTCGAATGTCACGGATGCAATTACTTTGCTGCCCTTAAAATCTTCATGAGTGCTGCATGGCTCAATGGAGTGGAAGGGGGACCTAAGAAGTGGCTTGCATCATGCCGGCGTTGGTTCCTACGTCTATGTAGAGGGCAGCGTAGTATCATGCATTGCTCTTCTGCCTGACAGATAGCAATGACAAAATCATCTGCAAAGAACATATCTTGCGCTTTTCCTGATGACATTCTCCGCCGATATGGTCCTCGATTAGATTTGTCTAGATACTCCTGCCTTCCCTCGGGAGGTCCTTTGCGAGATGTTCTTATGAAACAGTATCCAGTTTTGGCCGGCGACTGTACCTTTGAAGACAGCTTCCACGACTTCTGTTGACGGATGCCACCAGTAGTTGCATCCTGATCTAGGAGACAGGGTCTAATACTACGTTCGCCATGCATATCTCAAAGACGGACAGCGGGAGGGTACCCGAATCCGAGGCTATTTGACGCGAACGCTGAGACATTTTTCCTTGAGGAAAAGGGGCAAAGTGTGTCCTATCATTGCCGCCCGGCCTCGGCCCTTGGGTACAGAAGTAGACCACTGCGAAAGGAACGGTTCAAGGAGTTAGATTGCGGATAAAGCGATCTGAGTTGGGCTTCGTAAGAGACACGAGTCGACTTGTATTGGGAGAGCAAGTCATTTTCAGCATGCAGAACAGTGTTTGCATGAGAGCACAAGAAGTATTCCTCGAATGTGTTTCTAACCTAGAGAACCGTGTTAGTGTAAAGGGGAGGAACACATACCGAGCAAAGTTTGGCTCAACTATGGCGGTCGAACTCAGAGTATGAAGCATCAAGGAAAAGAGTTATAGAGGGATCCCCTGGTCATAGAGCATCTGTCGCAAGATTTCTTTCTAGATCAGTGAGATGATCCGTCAAGAATTTACAGAGCATCACCTCTGCATCCTTTTGGCGTACTGCATGATAACGACTACTATGAGGCGGAATCAGGCGAAAGCGGGCGAAAGCGGGCGGATCAGTTGAAGCGAGATGGCGAACTACTGTACTCGAAAGCTATGGTGCGAGGCATAATCGCATTGTCCGGGGCATATCGATGTAATGTTTGGAAGCCGAATGGCGGAACTATCGAGCTGAAATGTGGAAGACCGCTCTGCTGGAGTTCCGTGCGGTATTACTGCCACCATGGTGGATAGAAGAAGAAAAGCATTCCGAGGTGCAGTACATGTTGACTAAAGCCGAAGGTTTGTCCGCAATTTTTGATGTCCTTGCCGAAACCGCTGAAAGAGACCGAATTTGACATTGAAAACAGAGCCGAACTATTTCGTCATCGCACTCGCCGAATATTTTGAGGCATGTCCGATCAAGCATTGTGAACAAGCTTTTGGAATACAGGAGTGGAATCGAAGATAGGCATGAAGTTTGTGTGTCCACCGCGGAAGAGTGACAAGGAAAGTGAAGGTCGACACGGAATTGCCGTACTTAGCCTGGGGCAGAGACAAGCCAGAGTTTATCTGGCGTAACGATCCTCGCGTGAGCTGTAGTCTCGACCACCACCACCACCACCACCGTAAGAATCACCACGAGGTTCGTCCCGACCAGAAGGAGCATCGTATCCACCGCGGTCGTCGCTGCGTTCATAGTAGCCACCGCCGCGACCGCCACCACGACGGTCGTCGCCACGACCGCTGTAGCGGTCATCGCGAGCAGAGCTTGCGTAGCGATCGATGTTTCGAGATCCATATCCTTCGTCACGATCACGTCTGCCACCATACTCACGGCGGTCGTACGAATCGTAGCGAGAGCCACCACGGTAGTCATCGCGTCTGCCTCCATAGCCGCCACCACGACGGTCGTCGTATCGGTCGAAACGACCGCCACGACCGCCACGAGGAGCGCCAAAATCACCTTCTAAAGGATTAGAAAAGCCAGAAGAGGAATAGTGTTCGACTAACCGCGCTTAGGAGGACCAAAGTATTTGCCAGGTGTCGGGGTCCTTGGACGAGCACGTCGAGCCTTCTCGATGCTGAGAGTGCGGCCTTCAATCACTTCGCCTTGTAGACCTTCTTTAGCAGCGTCTGCTTGCTCCGCTGTAACCATTTTGACGAAACCAAAGCCACGAGACTCCTTGGTGTGTGGATCAAGCATGATGGAGCAATTTTCGACCTCGCCATACTTGTCGAATAGACGAGAGACATCGGACTCAGATAGACGTGGATGGATACCAGTGACAAAAAGATTCGAGCCAGTGTTCACAGCACCTTCGTCATCGGCATCCTTCATACGAGTGTCAGCTGCTGGTGGAGGACTGAGAATGAGTTAGCGGAGCAAGATGAGGTGGCAGAAGGATGTCCTTACGGTCTGTCACGTGGAGATCGGCTTCGATTGCGTTCATCGCGATCTCCACGGGGTGAAGCAGATCGATCGCGACGGTCAAACGTGCGTTCATCTGGGCAAGTCAGGTTATAATCCGTTTCAAACAATGCGCTGAATAGGCGGGGGTGTTCAGGCACAGCAGTAAGACTGACCATCAAATCGGCTGCTGCCATTGCCATCTTCGAAGTCGGCCATGTTAGAACGAGGTGGACTTTTCTTGTAATCGGCAAGTGACGGGAGAGCAAAGGAGACAGGAGGTGGAGAATGTAGTGGAATGCGATAGATAAGCTGCGCGCGCTGGACGATCTGTGATGAGGATCGAAAAGAGGCTCTCGAAGTATCTTTGCTTGATTCTACAAGGTTGCGAAGAGGTGTCAACGCGGCAAATTTGTTATGGCCAAAAAGTATGCGGCGTTCTAAAAATCTAGCAGGAAATGCGCCAAGGCAATGTCCGGACACGTGATCGGCGCAGAGGCCTAGATTTTCAAGCCTCACTTTGATGTGAGCGAAGCCCAGCGTCGGCTTCATGAACTCTTATTCGCAGATTCAGAGGCTCTTGAGGCTAATTGAACTAGTCTGCTTCATATTCAAACGTCGGCTGTTTCTGTACAGGTGGTGAACCGCGGGAACAGACACTGTTCATACAAGAAGATCCACTGGCACACGTTTAGCAGAATGCCTTGTGCGCCCCATTGTCGAAGCACAGCTTCTGGCAATCCGCTCCCCTCATGACAAGCCTGAATGCATATACCAATGCTCAAAGATGTTCCTTAACCACTCGCCAAATCTCACACCAAAGAGGTGACAGCATCTGAGCGAGGTCCCAACCATCTGTACCGAACTCCATTCATTTCTTGAAGCCTCTCCAACGCTTTCTGGCCTTGCCGTTTTTCTTTGTGTTTCGATTCCTAGCCCCTGGTGTCACCGCAGTTGCCGTTGTGGTCAGTTCTTGTTTCTCTACATCGTAATCCACGCCGCCAAGAATAAGAAGCTCTTCATCATCAATGTCGGTCAATTCTTCGCTCATTTCTCGCAGAACCTCTGGTCCAGTCCATCGTTCTTCGTGTAGAGTAGTACCATCGGGATCGAAAGGCTCAGCGTACCATGGTATACCGCCAGAAACCAAGATAGACTGCTGCAATCCTTCAAGGCTCGAGGGAGGCGTGGGAGGCTCTGGCACAGGACCCTTCGAATCGCCAGGTAGATTCGTTGGTCCATGACCGCCGTCTCCCTTTAACCCGTTAGTGGATGCCGGAGGAGTATTTGCTGCAACAGCCTGGTCTGTGTTGGCAGAGAGCTCGCCATTCAATTGGGCAATAGATCCGTCAAGCTCTTCGCCTGGCTCGATTGGCGCATCAACCATGTCTACATCATGCGAATCTGCTCTCTTGCTCACCGCAAAAGTACAGCTGTCGCTTTTGCTATGTTCTTGCTGGTCGATTTCCTCCCCATGTCTCATGAGACGCAGCGGTGTACGACTGCCATTGGGCGCTTTGAGCAAGCTTTGAATTTCAACTTCTTCGCTTGCGGAACGAGAAAATGATTCTCGACGAGATAATATGCTGTTGTCAAGCATCATATCAAGCTCGCGAATCTGCTTTTCAAAGGGGCGTCCACTGAGTTCGCTCTCATTTCGAAGCGCTTCTTCAAGAGCAGGCTGAACGGCCTTCACTATCCGCTTTGCCAGTTTACGCCGCTCCCTTTGCTCGAATGTCATGTCAACAGCTCTACCACTGACTTGTTCTTGCAATTCTGCAGTGTTGGCTGCCTCCACCCCTAGGTCGGAGCTGAGAACACTTGCTAGGTCGGCAGAGAAGACAGCGACAGACGTGTAAGAACGGGTATTTAGTGTTGTGCGTATTGATTGTAGGCCCTCTTTGAAGACGTGTTTTGAATCAAGTCTAAATGCAAATGTCAGTACAGGTCAAAGATGATCATTTTGATGGGCAACGTACTGAAGGGCTTTATCAATAATTGGTCGAAGCATCGGCGGAATAGGGAAATAGACTGCATCGACCATATCTCTCAACATCGTGGCATCTGCCAGCTTCAGAGCTTCCCGTTCCTTGATGAGTGCGGCTATTTCCCGTAATCGGCCCAAATCTTGAAGAAGCCGTTCTCCGAAATCGATTCTTCGCTCAAGTCTTGACCTACCGGTGGCACCTTGGGCCACGTAATCTCTTCTTGTAACGTCGCCAGAGCTGAATGAATCCATCTGCAGCTGAAGTCGTTTCAACAGAGGGGCGCCTCGCCGAGCTTCTCTTTTCATGGTCCAGTACTTGCAAACCTCAGCCACAAAATCCTTCTTCTTCCGAACGCTAAAACGTTGAAGAGAAGCCTCGATGGATTTACAGATAACATCTGGAATGACTGGTGCTCCCGAAGGGAGCCGCCAGACTGCTTTCTGCGCCTTATTGCGTTTGTTTGCTCCATGACTGAGGACGAGTCTTTGCATCATCGAGGCGCTGTCGTTGATTGTTTCTGGCTGTGAAGGGCCGAGCGCTAGTGCTGAAGCTTGGCTGTCTGCCCATTTGCGATTCTTCATAGTCTGAAAATAGTATTTCTTAGCTTCTGTCGTGGCTCGTTCAGTGTCGTGCTCTAAGCGCCATTCAGTAGAAACATGTTTATCGCAGAGAGCTTTCAATTGGCTTTTGTCCATGAGCGAATTGACTCCTTGTCCCGATTTCATCCTCAAATACATCTTTGCTCGGCGAGCGCATGTTACATGGAACGCTTGGTAACAGTTTCGGTGGCTGCACTGGATACAAGCACCCATTTTTTGCAAGCAGATGAAGCAGGTGATACGCCACCTAGAGTATGGGACCTTTTCGACATCGAGGATTGGCTCCATGAGGGACATGTTGCCTATGCTGGCCTCAGGAATCCAATACGCGCATAAGAGGTGAGCCCACTTCGCGCTGTTGGTCTGTTTGAAAGCGCCTTCTGTATTGGGGCAGAAGATGCAAGTTGGCGTACCTCGCCCAATCAGCTGGCATTTGCGACAGAGCCATTGGCCCTCGGGAATATAGGGCACGCCATAGCATTCTTGATGCACTGCTAAGTCACAGCCGTCGCAGAAAACTATGGCATTTGCGTTCTCGCAATCACCATCATCGCAAATGGCGCATTTGCTGTCTTGTTCTTCTCCCAGGCCAGGTTCGCCATTGACAGCAGCAGCGGAACTTGATCTTGGCCTTTGTGTTTGGGGAGGCTTGGGATCATTCCTCGGAATTCTTTTCTCGAGCGCATGCCACTCCTTCTCAACTTTGGTCATGGTGATCTCCAAGATGGCTGGTTTGATGGCCTCCACTTGTTCCAATTTCCGAGCTCGATTCAGCATGTCCAACCACTTTGCGTCTTGCTCGTCCATGTCATATTCAACCCTTCCCACACCAGTACTACCGATAGCTGCATTCTCCCCTTCATTATTCAAGGCAGGTATAAGGTCCAGGTCTTCTTCCGCGGCTCCTTCCATCAACCGAATGAGCGTCGAATCAGGTCTTACGAAGACTTCGCTTTCTTGATACCCAACAGCAGCCATTGATCGATCGACAAAATTGACCTGAGCAACATCTTTTTGTTCGTAATGCAGAAATGGATCATACTCTTTGTAAGAAGGTCGAGGTAATGTGAGCCTCTCTCGCGGATTTGGTCCTGGTGGTGGAACAATCCTCGGCTTCTCCGGTGTGTGAAGGCCATTCAACATTGAATCAGGGCGACGAGGCGGTCGACCTGGTCTTCTCTTGCTCAGGCTCACAAGCTGAGCTTCAACCATCTCTTCTTCATTGTCATTCTCTGATCTCAGGGCATCAGGATCTCCACCTGCCTTGTTCGAGGTCAAGATCAGGCCGTCAACCTGCTCCGAAGGCACAACAGCAAGATCAGACTCAAAGTCGAAGTCGGGGTGAAATTCTTCCCATCCACGTTCCTCGCGAGGTTTGTATCCGTCAACGGCGGCTGCGGCAGCCGTAGCTGTACTGTAGCGCGGCTGTGGGCGGGTCATGGTTCTACGTGACGAAGTGCGAATCGGCTGTTCTGCTAGAAGTGTGTCGTGACGACTGCGAGATCCCTTCTGTTCAAAATATCCGTCTTTGCTTCTGACAGGCTGAAGCTCAACTTCAATGCCGTCCAACTCTACGTGACGACCACCTCCACCGCGGCCTCCTGGAATCCACTTTGGTCGGCCGAGTGAAGAATGGGCAGTCCTTTGTCGCTTTGAAGGCGGTTCTAGATCAACGTCGCTAGCAGCTTCCTCATCTTCGAAGGGATCAAATGTGTTGATGGGTTTTGGTGGGGCGCGCCGTGGGTGGATGCGCGCTTGGCCGTCTTTCAGCAGCGCCATGTAGAAATGTTCTATCCACCCTCATCCAGCATTATCTGTGTTCATCAGATTACACGTTTTGTGGGTACGCGGCGCATGCGCAGGCTTCGCGGAGGGAGTCGATGGTGGTCGTTCTGAGCGACAAAAGGCAAAGGAGCCTGCTTAGTGGGTTCTCACGGTCTTGGGGTGTACAATTCAATTGTGTGAACTGCTTTATCTTCGACCAGAATGCCACAGAGCAATTGCAATCCTTGACCTCTCATCGCTACGCTGCCCTTATTGAGCCCTTGAGATGTTGGAAACCTAGCGTCTTAGCGCGCCACACTCACGCTCAGACTAGATCCAAAACCGTTACTCCACAGTTTATGTAAGCTCAAACAGCGACTCTGATGTCTTTGAGCTCTCAATGAGAAAACATCTCCCGCAGAAGAGCACGACTCTGTGAGCGAGAGAAGTCATGAATGAAGACCGGTACGTCCACCTACAACCTCAGACTGTCGGAACTTCCCATCTCGGTTGTATACAAGCATTCTGATGGACTAAAACTGACACGGGCAACAATAGGGGTGTCTGGCCTTCTAAATCGGGCGCAAAAGGTCAGGGTCGGTCATCTACCGCTCAAAGACCGACTTCGAGTTCACAAGACAAGAATGAGTCGCAAGCCAGCAGTAAAGGAGGTGTTGGAAGAGGCCAGGGACCAAGCAAAGAGCGGGGGCCCTCCTGGCTGGGACCAGAGGCTACACAGCGCTCCAGCGCCGCCAATTCAACGTCTCTAGCAGAAAATCATACATCCATGAATGGACACAATAGTAGAGCAGCTGAAGCTGGGATGAAAGCTCCTGCCGAGTCTCGCCCGTTAGTCTACAAGCCTGCCAAAAAATTACAATCGGATGGTCGCTCTGGTTCTGCGCCACGGGGCTCCAAACGTACGTTTTACAAGCATTCAGCTGCTTGAACATCTACTGACCGACGACAGCGACTTGTATGGCAAACGGCAAAGACTTTTGGGTGGACCTCAGGAAACAATTTACAGCGCTTCAGCGGAGTGGTGGAACCAGGGAAGGAGGATGATCCTCAAGCCTCTGAATCTGCTTGATTGAGCATATCTGGCGTTCTAGCGTTGCATCATATACCCGAGGGCAGTTATTTGAAAGGCATAGCGCTGCAGAAGACGATCTTGTCGCCTGTGGCTCAGGTCCGTAGCCATTGATTGCAGGATTTGGCTTTCAGAAGCGAGCCATCTGAGCCGCAGCTTGACATTGGGAAATTTGCGAACATAACTAAAAGTACTCTGTCTTCGTTTATGATGTGTGGATTGCAAAATTTATCTCTAGGAGGTGTATGACAAGAATGGTTCTCAACGACCACCGCAAGCTTTGTGTAGATCTCTGGTGTTTTGCGGCATCGGTGGTTTTGAACCCTCCACATAGCATGCGAGTTGCTCATGTCGCATCGTCGAGGGTTACTGATTTTGAACCTCGCATGGAAGATCCATTACTGTCCGCCGCTATCGAGCACGAGAGGCCTGTTGACGCTCGCAATCGAATCGTCCTGGTACGTGATAAAGTCAGGCATAGTACACCGGCCTAGATCTGTGCTAAACTACCCAGCGACGACACATCAGTCGCAATCCTCGAGAAGAACAAGAATCCTTCGAGTACCAAAAACAATTCCACCGCCTCACTCCACTTCCACGAATGCATCACTACCGATAACATTGACAAAAGAGGCATCGATCCTATTAGAGCTCTTAACTCTCACGCCCGAAATCTTGCCCTGCTCGTGAACAAGTCTCTACACTCCCTGCCAGCAGCAGCATCTCCTCATCCAGGATCACATCTGGAGCAGGTAGTAAGTCTCAAAGATGGCTCCCTCAAACGTGCCCCAGACTTCATCAGTGTCACCCGCGGCCCAGGCATGCGAAGCAACCTCGCCTGTGGAATTGACACAGCAAAAGGCCTGTCTGTGGGATGGCAGATACCACTTCTTGCAATCCACCACATGCAAGCGCATGCCTTGACCCCTCGACTCGTGCAAGCCCTCAAAACACAGTCTACACTTTCCAATATCAAACCGCGGTTTCCATTCCTAAGCCTCCTCATCAGCGGAGGCCACTCCATGCTCATCCACTCCAAGAGCCTAGTTGAACACAAAACACTAGCCACAACGGCTGACATAGCAATTGGCGAAGCTCTCGACAAAATCGGCCGACTCGTCCTCCCGGATGCAACCCACGCAGAAATAAAAGACATAGCCTACGCCAAACATCTCTCAACCTACGCCTTTCCCACCCCAGCCGACTACACTACTTACTGTCCTCCCTCAACCCGTGGCGCCGAGTGCGTGCGATCCAACAACCAATTCGGCTGGTCAATCCCCACCCCCTTCGTTGACACCCGCCAACTCAGCTTCAGTTTCTCCGGCATAGCCTCCGAAGTGCACCGCCTCTTCGCCATCCGATCCACAAACCCCGACTTCGCAGAAAGCGAACGCCAAACATTCGCCCGCACCGCCCTAACCGTCTCATTCAACCACCTCGCCAGTCGCACGGTGATCGCGCTCGAGAAACTGCACCAGGAACAACAACAGCCCATCAAGACACTGGTGGTGAGCGGCGGCGTGGCAGCCAATACCTATCTCCGCCACGTGTTACGCCAGTTTCTTGATGTAAGGGACTTTGGCGGAGTGGAGTTGAGCTTCCCGCCGGTGGAGCTGTGCACGGACAATGCGGCAATGGTTGCTTGGTGTGGGATGGAGATGTTTGAGGAGGGGTGGAGGAGTGAGTTGAGTTGTCGGGCGGTTAGGAGGTGGAGTATGGATTCGGAGGTCAGTGAGGGTGAGGGTGAGGAGGGAAGAGGAGGGATTTTGGGGGTGGAAGGATGGCACAATATTAACGAGGTTGGAAAGAGGCACACTGCTGGACAACCGATATGAATGATTAAGACTTTTAGCCCTTGTGTTGGGATTTCTATCAAGCAGATCCATTTCGGATTTTCCCATCTATTGGCAGTATGACGGGTATTTCAAGCACTTGCGCCCGACTGTCATATCAACCTCGTGCTCGTTGGCGCCATTCTCCACCCGCTATGATCGCTCTCGAAACGTCGTCTGGAGCTTTTCAAGATAGCTTCCAACACCATGCATCTCA
>JAABUK010008603.1_pt1 | contig 14242 bp, 23 predicted proteins | sample 5559141 | NCBI WGS metagenome assembly JAABUK01 (sample SAMN10711869, study PRJNA513367) | rock metagenome | isolation source: Antarctica rocks | place: Antarctica: Victoria Land, Pudding Butte nord | collected 2016-01-03
AGGTTCTGACAATCAAGAACAGTGACATTGCAAAGCACTTGAGCTTGCCACCAGTCAAGCTTCACTGCAGCATGCTGGCAGAAGATGCTATCAAGGCTGCTGTCAAGGATGTGCAAGCTAAGAGAGCGAAACTGGCGGCATCAAAGCAGCAGCAGCAATTGAATGAAATGGAACAGCCAGACAGTGGCGAGAAGCTTGCTGCTGCTGTGGCCTCTTAGGTCCTGCTGCTTTTCATCGCTGAATGCTGTTTTAAATTGCCTTTGTTGTGCTAAGCTGTGTATACTACTCAATGTGTGTTGAGGACTAGAAGCCTGTAGTATATTTCATTGCAGCTGCTGTTGTTAGTCAGAACTGATTTCATGTTGTTTATGTGCAAATGCTACATCAAACTTGTGAAACAGTCCCTCAAATGTGTTTATTGTGCACCAAATATAGAGCACTTGTAACCTTGGCTGAATCCTGTTTTATTTGTGCCGTTCTGCTCTGGGTTGAGTGCGCCCTCCCCAATTGCCAGGATAGCACAAGAATTTATGTCTGCAACCTGTACAAGTCACATGTCAAGAGGCTGGCTTACAGATCTTCTGCTTTTTCAAGGTGTGCAACGTTGTTCGAGCTAAAGGGTCACTTTGGTGATGCAGCTCCAACGCTAGATGAAAATCGTCATGCTCAGCTTTTTGACCAGTCTGAAACCAGCATTTGCACTTGGCACACTGCCACCTGACTTCTGTATGGAAATCAACCCTAGCCCAACCAGACTCCCTTGGTGCCTGCTGAGCAGGTTCAGCAGCACTTCTATCAGCGTTTGACTCAGACATGTCCAAATGAAGGCTTGGCTCAGCAGCCTGTGCGCTTTTGCCAATGCCAGGACCGAGAAAGCCCGCAATGGAACGCTGTTGCTGCTTGAAAGTCTGCCTTTTGTTGCGATTACCAGTACCAAGCACCACAGGTGCTTGTGACGCCGTCTGTGTCACATTGGGCCTTGCTGTGCTGGCTTCAGGGGCAGCAGCAGCAGCAGGACTGGCTTTGTGATCCTGCAATGTAGACCCTCGCACAGTCTCACAGACTTCACAGCGTATGGAATGACTGGGGTTCTCAGCAAAGGTGCAAAGCCTGCAAGCCCAAGCCTTTCCCTTGCTGCCTTTGCCGTCAAGCTCCTCAGCATGCAAGCCTGATGGGCAGCTCACTTGATGCATGGCAGCAGCTGCAGCATCTGAGGATGAGGCATTACGCCCCATTCCAACTCTGTCCCAATTTGTGGCATATTCATCCTGCCAATGCCCTTGATCATGAGGCACACTAGCGCGGCCAATCTCTGTCTGAGGTTTCACTTGAGCTTGCTCTCTAGACAAGCTCATGGCATCGCGAGTAGCCTCCAGCTGGCCGGCAGCGGGCCTCAGTCTGGAAGACATTCCATTCACCAAGGACGCCGGTGAGTGGATCCTCTTGGGTAAAGAGAAAGGATGTGTGCTTGTGCTGACAGCGTCTGTATCAGCAGCTGCAGCACCATGACAGCTGAAGCCTTGCTCTGTAGCTGTGCTGCCAGCAATGATGTCTGCATCCTCATTGCCGCTTTCATCACTAGCCTGTGCTTCTGGCCCTGCGTGAGTATCTGAGCTCAGAATTGCTTCCAGCCCACTCTCTGTAATCGAACCCCAAGTGCGAGTGCGAGTGCAAGCAAGTAATTTGTCAGCGCTACACTTTCAGTGCTGCAAGGCAAGCGACTGTCAGCAGAGGAGACTTCTTGCACACACATGCATTCAGCAGGCTACAGATGCCATTTGCAGTCAAGCACACAAACCTGCTTGATGATGTTGACATGATAGTGACATGATAGTGACATAAATGGCTGGACTGTGTTGTGTAGCAACGGGTACGGTACAGGTTCAGCAACATGATGATGTAAGTGAGGTAGGGATTGCCCAGATCACCTTCAACATCATGCAAGCTCTGCCGGACAAAGGATGCAATGCTCTGTTGTCCTGCCTCCTTCCTGACCTCAAGGAAATGGGACATGCGCATGCCCATCAGCCGGATCTCAATAGGCAGCTCTGCCTTCAGCAGCCGAAGGGCAACTGCCTCAATCTCCGAGGCTGTGCTGATGTGCTGAGGCAGGCTGTAAGCTCGCGATCTGACTTCGAAAGCTGTGGATTTGAGCTTAAGTGTGAGGGTCTTGCCTTTCAGGTTCTCCCTTGCCATATCACCAGCCAAATGCTCAGCTATCTCAGCACACTGCAGATGGCAACATTGACTCAGTTCATGTTGTGCTATTGACTTATTGTGCCGTCGAGCAGGGGACGCATGGCAGAAGCAATGCAGCAAGAAGGCTCAAACAAGGTCATGAAACCAATCCAGTCATTTGTTAAACCCAAAACAAGAGACATACCTCACACGTCCAGTCAAGATCATCTCCAGCACAGCAGAGAATGCTCACATAATGATCTTCATACCAGATGGGATCAGACCAGAATGTATGAACACGACATGTCTTGAATCTGCAGCATGTTGATGCTGTCGCGTCTTGCCCTACCAATGATTGCATGACTTTGCTTTTCAAGTAATCCTGCACAGTCTGTATGAGATATCAAGAGCACTTCTTTATTTAGGACAGAGATGCTCAACCCTGACGTCTCATGATGTCTGCAGATGCATGCATGCAATGCTGGCATTCACCTTTGCCTCTAGGTCAGCTGTTGAGCTGATAGCAGCAAAGGTTCTCTCACAGCTGATGCCCTTTCGGCTGACTTCCCCTTCCTTGGCTGCCTCTCCATGCACAGTTCTGCCTAGTCCCAGCCCAGCCGAAAGGAAGCTGTCAGTTGCTATAGGGGAAAAGAGGGCAGCAATCAGGCCTCTGTTAGCTATGAGGTCACCACACACCTCCATTCCTAGGGCCTTCAGCGTCTGCGCACACACCTGTGCAGCAAGTTCAGAAATTTGCATATTTTGATGTTGCAAGATGTGCTGGAGTGATAGACGCTGCCGTTGAATCTATTCAAAACCAATCCGTCTGTGAGCTATTGTAGGCATCTGTTAATGGTACTCATGGAGTGGCTTGCGCACTCCATGAGCATCAAGACCATGAGGGGATACAAAACCTGAACTGTGCAGCAGGCAAGTCAGTGTACTTGTCAGCGATGACTCGGATGGTATGCAGTGAACAACACAGGCAGAAGGTTAAGCGACTGTCTAAATACTCAGGCACTTTTCTGCACCACATGTCATACATATCGTTGCCATGGGCATGCCCACAAATTCTTGGTAACACAAATGCCTCACAAGCAACACAGCATGGGTTCCGACAATTATTATAGCATGGGGCAGTTCCTCAAGACTCACGCCCAAATGCCGGGCTGGACCAAAAATGCTGTTGTCTGAGAGACTGAGGCAGCAATCAATCATAAAGAACGTAGCTGATGCATTCGTAGTACTCACAGCAAAGCTGGGTAGCCATAACAGCAGTTGACCAGATGCTCTGACAATGCATGCGACTGTTCAGCATGATGCAGGTCCCATCAGTCAATTTCTACCCAATCAGCCGCGTCTCAAAGAGCAGGTCCTGCTGCAACTGGATACATGTGCAAGCTGTACCTTGCCAATGCCAGGTACTGTACGACCAAAAACATGTGCAAGCTGTACCTTGCCAATGCCAGGTACTTTACGCAGTGAAAGGCCGTGGACAAACTCCTTGAGGACAGCTGGGTCCTCTGGCAGGGCAAACTGCCCATTTGGCTTGTTGATGTCAGAGGCCACCTTGGCAAGCATGGTGTTGGGACCCAGGCCCACACTGCACGTCAGCTGTGTCTCCATTCTCACCCTGTACCGCATCTGCTCTGCCACTTCAGCCCCTGGAACAGAGATGTCACGTCAGAGCAACAGCGGTGTGTGCACCAGCACACATCAGACAATGGCCTTGCCAGGATGAGGACGGTGCTGTACTTTGTGTTGAGTGCTGCAACCGGGTGGGCTGCTGAGCATCAGCCATGAATGTGAATTGTCGTTGCACATCTGGGTCTGACAGTCACTCACACAATTGCATGCATGTTTGAGTGGCGTTGTCAGGAATGCACGAGAGCAAGCTGATGCAGCAGTATCCTTGCGTGGGCAGAGGTCACTCTAGTCACCTGGCAGTATCTAGCCATATGGAAACAGGTGTTGATTCCTGAGACTGATGTCCTACGCAACACTCTGATGTGATGCAGACCTGTCAAGCCTGTGATGTGATACAGACCTGTCATGCCATGCTGTTCACAGTAAGCTGTGATGTCCAGGTAGGCCTCGTCCAGACTTCCAGCCTCAAAGTCAGGATCGAAGTCCCTAAAGATGGCCCGGGTGGCTTGACTAGCTTTTGTGTACTTCTGAAAGTCTGGCTTTACAAAGACAAGCTCGGGGCAGAGCTTGCGTGCAATGAAGCCTGGCATGGCGGCACGTATGCCAAACTTTCGGGCGTTGTAGTTGGCGGTACACACCATGCCTATTCCGCCGACAGCCATGGGCTTCGTTTTCTGCACCACCATGCCATCTTGGCTTTGTTCTGCTCTGTATATCACATCATTGCTGAAAGAGAAACAGAGTCCCATGAACAATAAGCTGTTGTATCGGCATCAAGATTACAGGCATTCTATGCCCTGCCCAGATGTACAAAGCTCCTGCTTAGCCTGACAAGCAGAACCACATCAATGGAAATCATTGTTGAGTCATTTCAAGCTATAGCGTGCATGCAAATGTCAAACACTACACACTTCAGGCAAACTCCATTTTCTGCGATACCGCAAAGCGGCAAGGCTGGGCAGGCTGATGCACTGAATGTCAGCAGCCATAGCAGCTTGTCAGTCATGCTTCAGAGTACGAGGTATGAGGATGAGATGCCGGTGCCCTACCAAGGACGGATTAGCAAGCTCCTCAGCAGCAGCATAGAAAGCATCCATGTCCACATGAGCCCAAACCTTGGTCAGGTCTCTTGTGGCTTCAAGAGCCAACATCTTCCTATCCATGGCCCTACAACAGCACAGTATACGCCTCAGCAAGCAGAAGCCGCAGGTGGACAAGCTTGCTGAAGGACTTTATTTGCCAGTGCATATGTGTGACCAAGTCAAAGCACATGGCACCAGATGGCTCAGTTATAAACTTACTTGGTGCTGGCGGCAAGTTCAGCAGGTGTAATGGCCTTGGCCTTTGCCCTGAGCTTCTTGATGCGCACCTCTGTCTGCGCCTGCTTTCTTTGTTCATTCCTGAAGTGTGGTGAGTCCTGAACCATAGCACAAGCTACTCATGGTGGCATATCAGGCGTATAAACTGCTGCGTATGCCCTGACTCACCTTGCTCATCTCATATACTACGCGTTTGACGTGATCTTTGTCCACGCCTGACATGCCAGCTTTGGCGTTGGTGAACACCGTCTCGAAGTTGGACCACTTGCTGTCCTCAGCCACATGCTGCGTTGCTGGCACTACCTCGGGCTCAGCAGGTGACCTTGGCTGATTCATTGCACCCGGTTTGTGAAGTTGCTGTCTGTGACACAGCCTCTGTGTCGCGTAGGCTTCACCAAGAAGCACCGGAAACACTTCTGATCAACTTGTTACTGAGGCTACCAAATTTAGCAACAAAAGCATGGACACCGACGCCAGCACGACACGACGCCTGCAAGCCATCATGACAGTGAGCGAAATGCGTCCTCGCAATAACATAGAGGTGTCGGTAGGTCATGCTGTGCTGTGCCCAGAAAATGCTTGTCGTTTCATCTTCTGCGATTCCATTGCAGTCTGCATTGCAGTGAATGCTGCCAGCTGCAAGCGCAAGCGCAAAAGTTGGCAGCTGATGCGTCAAAGCCAGTGCATTTACCCCCGGGGAAAGACCTCGTATCATGCGATTTTGGCTTGAAGGGTGAGTCTCGTATAAACTTAATATTGGCGTCTGGAGGACCAGCAGGCCTAAAGTTGTGTATCGATTTCAGATGGGAAGACGGCGAGCCTGTCAAGAGCTGCCTCGAGGCGCCTGACAGGTGGCAAACGCAAGCTGCTGAACGGGTCACCATAGAAATCGCACCTGACAAGCTGGTGACAGTACAGCAGCAGGTAGTAACAAGTTCTGCAGTCTTAGTAATGTACTGTGTAAAATGCCCGAAGCATACATGCACACACATCGTGCAGTGACTGCATGTTGCCTTTGCCAGTGGCTGCTTGCATGCATTGATATCTATGGGGTGCTATGGTGCACGTATGTGCAGCAAAGCAGCCTAGGATCCTGACAGGTGCTCGCTTGGGAGTTGGTGCATGCTTGTGGGATGGTGCCTTTGTCCTGACAGCTTACATAGCTGCCCAGCCAGCAGACACATACGCAGTTGGGCTCTTGGGCAAATGCACTCCTTTGTCATTGGCATTTGCTGTGCACCCCTGACGGGTGAACATCCTGATACAGCATGTGCACTAGTGCTTATCGGGATGATGCATGTGGTTGTCGTCTCCATGTTTCTTCAGCACAGCATAATTTGATTCAGCTTTGCTCTGCAGGCAAAAGGTGCATTGAGCTGGGAGCTGGTGTAGGGCTTGTAGGGTTAGCCCTGGCTAGGCTGGGTGCACAGGTCACCCTCACTGACAAGCCCATCCTGCTGGGCCTTTTGAGAGGCAATGTGGCAAAGAACTGGCTTGGGGAAAGACCACCTCCTGGGTACCATTCATGCATTGCCCTCGAACATCAGCATCTGAGCAGAGTATATATTGATTGCAAGACCTAGTTCAAGCAAGGCGTTGTGACGCTGCTGCAGAGCAGCACTGTTGCTTCTGTTTGATGCTGAGCATTGTGCCTTTCTAGCTCCTTTGAGTACATTGCCCCATTGTGAGCGTTGTGTCACACAACTTATGGAGACAACTGTGATGCCTGTGCAAACCTAGGCAGGTCTGCAGCCCTACCAGGCAGCATACATTGGATTATGACAAGGTTTGTGATCATCTGCAGGTCGAATCCTAATTCACAGAGGGGCAAAGCAGATGTGACTGCGCTAGAATGGGGAAGCAAAGGCTATATGTCTACAGTGCTGCAGCTAGCAACAGCAAAATTTGACTTTGTCGTCGCCACTGACTGCACATACATTGATCCTGATGGAAGTACGCCTGATGATGACCACTTCATGACTGCATGCGCTGGCCTTTGTCATGAGAATACAAGGTGCTTCGTGACATTTGAAGATAGAGGGACTGTGTTAAGAAACAACTTCCTGGCTGCTGCGCACACTAAATTCCGCTATGTGAAGGAAATGCACAGAAACGCACTGCCTCAGCATTACCAGCTTGAACACATTGATGTTTGGGAGCTTAGACTATGAAGGGCAACCTGTGGCCTATCCAGATCTTCGCGCTGTCATGATGACTGCTTGCATTACCATTTTGAGTCTCCTTTTACAGATTCTGAAGTTGCAAGTTTGTTGAGTATTTGCATGATTTGTGCAGCCTTTGATAATGTCATTAAACGCATCCTAGCCAGCAGGCATCAGCTTCATCCAGACAGATTTGTTCAGAGTAAGCAATCATTGAGTCCTTTGAGACGCAAAGCCTTATAATTCAAATACATGTCAGCACAGGATTGAGCTGAGAAAAACATCATTGTCACTCAGATGCCATATCAAGGACTCTTGGAGAGTTGATGCCCAAATGACAGCATTGTTGTGGTGACAAAACAAAGCAGTGTGAGTATGCTCAGTAAGAGTACCGCTCCAACCGTGTTATGGGCCAGATATTATGTGCATGTGCTCTGATGGTGATACATGCTCCCTAGTCATGCAAGGCAAGCTGTAGCTGGCAAGCATGTTGTTAGCAGACTCAAAAATGGCCCCAAGACAAATGCGCATGACATGCATATCAATCATTGCGCTGAACGTTTTCTATCTCTTTGGAGGGCTCTTGGTAGCTTGCGTAGCCAGACATCTTTAGCAGGTCCTTAGTGTCAGGAGGCATTTTCAATACAGCTAGCTGCTTCTGTGGGATGGAGTCAAGCCACTGATCCCATGTTTGTTGCTCCTTTGGCCCACCAAGCTCTTTGCGCAGCCTTTCACAACCTCTTGCCGCCAGAAAGCCAAGCAGGTAGGTGTTGAAGCTGTCCAAAGCATTTGAAAAATGAGTTTCACACTCATCCAGGTGATTCTTTTGCTGTTTTGTGATGGCTTGCAATTCTGGCTGACTCTGCTTTGGGATCTCTTGCGCAACAGCTTTTCTCCTGAGAAGGACCACCTGAAGCTGGAGTTCCAGTATATCTTGCATTGGGAAATCCAGCTCTGACAAGCCGGCAAGGGCTTCCAGAAGCACTGTCTTGTGCGCATCCATGCTCAGTTTTCAGATCACCTGATCAGTGTTGACCACACTGGCAGCTATGTCAAGTCGAAGTGGACCTGTTGAAATTGATCGCGCTAAGAAATGTTTAGCACTGAATCACCGACCGCGGCACAGCATATGTGAATACGAGAAACTGTTGTGTCTCGTGTAAATTGCCGCGCACAGCAGAGGTCGGAGTCCACATGACAAGAAGTGATTCGGGACTAAAAATTCGGGATTTAGTCCATTTTAGCCAAAACCTAATCCCAGTCAAAGGGTCAAGGAAGCTCAGGGAAGGTGAGCCTGATTTCCCTTCATACCAGTCCGGCAGCGCTTGGCGACAGGGTCTGTGTGCACGCAGACACTGTTTCTATACCACAAAGCGCAAGACTGCGTGGAGCAGGGCGATGTAGCACGGTTACTTTGTCTGCGAGGCGTCGAAAAGACTTTACGGAACTAAACATGGCTTTCCTTGCGGTTTGCGCGGCCCTTCTGGCAGCTTTGCCTATGTTGCCCGCAACAGCAAGCAGCCTGGACGATGTCTTCAAGCTGTATCAAACAGGCGTGGAAGCCCACATCTCGGCTCGCAAGCTGCTGCAGGACAGCAGCGTGTGTGGATTCAACGAGTATTTTTGTGGTGACACCGACATGGTCTCAGATACCGCCTACAATGCGGTTGTGGCAGGCAACTGCTACAATGACACGATTGACACAGGTTCTTAAGCTTGCACTCTTATGTTCTCTCTTCCGTCCTCACGTTTGCACACTAGCTATTACAAGCAGCAGGCGAAGTCTGCAAGTGTGCTTTCACTGCAGGGACCTTTTACTGTGGAGATGAAAGTCAGCCGGTCGTTATTTCAGCAACCACCTACAATACCATCAGCGCCAACCTGAACAGCTGCCCTGTTGATTGCAGCAACTCAGCTGCGTCGTCCAACTCCACGACCTTCTATTGGCAGGTTGCTGCCTGGAGTTCTTGCTCTGTGACTTGCAACGGTGGCTTTCAGACAAGAGACGTTGTGTGCCACAGCGCCCTTGATGGCAGGCAAGTCTGCTAGCTTGACTGGTGTGTTGGCTCTGCAATGCTAAGCGCTCAGCACCCGTCTGCACACAGTGATACAAAGCCTTTTCGGAAAGCATGTACCCTGGCAATGCAGCAGCAGTCATGAGACAGTCCTTTGCAAGTCCTCTGCCAGGATCATTGCACAGTCACCATGTCAAGGCCCTTGTGCAGCAAGTCAGGTACGTACGTGTGCTTTTGCTGCAGTCAAGTCAGCAATGGCAATTGCGACCAGGGCTACAAACCCCTCACTCGCTTGGCTTGCAACCAAGTACCCTGTGCCGTCTCTGACCCTGGCCTGACTCTGGGATTTACTGCCTGGGGGGAGTGTGGGTTGCAGTGTGGAACTGGATTTTCACAGCGGACTGCTTACTGCATGAACCCTTATGGGGCCCTGGCAGATCTGTCCATGTGCAGCAACTACTCAGGTGAGTGTGGTCACCAAAGTCCTGCCTGCAAAGCAAACATTTTCCAGCTTCTTGACTGGCATGTTAGCAGAGTAACCCTGTACTCGTTTAGGCCTGTTTGAGCCTTGCTGATCCCTTTGTTATGTCCATCTTGGAGGCACACATGCACTGCGGTCACTATTCATTCCTGTGAGGCAAGCATGAATTACAGCTAGCTTGTTCTGCTGGAAGCACGGTGTTATTGCTTTGTCAGTGTCAGCAAGTTAGTACTGTGGCTTGCTTTGTCAGTGTCAGCAAGCTAGTACTGTGGCTTGCTTTGTCACGGTTGCTGTAGCTCACCTCAGGGCTCAGGTTGCTGGAATGAGAACTTACTGGAAAAACATACACTCGTGCACTTCTCCAAACCTTGCTTTTCAGCCCAACTTCACTAACCTTTTAGCTAGGCTGATTGCTCTATGCAACCTTTGCAAGAGATGGCCATGACCTCAGATACATGTTGACTGACTGCATGACCTACACTGATAAGACCAATGGCAATTGTCTAGCCCCTCTGAAAATCTAGACAGCTGACCAAACTGTGAGGTGGAGGGCTCGCATGTCATACATCAGAATGAAGCTTAGCAAATCTTAGTTACATTTAGTAGTAGCCCAAGCAGCCACATGCTGGCGTTGTGGCCCATCAGCTTGCCTTTCCAAGCCCACACAGATGAATGAGCAAAATCTTGCTAAGTCAGAAACAGCTCATCTACATGAGTAATTACGAGCAGTACCTGTGACATCCACCTGCGCACCTTCTGCTGCTCAGTAGCAGTAAGATGGGCTCAGTACACATGACCATATAGCAGGCGGCCATGGCCATCAAACAATGTCAATGCAGGCCTAACGCAGCACTGCTAGCAAGGCAACCGGGTTCAGGCCCTTAGCAACCCTTGATGCCTCGACTGGCTCCTCAAGCACAGCTTGACCAGCTACAGCAAGCAGATATGTATGCAGTGCATGCAGTCTTCAGTGCTGATGTAGTGAGAAATGGTCTGCAGGCACACAGCTGTCGAGGACGTGCACAGCAGCCTCCTGCTCAGGCTCCACTTGGCAGGTGGGCGATTGGAGCGAGTGCTCTGTCAAGTGCAATGGAGGAGTCTCCAACCGGACTGTCCAGTAGGTTTCCATCAAGTGTGTTGTTGTACATGCTCATTTTGACATACAATCTGGTATTCTGTGTTTAGTGATTGCGATGTCAAAGCCCACTGTGGTGCATGCTGTCAATGCTCACTGTGATGCATGCTGTCAATGCCCACTGTGATGCATACTGTCAATGCCTACTGTGATGCATACTGTCAATGCCCACTGTGATGCATACTGTCAGTGCCCGCTGTGTACTACTGTCAATGCCCACTCTGATGCATACTGTCAATGCGTACTGTGTCTGATTTCAAGCTTAGAGGTCTACGAATGAGTTGGCTTGGTGCAGCGCTTGGCATGTTTGCTTGCCAGCTGGCAAGAAGCACTTGAGATGAGATGCAGAAAGGGAGCAGAAGTTGATCTATCTAGCTTACTTCCTTTGCAGGTGTGCAGACGTAGATGAGAATCCAGTGAGCAGCAGTGAGTGTGCTGGACAGACAGTACCAGCTAGTGGCATGACCTGCAACACGGTGCCATGTGTGGGGTACATCTGGCAGGTATACATACCGCCACTTACATACCTGGGCAGCCGGGTATAATACTTGGCTTCTCATTAAATTGACGCCAAAAGGCGTAGTCTGGTCTTTTCTTTTCTTTTCTACCATCCCTTACAGCGAAGCCCAGTACACATCAGCTTCACGCGAATTGCACCAAATGGCAGTGTGCCTTACGCTCTGTAGAAACGCCCAATGTACCTCACCCACACATTTATCTTTGAAGCAGCACCACTGGGCATAATCTTGTGTCGCCTTTGCACTCTGTGCAACTCTTGCAGCCAACCAGCTTTGCTCATACAGCCACTCTCCGTTACAGTCCACATACATACGTACATACATAGCATGCATGCGTCTGGTCCATGCACACATACAGTTCTGGCCATCTGTCAAGTACTTCGGCTGCATGCTCAGAACTCAATCTGCGAGGAGCATGTCTGAAGTTGTGTGTCTCAGCTTTGGTGTGCAGCATTTGGAATTTATCAGCAACATGGCCATGGCTGTGCATCTGCATTGGGTGATCTGCAACAGCTGCCTTGCATCTGTGTAAGTGAATGCTTGAGAGGCTTGCCCAAAGCCATGAGGCAGCGGCCTTCAGCATCCAACAATCAATTGATCAACCAATCAATCAGTTATATTTGCTGTCTTGGATACTAGTCAGAGAGAGTTCAACAGACAACAAACAGGAAACTAAAAGTCAGATGCAGCCACGCATGCTAGATCATATGCCCTTGCCATTCCCATACAGGCCTTAATCAGAAAAAATGTCATGCAAATGGCTGCAATTAAAACACAATTGCTGTCTTTCTTAGAAGAATCCCCCTCAAGAGCAGCTGTGTGATCTGCATGACTGCTGGTCGTAGGTGGGTGCATGGGAAGCCTGTACAGAGTCCTGTGGCAGCGGCACCAAGAATCGTACAGTCAGCTGTGTGGAGCATGATGGGACAGTGGTGGCTGACCACTACTGCACTGGCTTGGAGCCTGAGCATCAGGCTTACTGCAATGACTACCCCTGCGACTTCTGCAGCACCACTGACTGCTCCAGCGAGGTAAGAGACCCCCCTTTCGCTGTGCCTTTTGAAGTGGGAAACCAGTGCCCTTCAGCAGAGGTCCCTCCCCCTTCAGTAGCAAATCAGGCGTGGGCATCTCCTTGCCTTGTGGAACAGTTTGTCAGGCCTTGCATGCTTCCTGAGGAGTTTAGTAACCTGCACATGGCTTCATGTACTGGTTCATTGCTGCTGTTCTGTTCCTAGAGGTGCATGAGATTGCACTGCATTGTGCGGTGTTTGGACCATGATGTATGCAATCTGCAAAGCTTAGCTGTGTGCTTGCAGTCCAACTGCTGTAGAGCATGCTGTGTAGCAAAGTGAACATACTGTTGCACATAATCCATGATGTGTGTGGGGTGTGGGAGGTCCGGGGGGGGGGGGGGGTGATCATGAAGCTTGCAAACAATCCTAAATAGGCACATGGAGCAATTCATGTTGCATTGCACCTGTGCTCCTCACACTGCTGGCCGTGCTGTTCACTGCAGGGCACTTGCAGGAATGAGGTGTGCGTCTGTACCCCTGGCTACTCAGGCACATACTGTGAAGTGCCTCCGGCATGTGGCGTGATCCTGGACGTGAATGGCAACTGCTGTAACCATGGCGTGGTCAGCTCTGCTGGTGTTTGCTGTGGAACGGTGAGCTTTGCACATCTGCGTGAAGACGCAGTGCATCCCATACGTTGTGTCCAAAGCACTGTACACTGTCATGCTAGAGTGCCTCACTTACGCACATGCACACAGACACCCAGCTGTGATGTGGGCTGGGTAAAGCTTGCTTGCATGGTCCATGCTCTATCCAGGTATGTTGGCCCATGTTGCACGGCTGCAGAGGCCGATGTCATGTCCTGCCACAGTGTTCTGCAGCCTTGCAGCAGCACACTGTGGCAGGGCATGGCGCCTGTGGTGCATGCTCGATCTTCATTTGCAAGCAAGTGAGGCGGCCTGACACTGATGAAAATTGTGCCACCTCGTCTGTTTCAGAAGGCTACATTGGCTCTCCTTTGACCTGATCCTTGGCAAGGCAGCCTGAGTCCTCATCAAAGCGGAAATCTTGCAAATGGCAGCTGTTGAGAAAGACAGCATTGCAACATTTGTCACTGCAAGCCGTGCATACATTCAAAGACTTGCTGAGCCTTGTCTGGGCATGTGCTGATGCATTGAGACCTCAGTACGTCTGCATTCTGCATGCTGCACTTGTGAAAGCAGCTTCCTGACCCATCAGACATCACAAACTCACACACCTGTCAAGTCTTTTTCGTTCTGGGAGCATGTGCATGAGGGTGATCTCTTGTTTTGTGGCCTGCAGAAAGCAGTGCTGGACAGGGATGCAAACTGCTGTGAGTCGGGCAAGCTGGATGCCTGCGGTGCCTGTGATGGTACCGGGCTGCTGATCGACGTTCAGAATGTGTAAGCTGCTTCCCACATGCCACAACGCTGTCCATGTAAACCTTTTCATGAGTTGACTGGAAAACCATGGTCTAACAACATGCATACAGTACACTTTATAGTTCATCATGTGCAGCATGTGCACACCAGGTTCAGCATATGTGTCATGCTGGCGTCTGCTGTCATGCATCAGGCTACTGATTGGTAGCTGACGACCAGAGGTCAGAAATGGCCAAGCCAAAGAGCGCTGGCAAGCAACATTGTGAGCTCTCTGACACGGGTGCCCAATCCCTTCAAGCACCTCCCAAAGTAACACATCCTACCAGCACCAAATTCACCCCTATACACTTCTACCAGCTTCTCACCCTCTT
>JAABUK010008604.1_pt1 | contig 14242 bp, 14 predicted proteins | sample 5559141 | NCBI WGS metagenome assembly JAABUK01 (sample SAMN10711869, study PRJNA513367) | rock metagenome | isolation source: Antarctica rocks | place: Antarctica: Victoria Land, Pudding Butte nord | collected 2016-01-03
GGGCAAAAAGTGGGAGGTGAAAAATCAGGCTAAACCGGCGGGGCAGATGTCTTTGCCGGAAATCCTATGAAACAAAAGTGACTCTTGTTGGGAAATACCCAATTTTGCTGCTTTGATGTACCACGCGGCGACGTAATCGAGCGTTGCGTAGTTCGGCACGTCGCGGCATGAAAACGCCATGTCTGCGGTTTGCGCTTCGCTTCGCTTGTCCTTTCCGACAAACGGCGGATTACCCAAAATATAAAGGGTCGTTTCGGTTGTGTTGTCTTCGGGTGAAACAACTTCCTGCCAGTCGAGACGCAAGGCGTTTGCGTGTCGGATGTTTGCCGCTTTCTTCAACGGCAAACGGGCATAGCTCATGCCAAATTCCGCCGACAACGCCATGTTTGCTTGATGGTCTGTCAGCCACAATGCGACGGTCGCAATCTGCGCCGGAAATTCCTCGTACTCAATGCCGTAAAACGAATCTACGTCTATAACTGAAAGCTGGCTTGCGTCTAGCTTTAACTGCGCTTCGCCGGAAAGGGTGCGAAGCTGTTTCAAAATCTCAATTTCGAGTTGGCGCATTTCCCGATAGGTGATTACAAGGAAATTTCCGCAACCACACGCCGGGTCAAAGAATTTAAGCCGATTCAATCGGGTTTGAAATTGCGCTAATGCTCGTGCGTTATGTTTGATACTTTCAAACTCGGCATAAAGTTCATCAAGAAAAAGACCACGAACGACTTTCAAAATGTTCTTTTCACTGGTGTAATGCGCTCCCAAATTGCGCCGCTTGGTCGCGTCCATGACCGACTGGAACAGTGAGCCGAAAATAGCCGGTGAAACTTTGCTCCAATCGAACGAACAAGCATCAATCAGGATTTGCCGCATTTTCGCATCGAAAGCAGGCAAGCGGATTTGCTCTTGAAACAATGTGCCGTTGACGTGCGGAAATTGCTGTAATTCTTCGTCTAGTGTGCGCTGCCGGTCGGCGGGCGGCGTGTCGAGAATCTCGAAAACCTGTCCTATCATCGCGCCGACGTTTGAGCCGTTTTCGGTGGTTTTTTCCTCAAGGAAAAACCGAAAATGGTCTTTCGGAAAAATACCGGTATCGTCGGCGAAAAGGCAATAGACAAGCCGGACAAGGAAAATTTCGAGTTTATGTCCGGTGTAACCGCTTGCTAAAAGCGCGTCGTGAAGCTCTCCGACTTTCTCGGCAACTTTGATATTTACCGGGTCTTGGTCTTTATACTCGCGTTTTTCATAACCGGAAATGAAGCCGAAAAGATGAATTTTGTTTGGTAGTTCTTCAAGCGGAAATTCTTGCTGTGTGCCTTCGTCTAAGTCGTAAAGCCGAAAACGCGCAAAATCTGAAACGAGAACAAATTTCGGTAAATCGTTTTCTTTCAATCCCTCGAAATACTCCGTCGCTTGGGTAAAGGCTTTATCCAAATCACGCCCGCGCGATTTCATTTCGGCAATCATTTTACCTTTCCAGAAAACATCAATTCTGCCGCGTTTGTTGCCTAAGAGTTTTACGCCTTCCTCAAACGAAGCGATGCGACGGCGAGAAAAGCCGAAAATCTGAAAAAACTGATTCCAAAAGGTTTGTGACTCGGCGTGTTCGCTAGTCTCATCCTTCCATTCGTGAATGAACTCAATAGCGTTTTGTCTGATTTCAGCTTGGGTTAATTTTGGCATAGGGTAAGTGTATTGGCGCGCGGCTTTATATGATAACTTCGATCTCTTCTAATCATTATAGCGTTGTTATAGTCGTAGAACTTCATCGTGCGGGAACTTACCACGCAGGGCGACGCTCTCTCTTAACGCATGAAACAGAATGACTCCTGAATGTTATGCCACTATATTTACCGGACTCGGCGCTCCTTGAATGCTGACGGGCGGCTGCTAATTCCATAATGGTTCTTATCAGCCACACTCCGGCGCGTAGTATCATTGCCGCATGGGACATGAACACAATCACGCGCCTGCAAACTTTGGCCGCGCCTTCGCTGTCGGTGTCACACTCAATCTCGGTTTCGTCGTTGCTGAAGTCATCTACGGGCGGCTGGCTCACTCGCTCGCATTGGTGGCCGATGCCGGACACAATCTGAGCGATGTGCTCGGTCTTGTCTTGGCATGGGGCGCGCTCATTCTTTCACGCCGCACTCCGACGAAGCAACGCACCTACGGTTTACGACGTTCCTCAATCTTAGCCGCGCTCATCAATGCCGCAGTCTTACTTATCAGCGTCGGCTTTATCGCCGGTGAAGCTCTCCGGCGTCTCTCCACACCTAACGCTGTCGAAGGAGTGACAGTGATCTGGGTGGCGACTCTCGGCATCCTCATTAACGGCGTGACTGCCGCAATGTTCGCCTCTGGCCGCAAAGGTGATTTGAATATCAAAGGCGCGTTTATGCACATGGCCGCTGACGCCGTGATTGCGCTCGGCGTCGCCATCGCTGGCGCGGTCATTCTCTATACGAATTGGCTCTGGCTTGACCCGGTGGCGAGTCTGGTGATCGTCTTACTTATCGTTTACGGCACATGGGGGCTTTTGCGCGATTCCGTCAACCTCGCGCTTGATGCCGTGCCGGAAGGCATAGACGTGGACGCTATCAAAGAATACTTAACGAGTATGCCGACGTGCGTTGAAGTTCACGATCTGCACGTTTGGGGGATGAGCACAACAGAAGCCGCATTGACGGCTCATCTCATTATGGATAATCCGGTTTGTGATGATGCGCTCTTAGCAAAGATGGAACGTGAACTACATGAGAAGTTCGGTATTGAGCACACGACGTTGCAGGTGGAAAACGGCGATCCTTCGTATCCGTGTCGCTGTCGGTTGGTGACAACGTAATGCTTTCAACGCTCATGCTTCTTTTGCAGGAAACTTCACATGGTGGTACTTGGGGCTTCGTGCTGGTTGGTGTCGGATGCGTTGCCGCCGTGCTTGTGGTTAATGAATTGGCGGCGCGCACGTTGCAGCGAAAAAGGCGCGGCACGCGAACGAGCAAACGCAGATAGCTATGGTAAATGAACCTCAATCAGAGTCGGGCATGACGGCGTCCCTCTGGCGCAATCGGGACTTTCGGCTTCTTTTCAGCGCACAAATTATTTCATTGCTCGGCAGTGGCGTAACTACCGTCGGCCTCGCGCTCTTTGCTTATCAACTGACGGGCGGCGCATCGGCAACGGCGGTGATCGGGAACGCGCTAACGCTTCGCATCCTCGCCTTCCTTTTGTTCTCACAACCTGCCGGGGTGATCGCTGACCGCATCAGTCGCAAGAAAATACTGATCGCGGCTGATATGGTGCGCTTTGGCCTGCTCGCGCTCTTTCCCTTCATTACTGCCATTTGGCAAATCTACGCGCTCATCTTCGCTATCAATGCTATTACTGCTTTTTTCACTCCGACATTTGAAGCGAGCATTCCTGAAGTCGTCGGAGATGAGCATTACGTTAAGGCACTGTCACTCTCGCGCGTCGCAACGGACGTTGAAGCTGTCGCCGCGCCCGCACTCGCCGGGCTGCTCGTCGCGCTCTTTGGCGTGCGTTACGTCTTCTGGTTCGATGCTTTTACTTATCTCGTCTCGGCGCTGCTCGTTCTGCTTGTGGCGATGCCCTACGTTGCGAAAGATGCGCTGCCGCTCTCACTGCGCGTCTTCCTCTCCGAGATCACTCACGGCACGCGGGTACTATTACGCGAGCCGTCACTAAGACAGGCGCTCACACTCAGTTTCGCAGAGGCGACGGCGGGCGCGGCGGCTATCGTAGCGACAGTCGCTTATGTGCGTGATGTGCTTGGAAGGGGCGAGACCGCTTTTGCTTTTATCATGGCAGGGCTGGGTCTTGGTTCGACGCTCACGGCGATTCTTTTAGGTCGCGCGACGGGGCGCTATGAACAAGGCGCTAAGGATAAAGCTGTGCTGCATGGTCGGCGGCACGCATGGGCGGCGCGTGCGCTCATCACGGGCGGCATCCTGCTCGGTTTGATTCTGTTGCCAGATGTGTTCAAGCCGTCGCTCGTCATCTTCGGTTTTCTCTGGATGCTAAACGGCGCGGGGCAAGCTTTAATCGCTATTCCTTCATCAACGCTTTTAGCAGAGCACACGCAAGAGGACGAGAGAGGCCGTGCCTATGCTGCACACTTCGCTTTAACGCACGCCTGCTGGCTTATCACTTACCCGGCCATCGGACACGCGGCGGCAAGGTGGGGCGCGCCTAAGACGTTCACTGCGGCGGGCATCGTGTGTCTGATCGTCACGGCTGCGGCGTTTGCGCTTGGTCGGGGAGTGGGCGGCGCACATATCCACAATCGCCGCGCTGCACCGACTATCGCCACTAAAACAGCGAAACTTACATAATAAAGAATTATCGGACTCGCTTTATTTCGTCCCTGTGTCGGCGCTCGTCGCGCGGCTCTTTTTCGAGTATCAAAGCACAAGATGTTGTGATGGGCATTTGCGCTCCTAAAGCCGCGTCGTGACATTTGGCGGGCGTTCTTCACGAAAGCATGAAGCACAAGATATTGCGCTCGCTCTGCCTCAAGCGGCGGCGGTAAAATTCAACGCTCGCGCTGCTCCTAAACTGCCCGCGCTCGCCGTTCTCGGCGGCTCATCATAGTAGCTCTTGGCAAGCCGCATCGGATGGCGGTTGCCCGTTCTGATGATCGCCTCGTTCTCTCCAATTCGCATAACCTCGTCAGGCGTTAGAAGCGGTCGCCGGTGTTCCGTCCGGCTGCGCGACTTCGACGCAACAGCATCAAATACGCCCGCGTGCGTCGTGCTCTCGCGCTCAACTACTACGGTCGCATCTCCTAACATTCGGCTGACGTATTCGGCGGTCTGCACGTCCAGACCATGCAACGCGATTTTAGTCGCGCAGTTGGTGATGATCGTCTGCGCGTTCGGTCTGCCGTAACGGGCTTCAAGCTGCGCTAATGACTGTACGCCTATCCAGATCGCCACGCCGCGCCCTCTGGCAAGGCTTATTGTCGTCGGGAAGTCGGGAATAGTGCCGATGTTAGCGAACTCGTCCAGCATCATCGTGATCGGTACGCCCTGCACCCCTTCCCGGACTTCTTCTCCGGCGACTTGCTCAAGCAACACGGCAAAGAAAAGACTCGTTAAAGGTCTAAGCCGCGCGATGTCCTGCTCGCGTAAGCACCAATAGACGGCGACACTCTGGTAGCGCAGTTCTCCGAAGTCCGGCGGCTCAAAGGTGGCGCTCGTGAACCTCGCTACTTTCTCATCGCGCATGAACTGAAGTTTCGATGCGACGGCGGGAACGATTGAGCCTTTGATACGCGGGTCGGTCTGCGCGAAGATAATAGCTTGCTCGCGTGCTGCTTCTGACGGTGACTCTAAAAGCTGCTCTAACAATTCCTCCGGCTTCTGCCTCGTGAAAAGGCGATAAGCTGTTAAAGGTGTCGGCGCGTCCAGCGTGCTCGCGTGCGCGAAGATCGCCGCGAGGTACGCGGCTTCGGCATCAATCCAAAACTGATCGGTCTTGGCTGTGTTGCCGCTCTCCATGATAGCGCGGGCGCATAGTTCCGCAATGCGCGCATCTCTGCATAATGGAATCCAGTTAAAACATTCGCTTGCTTCGGGGTCTGCTGGCGCATAGCGGCGCGCTCTCCGGTGAAAGCCGCTCGTGTAATTCCATAGCTCTGACTTTGGATCGGTGACGACAAGCGAAGCGTCCCGCGCGGCTGCACAGTTCGGCAGGAAATAACCTCTGCTCTTGCCTGTGCCGCTCCCGCCTAAGATGATGCCATGCTGCGCCGTCATCAAACGCGGCAAGGCGATAACGCCGCGTCCATACTCCGCGTCCGGCGCAAGGATGAAGCTGCCGGGCGCAAGCTCCTCTGCATCCGGCAAAGTCAATTCTGCTATCTCTTTTGTGCTGGCAAAGCGCGCCGTGCCGTGAAACGCGGCGGGGTTGTCTCTGCTCTGTTCTTCTTTCTTCGGGAAAGCGACGATCACGCCGATGCACATTGAAGCGATGCCGACGGCGGCGGAAGCGGCGAGCGCGATGTAGCCAAGTGAATGCCAATTCTCAAAAAGCTGCGCTTGCTGCGTGTAGGTTGTATATCGAACAACGTATATCCACGTCGCCGGACAAACGAGAAAACCGATTGCTGCAAGGATGGTGACCGGCACTCGCCACAAATCTTTAACTTTCATTGCTCCCGTGCTCGCTCTCTATCGGCTGCGCTCAAAGCCTCGCGTCCTCGTGTGCTCCTGCTTGCGCTCCGGCTCTTTCTCTAACCGCTCGCCCGCTCGCGCTTCTCCGATGACGAATGCTTGCGCTAATTCTTTCTGGATAAGCTCGCGCGTGAACGGCTGTATCGGTGCGTCTTTGTGCTGCGCTAGATAATCGCGTTCTTCCTTCGTCAAAATCGCGCGCGGCTGTCCGCCGTAGCTCTTAATATGCTGATCTTCAGCTTGGCGCATTTGGTACATCGTTAATTGTAATTCTTTACGCTCGGCTTCGGCATTCTGTCCCGTCTCGCGCTCCTTCAAACCAATCTGTACGAGTTTGATTAAATACTGCGCTCGCCACATTCCGGCGTTGACGCGCTTCGCCATTTCCTCGCGCGCCGCGTCCGCTATCTGCGGTTGCGTCTGTTCGTTGCGGCGGGCGTGGGTTGGCTCGCTGGCGTCGGCTCGGTGCTGGCCGCCGGTGGAGTGTTCGCGCTGCTGGTCTGCTCGCGTTGGTTTAATTTGTTCTCGATCTGCCTGACCTGCTCCGGCGTCATCGCGTCCGTCAATGCCCGCCACTTGCTCGCGTCCTCGTTTAACTGCCTCGTCGGTGACAAATTCCATTGCACTAAGAACGCGATCAAAAGCCCCGCGAGTATCGTGCTGAAGAACATCGCGCCCGTCACCTTCAACATGGTCATGCGCGGCTGCCCCTGCCAACGGTCTAGGTATTTGTTCAAGCGGTCGGCGTGACGCTCCACCGCGTTCGCGTGCTGCTTTGCTTGGCTGACGCTGTTCAGAAATTCGCTGTTCGTCTGCTCGTTTCGTTGTACTAAGGCTTGGAGAATCAACGCGCGTTTGTTCTGATCTATCGTTTCCGACTTCGCGCGCTCGATCATCTGTTTGAGTCCGGTTACTAACGGCTCGATCTGCGCGGCTAACTCGTCTCGGCTGCTTGCCGTCTGGCTGCTGCTGGCTGCGTTCGCCGGTGATCGGCTGGCTAGGGCTTCCAGTCGCGCGGTGACGCTCTGCAACGCTTCGGTCAACGCGGTGAGGCGCGCCGCTTGGTCGCTCTGCTCGCGGCGTAGCCCGCTGTTCTCCGTTAGAAGCTCGTCGTTGATTGTCTCTAGTTCCTGTTTGGTCGGCATGATCTAACCCGTACTGCTTGGCGTGCATCCGTCGCTTTTCTTCCACTTGGTTGCGCTCGTGCGCGACGCGCTTCGGTCTGGGCGGTATTGGCCTACCTTCAAGTTTCGCTTCTCTGGCTTCGCGCATCCACTCGCGCCATAATTCCTTTTTGGCGAGATGTTCCCGCTCAACTTCTTTGCCGAACTCACGCCCGTAGATTCTCGCCCAACGGTCATCTAATCGCCGGTGCGTGTGGTCGTTGAAATGTAATTTCTTATCGTCGGGCTGTCTGGCGGCAATCTGCACATGAACGTGCGCGTTGTCGGTGTCTCTGTGGATCGCGGCGATGGCTCGCGCCTTCGGAAAGTTCTCCTGTAAATGCGCGTCCACCATTTCGCGCGCTTTCTCGTCCGTCACTTCCCGGTCAAAAGAATAGATCGCGCGGTAATGTGTCCGCTTCTTGCCGCTCCCGCGTTGCGGCTTTTCTAACTCATCTTCTTCTAGCTGGCGGGCGTATTCGCGTAAATCGCCGGTGCGCTCCTTGTAGCTAATGCCCTGCTCGGCGTGGTCGGGGTGGTCGGCATACTCCGGGACGTTGCGCGTCCAGACTCTTTCCTGCTTGCTCTCGGTGGCGCGCTCTCTCGTCAGGTAGCGCACGTTTGCGGCTGCCGTGCCTGCGCGCCCGACTTTGATGGTAACGAACGCTCCGCCGCTCATCCTTTGAACTCCTGCCCGATCTCTTTCATCACGCGCTGAACCTCACGCATTGCCCGGTCAAGGTGCTGTTGCGAGTAGCCTTGATAACCGTCGTTCATCTGGTGCGCGATCTGATTAATGTTGACGCCAATCTTCCGCGCTTCAAACAAAAGTCGTTCCAGTCGCTCGCGCTCCGGCGTTTGAATCATCACGCCGTCACGCAAGCCGCGCTCAATTAAATACTTTGACAGTGATTTGTAGCCGAAGCTCGCGGCGCGTGCATGGAGTAACTTTAGCTCTCCGTCGGTTGGTCGGACGGTGATCTTCGGCTTCTCTTTCTTCGATTGGTCGCCGTTACTGCTCGGTGATGTTCGTTTACTCATCGCAAGTTATAGCTGCTCGGTGGCTTTGCAGGACGCCAAGCACGCGCCAGCGTGCGGCGGCGGCATTCTGCCGTGTCATTGGAGCGTAGCGTAAATGACGGCAGTATGCGTATCCTGCCATCCCTATCAATCTAGCTGCATAAGTATTTACTCGCCTCTGCCGCCATTTTTCGCTACCATAACATGAGTCTTGAAATTTAATCTAGCATCTTGGGGAAACGGCAAAATGAGTAGCAATGAAGGAACAAATAAGAAACGCGGACAGGCGAGATTACTTGACCGCTTCACCAAACAAAAGCCGCAGTTCAAGCCATACAAGATTGATCTCGCTACTGATCTGCATGAAAGATTAGAAAAGCTGGCGGGTGAAACGGGAATGTCTAAAGAGTCAATCAATGATGCGCTTAACTATGCCGTGCGGTCATTGGTCACTCGCTTGGAACGTGAAGCAAAGCAAGCGGGCAAGGCTCAAGCATCGGCGGCTAGTTCTGAATCGTAGCATTTGCGGGCGTGCTATGGCTCAAGCTGTTGGCTCTGCCACTCTTCAAGACTCGGCTCGTTGAAATAATCTCTGAATCGCTCAAGCTGGCTCTGCTCGTCGTCGTAAACTCGTAACAGGATTTTCTTTGCTTGCCCTTTGCTCGTGGAGTCTGCTTCTAGCTCGCCTCGCTTGGCTGCTGTGTCGGCTAAAAACGCTCTGTACGCCTCTGGCTGCTTTTTCTCGGTCTGCCCTGCCCTCGCCCTTAAAAAATCAAAATAAGCGGCTCTGCGGGCTTCCTCGTCGCGCTGGCGTGCCTCGTGCGCTTCCCTCTTGGCTTGCGCTTTCCTTACTTCTTCCTCTTTGGCTTGCGCTTCCGTGATGGCTTCCGGTAGTTGGTGGCTCTCTTTGATGGCGACGACCAGCCACGCGGCAAGGTCTTTGATCTTGTTCAGATTTCGATACGGCAAAGCGCGTAGCTGAAGCTCGACGGATTTACGGTAGTCTCTGACAAGTTCGCTCGCCGTCGTCTCTGCGATGTGGAAGCTAATCAACTTAGACACAAGCGGCTCATCCTTTGGCGCGGCGTCGTGGATGTTCTGCGCCGGTGGCGGCTCGGCTGGCGTGGGTGCTGCTGGTAACGCTAGTTGCTCTGGCTGCTTTCGCTTCTTGCCTAGCGTTCTGTTCGGTTCGCTGAATGCTCTAAATTCTGCCTTCGCTTTGCGTCCGGGTGTGTAAAGCATTTCCCAATCCGCGCGCCCTTCGCTGTCGGTTGTTTCTCGAAACTCTACGGCAGAGATATAACCTGACTTCTTGTGTGACGCATGAACTTTGTACATCTGCTTTTTGAAATGCTCATAATCGAAATAGCGGGTCTGCGGCGCACGGGTGCAGTAGTAAGAATAAAGCATCTTGGCGCGTGGGCGCGCGTTGGCGAGTGCGCCGAAAATCTGAAAACTTAACAACTCATAAAATCGTTGCGCGCCGGGCGAAAGCTCTTTCAAATAATCGTAGTCAAGCGGGCGGGTTTGCGCTGTGTTTAGAATCTCTCGGTAAATCTCATTGAGAAGTAAATAAACGGCGTCGGCTTTTCTTCCGTCCGGTAATGTCTCACCTGTAAAAATGATGCTGTATCGAGTAAAGCCTGCTTCAATAGTTTTCTCTGTGCCGTCCTTCCCTTTGTAGCTCATCTTAGTAGTGATAGCCGCGAACGCATTTTGATAAAGTGCTTTCTTGATCTCTACTCTGTTGCTGCCTAGCTCCTTTGCAATAGCCGCTACACTCTCCAATCTAATCAGGGTGGGAAGTGGTCGCCCTATTTCGTCAAACTTTCGATTGACAGCGAGAGTATCAACCTTGTAGGCAAGTGCTCCGGGCTGCCCGTATTCGCTGTTATATGAAACTTTCCATTTTGTCTTTAGCTCGCCCTCGTCGTTGGACTCTCGTATTTCAATGTTGACGTTTCCTCCGTTTGATAGCCGATGAACCGGAAAGCGTGATAACGCTGATTCGGTTCGGATGGTATTAAGTGGTAGAAGCTGCCCGCGTTCTAGCTCTTGGCTCATAGGATTTTCCAAAAGCAACAACAACGCTTTTCTTGTTGTTGTTGTCTTATAAAAGTCTAAATACTGTCTATAAAAACCTCGCGTCCGATAACTGTAACGCCTTCAACAATTACAAACAAAAAACCTTTAAGTGCGTCTCCCGAATCTATCAGGTGCGTCTCCCGAATCTATCAGGTGCGTCTCCCGAATCTATCAGGTGCGTCTCCCGAATCTATCAGGTGCGTCTCCCGAATCTATCAGGTGCGTCTCCCGAATCTATCAGGTGCGTCTCCCGAAAGCGTGCGGCTCATCTCCCGTTTGTGCTAACACTTATTAACTACTATTAAGTAATTGAGAAGTTAAGCCGTTTGGCGATGCCGCACTATGAAGTATTGCAACATTTCATCGGGGCTTTTTTCGCTCAACTCTTGTTGAAGCGTATAGATTGCCTCTCTGATGACCATAGAACGATTAGCCTTCGGGTTTCCCGCGCGCTTTAGAGCATCCGTGATTTCATCAATCCAGTTGGCTTCCGGTGTGTAGAGACTTGCCGGAACAATCCTATATCCCTTCTTCTCATGCTCATCGCTCGTCAGTCGCTTGGGATTCGGACGCGGCGCGGTCTGTTGGGCTTTCTCCAAAAGACGATTCTTCTTACTTTGTGCCATAGCTCAAAAGTTCCTTTGTTAGTGCTTCATAGGCAATTGCACCTTTCCCTTTAGCGTCGAAAGAAAAGATGTCGGTGCGCTCCATCTGCGCTTGGTTCAATTGTTCGCTCTGCGGAATTTTCGCCTCAAAGAATTTATCTTTCCATTGGGCAAGCTGCGCCATAACTACCTCGTTCGTCACTGTCTTGCGGGGGTCGAGTTTGGTAATCAGAATGCGGTAGTTTTCAAAGTCTTCGCCTTTAAGGGCAACGATCAAGTCTAAAAGGTCAACCAGACCGTCGGCGGCTCTGGCTTCCATCTGGCAAGGAATAACAATTAGGTTGGCGGCCTCAATCCCTGACTCGGTGAGTACGCCAAGCGTCGGCGGGCAATCAATCAGAATAAACTCGTATTCTTTTTCGATTGGATTAATGCCCTTCCTCAATATCTCTTCTCGTTTCGTCCTCATGTAAAGAGACTGCCCGACGGGAGCAAGCCGGATAGTTGACGGCGCGATAGAAAGATTAGGGATGTGTGTAGAGCGGATTATTCGCCTGAGCGGAAACGCGGACGGCTCGCCGAAGAAGTCGCGTAGCGTGAGATCGGAGTCCTCTAACTCAACGCCCAGACCTAAAGAGCAATGTCCCTGCGGGTCTAGGTCAATAAGCAGGGTCTTCTTTCCGGCTCTGGCGAATCCTGCGCCCAAAGCCATTGCCGTAACAGTTTTTCCAGTGCCGCCTTTGTGTGTGGCGATGGCGATTGTTTTAGCCATAGCTTAATAGATATTAAAAACAGTTAATAGCACTTAATAAGTTATAGAACTGTCGCTAAAATGCTATGTGCGGTCTTGTTCGTCCTTCTTCTCTGTGCTTTGTTCCGGCTCTTGCTGCGCCGTGCTTTGTAGCTTTCCTATCTGGCGAAGAAAAACCACAGGGTTAAGGATCGTTAGAGTAGGGAACTGCTGCCGAAAGTCTTTGCTTCCTGCGAGGTCTTTCCGCATCAAATCTAAAAGGTCGTTATCGCGGCTCACTAAATAAGCCGCGTTCGCTTCAACTGCGAGATTGATATACTTCTCATCCTTCGGATCGCGCTCATAGCTAAAATGGTTCGGTACGCTCTCAATCAATGTCCCTTTTTCCGCAAGGCTCGTTAGCAAAGCATCAACTCGCTGGTCGGTTATACGAAGATTCTTCTGGCGAATTTTGGGGCGCGAAAGCACGTCCCGCACTTCGTCTAAAATCTCGTTGCTTACAAACAGAGATATAATGTTGTCGTCCATCATCCTTAATAATGCGGCGGCGGGGCTAGACTCGCTGGCGGTAGCTTGCAGATAGATCATGCAATCGAAAACTACACGCGGGCGCAGGTCGCCATTAGTCATTTGGTTTTCGCCTGTCTCGCCTGAAAAGCATCCTCGCGCGCTTCCTCAAAGAGCGCGTCTAGCTCATCCTCTGACATTCCGCTTTCTTGGAAGCCTTGACGGATCGGCGCAAGAATCTCATCAAACGACTGTGCCGCTAAAACGTCTTTCTCAATAAGACGCTCGACATACCCGGCAACATCGCAGCCTCTATCAAGCGCACGCTTCTGAAGCATTGCTTCAACCTCTGGCTTTAGTTCAACCTGAATACTCATAGCTGCTCCTTGTTTATAATACTTATTAAGTAACATATAGGCATTAAAAGTCAAGAAAAATCCTCTTAGTAGGACATAGCCGATAACACTTAATAAGTGTTATCTATTAAGTGTCTGCGATGCCTAAAACACATAATACTCTTGATAAAACAATAGCGAATTTACGCAGGGCATATTGCGTAAATTGATGCTTTAAGATGCGGCTGGCTTCTGCGGGGCAGGGCGACGCTTTGCCTTACGAGTAGCCTTTTCAGCAAGCTGCATAAGCGGGTCGGTGTATTGTCGGTAAAGGTCAAACAAAAATTCAAGGCGTTCCAAGTCCGTTTTGAATTTTCGCGCGCCATAGCAAGCATCTACCGCGCTGTCTAAATCGCGGTGCGCTTTTAGAAGCTCCGGCAGCATTGCGTCGGGGGCGTAAAGGTCGGCTAGTGTTGCCTCTGGAAACTGCGCCCGCGCATCTAAAACGACTTGCGCGGCACGCTCTACCTTCTCCCGTTGTTTATCGCTTGCGTTTTGCGGAAAAGGAAAATTGTTATAAACGAGATTATTTGAGTAGCGATAATCGCTTTTCAAGCGTCCACAAATCTGCCTCATCCAAGCGTTGTGCATTTGTGAAGTCATCACGCCGAAATGGTAAAGCGTTGCATTGGGAACAATCGAAACGAGGTCATTTACAACTACCGCGCTCGGCATAAATCCGATGGGAACATAACGCCGATTCTCCGAAGATACGCGGGGAACTAACAAGTAATCGCTGTCTGGTTGCCGAATTTCTGCGAATAAATAAGGTATTTCTGCAAGCCTGACAGTTGCAGCTTTTTTACTTTTTTCACGAAAGGCGCGGACGGCTTGCACTCGTTCCATAACGGCGGGCAAGTTTCGCCATTCGGTCGGCGGCACGTTACGCAACCAAAGGCAGTAACGCTCAATGCCATTTATGAATTCTTCTGAACCTAAAATTCTGCGAATGAATCTTGCCGCTCTCGGCTCTCTCGCTATAAATTCCGCTTTCTCTTGGCTAGTAAAAAACAAATGTCCGTTATCTACGGGTTTGTTACCGTAAATCATTTCCGGCACGTCGCAAAGTGGGGCGCGGCGCGTTGGAATAATCAAATCGGCATAATCAATCAAATAAGGATTGATGTTTTTAACTTGGATTTCGTGCGGCTCTGAAAGGGGAGTTTGATAATCGGAAAGCCGTTTTTTGCTCGCGTCGGACAGTGCAAAGCCAACTATGACGCAATGCACGGCGGCACGTCCACGCGCTTCATTATTCCAGCTAAATGTGCGATGGGCAAAATTTATTCTAATGCCTTGCGCTAAAAGATAGCTCCATAAAATCCCGATTTGCTCGCCCTGCGTGATGGAATTTGTCGAAACAAAAGCGACTTTGATGCGCGTGTTTTCAATGAATTTTGGGTATTTCCCAACAAGAGTCACTTTTGTTTCATAGGAATTAAAGGCTGGAGCGCGCTGTGGCGGGCTTTAGCCCGTGCTTCTTGAGCCAGTTGTGCAGATTGGCTTCAGTCGTCTTGTACCG
>JAABUK010008605.1_pt1 | contig 14239 bp, 15 predicted proteins | sample 5559141 | NCBI WGS metagenome assembly JAABUK01 (sample SAMN10711869, study PRJNA513367) | rock metagenome | isolation source: Antarctica rocks | place: Antarctica: Victoria Land, Pudding Butte nord | collected 2016-01-03
ACATGCATGCAAGCTTCACAACTATAAACCCATTGTCGACCTGAAATTATCTGCAATATCAGGTGCATAATGGTGTTTAAGATTGTGAAGCTTGCATGCATGGTCCCCCTCCTCCCCCCGGGCCCCCGCTTTCTGATACTTTTGTGAAGGAGAAGCAAAGCATTGTAGCAAGTAACAAATAAGGGAACCTTAGCATTCATTCTGGTCTGTTCACCTTTCAAGCCAGGATGTCTGATGAGTCACAATTGGCTCCACACCCCAGACTGTAAGGTATGAAATGAAAATAACTTGAATGTTAAATGTCGATGTTAATAAATGGGAATAAAACAAATGATAATAACATGACTAACATGAATGTTCAGGCTGGAGGGGGGTCACTGGACGCGGCCACACTGCGATCCTTGGCTGATGCTCTTCTGAGTGGGGGGCCCCAGCCCGGGGGGGGCACCCAAGCAGTGGACCTGGCCCAGAGCCTGCTGCAGTCCAACCCCTCTGCAGATGGCCTTGTGAGGCAGCTGGCCCAGATGCAGATGCAGAACCAGCAGGTCAACTACCAGCAGCAGGTAGTAAATAACAATAATAGTAACAATAATAATAATAATAATAATAATAATAATAATAATAATAATAATAATAATGCTTTCCAGCTAGGTACGTGTAGGACAAGTCTTGTCTTTCCAAAGCAGTCTGTCTTGCGCCGCAGCAGGTGATCTAAAACATCTCCATAATGTAGAACCACGTTTTTACTGTCCTCAGGCGTTTCTGGGTCTAGATTTCCAGTCTAGGGATGACGTTTCTGGATTGGAATAGATGTTTCGGATTGGCTAGCCGTTTCTTTGATCTGCATACAATCCTTTTGGGGCTCATGTTGTGCCTACCACTAGTAGCAATGCTTGTCTGGGACTTGTGTCATACCTTCACCTGGCAGTATTAGTCGTTGTCCAGCGCAACATTGATGCCTGAGCATGCTGCTGCTGTAGTTGTGCCATGACATTGCTTGCAAAGCAGGTGCCTGATCCTGCTACATGATAGTAATAACATATTACTAATATCAATAATAGTAATAATAAGTAGTTACATGTGTGGTTCTTGTGTCCCTCTGCAAGCCTACAGCAGCTGCATGGCATCTTGTGGTGCTGTGCTTGAAGATCACTTGATGCCACTGCTGAGGGTCTGCTGTGGTGAATGCTGATGACTAAATCCCTGATACAAGTCTATGCTGCTGACTGAGCTTCTTGCTGTCTGCAGCAACAGGATCAGCTGAACGCAATGTCAGTCCTGACAGCATACCTGCGCGAGGCACAAGCCCAGCAGCAGAACCAGGCACAGCATGCCCTGCCCCCCTCTGTGGACAAGCTAGCCCCTGAGCACCCCTGCCCATCTGCCATGAGCGAAAGGCAGCAGCTAGCCTTCAGATCTTTGAGTGAGGCTGCTGTCGATCCAAGCTTCGGCGGCCGTCAGAGCAGTGACATGGTTCGAGCAGCTTTGCAGGCTCCAGCCAGCTCATCATTCCCTGGGGATATCATCCAATCCCAGGGATTGCAGAACTCCCACATGTCCCACGCTGCCTCTACTGCGGGCATGAGCCTTGCCCAGCAGAGCCTGCTGTACGCGCCCTCACAGCAGCCCTCCACACACGCACAGATGCTGCCGCCGCCCCAGTTCTCCCCCCAGGCCTACCCCTTTGGCTCCGGCAGGAGCAGCTTAGAGCAGGGGCACCGCTCCTCAGACCCCGGCCGCCGCCCCAGCTTTAGTAACCATGACTGGATGAGTACTAATAGCGGTCCATCACGGTATAGCACCGGCAGTGGCCCTGCCAGCTCCAGGTACAGCACAGAAAGCGACTTCTTCAGCTCTGGGAGAAGAAACAGTGCGGGTATGAGGTCCGGGCTACACAACAGCTTTGACCTAGACTGGGCTGGCAGATCGGTTGGAAGACCAGAGGCACCAAGCGTAAGTTACACACATGTTGCATGTATGTTGCAAGGCTGCTGCCATTTCATACATGAAATCTGTACTTACGTTGTACCATGCTAGGGGCAACACCATGCTTTGTAGGTGTTGTATGCGTTGCTGATCAACCTTCTGAACAGAGCAGCATGTTCTGCTAGTCTTTACTGCACATGTATATGGCGCTTCAGAGCTCCGCTTGGGCATTCACGAGTAATCTTGAAACTGTTGCTCCTAAATTGTTTGTCATGTTCAGCATGTTCACCAAACTCCACTTGCATCATCCCTTGAACATCTTGTAATGCTGCCTATTCCTCAGCACTTGAGCACATGCTACTTGTCTCTGGCAGTGCTAATGCAAGCATGAGATGCTTAACATTATATGTCATCACAATTTGATTGTGATACAGGGCTTCATGCAAGGACAGGAGGCCTTCAACCCATTCCAGTACTCCACCCCCTTCCGCCCTGCTGGTGCTCAAGAATCACACTTTCCTCAAAACGTACAGGACTCTTTCACACGCGGACCCTTCCGTGCCAGCCAAGACTCAAACGCTAGCACCCTCATGCACACCGACGGTAGCAGGCGCAGCGTTGACGACCGCCCCAGCATGGAATCCACCAGGTCAGGATTCGGCTCGCCTCCTTCGCCAAGCGCTTTCCATGCACCCAGTGGCTCTCGAGGTGACTCGCTGTTTGCGTTTGCCAGCGGTGGACACCCTTTTCAGCAGCAGCAGCCGCAGCACCCCTTCGTGCAGAGTTCTGGGGGTCCCAACCAGGGTGTGTTCCAGCCCTCCGGCCCTCCTCCCTTGGGTTCAGGCAGAGGATTGGAAACTATGCTGGAGGATGAAGACCCCAGAGTGAGTCATGTCACACGCTGAGTCTTTTGTGTCTCTGACGTAGGTCTGACAAGCTGCTGATCTGGCTTTCTCTCCTTGCCATCCACCTTTGGTCTGATCGTGACGCATGCTGGTGCAGGCAAGGTATTGACGCCATCACAAGAGCGTGTTTGAGCAGCAGTCCAGAAGTTGGTTGAGGGTGTATCAGCATTGGAATTGGGCAGGTGCCCCTCAGAGCTAAGTGTGTCCTGAAGAGCTTTGGAAATAAGTCCGGTTTGGCCGCCTATGCAAGAAGGGTCGCCACAGAACTGACAGTCTTTTAGGATGTGAGAAAAGTCTGCATTTGCTATTTGTTGCGTCACGCTTCCTGATGTAGTGCTTTGTCTCTGATTTTGCTGACATTGTGGGTGTTAGAGATCCATTCACTTTTTGTATATTCACTTGCGTCAAGGCTGTTGGTGTCAGTCCCCTCCCCTTTTTGGATCAGCCGAGGTGCCTTTTTTGCATGCTATTTGTCACGCATTGACTACTGCGCGCTAGATTTGTATTTCCTTTGTGAGACAAATATTTACATTCACTTGCTATGCCTTGCAATTTAGTTCATGGTCTCGGGCATTGCTAGTGTATGGTCCAGCTACGGTGCTTAGATTTGTTTTATTTCCTTGAGTGGCATTTCAGGCAATGGTTTTTGCATCTAGGTCAATCATGGCTTTATCAGTACAGTTTGAGCAGCCATCTTGCGTCCAACCAGATCTCCTGTTTGGCTGATCTCTGACTATTAGCTTGCCTACATACTTTTTCCTCATGACTGATCACGTACCTGTGTCTGGATACAGATGTAACTTTTGCTTGATCACGATCATGTTCAGGTAGCATCAGATTCATGCATAGCATGATCACTGCACATGTGCTGCTATGACAGCCCTGTGTGCACGTGATTCGCATGCACCCTTGATGAGGCCACAGGCCAATGTATGCTGTCTTCAAGACAAGTTGCAGCAGGCAAGTTGCAGCTTTGTAGCATACATCATAGGCCAAACAGCAACACAGTATCAGCGCCAGCATGCGTTTGGTCCACAGAAAGACATGAAGTCTGCAATAGCGAAACTTCAGGCTTATATCGTTTCTCATGTGGTCACACAATTGCAAGTTGTCTGTCATGGTTCTCGTCATCACAGCTTGTCCGTGGTCTAGGATTGTTTGTGTACTACACATTAGCATTGCAGCAACCAATGATTAACAAGAGCATCTTGCAATTGCTGCAATAGCCTGCAGAATGTGGCAAATGTAGCTTCTTGGCCAAGACCGTGATAACCCTGAGTTTTGAACTTCTGCTCATGAGGTGATCACCTATAGTGGCAAAGCTGAGGTACAAGGTGCATATTCTTAGTTGTATGAACCTGATGACCAATTCCCTAAGGTGAAACCAATCCCCTAAGGTGAAAGGCGCATTGCTAGCGTGTCAGGGATCCCTGCGGAGGTCATTGTTGCATTTTAAAGCAATGTCTTTTAGTCTGTCAGCTTTTACCCGATGGCAAGAGCAAAGGCAATGACCAATCAAAAGCTTGTCCTTAAGGACAAATGGCATTGCGCAATGATTAGATGGTGAGTCTCATGCTCAGGTTGCTGCTGTTGATTATGATAGGCCAGTTGAACAAGAGTGAAGCAGGGGGAGAGACCTGCTGTATTCAGTGAGCTCTGCATGATATGCGGCAAATAAAATGACAGTCTGGTCTTCATCCCCTAGACTGTCTCGAAGAAGATGTCTAGAACAAGCTTTCAGACATGTGCAAGTTCTTTGTTGATTGTAGTCGCAGCTGCAAGCCAAAGCTGTTGCTGTGTCAAGCCTTCGCGGTAGAATTCTATCATCTTCAAAAACGTGTTGCGACACCTGCCTGCCGCACCAAGTGCTATACATTCGCAGAGAGCTGTTCGGATCAGATCAGCTCGAAAATCTTTGCGGACCCTGCCCTGCAGTCCAGTTTATTGTCTTACACCATTTTCTTAGACCATGGGAAAGAAATGGCTGCCTCTCGAGTCCAATCCAGAAGTACTGAATGATTTCGTCAGCAAGTTAGGTTACGACACAAGCAAATACTCTTTCTGTGATGTCTTTGGCCTGGACGAGGTACGACTTTTCTGCTGGTTTGCCAATTGCAAGCCTCTCTTGTTCTAGAAGTTGTGCTGTTACTCAGTTGTTTGCGCAGGAACTGCTACAAATGGTACCTCAGCCGGTGGTGGCTGTGCTGTTCTTGTTTCCCGTGACAAAGGAGTCGGAGGCTGCCAAAGAAGCAGGTACCCCAATTGGCTTACCTACACTGAGGTCTTGCATGTTAGATTGCGCAAAGTGTTTGGTGAACAATCAGTGTGGCGCACTTGAGTACACAAAGTGACGTTGAATAAGACAAGTTGGAGACAGGAACCTCTCGACTGAGGATGATTGGCAATGCAGAGGATGAGGAGCTAAAACAGCAAGGGTACAAGCCAGATCCCAAAATCTACTTCATGAAGCAGACCATCAGCAATGCTTGTGGCACAATAGGGGCTCTGCACGCTATTGCAAACAACCAAGAAAAGTCAACGATGGGTAAGTCTCAGGTCCGTGCAAACTTCTCTGAAACAAAACTTACTTGTATGACTGGACTCGGTCAGTGATGCGTCACAGCATGCCTTCATCTCTCATACCAGCACCAACTACAGCAGTAGCCAGAGGTAAATGTAAAGTTGTCCATGCAGTTTTACACAGTATCACACATGTTTTTTTTGATTTGCTGAGTGCCAAGCAAGACTTCCTATGGGAGAATTGCACCTTCTTGACTCTGTATGTGCAGTGATTGACATGCCCAAAGATATGCTATCAGTACCTCCCTGATTGCATGCTGGCAGCCCTCCGTAGGTTAGCATTGCAGTTCCAGTTGATACTCTTATTACAAACCTGCAAGCGTCACAGGAAACAGGAAAAGGGATGTTTTTTGGCTGCTACTGAGTCACTATGATGTTGTCACATGCAGCCCAGGGTTCCTTCCTGAGCAGCTTCTTGACTGACTCAGACAGCATGGACCCTGAGCAGCGAGGGCAGTTCCTGGAAGAGCCCCCAGAAGGAGCCCCCGATATCGACAAAGCCCATGAGGTAGTTCTGCTTTGCTTCCACCTGCAAGCATATTGGGATGACAGGGAAAAGAAAAGAAAAAGAAAATCTCACGCCGAACGCGCATTACGGCTTGAACGTAACCCAAGGCTGCTAAACCCTTCAGATTACAGGGAGCAAGTTTTCAGCCCTTGCGTTGATGCACTGGGTCAGCTACAACACACACCTGCATTGATACCCATGTTGCTGCCACGCATACTGTACAACATTGTGCAGCCCAGAGCATATTCATAACCCTTTGGTCATGCTATATTACGGCAGTAGCATGTTTAGCATGTAGTGCACTGCACTTTGTCCCTGCACAACCAGTGTTGTCATAGCTGCCTGAACTCTTGCCATTGTCTGGTGGCAGGTTTCAAAGCATAGCAGGCAGCATGCCACAGGATACACATGTGTGCAACATTGGATTGTGAACTTCACCATACTGTTCTGCAGGCAGCTGCTCAGGAAGGTGACACAGCACCCCCGGCACTGGAAGATGTCGTAGATCTGCACTTTGTTGCGCTGGTCAACAAGAACAACCGGCTGGTAGAGCTTGATGGGCGGAAGTCCTTTCCCATTGATCATGGCAAAACATCAGATGGGACAATACTGCAGGTACTCTGATACTTGACATCACTTCATGTAATGCAGAGGTGGTGTCTGTTTGTAGGCATACAGTCATCACGCTGGGCTGCGTAAGTGAATGCATGCTTGGGCCTACATCACTATCATGATCTGAAGTGACTGTCCTCGTCAATTTGCTATAGGAACCCTAGATTGCTTGTCTTGCTTGCTGTGTCTTCGGCCTACCATGCTGTTCCTCTGTTTCCAGTCTGCCATGTTGTTGCAGTGTGCAACCGCAAGCTTTTGAGATGTCTGCCTGCAACAATTTTCCTCTGTTCCAGTATACCCTGTTGTTGCAGTGTGCACATATGTTCAACATGGCAACCGCAAGATCTTGAGATGTGTGCCATGCTGACTGCAGGACTCCGTTGCAGTACTGAAAAAGTTTATGGCAAATGCAAACACCATCAAGTTCAACTTGATAGCCCTTGCCAAGACAGAGCAATAACATTTACCAAGCAAAGTAGTGGACAGATCTGTGTTGTGATTTCATAAAGACACCGCACCATATATGGTACTAGCTGGTGCCAGCATTATTGTCGACCTGCATTGAGGCAGTGCACCTGCCAGCACCACCTGTTTTCAAAAGCATAGAAGTTGTTCGTTTGGTGCAGACTAGCTTGCCTGACTTCTGACAAGGTCGATTGAACTTGCAGGCTCGCAGTTTTGCTTCCATTTACACCTTTGGAAAGCATATGCATATTGTCAGTCACAGCCGGCAGTCAGTGCTGCATGCAAGCATTCAGTTTTGCCACTGACGCATTCATCAGGCATGATCGGCGTTAGCAGTTGTGACAGTGCTATTTTGCCAATGGTTCAACCTTGATTGTTGATCTGCCTGTGGTAATGGTTGCTGGCACATAATCAACTGTGGCATAGCTGTTGACTGTGACAGCTGAAGGCACAACTTGGAGCAACACAAGGAATGTTGTCTAGATCTAGCATTAAATGTTTTAGAGAGCCTGTACCTTTGATGTGTCACAATGTGCATCATGGAAGCTCGTGGGAACTCTTGTGTCTCCCTTGTCAAAGCACTAGCCTAATAGATAGCAACACGAATAGGCGGAGGCCACGGTGCAGAACAAGATTATGATGTTTACATATGCTGTATATGTAATACAAATAAAGGCAAAATTACTAACTGAAGCATAGGCTTGCATGAGTCTCCAATTTGTGAGTACTTGCGCAAGTATATATGCACCAAAATATGACATGACAGATGAAGGCTACTACTTAATGCTGACACAGACTTACTATACAACTGTATCTGTGAGAACCACAGCAAGATCCATATAGCAAAGATGATAATAAAACATAGCTTGCATGGCATACATTGTAATGTGAGCTGGAAATACAATAAATGCACCTATCAATGGGGTTTGCTTTCAGCACACTCATAGGGGTCGAGACGCCAGCTTACCATCATTTGGCTTATCCAAACGAGGGTCTGTGCGGTCAGTAATGCGCTGCTGCCAGCTGCCGCGCACATTGTTCTTCCACCAGACCACTTTATTAGACCTCATTGTGACATCAGCCGGCGTCATGTCATTCATCCCAAAATCCCACTCTGATGAGACAAGTGGGTCATGAACTGCCAAAGAGTTGCAATTGCACACTTGCCTGCCGGCACAGTATGGACAACCTGAAGCTGGTTTTCTGGTACGTTGAGCAGCAGACATTTGATACCGGTGCAGCTGTCCCTTGGGGCACTTGTGGCAGACCCAATGCACCAGCTTTCTGCTGCCAAGGGTGATGTTTTGGGGATGAATGTTGTCCTTGGTGTTGCGCTCATAGTCCCATTCCATCAACAGTGGGTGTTGCACTGCTTCAAACGTCGGGTGTGTACACATGTTTCTACGGGAATCAATGCCAGCAAAAGTTTGCTCAGGTGTCTTGGCATTTTCCCCCTTATTCAAGTATCTTGTTTGTCTCGGTGCCTTGGTGGCCAGAGAGCTGTGCCGACACAGTGCTTTCCCTTGACAAAATGGGCATTTGGTGCCTCTTGTGCGGTTATTCACAGTCGCCTGCCAAACATGAGGGTATCCTGCTGGACAGTTGGGGCACGACCATTTGATCTTCAAGCTGCTGTTTGGCTTGATCTGGATGCCGCCAAGCAGAGCATTGTTGTCTGGGTGCCACTCCTGCTGCAGCTGGGGCCTGAGCTCACTGATGTCTGGCAAGCCCACATTCAGGTGCTTGCCTTGCTGCTTCTGTGGCCGCGCTGTTGTGGCTTGACAGCATACTCCTGGGACTACAACAAAACTGTTCCACCAATCCCCATTTTAAATCCGTGACGGAGTAAATCAAAACCTCTCCTGCTACTGACATCAGCTCTGCAGAGATTTGAACCGTCGAAAGTTGCATACTCATCATCAGATGCGTACCAACCTGCACGTCATTCTATCTGCTACGTTGTGCTAGCTTACGTGCTGTGACTCACAGCAAGGTCGCCCCTGGAGGGCTGAAAGCCCCCTCAAAGCTTGAATTGCAGTAGTTTTGACATTTACTCCAAGCATAGAATAGCTGTAGGTGTCTGTCGAATGGATGTACAGGCAGGGTGAAGCAGCGCACGCATGGGTGTCAACTTTATTCATAGCCGACACTTGCTAGCCCCCCTCCCCCCCCTCCCTGCCCTCAAAATGTCACAACCGACCTTTTGGGGGTGGTGACAGCAGGCGTCTGGTGAACGCAAGCGAGCTACAAATCCTCTGCGGACTTAGTTGCTGCGAATGTGGTGGGATGAGCGTTTTGCTTCCTTCGACGGTGCTGTGATAGAGTCCGACAGCCAGGCAAAATCACCCTCCAGCAAACAGCTGTCAGCTTCTATTGCGTTGGATAGCGCGTATGTGAGGTGTGCATTTTGTGTCAACCAAGCATCTAGTTCGAAGTGAATGTTACACTCCGTTGGCCAAAGATGTTCCAACCTTTTCGTTCTCCTGCAGGACTTTGGTACAGGAAGCTTTTGATCGGAGGCCTGAGTGGACTGTCAGCAGGACAGAGTCGACCGCAGAAGACGCAGTAGAGTGTTCAGGCGATGATGACAGCTTATTCTATTGGGGCGAGTATGAAGGGATCGATTGGCAGAAGGTGCACTCTGGTGAGCTAACTGCATCCAACACTCAGCTCTGGCTATCCCCCGCATCCAGTCAGCTTCGTGCAAGCTGTCATGGCCACCAAGACGTACAAGGTACTAAATGTGTGGCGTGTCCCAATGTCAGCTGATTTGCTGTGCATTTGCAGCTCAGGCGAACAGCACGCATGCTGCTATTGCTTCCGCAAGGGCTTGATCAGAAAGGCGCATCTGTGTCACAACACCAAGAAGTGGGCAGCTAAGCATCCTGAAGGCTGGCTGGCCAAGTCTGTGCCTGAATCATTCATTTTTGAGCTGGATGACATTGACTACATCGAGGAGGCATTGTGTGATGTGCCGGAGGTATGCACAACGCTCAATCATGTATATGCCTTGGCTTCTGTCTTACTTACACATCAAACCTTGATTCGCATCAGAAATCTGGAAACCCTCATTCTCAGCTCCAAAGTGGATGACAGCAAAAATCAAGCATGCCAGTATGCATTTTGATTGAGGTGCTTTTAGCCTTATGCCTCTAACGTTTCAGAGAAGTTCACTCATGCGAGTCTGCGTAGGTTACATTCATTAGTCTTGAGTGTCTGCTTCTGTAACTTGTTAGTCTGCATTCTGTGCAATGCAGACCTGGCCAATGATGAGAAAACACAACTTCTCAATTCTCACTATGCTGATCACTGTGATGATAAAGTGTCATGCTAAGCTGAGGCCGTCTGCTCTTCTTCTTCCATTGTCTGCTGTTTTCTACTATCTGTTTCAGATGCATCTGCTCACTGTAGTCAGCTGTCTTTTGTGTCTTGCATGGCTTCACTGGATGTTTGCTGTAGTAACAGCAATAGTAATAAATCAAAGCTTCCCAGCTCATGCTGAGCTAGGTACGTGCAGGATGAGTCTTGTCTCTCCAGAGCAGCATGTCTTGTGCATCCATACAAGGCCTACTAAGTTTGCTGTGTCCAGTGATAAAGCAAACGAAAGCATTTTTCCAGCTGTTTGTGCTATCTTTCTTCAATTCATCCATTGTTTTCTGGGTGGTGCAGGTGAGGGATATGCCAGATGGCAGCGCAAGGTGGATTGCAAAGCCCTCAATTACCAACCAAGCCACAGGCATCTGCATCTTTGACCGGGTGTCTCAGTTGGAAGCAGCCCTGCATGCCAATGAAGATCTGAGGGAATGGGTTCTGCAGAGGTGGGAACTGCCAGAAAATGCATGCAGATCAGCAAAATGTGCCCTCGTTTGGCCTCATTTGGTCTTGTTTTGCCTCGTTTGGCCTCGTTTGGCCTTATTTGGCCTTATTTGGCCTCATGTGGCCTATCCTGACCTGATTTGCCAGCCGCCCTTGAACCAGAAGCACAACAGTTTAAAATCGTGAGCGAATAAGGCTTCAAGCTTGATGCCCAGAACTGGCAAATAGTAATTGTTTTCATACCATTTTTTAACACAACATGCTTTTATAGACAGGATAGGTCTGCACAGAACCGGCTTGAACTGACAAGCGCATGGGCTGTCAGCTTGCAGCACAAGACCTGCAAAGACTACAGGAATCTCCATACATATAGCATCAGATCAACATCCAGTTCTATCAATCTGTGGTACATGAGTAATACATGAATTCTTATCATTGTCTTTGCACCCAGCTTTTCACAGCTGGCTACTTTGTGCTGTGGCCACTGGTTGTGGCAACCACTTTGCAGTAGATGCATGCTGATGCACTGCATTGGATGCAAAAGCACCCTGTGGGGCACCTCTTGCAGGGTTGCTTAAGGTATGTGTTCATCATCGTGTTCTCAAAGAAGAAGCCAATGGGGGATCATGGGTGTGGGTAAGTTGTCGCAAAAGCAGTTGCAAAAGAGGTTGCAACAATTTACACACTCCCATAATCCCCCATGGGCTTTCCCTTTGAGGGAACAATGATGAACACATACCTCAAGCAAGGTATTGCTCCTCCTTGCAATAGTGGGTGTGATGTCTTTCTGCTTGGCAGACAACCTCGAGTCGTATTCCACGATACACATCCCTTGCTCGAGGATTTTCAGCTTGGTGCTGAGGTTGAGTTGCTGCATATTTCAATGCATGGAAAGGGTAGGGTGTATCAAAGTGAGTGGTTTGCGGCAGCAGTTTGCAGCACGGTAGCCAGTATAATCAGCAAACCTGCTCCGAAACCAGTTGTAAACAGGCAGCAAGCCTGCAAGAGAGTGCATCTGAGGAGTTCTTGGCATCAAAATGACACTATTAATTGATGTGAGGCCTGATATAGCCCTGTGGAAATTCAAAAGGTGATGTATGGCAAGACTGATAGAGTAATTGATATAGCAGGTACTGCCAAGAACAGGGTAGTTACATTGTACTGTGACAGTCGCTGGTGCCCCCACCCTCCCCTCCCTCCCTCTCAGCCTCCTTATTCCACCCTCAAACGCAAATCACCTTCCAGCACCAACAGCAGACTAAAAAGCTCTTTTGAAACAATTACTAAAGCTGTGCGTTGGCAATTTGGTGACTAATCTATGTGCATGTGCAGATACATAGAGCGGCCGCTGCTGATCCAGCAGCGCAAGTTCCACCTCAGAGTGTACGTGCTATGTGTGGGAAGCCTTAAAGCATACGTCTTTGACCAGGTACTGCCTCATGCTGTGATGTTGGCTAGCTCATTCAGCGTGCGCATCAGTAATAACGGGGTAGTCATTCTTACCAGGTACCTACTATGTGTGCCCAAACACTAGTCCTGTAAGCCAACATGCACTCACATGAGACACTAAAGTGCACATTAGTGATTCTGTTCTTCAATTGTGGCATCCAGTACACATTGTTGTTGCCTGGGCAGCTCGGTGTAATACTTGGCTTCTCATTAAAGTAACACAAAAGGTATAGTCTTGTCTTTTTCTTTTCTTTTCCACATTGTTGTTGATAATGCTAACAGCCAAATACATGGCTGGTCATGAGCGTTACTTGCAGCTGTCTGATCTAGGGGAAAGACACATGTCTTGAGGGAATGAAATGCGTGAATGGTGTATTGAGCCCTGTACAATATACTCAGTGTACGTATTGTATGGTGGCTTTAGCTTGTCCGCCTTCACTAGGTCTATGCTTGCATGCACCTCACTACATCATCAAATCCCAATGCCTCTGTGCATCTGTAGTGTTTTTTTCTCTCCCTTTCTTTCTTTGCATCTGTAGTGTGTATTGGTGCCTCTCTACACATACAAGGTTACACAATTGCAACTGTAATGGAACCATATAACCTTGCTTGCATCTCAGATCATGATCAAAGCCAATCCCCACACACAGTCATGGACAGACACATCCTATACCTTGCTTGCAGGTGCTGGCTCTCTTTGCCGGGCAGCCCTATGACTCAGAGCTGGGGGACCTAGGGAATCTGGATGCGCACCTGACTAACACATGCCGCCTGGAGGGAGGAGTGGAGGAAGAAGAAGCAGTCAGACTACTATCAGAGCTGCCGCAGGTGTTCCATCCTAAACCCTGACCCTAGATTCATGACCCATGCCCATGCCTTTGTTTAGTGTCGGCATGCATACCCCTTCATGAGCGTTTGTTCATGGTAAGGAGGTTGAGAGGAGTCAGGCTGCTGTCAGAGCTGCCACACATAGACTATGCCCATACCTTTGTTTAGTGCAGCCATATATACCTCTTTTCAATCCCCTTTTTTCTTTCCCCCCCCTAGAAAGGTCCTCACTACCATGGGAACAGAAGTTCTAAACTCGGTATTGCCTGGGGACAGTGGCAACGCGTTTCTGCAGTGTAGAGATGTCTTCTTTGTGAGTATGTGTTCATTGTAAGGAGCTTCAAAAGAGGGCTCGGCTGTCAGGCTGTTAGAGCAGCCACAGGTCATTTCAATCCTGAAACATCTATTTTAGTTCAGACATGTCATCCTTGCACTGGAACTCTAAATCTAAAAACGCCTGGGGACAGTGAAAATGTGTTTCTACATTGTTGCGATGTATTCTTCATGCGCGTTTGTTCATTGTAACAAGCTGTCAGGCTGCTGTCAGAGCCGCCACAGGTCCTGTCAGGCTGCTGGTAGCGCCGCCACAGGCCCTGTACCCATCTATAGAGCGCAAGTCATGCTCAATCATCTGTGAAACAGATTGTCAGTCAAGCAAGAAAGTTCAGCCAGGCAAAGCATGACTGCAAAGCTTTCATTCTTTCTGTTGGTTTGGACATTGCCCTGGGGAGAGGGTTGAGGGGATCCTTTGGGGCTCATTCCTGTGCCCTACTCCTGCAAGGGGCAAAAGATCTTCTTTCGCCCTTAGAGTTTAGGGTTTGCCTGCCGAGCTTCCCCAATTGTTAGACAACTTTGCAATGTAGCAGAGCCTCTGGCCTGTTTGAAAAAAAACAACTCGATGCAAAATTTGAGCTTCTGGGGAGCCATGTAGCACAAAATTTGGAGCATAGAATGTCTTTGTCACATGACTAGCAATGATACCCCTCTAGGTCAACATGTTGATAAGAAAAGATGTGGCAGTGTTTTGGTTAATGCCTATTTAAATATTTTGTGTAGGCTTGGCATGGGGCTCTCAGGGTTGTCGGTTTTGCAATGCAGCTGTGCTGCAAATGCCAAGCTTACACACCTTGACAGTCAAGGCAGCCCATCG
>JAABUK010008606.1_pt1 | contig 14237 bp, 17 predicted proteins | sample 5559141 | NCBI WGS metagenome assembly JAABUK01 (sample SAMN10711869, study PRJNA513367) | rock metagenome | isolation source: Antarctica rocks | place: Antarctica: Victoria Land, Pudding Butte nord | collected 2016-01-03
GACGACGGGGTTGTTAGGGGGTGGAGGGTCGAATGCTCACGTTCATGCTCATGTGCCGGTTGGGGGGAGGGCCAGGGCGCTGAGGAATGAGCGATGACCGATGAGCGAGGAGGGTCTAGATGATGGAATATGGTATATTTCTCTTAAGCTCATGCCTCAAAGGAGACGGAGAAGGAGGCAGATCTTGGACTACTTCGGGCTGCTTTGGCCCATCTTACATGGCAGCGATATCTCCCAATATCTCATTGACATCCTGCCTGTCTGCGCTGCGCTGCGCTGCGCTGCACCGCCTTCCTTTGGTCAGTAGATGATGACTTCCACCAACACCCACCCTGGTCGCTCATCATCCAACTGCTTATCCACAATACGCTATCCACACACACCAGCTCCTATCTATCCGCAGCCTAACAAATCACAATGTCCAACCAACCCCCAACCAACCAATCCTCCTCCTCCTCCTCCTCCTCCTCCAGAGCAAGATCCCCCCACCCCACCCACCCGCAACCCCCTTGCTCTATTCAGCCCACCCCTTTTCCCATCGACACCCGAGCAGCCTCCTCCTCCTCCTCCTCTGCAACACCACCACGCCACCTCTCTCCATCTAAAGCTCGCGCGCGCGCGCGGAGAATGTGAAAACGCATGGGGCCATCCATGGAGTACCTTAAGGACCTTTTGAATTCTGGTACCAGTTCTGTACTAACTACCTACCTACCTACCTGACTGACTGACTATCTAGGGCGGCACCCCCGGTCCCGGCTCTGGAAAGGGGAATGGGGCTGCTGCTGCTGCTGTTGGGTAATTACAGTTTAAGTTCGGTTTAGTAGGGTTTGAGAGGGAGGAAGGGAGGGTAGGTAGGCCAGAGAAAGGCGCGAAGAGTCCCGTTTGAAATGAGATTCGCGTCCAGGTTCGGATTTCGGCCTAAGTAATGGGGCATTTGGTGTCGAATAGATCTGAGGATGTCTTGGATGGTCTGGGGGACACATGGGTACCGTTACTACAACAGTGGTGCGGAATATGTATAGTTAGCCTCGATGACAGTGTACCAGATTTCGGTGTTTAGAAAGAAAGATGTCTGACGCTCGCGACCGTATCTGAGTAAAGATCATCACATCCAAAACATTAGAGCATTATGCACCGATGCACTAGAGCAAGATTGGAAGTCATCATGATGATTCCACATTATGTACTGACGAGGGAGGCAAGGCTAGCAGCTCCTCCATACCCGCCTGTGGGAGTGCTGCTTCTGCATCTGTCGCATTGTCAAGATTGGGCCGTCTCTCCTTGCCCATATACCTGTACTGTAAGGGGCCAAAAGCATTGCTCGCTTTCCTGTAACAGCCGAAGCGACAAAAGCTTCCACAAGAACGTATTAGATCAACTGAACCGCCCGACGGGGGGTAATCTCGATGCTGGGATATATATCGTGCTTTGACAAAGTCTTTCTAACCCTCAGATTGGCCAAATCAGAGGACCCGCCCGGGGAGAGTTGCTTGTGTAGGTGCGGCGAATGTTTGAGGGTATTGCTTGCTATCGAGGAAGTTGTAATATTGTTTGCGTACGGGAAGTGCCAGCTTCCTCCCGTACCTGAATTTGTGGATCCAATTAACGATGCCCGAGCCGCCAAATGGTATGAATATCTCGACAATGAGGTAGACATGGTGGGATAAACAGGCTATTCTCCTTCTTAGTCTGCCTGGCGGTACTTTCAATTAATATCCGGATACGAGGTTGCAACCAACTAGCCATTGAGAAGCGATACGTGTTGCTCCACTCCCCGCTCCTTCGCTCCAACATTCTCTTCTTTCCTGACAGCTTTTGTACGAAACCGCAGATCCAAAGAACGATAGCCGAGCCGCGATCCACCAATCGATGTCGGATTTCCACGATCAGATGGATGCCCTCCGATGATAGGCCCTCTTTCTTGCTCTTCGCTAGCGTTCACAATCGTTTCTTCTGCACCGAACGGGCATGTCGTCGGTGAATGCCTGGTGTTGCATGCTGCCAAAACACGCAAGGACAAGCTTTCAGGCAAAAATTTCCCTTGCATCATCTCTCTGCTTGTTGGAATAGCTTAGGGGCGATGGTGGAGGCCGGTGAGCCAGGAGAGAGGGGAAAGAAGAAAGACGAAAAACAAGAGCTCAACTCTCCTGTACGAGTCTAGTGTAGGTTGTCCAGAATATTAATGGTATTGGCTGCGGTCGCCGCCCCGCTAACTTCGGAGAGTTTAAAGTAAATCCGGGGCTTGATGAGAACAACGGTGTTGATATTATTGGCGGCAGTGTTTATTACTGCGCGAGCCTGGTCGAGGTTGGATTTGGAAGAGGTCCAAGACGTAGAGTTTGGGGGGATATGCAGACTTAGGTACCGGGCGGCATGGGTTTGGGGGTTTTGTGCTGCCCTACGCAGCTGTTGTCTTCGCTGGTCGTAGAATCGTGAGGCAGACGATGGGCAAACGATTCATCGTGGGTAGACGAAGAGATGGCGTTGTGGTAGGTACGTACAAGTTATTTTGGAGCTAGAGCCCGAGCTGAAGTAGATGCTGGGTGACCTCTCAAAGTTCAGAAATGGTGCTCGGGGTTTCGCAATGCTAAATGGTGTTCAGAGCAAGTTCCCTGAAAGACGAACTCGTCTGAAACAGCCATTCTCCAGTGGTCGTACCTTTTGCAGACGCGACACAGACCTTGCGGCCACATTCTCGATGTCCTGCGATAGGAATGGTGCTGCCAGAACATGAGGAGTCTGGTCGACGAGATGATAGAACAACTGGAAAGGAAAAAACATGCGCGAGGTAGAAAGTTCTTTCAGAAAGCAAGCAAGAAGTAAGGAGCGACTCCCTAATTGCTAACCTCAAAATCGTCGTCACCCGATGAAACGTATATAACATATCAAAACCACACCTTCTTCAACAATCAAAGAACTCCGGAAGACGCTGCATTGAGCTCACAGCCTGCTCTTCAAAAATGAAAACGCTAGTATGGACTCTAAGGAAACCTTACCATAGTACCCTTAGAGTCCTTAACCCGGGCTACACAAACCTACCAGAACCTTACTTAAAAAATCCCTGGGGCTGGCTTTTCAAAGAGGACGTTCTTCCCGAGCAAAATAAGTCCCGATGCAAAACATAGCTAGCTCAGCACGGGCACAACGGGTTTTTTGGTGCTTGTTCTGAGTGGTGGAGCGAGGGGTGAGGTGGAGAGCGGAGGTCGGGGCCAAGGGGGTGGAACCATGGTGGTGGGTGAGATGGCGTTGACAAGTTCTTGACGGTGATGGATTTGGCTTTCTGCATTGTGTAAACTACCAGGTCGTGAGTTCGAATCGCATGTAGGACATTTTTGATAGTATTCTCGACAGACTCGTGTTGAGCTCGATGATGGTGAAATTGGCTTACGGCAAAAAAGTGGTGGAGTCGGAAAATGATTTGCTTTAATGATGGAGCTTTGATCGAGACTTCTGCGCCGGCCCAAAGCAGTGACCTTTCTCCCCTAGATCCTCAGGAGCGTAAAGTACCTTTGCTTTTGATTATACAACGGAAAGATGTTCCTTCAGTATAGAGTGCTGATGTCCTCTCATAACGTCCTACGACTCTGTCACGGGGGCATGAACCCGCTTGCCGCAAAGCCGGCAGGGTGAATCTCGGTCATGCTTTCCTAGGGATGAAGCTGCCTGGCGGCTCAAAAATCGAAAGCTGAGAAGGCTCGGAACGTGGAACGATGAAAGTGACACCTGCTCGCAGGCTGCGAAATTTCGCGGAGACCCTCCCTAGGTGATGCGGTTAAGTAATTTTTGGAATATGAAGATTGTGCAACTGAGCCCGGGAAGGGTTTGTCGCATATGATAACCCGAGATCCGCCCTTACATGGACGATTTAGTTGTTGCCGAAGAGGAATCCGCCATGGTTGTGTTTTGAACACTGCTTTTTGTCTTCGTCATCAAAGCGAGACAGATCTGCATAGTCTGCTGGTGAAGCTAAATGACGGCACCGTTGAAAGCACCCCTCTTTTGCTGCTTCTCACTAGTGAGTTCACGCCCTCAGCATATAAGGTGTCCGCATTTCCCCTGACATGCTGGTCGTCCTTCCAAATTGTTTCGAGCATTCTCCCCCGTCGACATTAGAATAGACGCACCTCGCAGAGAACGAATTTTTTGCCATCGAACCTGCGCCCCGCCATCTTATTCATCTTATCTTCAATTGGCATAGTTCCACCGTGGCCAGGCTTGTTGTTTCCACCACGTGATAGAGCGACAGCACGAATGATCTCAACACAGATCAACATGGATCCAACGAGATTGCAGGCAGACTTGGACATTGACTGCCCTGGCATGACGGTCTCAGAATTGAGAGAGAGTTGCCGAAGCATGGTTAGAGCAAGAGCAAAAGCAACTGCGGGTGTTGGTCCCACGTGAAGCGGAATTAAAGCAACTGCGACCTCGAGGTCCACAGTACGCGAACTGGAGGAGTTAGTACGTGGACTTGAGGCGCATCTCCATGAAATCGAGGCGTCGCTTTGCGAACTTAGAGGCACATCAGATCCGGAGGTCTGCCCCGAACAGGGTCCAGGAGGATGCTAGGGACGTTTGGTCAAGGCTCTCAGGGCAGGACGGGAGGAATGCTTGGCGCGTTTGACCGTGTGGTATGCTGAATGCATGAGCTTTTCGACAGAATGCGTTCGGATAGGTACATTCAGCAAGGTACATTTGGCACAGGTGACTACCGACGGCCACGATCAGAAGGGATCAGTCAAGGTTCGTTGCCCGTCAGGAGCGTCAAATCCGTATCTCTGTTGTACCAAGAGATTGGTAGCGAGTTCAAGAGCTTCGAAAAACTTCCGCAGAATGCCGCAACACGCTTCAACCCGATTCTTGACTCGTACTTCGAGTTGGTGAAGGCATTCTCGCTATAAATCCGCAGTGTGAAGCTGAAGTAAGTTACCTTGAACGGCTTCTTCATGGTTCCACAAGCTTTGAGTGAGGCGTCAACGGGCGGACAATTGTGGCAAAGCAGGACTCTCCTGTATAGAATGTTGCAGGAGGAGGGTCTGACGAACAGCGAGATGAGGACCTTAGCAGAAATCGAGCTGCCGTCAGAAGATGGTCGTGGTCCGATGGTCCCCAAAGGCAAGCGTCGTAGAACAGTTTCAAGTAGCTCATCACTAGTCTTGCCACAGTACGAGTACCTTGCGAACCCCAGGATATAAGAATGAAAGTCTGCGCGTAGGCTAATTGCTGTATTTCGCCGAGACTCCTCTTCCGATACTGAACTTCCATAGCCTTATTAATCCTCTTCATATCATAAAGAACTCAAAAACTCCGCAGCCGCACATTCTCGTTGTCACAGAAAGCATGATCGAAGTATTAGCATCTCTCATTGTCATGTCAGCTCTTTCCTTGGTCATCGAATCACATTGTCAATTGCTCCCAGACTCATGTCGACAAAGGAAGCAGGAGGGTCTGCACGTCACACCGGGAGCGTTGGTGGCCGAAAATGTCTACCTTAAAGACGCAATGGTCCTCGGAGCGGCTCTTGACGCTGTGAGTGAGTTCCTAGAACCACGGTACGTATCTTTCCGCTGACATTTCTATTTCTCAGAAAGAAGATTTGGCAAAAGGGGGGGTGAGGCATAGAGCATAACCGCTGCTACACGTGAAGTGCGAGTGTGGATTGCCGGAGTCTCTGTGCGATTAGTGTGGCCAGCTCATGAATGATTATATGGTCAAGGACGGACGGAGAAAACATGCGAAAACTTTGCTAAGTACCATCACTGTTCGAACTTGAGCAGGAATTCTGCTCTCCCACCCGTCCAATTGATTGGAATTGGAGCTGAAGATAACTCCCCGAACGCATGGAGAATGTGAAATCTTGTAGTCTGCAGGCTGCAGAGCCACCAGCTCAGCAAAGCCTCTTGTGAGTTGACTTTGTGGCGACCAACCATGACGTTGCAGGTTGGCTGTCATGAGAACGCTGGATGTCGTGATCTGTTGTAAAAACGGTAAAAACGGGTTTTTAGCATAGTAATCAAACCCGCATTGTTGGAGCCTGTCCGTCTCCAATTAGCTCAGAGAAGAGCTCAGAGAAGAGAACATCTTGGCCGAAGGTTTGGAAACGCATATTCGGCTCATACAGGCACTAGACACCCTATTTAGTGTCACCTTCAGAATTTCTAGCATGGCACCAGTCGCCTGCAACGTGATCGTGTGTGGTGTTCTTTCAGCCTTGTGTGGTCATTTTCAACCATTTGCGATTTGCTATCGTGCTGACTCCTGCGAGCTTCAAACACGCCGACAAAGCGCGGCCTAGAGGACGCCGATGGCAAACAAAGGCACAGCTATGCGGTAAGTCTCTATGGACTCTGGGTATCTGTCGCTGATGTGTTAGATTTCGCAACGTCACTTCTATCAAATTGGTGGTGGGAGAATCCAAAGAGCTATTCTACGTCCACAAAGACATTCTTTGCGAAATTTCCCCTTTCATCAGGGCTGCTTTGGCTGGTGGCTTTCGAGAAGCCGAAGACCAAGAAATCCCATTTCCAGAAGATGACGTGGAGACTTTTGAGAGATTAGTCCAATGGGTTTACACGAGGGCCCTCAATCTCTCATCGTATGAGACCGAAGCAGAAACGGAAGCACACTACCTCGCATTGGCTCGGCTCTTCGTTCTGGCAGACAAGCTTCAGATCCCAATGTTGAAAACTCTCACTGTGCTGACAATGTATGAAAGTGTGGACAAAGCGAAATGGGTTCCCCCTTTAGAGGTGATAGGCCACGTTTATGCAAACAGTCATAGAAGATGCGGTTTGCGACGACTGTTGGTGGACAGCTATATATGGAGACTTGACTATGAGTGGTATGACACAGATACAACAGTCGATACCCTGCTGCCTGTGGATGAGTTCACGGCGGAGCTGGCTGTAGGTCTTGCACAGAGGATTTCACATCCAGAGCGCCTGGATCCGTTTCGGGATGGTATCGATGAGGCAATGGCCGCTTCCGCATACTATGACCAGGATCAGATTGAAGACTTCAAGGACCAAGCGGTTGAGCAGACAGTTGCAGATAAAAGCGGAGGTGGCAATGATATTTAGATATCGTAACAGTGACCGAGCTGAAGACATCAAAAAGCAAGCTGGCAAAGAGAAACACCTAACGAAAAGTGCAGGCAGGGTTGGCCTCTGGACACTATGATAACGAGCAACCTCGAGATCTAGACGACCAAGTGGCAGAAGAAAAACCTACGGGGGAAAATGGAAGTCGCAGCGGCCTCAGGATGACATGAAAATAATCACAGCGAAGTCATCGTGGTCTGAGGAGTAGGACACAACTCCTGCAAAAGAGGACCAGTGGGCAGCGCCAGATGCAATCAGCACGATCAGACCGAAGATGAAGCCGTAGAAGAAAACCATCGAAGAGAAGTGAAGGTAGAGGCGGCTTCAGAATACCACAAAGACAAGCAGAGCGAAGCCATCAAGCACCAAGCGGCAGAAAGATGAACATGCACCGGAAAGCGAAAGCACTGGCTTGAAAACGGCGTAGGCGAGGGTTTTGCTTGCCATACACCCAGCATGCCTCCGACGAGCTCCTCGCAGGAGATTTCTACGAAACATCCGGCAGCAAGGGCAGCTGAGCGGCGGAGAGACTGCGGTGGAGCACATCACAGCAGGTTGTCCCCCACCGCCGCGGCCTCTATTGACGGCTTAAAATCTCACATTGCGAGAAGCTTCGACTACCGAAAAGCTTCCACACCGGCGAAGACCTACGCAAAGACCAAGATATCGGACAAAGTCGAAACCAGCAAGACGGGGTTGAAAGAGGAGGGCTGACTGACTACTAGCTGTATCACACTCGAACATTCAAACTCCAATGTGCGATTTCAGAGGACTTCCTGCCCATCCCGGCAATGGATGTAGGTTTGGAGCACCCCCAAAGCAATGCCTCAGATGAAAGTCCGCAGAGTCGGATCGTTTGTGGGCGGTGACGGTGACGGTGATGCATTGACGGGTAGGAACAATACCTATCACGCCGTGGTGAAAAGTAGAGGGGGGAAGAAAGGGGATACACGCAGTGAGCTTGAAAATGATTTCTTTCCTGATTACTCAGGACCCAGTGAGCTTCGCCACCCTCTGAGATGCATGGTTTTTGAACATTAGCCTCGTAGTCCTCATATCCATGCCCTCGTGACCTCGTTTTCACCACTACTACCTGGCTGGTAGAATGAATGAATGCACCCACACCCGATCGCACCCATTCCACCCGCCCATCATGCCCCTCAGACATCTACCCATCCAATCATCCATTTTCTAATCTGCATCACTCCTCCATCCTGTCCCCCGCCTCCGCCTCCCCCTCTGCCCCTTCAAAATCGTCATCGTCATCGTCATCGTCTTCTTCCAGCGTATCGCCCGCCTCCTTAGCTTTCTGAGCCGCCTCCGCAAAGTCAATATTCTTGCCGCGCGTACGTCGACCTAGGATGTTGGATGTGTCGATCTCTTCCATGTTGTCTTCGTCGGCGTCTTCTGCTGCTGCTTGGGGGAAGGGGGTGGAGGATTAGTTGGAGATGCTTTGGATTGGGGCGGATTTTGGGTTGGCTGTACCTTCTACGTTCTGCTTAAACACAGAACAGGGTTAGTGAAGAGGCATTGTTTAGGAGTTGGATATGTAAAGTGACGACGTTGTAAACGGAATGGGATGGGAGAGGATGCAACTCACGGGTTCCTCGTTCCCACTCTCCTCCCCTTCAGAAGTATCTTCATCCTCGTCCATCGACATGTCATGTGGTTGCTCAACAGCTTTCCCTTTACCTTTGGGGTCGGTCATTGTCTCACCGCCGGGTGGGACTGCTGAGCCGTTCGCTGCGGACATGCTGAGGCGGTGGAAGGAAGGAAATGGGGTTGACGGGTAGGAGACGTGATGACGATGGCGGAGTAGCTGGGTCTGAGTTTTTGGACGAAGGACTTTGGAGTGGTTACTTGTCGTTTGAAGGTGGAGTAAGGGTGAGAGTTGAGAGTTGCGCTCGATGTAGGGAACACAACCGATCTTCTTTATTAAAGTGCCGATGCAGTCTCGCGCGAGCGATGTAGGGGCAGCGCGTTAGGTATGCCGGGGACCAATGGAATTAAAATGCCAAGATCCGCTCCGCCGCCGACTTACTGTAGTTATTCGACTCGTTTGTGTTATTCGGAATTTTACTCCTCTTTCTCGCAAGCTTCAGATGTGTGAATAAATCAGATGGCTATTATTGCCCTGATATTCCGTTTCAATGGACGTGCCAGTCGCCGCTAATGTTCTCGGAACTCTAGGCGCGGTGTGCTGGTCCATCCAGGTCTTCCTCCCTTGTCTCTAATTTCTATCCTCTAAATTAAAGCTTGCTCGCCTGGCGAATCTGCCGTTGACTTGACTCCCCCGAAATAGCTCATCCCGCAAATCCTGCTCAATTACCGCCGCCGCTCCACGACCGGCCTTCAACCCACCATGATGCTCCTCTGGGCTTCCGCAGGCGTCCCCCTGGGGGTGTACAACATCGTGGAGAACTTCAACGTCGGCCTACGGATTCAGCCACAGATCCTCACCTTTCTGAGCCTCGTCACTTGGGCGCAATGTAAGTATTACAGCTATGCATGGCCGTGGCGGAAGACAATTGGGGCTATGCTACCTATCTCTCTACTGATGGGAGGTGTCGAAGCTGGACTAGTGTTCGGGCTAAGAAGAGCGAAGGAGGATGGAGTGAGCTGGCCGGTGACGTTGATGGCAGTGCTGGCTGCGGTGTTGCTTTGCGCCGGGGTGGGGAGGCATTATTGGGATATCTGGAAGATGAGGACGGTGAGGGGAATCAGTTTTTTGTTTGTGGGAATTGATGCGTTGGGTGATTTGACTAGTTTGATCTCCGTGCTCTTTCAGCCGAAACGAGATGTCGTGGGTATGGTGATTTATGGCTCCGAGCTGGCTTTATGGCTTGGCGTTTTTGCCTGTGGAGGGTATTTTAATTTTCGACCATGGTTGGGAGGGCGCGTTGAGCGGTGTAGGAGAGGTGGGCTGGACGGTGAGAGTGGAGAGGATGACGGAGCAATTGGAGAGGCGACAACGACGGAGCTGGAAGATGCAAACATGAGAAGGAGATCGTCTGCTTCGTCGAGGACAGTGTTCCGCACCGCTTCTGCTTCCGCACCTACTGAAGAAGAGAGCAATGGTCAGCGATGATGATGACGACCAATCGCCACTCCAAGATGCTCTCAATAAGACTGAGAAGATGAGAGGAAGAGGTGTACATTTAGGTAGGCTTCTTAAGAATATAATAGATTTAGTAAATCTAACAAAGAGAATTATAAATATAAGCATGAAAATTAAATTAGAAGGACTTCTAATTCTAAACAATCTCCAGAGCGTCATGCATGCCCATTCCGTCCTAATGGTCGACTTCAAGTGAGCAAAGAAGCACCTCGAACACTGAACAGCTCTGTATCCACATACACGATACCATTACTCTCGTGTATGGGAGCCAGATGCACACACCTGCCATCTGTGTTTCGTGTATTGAACAATCCAACCTGAATCATGTCATCTCCATATGGCTGTCAACCAGCATGTGATGGGGCTCATCAGGATAAGCTCGTGGGATTCAGCGTGACAGATCTGAGTCGTCGACACAAGCCTTTCATCTAGCAGAACATGAACAAGGGAGGAAAGGGTCGAAGAGATGGATGGGCCGGCCAGAGTTGCCCTTCTCCGCGGCTCGGTGATCATTGCTGACGCTGGGCTGGAGTGCGCAGTCGGATGCTGCCGAGGCTGGCGTCCAGATCCAATGCAACCCTCAGGGCTACACGTAGCCAATGCTGATCGACGAAAACAGCTTGAGCACATCACGACATTTCTACCTGCTCTGCGCCATTTCCGATCCCCCTGAAGTCAGAGGAGACTGCGAGATGGAATTGTGGCCCACGGGGAGTGGAATACGAATACGGTGGGGCAGGAGGAAAGCTTGGCGCACATAGGTGCCCCCACCACAATTTTGGAGGTCGAGATAGAATCACAGTTCAGAGTTCAGCGATACACAGGAACCAACAGCTATGCAGACGATGACCGTTCGGCGTAAGGCTCATACATCTGACTCTGCCGGATGTTAGGAGTCCGGCCCAGTAAGTAGAATCATCGAGTCCTTTCAAGTGTTTGTGAGTCTCCGAGACCGCAATGATTCCTTGTAGAAGCTTCCAGAAACTGCAAGATTTTCTGCCTGGCGCTAGACCTGCACATACATAAACCTCGGGGGAACAAATCCTACGACAACCCTACCCATTCAAGAACAATCTCTCTTCCTGCTCGTCTACTCCTGCACGCATTCGAGCTTCCTCTAGGTCTACTCTTTCACACTGAGACCATTCCACATCGTTTCCCGCACATACTCACGAACAAGATGGCTCCAGCTATCGGTAAGCAATCACCGCAGCCTTACCTCACTGTGCCCCAACAACATCGTGCTGACGGACCTTCCATAGGTATTGATCTGGGCACCACCTACTCTTGTGTGGGCATCTTCCGAGATGATCGCATCGAAATCATTGCCAATGACCAGGGCAACCGAACCACTCCCTCCTTCGTCGCCTTCACCGACACCGAGCGGCTGATTGGTGACTCGGCCAAGAACCAGGTTGCCATGAACCCCTCCAACACAGTCTTCGACGCGAAACGCTTGATCGGTCGAAAATTCAACGATGCTGAGGTTCAAGCCGACATGAAGCATTTTCCCTTCAAGGTCGTTCCCAAGGGTGACAAGCCTGTCGTTGAAATCGAATTCAAAGGCGAGACAAAGCAGTTCACACCAGAAGAAATCTCCGCCATGGTTTTGACCAAAATGCGAGAGACTGCTGAATCATACCTTGGTGGCACCGTCAACAACGCTGTTGTCACTGTCCCCGCATACTTCAACGATTCGCAACGCCAGGCCACCAAAGATGCAGGTCTTATCGCAGGTCTTAACGTTCTCCGTATCATCAACGAACCCACCGCTGCCGCCATCGCCTACGGTCTCGACAAGAAAGCCGAGGGTGAGCGCAACGTCATGATCTTCGATCTTGGCGGTGGTACATTCGACGTTTCACTCCTGACTATCGAAGAAGGTATCTTTGAGGTCAAGTCCACCGCCGGTGACACTCACTTGGGTGGTGAGGACTTTGACAACCGATTGGTCAACCACTTCACCAACGAGTTCAAGCGAAAGCACAAGAAAGATCTCTCCACCAACTCTCGTGCCCTTCGTCGTCTCCGAACTGCTTGCGAACGTGCCAAGCGAACTCTTTCCTCCTCCGCACAGACCTCCATCGAGATTGACTCGCTGTACGAAGGTATCGATTTCTACACCTCCATCACCCGTGCTCGGTTCGAAGAACTTTGCCAAGATCTCTTCCGCTCCACTATGGACCCGGTCGAGCGTGTCCTTCGTGATGCCAAGTTTGACAAGTCCTCCGTGCACGAGATCGTCTTGGTCGGTGGTTCCACCCGTATCCCCAAGATTCAGAAGCTTGTCTCCGACTTCTTCAACGGCAAGGAGCCCAACAAATCCATCAACCCCGATGAGGCTGTCGCCTATGGTGCTGCAGTCCAGGCCGCTATTCTCTCAGGTGACACATCCTCCAAATCCACCAACGAAATTCTCCTGCTCGACGTTGCGCCATTGTCTCAGGGTATCGAGACTGCTGGCGGGGTCATGACTCCTCTTATCAAGCGCAACACCACCATACCTACCAAGAAGTCCGAGACCTTCTCTACCTTCTCCGACAATCAGCCAGGTGTGTTGATCCAGGTTTTTGAGGGTGAGCGTGCTCGGACCAAGGACAACAACCTGCTCGGGAAATTCGAACTCACCGGTATTCCACCTGCTCCTCGTGGTGTTCCTCAAATTGAGGTTACATTCGATCTCGATGCCAACGGTATCATGAACGTCTCCGCTCTTGAGAAGGGTACTGGCAAGACCAACAAGATCGTCATCACCAACGACAAGGGCCGTCTTTCTAAGGAAGACATCGAGCGAATGTTGTCCGAGGCCGAAAAGTACAAGGAGGAAGATGAGGCCGAGGCTGCCCGCATTGGCGCCAAGAATGGTCTTGAATCATACGCTTACTCACTCAAGAACACCATCTCCGACCCCAAGGTTGACGAGAAGCTCGACGCCTCCGACAAGGAGAAGCTGAAGTCTGAAATTGACAAGACTGTTGCCTGGCTCGACGACAACCAGACCGCCACCAAGGAAGAATACGAGGCTCAACAGAAGGAGCTTGAGAGTGTTGCCAACCCCATCATGATGAAGTTCTACGGTGCTGGTGGTGAGGGTGGTGGTATGCCTGGCGGTATGCCCGGTGGAATGGGTGGTGGTATGCCAGGTGGACCAGGTGGCTTCCCCGGTGGTGCCGGTGGTGCCGGCGGTCACGGTGGTGATGACGGCCCAACCGTGGAAGAAGTTGACTAATCGTCTCGAGAAGCATGATCGGGAGCCAGTTCTCTTTTCCTCTCTCTCTTGCTCACGCGGCGTTGGGAGGGTTGCTAGCGAGTTTCAAAACCTCTTTCCATTAGCTTAGAATTGTGGCGTGTCTGTCCATCACGACATTTGCCTGTCCTCATGTCCTGACTCTTGTATTTGAACAATTCAAGGTCAGCTTGCCAACAGCTTAGCTATGACATAGCTGTAGCAGATTCAACACAGAGATGTTCATCAATATACTTCCAACACTGACTTAATCACCACACCTCATACACATGACCATCTCAGCTCCATATCTCCTCTTGTCCATCGCCGTCTCTCCCTCCCTGAAATCACCTTATCCCCCCCCCCCCAACCGTAACAGCCCGCGATCACAACATACGGATTCCCCTAACTAGTAAGAATGACGCCTTTTGCCCCTTCCATCCCAAAATAATCTTCTCCCCGACGACCATCGACAAAAAGCAAGGATCATCTCCGAAATCTACCTACAAAGTCACTCTGATTCGACAGCTTCCACCCCCCGTAACCAAATCAATATGACCAGATGTACCCGGGGTATTTATTTTTCCATCTCATTCCCATCTTATCTGGACCAGCATCATCACTATCACTATCACTATCACTATCACTATGGGCATGTGCATTAACTAGGCATTCTGAGTTAACTGGTCTGGAGTACAGAGTATAAGGACATGGGATATGGACATTGGGATCGGGGGTCTGATGTGGGGGTCTTTTCCCCCCCAAAACGGTAGATCATCTATTTTTGGCAGCT
>JAABUK010008607.1_pt1 | contig 14235 bp, 15 predicted proteins | sample 5559141 | NCBI WGS metagenome assembly JAABUK01 (sample SAMN10711869, study PRJNA513367) | rock metagenome | isolation source: Antarctica rocks | place: Antarctica: Victoria Land, Pudding Butte nord | collected 2016-01-03
AAAGACGACTGTATCCCCCCCCTCCCCCCCAAAAATCTAGAAAACCCTCCTACCTCCGCCGTCTCCATCCCTCTTCCTCTGTCCTTTATAGAATGATATTAAATAACCCTACTAAACGATCTATAATCCTAACGCCAGAACAAAACCATAATCGTAATACAATTCTGCCTAATCCCTTACGTACTTCCCTACACCTATCCCTATCACTCCATCAACCGTATCTCCTAACCTCTTTACCTAACCCCTGATCTAACCCCTGAACCTCTTTCCACACCTCCACTCGCACCCCAACCCGCCACTATATGCTCTACGAATCACACCCCCAGAATCCGCTAAAGTATCAAACCCCCCATCGAAAATCCCCAATGGAAGACCGCAACAGTATACTACTTACACACGTAAGACGTAAGACGTAAGACGCTGACTCGTCTTCTCAGTGTTACGTACATTCATGAAAATCAGCTGATATCGTAGGAATGCAAGCCGGATGTTAATGATGACGTGAATGATGGGTTAGTAATATAGCTGGGAAGGAGGAGGGATGATGGATGGGATGGCTGTGATGGATGTGATGGCTGTGATAGATACTTAGGGATTACGGAGATGGAATGATTTGAGCAGGTAATGCTAAAGGCCTGATGATTTAGCGCTGAGACCCTGGATTTCAGGGCTCCATTCCTATTGGTTCTTCTGTAAATCCTATGATAGCATGAGGATGAGAAGAGGATGAGAAGAGGATAAGAAGAGGATAAGAGGGTATAAGAAGAAGATAAGAAGAGGATAAGAAGAGAATAAGAATAGGATAAGATAATTCTAGCTTTTATAGTAACGCGATGGCTTTTAAGGGGTTAGGCTAGGTTTATAAGGCATGGTTTGGTATGAAGTTAAGAGTATGTATGGGGCATTGGATGGGGGATAATAGCGGGATGATGGCGGTGGAGGATGGGATGAGGAGGAAGGAAGAAAGTGGGAAGAGAGGAGCGTTCCAGGGGTATGGTTTTAGGTTGGACTTGCATTTGTAAGTTGTTCGGTGAGTCTGGTACGGTAGATATCTGGCCAGGCCAATTTTGTTTTGTATGCCGTGAATCACGAGGGTGACGCTGGAAGGAGGAATTTTACTCGCGATCCCTGTGGGATGCACGTGTCAAGGAAAGGCCCATATATACATTGGTATCGTAGACATAGATATACACTTGAGCAGTGTCAATTCTCCGTCAAGCCTTACTCTGCTGCGTAGCCTTTCTCATCTCGTCACGCATTTCAGCCTTCATCTGATATATTTTCCCCACGCCACCGTAGACTAATGCTGTGTATGTCTGTTGGCAATCAGCATTTAATCTTAGATCCATTTACTAGGTAGGGGGGTGGTTATTACCTGGGCCACGCTGGCGCCTGCTTGAAGGACCTCTAGTGCTTGTTTACCGTCGCATATGCCACCTGTAGCAAAAATCACCTTCCGTGCAGGAGCAGTAGGCGGAGTCGATGGAGGGATCTGATTGATGTGGTGGGATGCTGATAGGGCTGGAGTATCGGGACTTGTTGATGGGGTATCTGTGGAGAAAGGATTGTTGCGGGTGGGGATACGGATCAGAGGTTGGGCTTTCGAAGAAGCTTCTGCTTCAGGGGTGTCGGGTTTGAGGTTTGCGGCATCGCGGGCGGTGGTTTCTTGAATGCGTGATGGTAGGTCGTCGGCTGGTGGGTTCTGGGATGTTGCTGACTCTGTCGCATCAGGCTTCGTTTCTGGCTTTTGCTCCATTCCCTCGTCCAGAATCATTCGGTACCTTTTAGTTAGAGCAACAGTTTTTTCAAATAATTGCGGACCCGAGTAGCCACCCTCCTCGAGAAGTATGGCAGCTTCCCTACTAGGCAAGCTATACCCAGATGGTAGGAGATCGTCTCTCCTCTTTGTGGTGTTACCAACTATCAGGCCCTCAACTCCGCTCTCCCACACTGCATCACAGATACCTTGCACTTGCTCTTCCGAGTCTTCGTCTGGGGAGACTTTTACCATCACAGCCGGCTTTGTCTTCTTGTTGGTTTTCTTCGCCGCCTCGACCACCGCTTTGAGTATATTGGTCAATGGTTCCACCCTTTGCAGATTTCTAAGCCCTGGCGTATTCGGGCTCGATACATTCACCACAATAATGTCCGCGTATCGAGCCACCGCATCGACACAGTAGACGTAGTCCGCTTTGACGGCCTCGATGTCATCGTCAGGGGTGAACTTGTTCTTAGCAATCTGCACCGCCATCAGACGTCCCTCCATCAAACTTCCACCAGGCACGCCAGCCTCTCCATCCAGCACTCTCTGCTCGGCTACCTCATCAATGCCAAAGCCCATCGAGTATGCGTACTCCCTGACTCTTTGCCGTAATCGCATAACAATATTGTCTATGCCCTCTGAATTTAAGCCATAGCGATTGATCAGGGCCTTCTGAGAGGGAAGGCGGAAAACACGAGGCTTAGGGTTGCCATCTTGAGGGTAGGGGGTGCAGCCGCCAATCTCTATAATGCTGGGACCAAGGGCGAAGAGGGGATCGGGAATCGATGCATGCTTGTCTATACCCGCTGATGTGCCAATGGGATTCGAGAGGGTGTGACCAAAGACCTGTATTGCATCAGCCATCGTCCTTAACCAATCCGGCGGCTAGTTATTCAAGGCTAGAACTCACCTCAACGCTCAAGTCTCCCTTGCTGTCAAGACCACCCCGTTCCCGTGGATGCAAACCCCAGGCGTAGAGACCCTTCAACCATTCCGTGCCTGCTTCATGTGCCTCCTCAGCATCGTCGTAAAACCATCTCAATGAGGGCACTACCGCCCACTGATGTATACCTGCTCTTACGTCCGTTACGTAGAGGTATCCAAACCAAAGGAAGAGGCCTACGCTCGTGCCCAGGAGGATATTCTTGATTCTGGTCATGACAGAACCTGCCTCTGCGGCGGCGGCCTGAGAGGTTGAAGCAGCTGCCTCTGCTGCTGCGATGCGAGAGGTTTTGGCAGCAACTGCTGCTGCTGGAGTTTTGAGAGTGGAGGCATGGCGAGTTCTCGATTGATTGCAAGGCAATGACTTGCGCGAGGCCAGTGATGTTCGTTGGCGAAGTGGGGAAAGACGGTGGAGGTACCGAGCTTGAGGTAGCCTATGGAACCCGTCAAGGCGTACGCACTTCATCACTACAGCTGACGATCTCCGCATGATCGGTACGAGACCAGTGAGGTCTGCTGGTAGGCCTTGTCAATCAATCATTCGATGGGGTATCGTAAATCATTCATTTCCACGAAAATAGACTTCATCCCTATCTATATGGGAAAACTGGGGAAGATAAAACAAGTTATCAAAGACCAAACCATGCGGGCTGTAGGCGTCTCATAACGCAGCTTGATCTACCCTTGGATGGTGGACTTCAAGGCTCCCAATATCTACTCCGAACTAGCAAAGCTTTGACTCATCTCTTTACACTACCAATCCTGCCGCTACACTCCAACCGACCTCATTGCGACAATTCAAGGGACAGAATTGGGTATTGCTGCAACCTTTTCTGACAGCAAATCTGGAGTCACGTATTTTCGGCTTCAGTAGGCAGCATTGTTGAACGTTGGAATAAAATTCTGTCATTCTCTATGTTGAAGAGAACTTTTCAAACGACGTGATTCCCCGTCACTGATACTGAAAATCTATTTCGCAAAACCCCTGTGACCATGTCTAATTTTATCGAACGTGCCGCGATGCAAGCCTCCCAAAGGCGAATCCTGCCCTATCCCTTTCCATCATTGCCATATCATTAGCACGTTTCCATTCTACCTCTATGTATCGTCATCGTAAGGGTCGTTGCCGAAAAATCGATAATGCCACCTTCCCAGTGGTCTGTCTATTAATGCATTGTAAGAGGAGAGCCAGACGAAGTTAAACTCTATGTTGGTCTGTAATAAAGCGTTGGCTAAGCTTTCGGGCCCGGATATGGGGTGTAATTGGGAAAAGCCATGGGGTAATCGTCGTTCTGTTTCTCACGCTCGAGAGGGGTATTAGTACCTGAGTGGTGCTGCCCATATCCATACTCATCATGAGAGTTGTATTGATACGGCGGCCACTCGGTATTGTAGCTGCGGGGATTACCTTGGCCTACTATACGCGGCAGAGGCCCATGGCTGTAGTTGGAAGATGTAGGAGGCCTGCTTGAGGCGCCAAAACCGAGGTCACCATTTGCCGGCTGATGAAATTGTTCATTTGAGGGGAGTTGAATAGTGCGTGACTCATGTTGGAACGTGTATGGAGTCGCAGCACCGCTCGTTGTAATAGAGTCTGGTGTGTCATGACCTGCCGAGTGTGGAAATGGCGCTTGTTCGTATACTGGCGTATTTAGCATCCCAAGGCTTGCCCTGTTTGATTGGCTCCCAGAGCTCTCCCCAGACCCCGCAACACTGTTGGCTCGTGAGACCTGCCTCGAGTGCTCACCATAATTCTGTTGATTCAAACTCAAGTTGTTCATGTCAAACGATGTGTCCGAGCTTGTAGGTATGTAGTTAGGCAATTGAGGATGACTGGGGATGTCTGGAATGGTTGGTGTGCCACTGTCCATTGAATCGTTGTCGGCTTTTTTCAAGTTTTTCCTGTTCGCTCGGGAATGGGCTAAATGATTTTGTCCGGTTGGGTTGCCTCTGCGACTGGAGCACTTCTGGAAATGGCGTTTGAGGATGTCGCTACGAGAGAATGTATCGGTACAGAGACCGCAGCTGTAAGGCCGCACACCAGTATCTACATCTTGCTTAGCTAGAAAGGTACGAGATAGGGATATGAACATACGGCGTAGAAGATGACGTTTAAGGTGCTTTGAATGTAGGTAGGTCTTGTCGCAGTGAGGGCAGGGATATTTCCCGTCCTCATCCCTGGGCGGTAGAGGTATATTCTTCGACAATTGCACGTCTCCGCCTGTGGGAGCAGCTGGACGTCCACCAGTACACGGCAGTATACCTCTCCGACCCTGAGCGCCGACCACATGCGAGGGTGGCGGTTGTTCTTCAAGATGTGGATTATCGTTACCGGCATAGATCGGGAGTCGAGCTCCGTTCATTCGCGGTGGCATTGGCGCGATTTCTGGGAGGCTTCGAGTGGTAGCAGTAAACGCGGGTTGGGCTTGCGGATGAGCTTGCATGTACGTTGGCGGCGGTCTTAACGGCTCGGCCTCTGGCTGACTCTGCGAAGCGTGTTCGTAGCTCCCATTAGTACTGTTGTAATTGATATTGAAGTACGTGTTGGATGTCGGTGCATAGATTGGGGCAAAGTGGCTATTCGAGAGACTGGCCTGGTTGACGGCTTCAGCTTGAGAGGCCATCGTCATCATCGCCGGATGGCGAGGCGTGTAGACTTGCATCTGATTCGTGGGTCCATAATTCCCGGAGACGATTGGAGGCAATGTCTGTGCAGACGAGAACGTCTGTTGTGGCAGGCCATTGGAAGGCGGTCTTGACAATGCGGCCGGGGATTGTAGATTCGAGTGCTCATATGCTGCAGGTGCCTGGTGACTGGGGTACTGTTGGCTCATCATAAGAGCGCGAGTGCGGGATAAAGTGAATTGAGTTGAAAGCCTCCTTCATTTGCAACCGCGGTCAAGGCTGAACGTGGCAATCATGCGTCTTCTGTGTGAGCCTCCGGTCTTTCCTTTGCACTGTATCCTCCACAAGAACAAAAAGAAGAAGCCGCCCCTGTGCGAGTCTGTGGGTTTGGCGTTAGTGTTTGAAGCTTGATATAGAGTTAAGGACTGAGGTCATACAGTTTTCCAAAAATATATCAAAGTCCAATGGTCGACAACGAGGGTACCTTCGCGGACACTGCAGTTGTGATGTGTGACGAGTGCGACCGGTAGATAGTCTTTGTAGCCTCAAACTTGAGGGTATTGAGCTTCAGCAGAGTATTGCTGCACTGTCCCGCAGAATGCGACTCTGAGTGAAGGTCTTATCAACGGCCCACTAATCTCCACAGTGGGCCCCCGGGGCGATTTGAGCAGCTAAACTTGAGGCTGGGTCTAGCGGGAGTGGGGTCTCGATCCAAGGTATCGATTTGGCGGAGAGGTGTTGGAAGTCAATGTGTTTTATAGATGCTTTGGTGGCCAAGTGGAAGGTAGAAGCAAGTGAAATTGAATGGAGGATGGAAAAGAAATGCAAGAAGCGACTGTATGGAATCCGACGAGACTTCGATGGAAGAATTGAACTGCAGTGACGAGTGACGAGCGACGAGCGCACTCCGGTCACCCTCCCTTTTGGCAGGCGCGGCTGACTAACCCACCCTGGAGCTAGCTTGCTAGCCAAGGAACGAAACTCTATCAAGCGCATCATTCTCCGCCACCAATGCTTGCTCCCTTACTCCCAATCCAAGTACTTTACCTAAAGTACTTTACACTTGAAGAAACTAGCGTTGGAAGTTGATCTGGTTATGCGTACGTGGTCCTGATAGTGTTAATCATTCAATTCGTCAGCCAGTCTGTGTAGCATTCTCCAATTGTCAGGGCAGCTTTTCAGGACAGAAGTCCTCGTTGGGAAAGAACGTTGTAATTGCCGACGCCTGCGATAAGAACATTGCGGCTCTATGGCCACAATTTCAGATGATTTCGATCATGCTATCACCCTCCACTGGCGATTTTGGATTTAACCAAAGTCCGACAGTGTACAGTCACTATGTCCAACCTGTCTTTTTTAAAGCGTTTTATGGTCTTGCTCGCATCAATCGTCCGCTACAAGATTATCATGATTGTGGAGTGCCCAGCATCGCTACCAAAATTATACACCTTGGCGAACAAAGCTTCTTTGCGAAATTAGCTGGAGGCCTCTCAATAGTAGCAGTCATGCTCCTCGCGCAGCCAATGCAGATGACATTTGATTGGACGAACACCGCAACGGGCAGGACCTCGATTGCTGCTAAGACAGTATGGCTAAGTAAGTGGAGCCGAAGAAAGCCTAGTCTTCTTACAAGAAAACAATGATCGGGGCCTTTACCTTCATTTAGAACTTATTACATTGTTCGCAGCTCGCTTCTGGGTACAGTCGAGCCACTAGAATCCTGTTGCGCGTGGGTCGTGGTTCTGCTCGTGCCGAGACGCACCTTTCGCAGCCCCCCAGCATTGTACATTCTGCTGGAAGAGCTTTCGCTATGCCCCGTGTCTACCCCTGCTAACCGCAAACAGAATTAATCACAACAATGATGCGAAAAAGAGGCTCTTCGCATTACTGGCAGCGTCCTGTCACTTCGGAGGTCTCTGAACCATGCCACAGAAACTTCCTCTTTCTTGGACCATCGCCCTTGCAAGATACGTTGTTTGAAGTGTTTGGCCCTGCAGGCCGGTCGTCTATAGGATTACACCTCTCCTGGAGACTTCTTAATTCCAGAGTACGGTGCATGCGTGAGATGATTTCCGAGCACTCCGCTGTGGATAGCCTCGAATCCCCATGGCATACGCAGGAGAGCTAAGGGGGGGTAGCGTCGATTACATTTTGCATAGTCCACTATATATCGTGACCAGTCCATGATCCAGAGACGTTGATTGTGCCATGGTGAGCGTACCGTTGGGTGTGAAGGCAGTATATCACTTCCTCGCGTTGGGTCTCCACGTGGCTCGTGGCTTGGTGTCGATCCCTCGTCATTAGGACTGCAGACGAAGTGGGTGAAGGTAACAGGTCGTGAACGAGATCCTATCAACACTATTGAGAAAAAGAATCGAGAGATTATGCCTTTAGGAGGAAGATGTCTCGAACCTTCGACAGCCGTATGGGTATTCATTAAGCGCACAGGGCGATACTCGCATCCCATCGATCTCTTCACCATATTCACTGTGGAATAAATGAAGTAGCTGGTGACGCTGGCTGAAGTTCTGCCATATATATTTTTCGAGGCTAAAGAGTAGAGCGGATCTTCAGCTAGGATCCTGGTCAGCGGACTGGTGGCTTCTCCCGACGCTACTGAGCGAGCGGACTTACTCCCGCTGCCCCTCGGCCCGTCGGTGTCAAAAGTGACAATGGACTCTCCCCGGAATTCTGCGAGTGATACCGACCTTGCGACCCTCGGCCCTACCATCATATCGGCGAGGACTCAGGTACTTCATTCAACCGACCCTCGGACGTGGGTTGCAACCGCGTGGTTGGTATGAGTACTCGAGCCTACCCAAGCGGAGATACGATATACTAAATCCGGGTCAGTATTCAAGACGCCCGCACCGAAGATATCCGCAACCTTAGCGACTTCATCCAGGAAATGAGCTTGTCAATCATGCCGGCATCTCTGGGTGCCCTACCGCCCGAAATCATCAATCAGATTATCAGCAACATCGAAAAGAGCGGTTGGCTCCTCGACCTTGCGCTGGCCTGCCGCTCCCTCTACAAGCTGACCGTTCCGTATCCTTACTCTGACGTGAAGTTGATTTACCACCGACACGAGACGCGTTTTCCATATCTCAGATCTTTCTCCATCCATGTCCTCAACCATCCGGGACTAGCTTCCCACGTTCGCAGCTTCACCCTCGGTGAATGCTGGGGCACTAGTAGCGACCCTTCAAAAGCCGAAGATTCCGATAGCGTTGATGATGCAGTTCGAGCAGTGGTCCGTAAAATCAGTCAGTGCTCGGAAGAAGAGGAGGTTTGGATTGACGACCTCAAAACTGGCGGTGACGAGGATGCTTATCTCTGCTTACTACTTCCATCTTTACCAAACCTCGAGCGCATGGATCTCTTCGTCCCTGAGAATCCTGAAGTATCTATTTTTAAGATAATCATGGATAGGATACTCAGCAGAGAAAAGCCGTTCGATCTCGAGCCGGCGTTCTCTTCGTTGAGAGTAATTGTTAACAATTGTAGCGCCGACAAGTACGGTGAACCACCAGATCTCATATCTAGCTTCCTGAAACTTCCCTCTCTCCAGGAGTACTATTGCCTGAGAATCGGCAGCGGTAATCGGATGATCAATGAAGGTCTTACCCAACTCAAAACAGCTAGCAGCTCGCTTACCCATCTTGAAGTCAGAGAGTGCAAATTTAATGCCAGGGATCTGAGAAATCTACTTCGAGCTATGCAAAACCTCCGAACGTTCGTTTATGAATTAGGATGGAGCTATGTCAGCTCTTGTGTCTATAGCACGCCAGGACTGCGGAGAGCACTAGCATGGACTGAAGCCAGCTTAGAGAACCTTTGGCTGGATTATCTGCCTGGACCAAGCTACTGGACTGGGGATTTCCTTGATGATCACTCCCCTATGTTTTCGCTATCCAGCTTCGAATGTCTCAAGAACATAAAGGTGGGAATGTATGTATTCTTTGGCGTGGTAGACGTCTATAGCTCGGGATTGGAGAATACCGAAGTTGACATTGGAGACGGCAACAACATAATTAACCTTGCAAACATCCTGCCAGCTTCGGCCGAGACGCTTTACGTTTCGCATACTAATGGCAGAATAAGACTGCTTACGCAGGCTCTAGAACGTCTGCTGGAGCAGAAAGGATCGTCGACGCCGAGATTGATGAGGATTGCTTTTGAAGCGTACATTACGGGGAATGACGAGAAGTTTGACTTTTCACGGCTAGATCCTCTTGGTGAAGAAGCAAATGTGAGGATCGATAGAATCGATGGCACTGCGTTACCAGCCAACAATGGAGTTGGCTGGGAATGTTCATCGGGTGTCCATGATAGAGGACAGGGCATGGATGGGTCTCTGAAATGGGCTGCTGAAGTCGCCATTGTTAGGAAGAGCGGTGTTCCTGTCTATATCAATGCGGGAAAATAGTAGAGACGGTATGAGGACATCTAAGGAACGCTTACAATTCTCACACAAGTGGGCGCGCTTGAAAAGGAAACCTTTCTTCTTGGACGGCTCTGTACTTTAATGGAGAACGCCTTCTTCCAAGGATCACCGCCTCCTCGTGACTTCTACAGTCGCTTCCTGACATTACTTTGTGGACAACTCGAGTTTGACAGGGACATCTTGCGGATGAAGAAGTATCTTGAACTGTATGACGTCCTTGAGGGCAGTCATGCCCCCAGTCTACGGTCCGAACCGTTTCTGGAGATTGGCGATGCCTAAGTTTGTCAGCAAGTAGCAGCTGACTGTCATGTCGCCATGTCAATTCCACGCTCTCCATGGCGCCAAAGTTGGCTTTGAGCACCCTGAATCAGGTGATGCCTGAACCAGAGTTTACAATACTGGAGCCGAAGATAAGGAGCTCGCTGAGCGCATACGCCAGATGGATGATCATCCGCTTGCAGAAGAAGCTGACCGCATGAGCCGCGTTACTGGACCAGAAGCGGAAGGAGACTTCGCAATCGCGATGATCTATTGGTTGAACAACTATCTCACCTGGATCGGAATCATAGAGAAAACATCGATCGCAAAGCCTGAAGAGCCGGCATCGCCGGATGTGTCTGGCGAAGGAGAGAGCTTATGTCACCTTTTGTATACGGTTCCCTTGAACCTTTCCGGACTTCGAAGATGAGCATACTGCTCGTTGGCATGGCGGAGAGATTTTTCTTAATTAGCGTCATCATCGATTGGAGATATTAAACTTGCAGTAACAACAGTTTTTGACGGTAAGTGGAACATGCACTCCCAGGACCAGAAGCTGATGGCCATGCATAGGCGAGAAGGCTGCAGGTTTTGTTTGGTTGACTCGATTAATTTATCCATAGAGTCCAATCAAATAGCCTACTAGATACAGCTACAGAAAAATCCCAATGCATTGGCATGCATCCCAACGGTTCACCGAAATTGACATATTGTGTCGACCTGACAGGCATAAATGACGACCTTATGTGCCATTATTGATAAAACATCACTGTCACTCGACGCTTGGGGAGGAGTCAACATTGTATTCTACGAACCGTGTTGTTAAAAAGGCGATGAAAGCGAGTAGGTACGTAGAGACTGCTGACCAGGAGACAAGTTTGGAACATGAGGAAACGGAGCCGGAGCTAGGGAGCCGGAGCCTGATAAAGGATTACTCCACTCAACATCTACCCAGTGTCCAAGCCAAAGTCTTCGACAGCATGTACAGGGCGGATTGGTATGCGATCCTAGTCCAATTAACCACATGGGCCCATCGTCATCCAGACAGCCGAGACAGACGTTGAACACTAGCGCAAGACTGTTGCGGGAATGCGCGGAGGCTTTCACTTTCGTTGGGACGGGCGGCTATCTTAGATCATCGTCTCCTGTGGCTGAAAAGTCTATTTGCGCCTGTGGTCAATGGTCACAATTGAATGGGAGATCTTGTAGCGAATGAACGACAACGCAGTTGTGTCACACAACATGCATCATGCAAGTACTCGGCTTATAACATAATATAATGGTGTTTGTGCATGAAAGAATCGCGAAACAGCCTGAAGCCACGCGAATGTGACGTAAAGTAGTTCTACAATATGCAAGGTTCGGTTCCTGGACCCTTCAGCCCTACCCGGGTAATATTTTTGTTGAGATCCCCAACGCAGCTTCGGTCGGCTGCATTCTGGGGATAATTGACGCCAGAATGGAGACCCCATTGGTCCAGGACCTCGATGATGAGCCTCCAACGCTCCAACGCTCTCGTCCCCATCATCGACACTATGTTGCGCTAAGTAACCGCGACGATTGACCAGCATCCTTCGCGTTCCCTGGTCTTGGCCTCCACCGTTACACTCCGCCATTACCCCCTTCCACTTCTTAAAACCTACCGACCTTTGCCCAGGCTTCTGCAAATATTACCTCTCGTACACATCCCTCATCCCCTCTCATCATACTCACACTTCTTGCACAACACCAATCTATCACCGATAGCTTGGTCTTTGGCAACGGACTCTTCTTTCCCACCAGTTCACGTCAATCTCACCACATTCTGAGCAGCACACGATCATGCCTTCCAGTCAGCCGGCCGCAGGCCATCTGGCCGTGGTGCCAGAGTATCTGTCGTCACAACAATCTCCAGCGGCAAAGAAGTCTGAGCCCAATCGCTCCAGGTCGTATGACCCGAAGAAGCCTCACATAGCAGACACCAAGATGACTTCAGCAAACTGGTACAAGCATGTCCACTGGTTGAATATCTTTCTCATCATCGGGGTCCCGATCATCGGTCTCGTTGTCGCTCTGTGGACTCCCTTGTACTGGCAGACAGCACTGTTCGCTGTGATCTACTACTACGCTACAGTATGTCTCATCCATTGTTGCCTTGATCCAAGCAATGCTGACGACAGATCAGGGTCTTGGCATAACGGCAGGATACCATAGGCTTTGGGCCCACACCTCCTACTCAGCCTCCTTGCCGTTGAGAATATTCCTGGCCGCTGTTGGCGGAGGAGCGGTTGAGGGATCTGTGCGCTGGTGTATGTTGCTTCATGATACACGATTGGGATTCTGACTGATATAAACAGGGGCTCGTGACCACCGTGCTCATCATCGTTATACCGACACAGACAAGGACCCATATAGCGTCCGCAAGGGACTCCTCTACTCCCACCTCGGCTGGATGATAATGAAGCAAAACCCAAAACGAATTGGGAGGACTGATATTTCGGATCTCAATGAAGACCCCGTTGTCGTCTGGCAACATCGACATTACCTTAAAGTGCTTACTTTTATGGGTGTGATATTCCCAACCCTCGTTGCAGGTCTTGGATGGGGAGATTATTTTGGAGGATTTATCTACGCCGGCATCCTGCGCATCTTCTTTGTGCAACAAGCTACATTTTGCGTCAACTCCCTTGCTCATTGGTTGGGCGATCAGCCATTCGACGACAGGAACTCCCCCCGTGACCATGTCATCACTGCTCTAGTCACATTGGGAGAAGTGAGTTCTGACCCCCTTGCGTTTAATTGAGTGAATGCTGATCAATTATGTAGGGATATCATAACTTTCATCACGAATTTCCTTCAGATTACCGCAATGCAATTGAATGGCATCAGTACGATCCCACAAAGTGGTCGATTTGGATTTGGAAGCAGCTTGGCCTTGCATACGACTTGAAGCAATTCAAGTCAAATGAAATTGAGAAAGGACGAGTCCAACAGCAACAAAAGAAGCTCGATCAGAAACGTGCGAAACTCGACTGGGGAGTTCCACTCGAATCTCTCCACGTCATGGAATGGGACGAGTTCCAAGACCAAGCCAAGAACGGCCGGGGTCTTATCGCTGTTGCTGGTGTCGTTCACGATGTAACCAACTTCATCAAAGAACATCCCGGAGGCAAAGCAATGATTCAATCTGCCATCGGCAAAGACGCGACCGCCATGTTCAACGGAGGTGTATACATGCACTCCAACGCTGCCCACAACCTACTCTCTACCATGAGGGTTGGTGTCATCCGGGGTGGCTGTGAGGTGGAGATCTGGAAGCGTGCACAGAGGGAGAACAAAGACGTTCAATTCGATAAGGACGGCCAAGGACAGAAGATCATTCGTGCTGGCAACCAGGTCACCAAGATTGCGGAACCTGTTGCTACTGCTGGTGCAGCTTGATCCATTGCTTGACTAATTGACGCCGGAACACACAACCAAAGCTACGATGTTCATGACCAATAACTTTACATATAATGGCGGACTCCTTCCACAAGGCGCTTGGGAATTGAGGTTTGGTGGATTGATTGCAGATAGACTGGTGCTCGACCGCATTCGATTCTACAGATGGATCGAGAGCTATCACCACAGATGAGATGAGTTGTTTTGCTGTACATAGATGAGCCTGGGCGAAGCTGTTGTGCTGTGGCCGGTCACATAGATTACTTGCTTCCGGTTATTTGGGACGCTAAATATTAATGGTTGGAATTGCACCATGACTTTGTCGCTCATCACATGTGATCATGGTTAGTAGCTTGGTACTTCGGTAACGTATTGTCAGCACAGGGGTTCCACCAATATGTCTGCATGGAGTGTGGACTCCAAAGCCTGCCACCAGACCAAGATCGTAAAGAGTATTGTACTTGTTAACCGCAATTGATTCATGCTAGAAATGTTAAGGAGCAGGTAGGACGAAAAGCTCCATCTTTTATAATCCACCCGCATTTTCCAAACACAATCTTAAACTCCTCTCGAACCTCTCCTTATCTAGCCCCCTTCCTATCAGCACCATTTTTCCCTCTTGCTGCTTTTTGCTTTCTCTATCCCCATCCTGGGCGGCGTGGTTGTTGTTGGGGAGATCTACGATCTCGAAGACGTCACGGACGCCTTGGATCATTTTTTGGGTGTTGGTTGTTGTTGTGAGGAGGGCTTTTAGGCGGTGGATTTGAAGAGTGGGGTTGGT
>JAABUK010008609.1_pt1 | contig 14229 bp, 12 predicted proteins | sample 5559141 | NCBI WGS metagenome assembly JAABUK01 (sample SAMN10711869, study PRJNA513367) | rock metagenome | isolation source: Antarctica rocks | place: Antarctica: Victoria Land, Pudding Butte nord | collected 2016-01-03
GTAACAAATATGGGATGATGCTAGACCCAGCACTGTTTTCCATGCCGATGAGTATATTGCTTGAATGCCAGATGTACATGCACTGAAATGAAACTCAAGTGATGCTTGATATTGATACTTTGCATTGATACTTTGCATGGGCTTGTCCAGAAAGACGCACATGTCCGCCGCACCTGTGCAGGCGTGCATCCTTCATATACAAGCAGCAGATCACCCCTTAGCCGCAACAAATGGTGATGCTTGCCATCTGTTAGATCCAGATCTAGTGGAAGCTGGCACATTGCATGCGCAGCCAGCAGGCAGCATACGACCTGGCCTCGACCTTCCTTGAATGAGTACTGCCTAAATGCAGCCACTTCAGCCTGCACACAAGAGTCAGAATGCATATCAATGCACAACTATAAGCCCATCGTTGTTAGCCGCCAGAACTGAGTTCATTTCCTCACCTGCAAGACATCTGGGTGGTTCATCCGAAAGGTAGCCTTGTCTGCAGTGGACTGCTTATGCTCAAAACCTATCCGTAGTAGCTTTGCAGCTGATGCTGCTCGTACAGCATAGGGTACCACACCTCCATCCACGCCACCACTGTACCTTTTGTTGCCTATCTCAACATGGTACATTGGGGTCTTATACAGATCAAGGACTTTGTACCCACTGCGGCCCATGCGCACGCCACATGCTTGCAGCTTTTTATGGTGATACTCAACAAAGCTAGGTGTTCCAGCATCCTCATCCACAAACTGAGAGAAGTCAAATGTATCTATATCACTCACACATGCAACGTCACAGTGTGCTTAATGCCATGAGATGCACATGTTGTTGCAAGCCAAGTCTGGATGCCTTTCTCCTCGCCATATGGTCTCAGACCTGCTGGTGTTTCGAAGGGAGTTTCTTCAAAGCCATCTGCCTCTGTCAGATGCAAGTCTTCTAGTAGTTGATTTGCCGCTGCCCCTGACACTGATGAGAAGGCGATACTCTTTGCTTCTGTATTGCTCGCCGCAAATTCTGCATTTAACATTGCATAATAAAGGGTCAAACAGCTGATGGGACTGCAGGTATATGAGGACGGCGAAATGGTAGTCCATGTTGCACCTACCGGATCTTAGCAGCTGCATTTCGTCACGAAGATCTCGAAGTGTGATTGGCTGCCCATCTCCTATACCATGTGCAACTGCTCAGTTAGAATGTTAGCAGCAGCTCTCAAATGTCACAACACCCTTAAAATCTCAAAACAGAAACACTATAGTGCATACACCCTTAGAGAATGATTAGTCCAGACAAACCTGCATGCCAAAACCCTGTGTGCTGCACAGTAAGTGGCATGTGTGTCAATGAGATGCAGTGCAGACAAACATTTTGCAAGCAAACTAGCCATGAAGGACACACAGGCGAATAGTATGCTCAGGAAATTTGTAAGGATACTGGTAATTCAGTGGTCACCTCAAGTGGATCTAGCATCACATGTGAGCAGTGCCATGCAGGCCTTTTGAAGCCTTACACTCGGCTTGCAAGTAAATGAGGCCATTCTAGTCAGATAGACCTTGCTGCTATTCCCGTCCAGATACACAGACATAATGACATCAGAAGTAAGGTCAAGACACAGGCAAGATGGGCACAGAACATTTACCTGCTAGCGGCCAGATATATGCAAAAGGAAAATGCATGTACAGGCTAGTGTACATGTTTATGAGTACATCAAAGTTGACAACAAACCAGGCGAGCTTGAGTACATGCAATTATGCAATATAAACAATAGTGAGGGCCCTTCCAAGAGCATTGAACTGCTGAACATGCATGCTATGTCTGCAAGCATGTTATTATACGCTTGCCAAGCTGCCATGTAAGAGCACAAAGTAAACCAATTGCTGCTCAACAGAAGCTGATCAGTGGTGAGCTCCACCATGTTTGCAACAGGTTACATTGCAGACCAGATGTATGCCACAAAGTTTGAAATCTACTGTTGAGTGTCACAACTGTACACTCACAGCCTGCAAATCAGACTAGCATGCTCAGAGATGATTGCTGTGTCAGTGCGGATTTTGACTAGCACCTCATCCCCAAGCTTCAAAGCCACAGGTCCCAATGTTTTGGACATGCCTGCAAAAATGACAACCTAGCATCATGACAATGCTGCTGCTTTACATTATGGCAGTATGACTGCAGGTGTTTTTAAACAACAGTCATTGCAGTGCTCATGCATTGGAGATGCAGTCATACATTGCTTTAATGCATGCAACCAAGTTTGATGATGTTTGTGCTGGGAATACTTGCTATCAAGCTGCTGCCAGCACAGCAGCATGGCATCCAGGCCTTTCTCTACAGCGTCTGCCACAGCCTGTTCAACCTGTTGTCTTTTACATACAGGCACCAGATCAAGAGCTTCCAAAATCATGTGCATCCTCCCGGTCAGCTTGATCAGCAGGATCAAGTTGTGGTTGCAAGCAAGCAGAAAAGGAGGGGGAGCAGCTCTTGACAACCAAGCAAAGCAGCCAAAGAGGGCAATCTGCAGACTAGCTATATCTAAACACAAGCAAGACATAAATTTGCTGCAGGGATTTAGCGGTGTGCGCAGCTTACTGTTTGTGAATGTTTTTGCAAATAGCCCGTTTGAAGCTGCCAAATTGTGAGTTTTGCAACATAGCAAGGAAATCAATTTGTGTAGAAATACATATTTTGCATGCAAATTTGAAATGATGCAATTTTGAAATTGAACAATTTGCTGTTTGCTCAATTGCAGTATTCCTGGCAGAGAGTTGAGGGTTATCAAGCAGATACCACTTGAAACCTTTCTCTTTTCAATGCAGACATGTCGGCCATTGATCCAACCATTGCAGCGGTACTGCAAGCCAGCCACCTCAACGAAGAGACAAAGCGAGTTTACGCTAAGAACTTGTCAATGATACATGCAGCTGCTGGGCATCATCCAGTGCTGCTGGTGCTCACCAAACACCCAGAAAAGGTCATTGAGTACATCACCAGGAAATACAGTGAGGTGGCAAGCCAGAAGACAATGCTTGTGAGCATAATGGCTGTGTACAGGCTTCTGGACCTCAAAACCAAGGCTCAGTCAAGCTATGCCCTGTACCTAGACTACTTTGATGAGCTGGATGCAATACTGAGAGAGCGCAGCAAGACCAACCTTCCAAGCAAGCGCCAAGCGGAGGGCTTAGTGACGCATGCTGAGCTGCAGCAGGTGAGAAGGGGCCTTCCAGCAGGCTCCAAGGAACGCCTGCTGCTGAGCTTCTACGGAGGTTGCATCCCGCCTGTAAGGAATGACTTGCATTCAGCGTTCGTTCACAGGCTGACGTGCAAAGACGGTGAAGCTCAGGACGCAGTCATGAACAGCATTACTCCAAACTGTATCTTACTGCCCTATGACAACAAGAAGGAGGGGGTGCTGATACTTCGTGAGTTCAAGACACAAGACAAAGCCAACCCAAAGCTGTACAACAGAAGACTGGGAGCAGAGCTGTCAAACGAGTTACGACTTAGCATGCAACAGCGTCCAAGAGACTTCCTCTTCACGGAGGCAAGGGGAAGCAAGCCATACACACATGGTGGCTTTCAGCAGTTTGCTTCTCGCACTTTGAAGGCTCTCTTTGGTAGACCATGCACCTTGACCTTGCTCAGACACTCATACGTCTCTCACATGCTTGCACGCGGCCAACTGAGCATCAAAGACAGGGAAGAACTGGCTCAAGACATGTGTCACAGCATCAACACTCAGGCACAGTACCAGTTCATTGTTCCCAAACACACTGTGGCTGCAAAGTTGTAAAGGCAGAGAGTTGGCAGAGCAACAGGAACCAGCGGCATCCAGTCAGGTGTTGCAGGATTGGTTCCAATGCAATTTTAATGCCAATTAAATTTGAAAATACAAAAAAATGTATGAATTAATTTTTATTAGAGTATGCAAAATTAATAATCAAACAAACAAAATTAATTCAACTAAGATTTGAAAATACAAAAACAAAATGACATGGATCATGGACTTATCAAGGATCATGCAGTTTGCTATATAAAACACTGGAAAACCATATAGGGACACGATCCATAGAGCTGGCAACAAGCGCATCTAGGACACACACAGACGCGAGCTGACTGCCTGCTGACTACCTACAGCGCTCTGCAACCATCTCAAGAGTCCTTTACTACCTGGGAGACCACCTGACTACCTCAAGGCATTCTGACAGCAACTCAAGACTTCCTGACTACCCCAACGTAGTGACGCTGTCTCTGGACACCTGCTACTTCTCAAGACTGTCTGACGACTTCCGAAACTCAGACAGATCTATCGGCCTCCTGACTAATCTCCAAAAGCTTCTGACAGGCTACTGAGACCTTGTGAATTCCTCTCAAGAGCTCTGACAACACCTCAAACCCTGTTGGCTGCCTCTCAGGACAACAACAAGGTTGGTCCATGCCCAGTCTGATGAGGGAGATTATTCATTTCAACAGGTGAAGTTGAGCTATGTTCAGGACACACAATCTTGATGAGCGTTGTGGCTTGCAGGCGCTCACCTGTTGCAAACAACGCCCCCTTCCAAGGAGCTGCTCAACAGTCCAACACCCTTGCAGCTGCTCTGTCCCGTAGCTGACTGTCAGCACCTGCTTGCCAAGCAGGCACCACCGTCCGCTTGCAGCTGCTCCCAGCTGGCTGCAAAGGATGGCACAGTGTGAAGAGGTGCAGAAGCTGTTTGCTGTATCAGCACGATACCATGGGCCAAACAGCGGCCAAGTGTCAGCTGATGCTGATATGACTGAGGAGAAAATTCATGAAGCAATACTCAGAAAAGAGTACACAGATAACAAAGCAAGCACACGCAAGGGTGACAACACGAGACTCAAGCGCTGGTACGTTCACTGCCAAGAGAAGGGCTTCTCGGATCTGCACCCTTACCCTGCCACCAGAGTGGCTACATACTTGAATGTGGACTTGGACAGAAACATCAACGCAGGCAACAAAGGCATTGGCAGCAACGTCCAAGATACACTCAACAGCTTGAGGAAGCTGGCCAAGATCCAAGGCTGTCCGGAGTTTGCTGCCGCTGACATCAGCCTGATGACTGCGGTGGTAAACACAGCTCACCGGACAACACAGGCAAAAGCCTTGCAGAAGCCCAATGATCACGACAAGTCAGCTCAAAACAGGCAGACGCTCACCAGTGCAGACATCGAGAAGATCTTTGCTGTCTGTGCTGGGGCTCCTGGTCTGCTGGGCGCCAGGGCTCAGGTCCTGGCTCAGCTTGAATGGCAAACGGGCTTCCGAGGCTGTGAAGCTGTTCATGCGACATACTTTGGCATGCAGCTGCAAACACCAGACCAATTCAGTCATATAGGGCCAGACGCCTTCAAAGTGATCGGCATTGGTATAAATCAGGGCAAGACAAACAAGACTGGCCAGATGCATTGGACAGGTGTTGCCCAGCATGCATGTGCACAGTATGATGCACCAGCATCCCTGGCAGAGCTGCTTTCCTTTTAGATCCATGACAACAATTGCAGATTGCTGGACATGATGCTGGACAGAGACAACTGCTGGGACCAAGTAAAAATCTTTTTTCCTGGTCAAAGTGACAAGAGCCTTGAACAGCGGGTGGGCCAACTGAGGAGCTTACAGCATTCTGTAACAAAGCAAATCCCAGACTGGGACAAGGACAAGCAACTGCAACTGTGGCGAAAGACAGCAGCCAACCAGCTCAATGTTCATGGAGCAGGGCATGGGGCCAGCAAACAGCAACTTGGGATGCACACAGATGTGCTCTTGCGGCACTACACCAGTGCAGACTTGCATGCAGGTGCCAAGCCACAGGCAATCTTGGCTGGCTTCACAAGGGGCGGAGACAGTTGGCGCCAACACCACTACTTGGGCAGGAGCACAGTGCCACTGCCAAGCATGAGTTGGCTTATGCTGTCATTCCTCGGTTGACAGAGGCTCTGCGAGTGCAACATGCACTGCCAAGGCGTGCTCAGGAGACGCTGGAGTGCTTACACTTGTTTGCTGAGGCTTACTGGGCATGTCTGCCAATCAGAGGCCTGCAGTACGGAGACTCCTACCTAGACAGGCAAGTCCCTGGGGTGCAGGAGGTGAGGAAGACAGCTGAGTACCGCCAGTTTGCAGAGCAGGTCATCCAAAAGGAAGCTGACAGCCTGCAGAGGCTTGGTCTGAAGGCCCCTCACTTGGCTCCATGGACGACCAGCACCAGTTGCACTGGCAGTCATACATCTGCAGCAGAGACAGGGACGTCTGGCTCTGCTGAGACAGAATGGCGCCCAGCCAAAAGGCAGCGAACGCAAGCAGAGACAGAGTTACAAGCACAACTTGATGACCTTGAGAGCCAGAACAAACAGGCTGAGCTGAAGCTGAAGATACAGCAGCAGCTTGTGTATCAAAAGGCACTCCAGCTGCAGATGGACAAGCAGACGCAAGCGGCAAGAACGCTGGCTGCATCACAGCAAGTAGCAACGCCAATGGTTTGGAGCCTTACACAGCAGCCTGGCCAAACAACAGCGGCACTCATTGCACCGCCCTTCTTAACCCATGGTGCTCATGCAACGACTGCTGCGGGACTGGTGCCTCTGATGGAGGGTAGCATACAGCCTCCTGTGGAAAGCAACAGGATGTCAGGACAGCCAGCCAAGACAAAGGCACAGCTACACAATCCTGACTTCTTCCAAAGCAAGACAGTAGCTGGGAGATACAGTGAGTGGGCTGATGATGGCGTAGTGAGCAGCATCAAGAGCCGTCTTGTGCCAACGAACAGAGGAATGGGACTTCCTAGGGCAGGCCATACTCGCAGAGCATCAGATAACCTCAGGAGAAAGCGAAACTTGCCTGAAGCGATTGACAAGCTGATAGAAAGGGGCCTGACAAGGCCGGCAGCGCTTGATCGTCTGGTGATACTGGGACCAAACTCCTGGGAAAGAGAGGAAAGACTGTTCAGGACTTTGAATTGGCATTTGAGCGAGAAGTGGAGAGAGCAACAAACCTGTTGAGGCCTGCGACGTGAAATAGCAAGCTTGCTCTACATGCAATACTGGCTGTTACAATTGACAGTAGCGCTGGGGAGCAAGCTGAACCTTCGCCAAGTGACCGGCATTTGATTCAACTGTTGACCTTGCTGTAACTCAGGAATGTTCACCGTGCACTGCAAAGCGCTGGCGCGACTCTGTTGCAAGACAAGGTGACCAGACAGAGCTTGACGGAAGCAAATCTGTTGCGTGAAGCGACACGCGAGGGAAGCTGCTCTTCATTGGTACACTGAGAAGAGTAACGACTTGTCTTGATCAAACAGAAGTGATCAACAGCAGCAGATAAAAATAAACCCTGTACAGTTTGGATCGATTTAGGGCGATTTCTAGGGTTACGGATGCCTGGGCACACCCGACCTGGGACATCATGACGCATGACTACGCCAGCATCGCCAGTGTATCACTGGAGCTCAGAAGGTGAGAAACGATCACGGCAGCGTGGTTTGTCCAAGACTCTGTGCGAGTCCATCATCTCTGACAGCAGTTCTCAAGTGACTTTGGACAACAGCGACCCTCCTAGCGAGCATAAGAGGGTATACCAGCGAAAAAGTCAGAACGGAAAACGGATCCATCGCGTCATTGTGGACCGGAGCACAACTCCTTGGACCATTGTGACTGTGCTTCATACCACAAACTTGAACAAGTATTGGGACAAGGGTGTTGCAAACTGACAGGTATGGTCCAGCAGCGAACGGCTCTTACCAATTCCTGTTGTACTGTTGCAAGTGACAGTCCATGGTGACACTGTAGGGTGGTGTTTGGTCATGGCGTCAGGCATCCTCTGCTCAACAGCTGCAAGAAGTATGCTGTCTACAGTACAGCAATAGACAAAAGCATGAGCCAGCCAAAACCACCTCTGTGGTATGTTATTGTTCTTGACTAGCTTTGCACTGGCTTCCCTTTGGTAAGAACGGCTCTGGTTTGCGTCTGCAGGTCTCCACAATACAGATACTTCTGTGAGACAGACACGTTGAGCGTGTACTTTGTGAAGGCAGTGCCAGGACTGATAGACAACACTGAAGATGCAGTGGACGGTCTGCTTGTGGACTACACTGAGGATCAAAAAATTGTTACCTTCGATGTGAGAATGGCCAGTGTACGCACAAGAGCTCATTTTTGGGACACTGCTACAGACGTGCAGGGTGCCCCACCTCTGTGCTTGCAGACAAAATACAGTGAGGAAGCAGATACCTTCACTGTCAGCTTTGTGGACAGTCCACAGCATTATAAATCTGTTTGCACAGATGATGATCGAATCTCGGTATGGGTCAATGATTCTGCCAAGTGGGAGAGTGTTGTCATTGCACATGCCATGGAGAGTATCGCCAAATGAATCCTGATTTGTACTGCACTCTGCACAACTTGACTATAAGCAGACAAAATTCACTGCCAGTCTCATTTTTGGACCAGTCACAACAAGGCCAGCACAAAGTATGCAGGTGATGCTTTCAATTCTGTGTAAACAAACCTCTGGTTACAATAGGGCATGTTGGTCAAGTACAAGCAGCATATCCATGTGCCAAGCAGTTTTTGCAGATGTTAGCGCTGTGAATTCTGGAACAAACGTTCAAGTATATGTAAAGAAGGATCGATGTCAACATTCTTGCCTGTATTGTTGAGACACAGCACACGACCTAGGACAACCTCTGCCATGAGCTGCAGGCCGGGCAGTACTGCTCCAGTGGAATGTGTTGAACCATTCCTCTCTCAATACAGGCAGCTTCATATGAATGGGGCTGTTGAGATACCTGTACAGTATGTGCAGGCTGTACCTGCACTAGATGTTGAGATACCTGTACAGGATGTGCAGGCTGTACCTGCACTGTTTGCAAGTACAGCCATGAGGAACAGAGCATAATGCATATTTACTGACATCCTGCCCTCTTCCCTGGTCAGCTCACATTGCTTCTGGCCTCTTCTCCACCTGCTGCAGCAGCGCCTTCCTTCCAGGAAACTCATTGACAAACTTTTTGAATTGTAATGGCCACGTTGTCCTCATGTACTGCCATGTGAGAAGCTGACGCGCTTGCATACATTGCTGCTGCCATTTGCAGTCGTCATATGGAGTGTAAGCGGCAGACACAGCGGCCCATCAGCACGGCCTCGATCCCTCTGCACACCCTAGCATTGTGTGTAGCCTCTATCTCTGTCTTGATCACACCTAGTCCGTGACCTCCTTCACTCTCTTGTGAGACTGCATTGCAGATGTGACAGGCAACGAAGCCTTGGGTGGGAATCCATCTCGATCCAGCTCGATGCAGAAGTGGCCTGTGTGTTGCTCGGTGAAATTTACTTGAGGTAGATGGGGGCCGTTGTCTATGTCCCCAGCTTTGACAGCTTGACACCCACCTCGGCAAAACAGGAGATCAGCTAGCTGCTTGGCTTCAATGGACTTTAAGGGTCCGTCCAAAGAAGCTTGCCTCAGGCCAAGCACGCCTGGCAGCACTTCGGCACTTGCCGTGACAGGCTGCAAGGAAGCGGGCATGTGCACCGCGACGGGCAAGGAGTAGCCAGTGCTTCATACCAGGACCCGAGCCGGGGGACAACGCCGAAGAGAACGCCGCAAGCTGGGAACATCTGGGAAAAACCTCGGCCGTGCTTTTGCCTAGTGACATATGAACTCTACCGATTTGCGCAAATCCCGGTCCGTCACAATCGAACGGAATAGCGGCCTTCGCTGCCCACCGCTCCGCCAATTTGCCCCTTTGGTGGTCACGTGACTAGGAATTTCCGGTCAAACCGGCTGGAATCCATACCAGACATGACAGATTGGACTTTTTTGGGGCCCAGTCATGTTTCTTCTAGAACAGCATTGAATGACTTGTATCATTCAAACTTGACGTTATCAGAGTTTTCCCAGTTGTTGTCTGTTGACTCCCCTGTTGAGTCCTAAAGACAAGAAATTGAGGAAGACAAACAGAAACTCTTTGCAACTTGTTAGATATACTGTACAGCATGCTAGGTTTTCTTTGGTACATGTGTAGTTTCTTTGTTTTTGTTTACAAGACTTGGGCCTTTTTTCGGGGCCCAAAACAGCATTGAATGACTTGTTTCATTCAAACTCAGCATTTATCCTGTTACTGTCTGTTGACTCCCCTGTTGAGTCCTAAAGACACAAAATGTAAATTGATTGATTGATTGAATCTGGTCAAAGCGGCTGTAGAGAAATTCCCCCATAAATCTCCCGTCAGCCGCTTTCCAAATTTCGCGGAATGTACAGCCAGCCGCATTTGGCGATTACTCATTGGCTCCTCCCACCGCGCGGAGAGAGCAGTCCGCCGAATCACGGAGCACGCGAATCACGGAATACAAGGTTTGGGCCTGAGCATCCCTGGCCTGGTGGCAATGGCCATGAACTTTATGAACTTCCCGCGTGTCACTTGTAATGTTGCGGGCGCATCTAGAATCACATAGTCAGCAGTACAGGTTCACAGAGGCGACATGACCAGCCGCAGCAGAGCTAAGTCAAGAGATGACATCATGGCTCTCATGCATGTGGCCTACACAGGGAGCGATGCATTGCCATTACAGCAAGACACTGACTTGTAAGCTGCTTGCATGCTGAAACAGATGGGGCCTTCTGTCAATGTAAATACAGATGAAACAGATCAGGTTTGCCCACAGAATGACTGCGCAAGACATCTGGGCACGCAAGTATCATGAACTGTGGGAGAAGCTTGAGAAGAATACAAGAGACTCCTTTTGCACAGCACTGTGGAAGTGGTTGGTACGAATTAATAGAATTCCTGCAGCTGCTGCTCGTGAATCAGAGCAAGGACTGAAGTTGCAAACAGTATGACAACTGCAGGCTTGGTATGACAGAAAGGGGTTTGACACAGTCATTCACCCAATCATAAAGTGTGTCATCTTCCTGGAGGACTTGCTCAGTGACATGGTTGCCAAGAAGTCAAAAGATCCCTTTGGCACAATCAGAGTGGCACGCAAAGCTTTGTCCAAGATCAGGTGACACTTATTACAAACAGCACATGGCTAGGTGACCATCACTACTGATCAGCATGTATCAAACTTTCAGGGAGTTGCAAAGAGGCGTTCCTCCACCATATGGTGAACAATTCAGCAAAGAGACGCTCATCAGATCAGCTAGCAGTAAAGCCCTTGCAGCTACAACAGAAGCCAGAATAGGTATGCAGCGCTGCCTTTTGCAATCCTGCTCTGCCCCAAATAGCTCACCATCTTCTCTGCACAGGTCCCGACAGTGATCCCTTGAGAGATGGCTTTCAAGCAACTAGTCTAGACCAAGATGAGGTTGAGCGAATTCTGGACGCCTGCATAACGCATAGTGATCATTGGAGCGGCTTCAAAGTGGCAAGCATGGTCCTGTTGGGCATTGCAATGGGGTTTAGATGTGTGTATATGTGTACATGTACTGCTGATGGCCGTGCTAGAAGTCAACTCATCACGTTATGTTGGTACATTCCATTTATCTGGTGACAGGCGATGACCTTATGGATGCAAAACCAAGTCTGCTCGCACTAACGCCACTGGTGAGAAGCACGCCTGCGCCAATGCAGCCCATCACCTGGTGGAATACGAACCACGCACACACATACTGCTGCACATCAGGCTTATCAAAGCACAGCAAGTCACGGTCTCAGTGCAAAGTTGCTGCAAGGTTTGCATGTACTGAGCAGATTTGTACAAACGTCTAACAAGCATACCTGTTGTTTCTTGCAGCTCACTTCCGCACCGGGAAAGTCAACAGCTTTGGCTGGCTGAGGTACAGTGGCTTTGTGAGACACAAAGAGCCACATCTGGATGCAGCTGGGGCTCTGGCTGATTTGCTGGTGTTCACCCTCAACCTCACAGGCTTGGACATCCTGCAGAAGATAGAGTCTCAGGACACCACATGGTAATCTATGCAGGCAGAATTGCTGCAAAAGTTTTTGCATGTGAGCCAGGGAAAGTGGCTGACATGCACACTCCTGCTATCCTAGATTGTCCATTTGCAGGTGGCAGTACAGACTGCTGTTCCGCGACCTCTATTCTGCTGACAAGAAGCAGGACCGCAACTCCCTTGCAAAGCCTCTGCAAAGCATTCTCCAAGAGGTTACAGGAAGCCCTGTGGTCAAGACAAAGGTGCTTCACTTGTTTAGGTATCTGCTTTCTAAACCCAGTCATCTCATGTTCAGCTCAAGAAGATGAAGAGGTTGTGCTTACTGCAGAGACAGTGGAGTCATATTGCTGGGGGGGGGTGCTGGCAGTGAGCTGCTCAGCATATGGGGTAGGCTCACAACCCCTCATCAATGCCCGCAGGTGCATTGATGAGCTTGTGACATTCCAGCACTTTGGCAAGCTATGACAACATTTTCAGCTTTCTTGTGGTTGTTGAGCTTTGTGCACAAGCTCAAGAGCGTTCTGTCATGTGAGTACTGTAGGAAGACTATGAGACCTGTCTTTCTCTCTCTCTCTTTTGTAACATGTGTCCCTTCTTTACAATTAGGTATAGCCATTCATTGCAGATCTGTATTTTATAGCATTACTGTCTGACAGGGAACGTTTCAGGCACGTTGTAACATCTGGGCACTATCTACAAGGTTCCAATTGATAGATCTGTATGTACAATGCATAGCTTTGATGCTGATGCCGCAATGATTTGCCATCTCCCTTGTTATTACATACACAACATGCAGTGGAAACAGTACTTAAACATGAGTCTCACCCTCCTCATACATTCACTATGCACACACTTTTGCCATCGTTTGTCTCTGATCCCATGCAGCTTTTGGTAGTCCAGGCTCTTTTAACCAAGTCTAATTAACACCAAGGGAGGAGTCAGATGTTTTACTCAAACATGCATGTCACTTCTGTGACCATTTTTGGTCACAACCAAGCTTGAGCACACTTATGACGGGACCAGGTAGTCCAATGATTAGCTTGAGTCTGGTATTCAAATATACCGTAGTGTTACCTGTGAATTGTCAATGTTGTCCTGAGACACGGAATGTTTCATGATGAAAGCTGCTGAGATACTTGACTAAAACTTGGAAGTCAGACCCATAAGCTAAACTTTTACACAACTTAAAGATTCTAAGCAGATCCAGTGACTTTGTATGAATATTGGCAGCCTCAACAGCACCTCTTGGGTGCAGGCACTCTGAGGTGCACAGAGTGCTGCTGCCACCACTCCCCTCAACCAATCAATCGCCCCCACACTATTACAACACTTGTGTATGCTGCATCACATACTTGCATAGCGTACCCCTCTACGTGTCACACACTTGCATGAGACATAATGCCCATGTCAGTCTAGTAGCGTTTGCCATAATGCAGGTGCACTGAACATGCACATGCTTCAAGACACGTACTTGATCGCAGCCGGCTACCACTAGTCACAACATTACACATGTATGCAGATCTGCTGCTCTTTGCGATGCAGTAAAATTGTTGATGACCTGGCTGCCTTTCTCTTTCTGAAGGCCTTGTCAGTGGTCAATTGACATACATGGCAAGAAACAGTTGCTAGTACTAGTGCTGCCATGTGACATGAGCGCTTTGACAGCCAGCTTGTGCCAATGCAAAAGGCCTGCGTGTCATCTGGCAAGCAAAAGGATGTGATACACACAGGCTAGACACACCCAACTCCAACAATAGCAATATCTATGGCAGAGCAGGTGTCCCCCTTGGCTGTTGCATTGTTCTGGCAGCAACCCCCTTGAGAACTTGGGTTACCCCCGGCCAATGCTCCCCAAATTTGCTGAATGATGCACAGCGTGGTCTGTCGTGCCCTCTCTCACTGCCATGGCCAGGGCTTTGTCCTCCATCAGAATGATGGCTTGCATCTTCATGCATGCTTTCTTCCTGAGCATTACAAGCCATTCTGCAGCATCACAGAAGCTGTTGAGACGTGACACACAAGACGCAAGCAAATGTGTAGCATTGCAGACACTTGTCTAAAGGTGCCGAGCTTGATCAGAACTCCAAGCATGGCAAGCCAAGCGCATGTGTGCATTGCACACCATCATGAGTTCACATGGGTAAGGTCAGATTAACCTCTATATTATATGTATTTTGTGGCTGTGGAGCTGACAATAGTATTGGCTGATCTGAAAAACATTTCCAACAGATTTTAGCCAGAGCTAGATGCATGGGGTGTGAGCAGCAGATGCAAGGTCAACGCATTACACACTACATAAGTATCAAGCAGTCATGACAGCTAATGCTACTACATTAGAGCAG
>JAABUK010008610.1_pt1 | contig 14229 bp, 14 predicted proteins | sample 5559141 | NCBI WGS metagenome assembly JAABUK01 (sample SAMN10711869, study PRJNA513367) | rock metagenome | isolation source: Antarctica rocks | place: Antarctica: Victoria Land, Pudding Butte nord | collected 2016-01-03
CAGTACGTGGCTGTTTTGGACGGACACAGGAGCATCTCCAATTGCCCATCGTGTGATGCCAGCGAGAAATTCCCGGAAGCCGTCGTAATTCATTAGTGTGGGACTTGGTCCTAGGCCAACTCGCCCAATTTCGATACTGGGATTGCCAGCAATACCAGTCACAAGTTCCGTTGCTTTGATTTTACCGGCTTTGGCTCGCTTTTCGGTCTCTTCCCGCAGCATCTGCATTCGCTGTTCCCGCTCATATAAGATACCGTAGAAACGATCGTAGAGGAAGCCTAGATCGTCTACGTTTAGACGCTTACTATCTGGACCGAGATTTCGTATTGAGGTTCTCTTTGCAAAGCTTTCGATATTGTCAAGGACTGCATCTTTGTGCTTTTCCCGTTGCTCTGATATCGCGGCATGAGTGATTCCAGAAAATTCCTTGAAAGCCACGACCATTAATTCTTGAAACTTCGTAACAGCACGTAGCTTTTCGTTTTCGGATCTCGGATGTGCGGATTCGTCCAAACGCGAGAAATAGGTCTTGAGTATGGATATAAATGTACCGTCATCAGTGATGTCGAGAAGCTCTTCGCCGTTGATACGTAAAATGGCAAGACCGACTTGGAAAAGTACCTTTGGCCCTTCCAGAAAGAAGACATCAAGGACTCGAAAAGCGAATACGAGCGGCATGGAGTTAATGTACAATGAAAGGAACCAAGGAAGGGAGACTACAGACAATTGAACATCTGATTTTACTAGATGATCCCATAGTATTGGCATAGTCTTCTCGACTAGTGATTCAAAAACACGCTGATCCAGAAGAGTCCCGTACATGGTCGTGGAGTAGTAGCCAGGCAAGAGTCGGTCGCATAAGACTGATAGAAGGAAAAAGGCTTGTGACTCTGACATGTATCTTAGATAGTTAGCATTGACTTTGCAGTGTCTAGGGACTGGGAAGAGACCTACATAAGAAGTGCTGCAACGACAATATTCATTGCTTGACAATAGCCCACCTCTTCATTGGTCCAGCTATAAGCTGTGAGGACTCGTCGCAATCGTCCAATGCCCTCTTCACTTTGAAATCCAGGATACTCGGGCAAACTTCGATTAAGGTCCTTCTCAATCTCATCAATCGCTAACGACTCACGACCGGAAAATTTCGCAAGTGTATCCGTGAACAGCTTCGGTTTTTGTAGCCGAATGAATAGGGAGCCTGACGTCAGCTCCCAGATCTCACCCCGAAGACGGTTCGGAAGCCCAACTCGGATGAGCTTGTGAAAAGTAGGCTGCCGAATGAGAGTAACATTCCGACCATTCTCTGCCACTCATTAGCTGGCACTGTATCCGCCCTTTCGCTCGGCTAACCTCTCAGGTATTCCCCCCATAACCTCATCTTGCTGCGATCCCGTAGCTTTTTGGGGTCGCCAGGATATCTGAAGACCGTACCAAGACCCGCATCTGGCGGGTCTTTAACTCCGCTGAGAGCCTTGGCCTCATCCCTGGCCTCCTTGTTGTTACCAGAAAGCAGATATTCGGAGTAGCACTCGCCAACAACGGCTTTTAAGTTTTCAACCTCCCTGACACCGTCTCTCAATCCCCTTTTTAAGCTATCGCAGAATCTTTCACACGCCTGGCGACTGCCGGCGAGCTGGACTCGAAAGCGTTGAGCATCGGGATGGCTTCCTTGCTGACGGGCGAAGCCGTTCCATGTCGTGATTGCTAGGGCGAATAAGCCAGTCTCAGAGTATAGTCTCTCAACGCGCCTGACAGCACATAGCGGCAGTGTAAAGCCATTTCCAGCAGGCCCTGCTCCATGAGTTTGGCCAGTGAATACACTGGACGCCTGGATGCTTGCGCCTGCATGGAAACTTGTAGGCTGAGTCGAAAAGCAGAGGAAGCTTTCGCTCATATGCAATTTGCCAACGTATATGTTTCCCCATTCGGACGCCTTCTGCCTTTGGCCACCGCTCTGCGTAGTGGAGAGCGAGCCATGTAGGACAGATAATGATAGCTCGGCGGTGATCTCGTGAGTTGGTGTCTGGGAATCGGGCAAGCGGAATTGAAGTCGGAAGAGGGTGGCTTTGGAAGGATTTTTGTCAGACGGCCTTACTGGTGGAGAGTTTGGGTCAATTAGGGATTGGGCCTTTTGGACAAGGGAGTTGAGGGAGAACATGCTTGAGCCATATAGAGTGGATGGCACGACGGGTGCGTGCGTATCGAGACTTGGGACTCAGTAGACTTTGTATTTATCCTGACAGCAGTCTTCTATAAGAATGGATAGCATGGGTGAAGTTATCGTATACCAATAGTTGCATTGCTTACATACGGTGATGTGGGCTGCGACTGCTTAGGTACTCTGTACCTCCGCATATCTTTGCTACGTACCTTAGAGTACCACGTTCCGAGAGCACTGAAGTGCGAGGCTCTCTCTATATATGTCTGACAGGGGCAGGCCCTGTTGCGGCGAGTCTCTGGATTAGCCGCCGGAAGGCTACCTACAGACGAATCACAACCGCACACCAACACACAGTAGACAGGTACTCTCTAGACTACTACCTGATAAACCCATTACAGTGTTAAGATCACCCGAATCTTGGCTTCTTTCTCGATGTACCAGCCTGTCTACTAAACCGATCATGTATCTGAACTGGTGTTTATTTCCTAAAACTTTTAGAGAACGCGCCTTTTCTCTCAGCTCTTGCCGATACTCAAGTCATGCTGCCACAAGAAATGATGCTATTAGTTTTTAAATCACTTCGTTCTGACCTCACTTCTATAATGCTTTCGCTCTAGTGTTGGGTAGGGCTGACTGTCATTAAGAGTTTGAAAATGGGGGACCGAAGCATCCGACGGGGATGAGGCAGAATTCTCTAGCTACACCTTCGCTGTTCTTGACTGATATCTAATTTATGTACCTTGGCGAGTTTCGTGGGTCTATCTCGGTTGAAAGATTATGAGCTCGCTGTCTGGTTGGGGTGATCGAATGTTACCTGACCCGATCTTCATTTTCCTTCCTCTCACTCTAGAAAGTACTTAGGATTGTGATCTTGTATCATGGATAGAGCTTCTCTATTACAAGGGCTGTTATACTATTCTCAATGAACACGCTTATTCCCATAAACATCTATTGTGGTGCCATGAGTGGCTTTGTTGACCAATAGGCCGCTTCCGGCACTTCAAGTGAATTGTAGGTGATATCAATTGTCGACACCAGTCACTCATGTTGTTTTTATTCACATGCTAACACATTTGCATCTTAACACATTTGTCTCATCGCAACTTCGCCATAATAAAGATCACAACATATAAACCTTCAACATCTTACCAACCAGCTACAAACCTGCTCTTTGTGCCAACCAGCTACAGCATACATACCTACTACCATTCAAAGATCAGCTACTTCTACATACCTACTACCATTCAAAGATCAGCTACTTCTACATACCTACTACCATCCAAAGATCAGCTACTTCTACATACCAGCTACTTTCTACATAGCTACTACCTTGCGCAAACACCATCTTTCATTACATCATCTATAGTCAAACATGACGGGCAAGAAGTCGAAGAAGAGTGCGGAAAAGAGTGGCTCGAAGCCAAACAAGGGTAATTCCACTCAGACGAATGGTAGTACGTCCCAGCCAATTCAGAGTACCTCACCGCTAACCAATCGTTAGTGCCAGAGCAGCAGTCAGCCACACCGACTTTCAAGTTCGATATGCCAGCTTCTGTGAAGCCTATAGTTTTCGGTGAAACTCTTGCAATCAAATCCGTGGACTTTGATTTCGAAAAAGACGAAGCTCCAGCTCTCAAATTTCCTCGTCCAATGCGTTCAATTAGGGGTAGGCCTTCTGTGAATGTATATCCAATCTCGACCAAGAGACGCCCGGATGGTGCTATACTCTTGGACATGGATACTATTCAACAAGATTCTGCCAGATCTGTTTCCACTAGGTTGTTCACTGGCCTGGATGGTAAACTCTTGACAGAGACATGGACTCATGTGACTACTAAAGCGTTTACTGGCATGGTTCCTAGTTGGGCACCTAGCATTGAAGATCCAGGCTTTGCCGAGTTCGCCGACTTCTACTTGGTTCCTGACATTAAATCCGAGCACGTACAGTCGACCAAGCCTGCGGCACCTGTTGAGCAAAAAGGCGGCGACTTCTCCAACAAGAGTATGCGTGATAGTGTGAAGAAGTGCACTAAGCAGCTCGAGGATTGTGAGAAAGGATACAAAAAGCAGCTTGAAGATATGGAGAAGTCGTATAAGAAGCAGCTGACTATCCTCCACGATACAATTGCTACGAACAACGAAGCACATAGCGAGGAATTGAGCAACAATGCCCAAAAGTACAAGATCGGGATGGCGGGTCTGGAGATTCAAGCAACGGAGGCGCAAGACACGCTTACCCGCCTTCAAGAACACGACACCGAGCAGAGAGAGTACATCCAGAAGCAAGCTCGTCATCTAAGACATGGCCACGACGTGCTCACGAACGCACAGGCGTCAATTGCCGAATCGCAAAAAACCGTTGGGAAGCAGGAGACAGAACTGGTCAAAGCAAAGGATCTACTGAGGGCAACTTATCGAAACCTCCAGGATAGTCAGCTTGAGGCCGCGAGCGAGAAGGCGGCAGTTGAAACAGCTACAAGTAGCTTAAAAGAAGAGAAATTGGCCCGGACGAAGGCCGAGGCGGAGGCGGCTGCCTTGAGAGAGAAGTACGAGGAGTTGAGATCCAGCGATCTCAACCAACTTCTCGAGGCAGCCAACCAAAGCTTGGAGAAGTCCACAGCGGAGGTGGCAAACTTGACGCTGTATAGGGACAATTACAAGCGTCAGTGGAGGAAGGTGGAAGTGGAGATGAAGAAGGTTCGAGTGGAGAACGCCGACCTAGCGGCGGAGTTGGAGGGTTCGAAGCAGGAGTTCCAAGAACTCCGGCAGAATTGCCTTCACGAAATTCGCCGCCTCGAGAAAGAGCTGGCAGTGGCCCGAACCAAGGCCATTGACCAGGCCAACGAGATCTCGGAGGCCGATAGTGGACCGCCGTCTCCTGCATTTGGTCCACAGCCACAAACCCCCGCCCCGGCCCTGCAAGTCTCGCAGGGCACCCAGACACAACCACCGCCGCCCGCCCCGCAAGCCTCGCAGGAGACACAGACCGATGACCTGGGGGCCAAGCAGGTCTTGGCCCTCAGCGAGGTCCAAGAAATCTCGGTGGAGCCCACCACCATGGCCGCCGCACCGGAGCGCGACCAGGACAAGAGCGGAGCTGGGGGTGTCCCGGGCATGGTGCCCATCATCGTCATCTTCATCATCATAATGATGATGTTGATGATGATGATGGGTCACCGTGACCCGTGGACGGTGTGTGTGACGTCGTGGAGGACGGGGATGGGATGCGGACGAAGCGTCCCCGAGTGGCTCTGGGAAGACCCCTTCCTAGAGCTCTCGGGGGGCTTGTTCGGCTAGGTGTGGGGAGGTGGTTGTTCGTGTCGTGTGTTTCCCTGTTGTTCCCCCCCTGCCCCCCCCCCCCAAGCACCATCCCCCTCACCCTTTGGAATTTCGAGCGTCTATGTAACACCATCTCGCCCCTGTACCGTTCTGTTTTTCTATTTTTGATGTTCAGCTTCCCCCCCTTCCCCCTGCACCAGCCCGGTCGTCTTTTGGAGTTCCGAGCGTCTTTGTAGCACCATTTCGCCCCTGTACTGTTTTTCTTTTCTTGTGGGATATGTTTCCGGGGTTCTGTAGATAGTAGAAAAACACAAAAACATTTGGAAAAACAGAACAACGTTCCACTTCGATGCCTACGTGATTCACTGATGTAAAAGGAAAATGAGGAGGCTAAGGAGGAAGTCGGATCGCAAATACAGCTCATATTACGATGGTGGTTCGATCGAGTGTGGTCTAAAGGGGTAAAAAGTAAGCTACATCACTGCTGGAAAGGTTAGAGGGTAGGCTTGAAGGGTAAAAAGCAGGTCAAAACTATTAGCTGTGGACGTATAGCAATGATCCTTTCGAATCAAGATTGCATTTACTAGCGTACCTATGAGTATACATAATACGAGTGAGCTGTAGTTTTGGTACCAGTCTTTGAGGTCTGACTATTAAATACTGCACATACATATTCCCTTGACGTACCGGAGCATAAACGACACACCCGGATTCAAGATTTTAGGCATGTCCATCCTCCCAAAGATCTATCGTACCACATGGCAGAACTAACCCAAGAACCAGGGTCGTCTTGCGGCTACGAGACCCTGCCCTCGAAAGTCGGGCGTACAACAACTACCGTTGATTTTCACCCTCCATAGACTCCGATTTACAAACTGGGAAGCAATGACGCGTTACAGAGGCTCTAAGATGCTGAACCGAGGGTAAAGAGTACGTTCCGGTTGAAAGCATACTCTTTTGGTCCAGAAATATAATGGCTGGAGTCGGAACACTTTTGGTAGGCAACTGCGAGACCGGACAAGGCAGCCATGGACCCTTCAACGATCAAAATGTGTTATGGGTCAAGGTGAGAACCATTAGAGTTAATAGTACGTCCAGGAGCAATGCATCATTAGGGAACGACATTGTTAAGATGGGTTGAAGAAATACACTGCGCACGGGGCGGGCCTCTCCATTATCATTCAGTTGCTACATACGCCTTGCATTCAATGACATCTCGCCCTCTCTTCCGAGATGCGAAAAGGGACCGGCAGAGATCGGGATGTTGAAGGCGTCCAATGCTGCTAGCGAACCCCACATAACGCTCACCGCTCTTGCACACACAAACTCAATGCTCTGTGATGGGACAATGGCTTTATGCTTCTTATTACGCTTCACTAGAGAAGAGATCCTTTCCATATATGTCCTTTATACCCTGTTGTCCGTCTCCGGGAAGCTCCGATTTGAAGAAGTACTCTTGAACTCGAAACTCCGTCCTTGGACTTTCAGCAGATATTGAATCACTTGAAATCGCTACAACGATGACATCTTTACTGTTCCTGACGTCATCGCTCGAATCCGCCCAGTGTATTGGCTCTGTTTTTGATATCCACGGTATTGACTCGACTACGTGGCATTTCCTTTCATTATATTTGAAGCTCACAAGGCGCAATTGCAACATCACCCTGCCAACGGACATGAAAGACAGACAGTGCAACTCTTTTGGTGCGCTTATAGTCGGCTCAGAGACGAAGGCTTCATGGTTGACCCTTGAGGCGTATTGCCCTTCCCGCACCGGCTTCACAATTTCATTATCTAGGTCACACGTACTGGCTAGTACGCCAAAACCCTCTCATCACCATGATGTAAGTCTCTGGTTCTCACCAATGGACACCTTTAGTCTTCCATTGTGGTCACCTGTGCGGAGGTACGCCTCCGAGCAGGGCAATGATGAAGCTATCACCAGAGCAAAGAGTAGGGCAATTTAGATAATGTGTTGGTTTGAGAGTCAATCGTACAGCAATTAGTCTCTATATATTTCTCATCATCACCTCTGTTTCTCTGTACCCTTCGTCCGGAATAACGTTCTACTACCGCCATTCAAATACTCAATTGATCAGACCGTCTACCAGACTATCAGTCTTGACCTTAATCCTTCTCCTCTTCTGTCCGATACAGTTCGACCTACACCTTCTGCTACTGCTGAAGTCTGGTTGTCTGTATGGTTCGTTGCTTATCCTCTTTTTGCCAACCGAGTTGTCTCATCTCTATCAACGGCCCTATACTTTCTCTCAAGCAGCACCGTTCTGCCCCTAGTCTTTAACGTTTACTCGACTCTACTCTGCTTCAATTTTAAGCTTAGCCCTTCTATCTGCTACAATTCTTATCTCGAACCATCTCACACTACAACTGAGACCCATACACCAACATCCACCAAATCTTCGCCCCTATCTCCAGCTCTTACCACCCCAGACATCCACTCTTCAACCCAGCACCTCCCCATTATTATAGCGAATCTCGTATCCCTCGACATGGCCGACGTCTGGAACTGCTGTCAGTGCAAAGCCCCTAACCTCACCGCCAACTCCCCCGAGCGCTGCCCAGTTTGCACCCACATCCGCTGTTCCAACTGCAAAACTGGCCGTCCCACCTTTTCCACCCCCTCCCATCCAAACTCCTACCACAATGCCTCACCCGCCAACCAATCCTACCACTACAGCCCTACCCAGCACACCTCCCCATCCATGGCCACTGCATCTCGCACCCCGCGCTACTACACCACCACCTACCCATCCTCCACCTCCTCCCCCTACCCGTCCACTGCTACTCCACACTACTATCCAAGCGCCTCAGGCGATTATGCTTCTGCTCGCCCAAGCATGCGTGGGTGGTGGGTGTGTTGCAGTTGTAAGCAGAGCTGGAACCCTGCTCTTGCGCCGGACAGGTGCCCGTATGATGGGCATAAGAAGTGTGTGGGGTGTGTGGTGCTTAGCTAAGTTGGAAGAAAGGTTGTGAGAATGAGGCGATGGTAGGTGTCGAGGCAGTGGATGAGATGAGAGGGCATGGTGGAAGGGGTAGGGGAGGGGATGGGGAGGTTGTCAAGGTGATGCTGGCTGACGTTTCCCTTTCGTGTCTCGTCTTTCTTTATCACCACGTTTATGTTCTTTGTCTCAATTTTCTTATTTACTCACCAAGCCGGGCAACAGTGACGGTACACCAATCGACAGAACCGCCTACGGAGAATAAGTGTGCTTTTTGACTTTCGCTTCTTGGTTTTTACTTGCTGCGCTTCTTGTTCTTATGTTTGCAGTGATAGAGTCTTCGGTGCTTGGTGGGGGTACATGGTGGTTATGGATTAGGAGAAGGGGGGGAAAGGGGGAGAGTGGGATGGTGTTGAGGATCTTATTTCAATTTTTTCCTACATTTGATTCGTGTACTTGATTTATTTTCCAATTCTTGTATTTGATTTGTATTCTTTGCCGTTATGCACTTTTGCCCCTTTTCCTTGTATCCACACTCTCTATCTGTGACAACACTTTCCTTCTTCTATTTACCCCTTAGATCTCTACTTTGACGGCCTATGTATGATTCGCAGCAGCCGTTGGGGAATGGAATCACATTCGTTCATTACCTAAGTTGTACTTTATCCAATACATCCGTTCCCCCAGCGCAAGCTAGGCCATGACCTTGATGAGGTGGTGAGAATCTCAGGCCGCATCTATTGATTACTGATATCTGTAAAAGCCTTGCGGCGTGTAGATTGAGGTCATGGTAGATCGGCCCTTTGGTTCTGAATTAAGCTGTTGAGTTCATGGGTGCATGACCGCTCCCATCACTATCTCTACAAGAGTACTTTATTCAATTAAGATACTGACGTCACGTCAACTCAACAGACCTCGGATAAATCGCTTGACCGAGTAGGGTTTGAGGCTTTTATGCTTCGGTGTTTTAGTCTTTGGAACGAGAGCATTCCGGGAATTGGGTTGATACCCTTCATGGTTGGTCGATGCACTTGCTAGCCTAAATTTAGTGGTTGGGGTAAGTCTACCGGCTGTAGAAGGGAGATCCGTTACACAATCAAATTCTCAAGTGGAGTAGCCATGAACGGGAAAATGCTGTGTGAATAATGATATGCGCTTTCCCAAGATTAATTCCGTATATATTAGCAAGGTACTTCTATATTCGTTTAAGCAGAAGTACAAAAGCTAATGTACGTCTTCCCTCGCACCATTATGGGCGAGATGCAGATTCGACGCCTCCCGACTGAATCCGTTCCTTTCATGAGAGGGATGCCCAACATTCCACCTGCCTTCATCCCGCTCCTCTTTTTCCCTATTAGGCTTCTCTCTCCTCCGCTTTCGCTTATGTGACTTTTCACCTTCTCCATGGGGTAGCGCTATTCCCGCTTCTTGTCTCATCTGGTCCACTACAGGACCAAGCTCAAACTCGCTAGCCAGTCCATCATGTTTAGAGCATGGGCTATGTCTGATGGGCAGAAACCAATCATACCAATGCTCCCCCATCACACTCTTGAAATTCCGCAAAGGCCCGAGATCCCACGGGTTTTGGCCTGGTTTGGTGTGCAGAATCGCAAAGGTTCTAGGCGGACCTGGTGGTGGCTGTGGAGCCGCCGCTGTTGGATCATTAGGGTTCATGAGGGTGGGGGCTAAGGGGTATGTGATGGTTTGGAATCCAGGAGCTGTGGTATTTGGAGAGGGAGACCGGGGCATGTAGATGGCTAGGGTCCAGACTTTGGTTTTGCGAGAGAGATTTTCGATAGTTGTGGTGTTGAGGATTGCGAATTGGAGGGACGAGAGGGTCATGCCGATAGTGAAGAGGGCGAAGAGGGCGGCACTGTAGGGGAGGGGCATTAGTGAACCCGGTGGTTTCTAGGAAAGCTGAGGACTCACAGGGCTAGGGTCACGATGAAATGGATGTTAGAGTGACCGACCTATATTAAACTTCAGCCTGAGACACTACCGTTGATGTCAAAACAAGCTTCTCGGCGTTGAAACAAAAAAACCCGGTGTGCTGGTTCATTCAAGGTTCAGGGTTCTGCCTAAGACGCCATGATTTGGAGATGGTGTGCAAACGTAAGACCGGATCTAGGGTGCGAATGGAGCGTAAGGTAACTGTGACTCACCTGCTCTTTTACAAAGATAGCCATAAATATAAGAATAAATGTACAATAGACTGCAGTCCATGCAACGAATTGCAGGAAGAATTTGAAATTTGTTTCAGAAACGACGCCTCCAACCCTAAATGTAAGTTCTCGGTTAGAATCTATTTCAGGTAAGACTTCTACACGCAAAGTCTCAATAAGTGATCGGATATCATCTTCCATCCCTCGGACCGAAGGGCGATTTTCTCCCAAGATGAACACTCCAGTGGGATGAAACTCACCAAGGGCAGAAATGGTCCATCTTTTTGACACAGCGCCCAACCTCACGACAGTGATGGGTTCGATCTGGCTTCCAATTGAGGCATGTAGAACACCATATGGGACGACCATCTCCTTCGCAGGTAAATACATCCTTAGTATAGAACTGTCTGAGATCAGGCGCTGGATCTGCTCCGGTCAAGGGTCGGGACTCGCTGGGTCGTTCCGCGTGAAGGCGACCATGCAAGTCATCCGCCCCGTTTCCAGTAGTTTCTCCCCTGGCAAAGCCGTTGACTTTCTCTTCAAGCTTCTGCGCATCTACCACGTGCTTCTCCCGGCTTGAGCGGCTGTTCCTGCTGCGCTGTTTCTGGCTTTTCTGCTGAGCTTGCCATTGAGGCCCTCTGGAGACGTAGCCTGGATTGGTCGCGACAATGTAAAATAGCCGGAAATATGCAGTTGCAATGAGCAGTAGAAGGACGGAATAGCCGACTAAGATACCAATAGCTGCATGGGGACGTGGGCTTCGTAGAGTGGCTGGGGGTTTAAAGAGGTATTCAACTGCTACTAGTCAGTCTAACCATAAGATTCGTCGATAGATCACTGACCGCAAACAAGCACAATCACCACCCACGTGACATATCCAACTATTGCAACAAGGATAAGAGGAATGACTCTTGCAGTCCAGAGATTGACGACTTTCTGGTCCAGGGTCGCTGGAGCCATAGGACCCTCCAAGGAAGGGCGAAAGGCTAAAGCTCTGTCGGACCCGGGAGACGCTCATAGCAGGCAGACAGAGCAGGTGGAACTCGCGCGAGAACGACACGTTGTTACCTTACTATGCAGATTATCGATAAGCAAATAGACACTCAGAGGTAGGAAGGTACACCAGAACTGCCAGATGGCTAAAGTGGTCCGAAGTAGTTAGATTTACAATTGCGGCCAAATGATTATCCCCTCCGCCGATGATGAGTCATGGCCTGGCGGCCCAACCGCCAACCCGCTGTTGCCTCAGGACCTCAGGCTGCGAAGTCATCCAGAGGGTCGCTAACCCAAAGGGGCTTAGCCACGGAAACACGTCTGAGGTCCTGAGGCAACCAACCTGCCCATTTCCATACATGCTTGTTGATCATTCTCTTTCCTTCCTACTTCACCCGCCAATGGTTCACCCCGCGAATGGAATCATAACTTTAATGTCTCATAATTGTGCCTCACCACTACAATGTCCAAAGGGTCGAGCTAGGCTGTTTCTTCAATTATTGCACTGCCTCTGAATACACAGATAGTAAGGCAAACGCTCAACATTCACAAATAAATTCCACGGTGGGAAAGCGGCGCAAAAATAAGAGCCTTGGTGCCTCATTGTTCTACAGACAAAACATGGCCTCGACTTCGCCTCCTCGACAGGCAAAGGCCGCTCAGTCGCACAATAGAGCGCAGAGAAGGCTGTATGAAAACCTAGAATCGCCGGGGGACACGGACCGGCGCTTTCTGAGGCTGCCAAAACAATGCCACAAATTTTGCCAACCGAGGCGCTCCTGCCCATTACATGGCGCAGCAGAATTGCCTGATGGACTATGTTGAAGAGAACACGAAATCCTCGTACCATTGAACAAAAGGATCGAGCATCAAGCTCGGAATGAGATGTTCTCGGATAAAACTGGCACTTCTATGCAGATCTGGAAATAGATCTCAAAAGAGTTCAATTTTGGTGTTGTATGCCTGTTCATGGAGAGCTTTAGTGTCGAACTCTCCGTATGTCGAGAGCCTGAGAAATGGTAGTATATACCGGTCGTATGAGCATTTGTTTATACGCTAGGAGTGGCTGCTACCTTTGCCTTTCTCATAAGCCCCCTAAAATTTCTTGTGATAGAGGTATGTTACAGATGGCTCCCATTCTCGCTTCGATTAAGGATTCCCGGTGAAGTAGAGCTTTAACCGGTCTGTTGCTAAAGCCCTGCCACCTGACGTGAAGAATCACAATCCTTCTTTGCCAATCCTTACTTCAGATTTTATACCGGTAACCATTAGGTACGAAGCATCACCCAAAAATTGGCTGCAGGACGCCTCACTAATGAGTTTCCATAAGATTCGCCACTCGTATAGCTCAATGTATATCTGTATCACATGCGATACACAGCTTCAATCTCCAGTCTGCGCAGGCATAGTCTCGATCCTTGAAGCAATTAGCGTTTAACTTGATTCTATGGAGTTCTCTGACAGTAGATGTCGCTCAAATTTCAGAATTTCAATGTTGAAGCCCCAATTTTCAGGTCACCCACAATTACTTTGAAAAAATGATGTGACACTTACCATTGTCTCGTCTTATATTCTCTTCTCTTCTCAATCTTGCTGAGTAGCCCTGGTTGGTAGCTTCATGCAGTGGCCTCTTTCATATCACGGATTGGTCTCAGGTTCATTGCAATCTCAAAAAGATCAATGTCTTCTGTAAACAATGCATCCTACTCATCTCTTCTAGCTTTTACTGACCTACAACAGAGTGACGCACACGCGAATGGCCGGCAATATTCTGGTATGACCCGCAACAGTTCACCGGTGTATCCATTCTATCCACCAGATCCTTCCGGCAGACGACCAAGCCGATTGACCGAACTGCAGTACGTGAATCCTGCCCAACGAGAAGCCGAACGAATTCGTCCAGTATCCGTGCAAGGTCCGTCGTCTGTCTATTGCCAGCCAGAACAACACCTTGTTTGCAACCCACCATCTGAGCCACATCATCACATCATGAGTTCGAGCACCCACTCATACTATGACCACCCCTCAACACGACGTACAAACAGCGGAGCTGGACTTTATACTCCATCAGGAAGCGGCAATGGAAACAATCCCTGTCGCTCGCATCCTCAGCCAACTCGAACCCTGTACTGGTATTGCTGCCAACGATGCGCCTGTCCAGGTCCATATTTATCCTCTTTATATGCATCGTGCTTAAATTGCGGCGTCCAGAGATGCTCGCGTTGTCGTGAAGTTGTACTTGAAGTTAGAGATTGCGGTTATCGAAGCTGATCCTGCGAACGATCTTGTAACGTTATGTACCCTTTTGCAGACATGTGGGGCCCCGTGAACCCTATCCATTCTCTCATTCCGTGATCTTCCTCAGCGTACAGTTTGGTATTGTATATTCTGTCATATTGTAGTAGCATAGATCATATCTTTTCCGTTACTTCGCATCATCAAGGGGAGTCGCTGAAATCGTCAAGACCTAGCCAGCATTCCACTTCAGTCATGTGAATGAAGGAAAATAACTTGAACAAAGTCCAAACTGGTGGGACTGGCTCTGAAATTGCTGATCCTATGTTCCATGGTGTGTTTCGTATGAAGCAGACTCTTGCAATGTCAAGATTCCAGAATATCTAGTCGTTAGTGAGTTCGGGTAGCACCGTCGCCTGATTTCTCCGAGCTAACA